>OBMA010000867.1_pt1 | contig 18413 bp, 16 predicted proteins | sample 1539141 | NCBI WGS metagenome assembly OBMA01 (sample SAMEA3991484, study PRJEB22521) | metagenome | biome: anthropogenic terrestrial biome; feature: sewage plant; material: raw primary sludge | place: Sweden | collected 2012-09-26 | reverse complement strand
CAATGATTTGTTCTCTCCTACTTCCCAAAAGGAAATGATGAAGTTTGATTGGAGCGACAGCCTCTATGCAAAGGATGGTATTACCAAAGGTAAGGAATATGGAGGTATTTTTTCTAACAAGTTTGATTCTTTCAAAAAGAAGTTTCAGGAAGTGTTGACTGGCAGTCAGCTTCAGGCAACAAACAAATGTGAGCAGGTGTTGAAACTGATGTACGACACGTTGTGCGCATTATATAAATTTTAAATGGTGAATCTATGACAAAAGCATTATTAATAAAAAGTTATACATCAAAGACTGGCTCTCAGGGCAAGTGGAATGATGATTTTAATGATTCGAAATCATATATACAAGGAATTGCCACGGGCTCAATTCTTGATAATTTGAATGCGGAGACCGCGGCTTCTCTGATATCAGGTTTGCCAACTCCTTGGGCCCGGGCCAAACTGTTTGAGTTCGCCCTCAATACGATGGCTACCCCAGATCCTAATATAGGAGAAACGGGTTTGGTAAAATATTACAAAATACTGCATGACGAGTGGCGTGGATTGCTGGCGGTTATTGCATTGTATCCCGATCGTATCAAATTTTCTGAACCTATTTACATGAATGTGGATGGTGCGGATTACGATATAGCCTCCGCTATGGGGCGTATGTTGTTTGATGATAAAGATTTATGGAGTAATCAGCATTTGTTGTCAGCTGATCCTAAAACGCAACCCTATATTCAACTTATTCACTACAAGGGACATCTGATTGGCGGCACATCACCGCTTACGGGCTGTTTCACGGGCATCCATTATGATTTGGGCTCGGATGCCAAGGATATATCTTGGTATGTGGGTGGAAAATTCATAGATCCTACTCAAGGCAAATTGGATCCAGCGCAACTCCAGAAGTTATATCTGTTCGTAAAGAATTTGAATGATAATATTTCAACTTATGAAAATCTTCTGTTTTCTTGTCGCAAGAATAAAGGTACGGGTATATCGGGTCTGAAAAAAATGATTTTTACTTGGGTAAATGTCATAAAATCAAAATCAAGTACTTTGTCAGAAGTTGGCCCGGTTCCTAAATTCAAAATTTTGGAAAGCCCATTCAAGGAATTGTTCAAATTCGATTTGCCCGTCTATTTCTATCAGAATAAATTCACCTATACGGCACCTGCAGCTGCGGCTGGAATCCAAATTCCAGATGTTCAAGACTTGCTGAGTGACGATGATTATATAATAGGATTTCCAGAGGGGGATGCCAATCATAGATTATCGGATGCTTCGGTTTATTATCTGAAGGTGGAGGATAAGTCCAATCAGCAGATGTGGTATTTTACGGTTCCTCTTTCCGAATTGGGCGTAACGATATTCCGCACCCGTATGGGGTCTTTGTTGGGTTATGTCCCAAGTCCTGATCCACTTAGAATCTCGGCAGATACTGTTATGGAAGGAAAATCGCTGTCCGTGTCAATGACGGTGGAGATAGATGGCAATGCAGTGGCTCTTAATACCCGTGAGTACAAGATTGTTTACAAATCCATACCAAGCAAATTCGTTCTTTGGCCGAATTTTCGCTCGGACAAGTGGACCAATTATTATATGTATTCTGAGTTTACTTCGGATGCCAAGATGCACTTCTCTCCTCTTTTTTCGGATGCAGCTAACAAAATTGTGACGAATGGGACTGGTAATAATCCTGCCCAATTCTATGTGCCGGAAATGGAAACTAAAACGGTGACACAGAATGCAAATGTTACGATTGCCCCTTTGATTGTTTATCCTGCAGGAAAGGTCAGCGAAAGTAAACCGAGGTATAATATTTTGCGTGCGGACAAACCGATAGCGGGACTATCAGCTACGGTAAGCGACAATGGAAAGGAGCAACATGCCGGCTATTTGTTGCTGAAAGACGACAAGGTGCCAGATTTGTCGAATAGTCAGATACAATGTAATAATGCGGAAGTCGGTATCGATTTCGGTAGTAACAACACTTGTGTCTATTATAAAGATTCAACCAAGGAGGTCTCTCTGCCTGTCCAATTTGAAAATGACAGAGTCGTTCTGGTCGGTGCTGAGAGTGATGATGAAAAAGCAATTGCAGAAAACAATGAGCTTTTGTTTTTCTCCAATTATCCATCTGATAATGGTCAAATGAAATCGTGGCTGCATGAGCATGATAGCAACTACAATGCCAATTACGAAATGGAGGAGGTTGCAGGAGGTGTTCCTGTGAACAGACCGAATATTATGGTGGAAAATATGGACCAGTATGAAATTACCACTCAGGCTGGAATCCTTCATTATAATATGAAGTGGCTGAATGATGACAAGGGTGCCCAGAAAAAGACATCTTTCCTTAAAACTATTTGGCTGCAAACGCTGGCTTACTTGTACAAGAATAGAATGACCCCTTCGGTGTTGCGTTGGAGTTATCCAGGAGCTATGTCTCCATCAGAAAAGAATGATTTGGGACGTATATATGGACAAGTCATATTAGTGAATCCTGTCAATGCTACGGTGAAAATAGAGAAAGAAGTCACAGAGGCGGAAGCTGTTTGCAGTTATACCAACTCTCTGAATTACGGGCTTAATTCGAATAACATTCTGTTGGGAATTGATGTGGGTGGCAGTACTACCGATATCCAAATCGTGGCAAAGAATATAAACCAGCCATCCTTGTTCCGAGAGAGTTCTATCCGTCTGGCTGCTGGTGTGTTCTTCAATGCCATCATCAAGTCAGATCAGTTTAAGGAGGCTCTTTATTCTTTCCATGAAGGACACAAGACGAAAGTGTATGTGGCCAATATTCAGGAAATGAAGAATTCCAAAGAAAAAGCCCCTTATTATCTGAACAGTATTTTCGACCAGCTGCATACCTCTGTGGATTATAATGCTTTTTATTCTTCGTTGTATTCAAATGCCAAGTTCGTATTTACTATCCCTGCATATGTTACAGGTCTCCTTCTGTTTTATTCGGGTATGTTGGTGGGGAAAACCATCAAGGATAAGAATCTGACAGAGATTAACACGGTGGATGTCAATTCCTTTGGTAAGGGTGGTCTGCTGTTCCAGTGGCTTGGTTGCGCTACCAGCGCCAGTGCCATGAATGACTATTATGCCGCTTGCCTGAATGCGGGGGCAAAAGCCATGGGATGTGCAGATTTGACTGTTAATTATCGTACTCAGGATTTGAAGGATAACAAGGCTGAAGTTGCAAAGGGCTTATGCCTGAACCAAGCATTGCCAAAAGTCTTCGAGGCCATGGATTCTGATATTTGTGGAGAAACGGGGGTCCGCTTTATCTCGTCTGATGGCTCCCGCCAGGATATCAAGCCAGATGAGGAACTGAAATCTGATAAATTTGAAAACAGCATGAACGGTTTCGATTTTAGTGCGGTTTCCAATTTCAAGGATTTCATGAACATTTTTGTTGATTTCGTTTCTGTTCGCACCGATCTTTATCCAGATGCGAAAACCTTGTTGCAAGACAAGATAACAGATTTGCCTGGCCGTGTTTCCCGTTATATCTGTAATGATACAGAGTATATAAAGGCCGGCAAGAATGTAAATGAATTCTCTTATCATCAGCCGATTATCATAGCGGAGGGATGTTGTTTCCTCGATGATTTGATAAATGCAATTTTCTCCAAATAATATTTTGCAAGATGGATGTTTTGTCTCTGTTCATAACAAATTCCTATATATTGGGAATGGTCTGCGGTGCTGATTGTCAGCCACGTCCAGTGGCGCTTGACAATCGGGAGGATCGGATATGGTTGTATTTTCACAACGAAAAAAGTGACAATTCTGTTTCTTTCGGTTCGGGTAATCGTGAAAAGTGCAAGCGGCGCCAGTCTGAATATATCAGCGATATTTTTGCTCGGATGATAGATTCTGAGGCCAAATTCTCCTATTATGGTAGAGATACTGACTTGAAGGATATTTGGGAAGATGCGGGTGTCTTTGCACAGTTGAAAAAGAATTTTAATACTGAGGATGCTGTTCCTGTTTATATTTCTTTTGATGAGAGTGTGAATGCCTATGCGGCCAGCCGGTTCGTGGAACTGATGAAAAAAAATGGCTTCGAGGTGAAATCTGACTCTTTGGGTTTGGAATCTCTGGCCATAGAAAAAGCCCGGAAGTTGGGACTGAACCTTTCATCGGATGAGGTGGTGTTGTTGCTTTCGGCAATAGGCGATGATATGCGTGTGGGGGTGATCAAGGATGGTAAACCATTTAATCCTGATGATTTACACATTCTGTCCCATTGCGGTAACGATGTGCGCATCCGTTCTTTGGCGGAAACTATTGTGGAAAAAGCAGACACCAATCATTTTTTAACTTCGGAAGAGGATCGTCAGGGCGAATATGTACTCTTGTATGACGAGGCTTCCGAATGGCTCCGCCAGATGGATAACTCTCCTCTTCTGAATCTTCCTGGTTTCTCTTTGATTAAAGCACCAAATAATAAGTCAAATGTTTTGGTGGGTAAAGAGGAAATAGAGAAGCGAACCTCGGTTATCGTTAAATCTCTGGTGAATGCTATCGTTAAGGAATATGAAAAGGATTTATCAGGAAATCAAGGTGTTACAAAAGCGATTTTTATTGGTGATGATTTTTCCAATCAGGAATTGATTCAGACATTACAGTCTCATTTGCCCATCCAATTGGATGGAGCCGACTGTAAATGGTTCAAGGATGAGGATATGAAAGACATAGTCTCTTGTTATCCAGACTTGGATTTGTCTCAGTATGGTGGCTTGAATGACCGATTTGCCAAACGTTCGGAGGAAGCCCAAAAATGCCAGAAAAAAAAGGAGGAGGAACGCGAGGCAGAGCGTAGAGGTCTGGATACGAAAAAATCGTTGGATGAACAGGAGAAGATAGAGAATGAATATAACAATGCTGTTCAAAAGGCTCAGGATTATGAGCGTCTTGGCCAATTCTCTGATATGCGCGATATGGCGCAAATAGCCTTGAGCAAGAAACCAGGGGACAAACAAGCCATGGATTTGTTGACTCAAGCAACAGAGGGCATTGCCGTTCAAAAAACGAAGGCTGATGTTTATAAAAATAGCATTCAGCGTGCCGACCAGTGTTATGCCGACAAGGATTGGCAAAATGCGTTGCTGAATTATACTGCGGCTTTAGATGCGGATCCTAATGCCAGTTATGCAAAAGATCGTGTGACCGATGTCCAGCGTAGATTGGGGTTGCAACAGAAAATCAAGGACTATCTATCCCGTGCCGATGTGTTTATCGCCCAGAAAGACTACGCCCATGCTCTGGATGAATTGCAAAAGGCACTTGTAGTGGATTCGGATGATGAAACGGTAAAGTCTCGTAAAAAGGAGGTGGAGGATTTGAAGGTCAATCTTGGAAAAGAGGTCGATAGTCTGAAATCGCAAATGGAGAAGGCCGTGCATGAGGGCAAATTTGATGATGCGCTGGACTTATGTAACCGTTTGGCTAATGCGGATGCCTCCAATGTGATTTATTGGAATGGCAAAAAAACGGAGGTGGAAGATGCAAGGCGCAAGGCAGAAGAGTACAAGCGTAAAATAGATCAACTGTTCATGCAACTCCGTCAGGCCGAATCGGATGGTGATCAGCTGAATGAAGTGACGCGGCTGTGTAATACCATATTGGGATGCTTATCGCCTGATGATGTGCGGCTGGAGGATGTTAAAGCCCGGCTGGCGACGGCTGAACAAAAAATGCAGGAGCAGGAGAGAAAAAAGAAGTACGAGGAATTCCAAACCTATGTAGCCGAAGTCAATCGGGAAATTGCGGCGGGCAACGAAGAGGCAGCCCGTAGCAAAATGACTCAATTGCAGAAACAGTATGCTGGTGACGAATACCAGAATGTTTATCACGATTTGAATAAGAGGATATTTGCCATTGGCTTTTTTTCGGCTTCTCCAAGCACAAAAGCACCTGCCAAAAACACATCCGATTCGTCATCGAATAACAAGGTCAAGCCGCAGTCCTCGACTGTAGATTCCAATAAGAACAAGAAGTCCCAGTCCGCGACAGATGACGATGATTTTTTTGCTGATTCCCATAAAATGGAGGATGATGATTTCTTTGCGGATGAAAAAAAATCATCTAAAAACAAGGGGGAAAACGGAAAACATTTGACCAACGATGATTTTAATTTCTAATAAATTCATATATTTGATTATCTAAAATAATTTATTATGCCAGAAATACATTTAAAACCGAAAATTACTTTAAAGAAAAAGCAGACTTGTGCTTTTACTTATAGTGGTATACTTAAAACCATTCTGTATTGGGAAACGGATACGGATTTGGATCTCTGTCTGTTCTTTAAGAAGAAGGATGGCAATGTGGGTGGTATATTCTCCAATGAATACCGTAACAATAAATCTGATTTGGGTACATTGGAGCACTTCCCATTTATGCAGCACTTAGGTGATGTGAAAGAACCAGGTGAGAATGAAAAAGAATCTAAGGAACAGATAAACATAGCCCAATTGAATGAAATAGATACGGCTTACCTCTGTGTGGTAAATTATGGAGCTGCCACTGAGGGCAGGGATGTCAATTTTGCTACCGAAGGTGGACGGTTGGAAATCAAGAGTGATAGCGATGACCACCTGGAGGTGGATGCCGATTCTTCTGACCCAGGTCATGTGTATTTGGTGGCAACCATCAAGAACGAGAATGGCACCAACTCGCTGACCAACGAAAGTAAAGTGATGAATCTCGGAACCGCTTTCGAACAGATTCCTGGATTCTCCTTGATTTGTAACAGCTAAATATTAACTAAAAATACTTGTAATTATGCCTGAAGTACATTTAAAAAAGAAAGTAACCCTGAGACAAAAGGGTGAAAGTGCCGCTTTTACATTCGAGGGTAAACTGAAAGTCGTTTTGTCTTGGGAAACCCAAACGGATATGGATTTATGCATCTTCTTCAAGAAAAAAGATGGAGGTGTGGGCGGTGTATTCTCTGATGGATACCGTAACAATAAAGCCGATTTGGGTTCGCTGGATAAATTCCCTTTTATGCAGCATATGGGAGATGAGAGGGATGCTGATTCTGATAAGGAGTCGAGCGAAATAGTTAAAGTGGCAAATTTGGATGATATAGATACAGCCTACATTTGTGTGGTAAACTATGGAGCGGCAACGGAGGGTAGAAATGTCACATTCTCCGATGAAAAGGCCAACGTGGAAGTCCGCTGTGAAGAACAGAGTATAGAGGTTGTTGCTGATTCTTCTGATCCGGGTCAGGTTTATCTGGTTTGCTCTATCAAGAACAATGGAGACAGTAAATCTGTAGTAAACGAGAAACGGGTATTGGATCTTAGTGGAGCGTTGGATCAGATTCCCGGATTCTCTCTTATCACTGAATAATCCATTATTTAGATGGTTTCATTAAAGAAGAAAGTAACCCTGCGGACCAAGACGGTCGCGCCTACTGTCACGCCATCACAGGCATCTACATCTGCTCCTGCTTCGCAGGGAGGAGGTAAAGGCAAATGGGTGGCTGGTGGCTTGATTCTTGCTGCCTTGGTTGGAGGGGGCATTTATGCTTTTCGGTCGCAGAATGGAGGCAACACAGCAGCAGGACCAATGGCAGATACGACTGCGGTGGCGAAAACTGACACTTCTGCTACTATGGCTGAAAATACGGATTCGGCAGCAGCTGCTACAGCTCCTGCTACTGATACAACGGTTATTGCCAATGCTGGTGAACCAGCCTCTCAAACGGAGGAGAAACCTGCTTCGGCAGGACAGACAAACCCTGCACCAGGCAATACAGAATCCGCGCAAACAGCAACGAAAGGTAGTGCAAGTGCTAATGTTCCGAAAACGACACCACGAGGCAAGGTCTCCCGTTCTGTACCAGCCAACCATAATCAGATTAGAAAAGAGGGAGGCAACACTGTTTGTCTGTTCTCTTTGGCCAGCAATGCTTTTATTGATGACAACACTTATGCCGATTTGGCACAAAAAGTAAAATCTGGTCAGAAGATTGTGGTTAAAGGTTATGCCGACCCTTCGGGTAGTGAGGCTTATAACAAAAAACTGAGCCAGCGCAGGGCTAATGCCATCCGCCAGTATCTTATCCGCAAGGGTGTCAAGGCTTCGGCTATCAGGGCTATAGGAATGGGCCCTACCAGCCAGTTTGGTGCCGATGAGGAAAATAGACGTGTGGTGGTCAGTGTGAAATGATTGACTGCTGATTGTCTTTCTAATAGGAGGAATTCCGTTGCGAAAAAATGTAGTAACGGAATTCCTCTTTTTTTTATAAATGAATAAAACGAAAGAACGATGAAAAAAGTGTTTTTGATGATTGCTGTGATTGCCGTTGGCATGTCTTCTTGCCGTCAACTTATTAAAGAGGCTGCCGTTGACATGGCAACGGGAGCTGCCAAAGAAGCTGCCAAGGAACATGCTTATGAGGAGGCTGATAAGGACTTTCAGCAGCAGACAGATTCTTTGCAGTATTCTGATTCTTCAGATGCTTCGCGGCAGTGAATATGGATTGCAATGTTGCAACGCTATATAACGATTATTTCCCTCTGTTTATTGTAATGTTTTATCTTTTGTATTTATTTGTCCTATCTATTCTATCTTTGTCGTGTTGGTAACAGAAACAATGTGGAATGTGTTGCCAAACATATTGTGTAAGATAAATATTTCAATTATCTTTATTTAAAGGTTTTAATAAAAATAGAAATATGATACAATTGGAAAAAGGCGATAGCCTTGAGGTATCTCTGAAACATATATGTGTCGGTTTGGGCTGGCAAGCACAGACCAATGGCTCCGATGATTTTGATTTGGATGCCTCCGCTTTTATGGTAGGTGCCGATAAACAAATTCCAGAGGAACCCTATTTCGTATATTATAATGGAAGCAAAAACGCCAGCGGATATGTGGTTTCTCCTGATGGCGCTGCAAAACATTGGGGAGATAATCTGACAGGAGGAACAGGTGTGAAAGATGATGAAACCATTGAATTCTTTTTGGATAAGGTCAACCCTAATGTTTTGGAAATAGATGTGGTTGCTTCCATCTATCATTACAAACAGCGTAGTCAAACATTCGGGGATGTGAAAAATGCCTACATCCGGATATATGATTGTGATACAAAAGACGAAATAGCCAAGTATGACCTTGCTGACGATTTCAGTGGCATGGCATCAGTAGAATTCGGAAAATTGGTACGGAAGGGTGCCAATTGGACATTTGAGGCGGTAGGTTTGGGTCACCAGTATGGACTGGATGGCTTGGTACAGAAATATGCCAAAAATTTTATTTGAAAACAATTTAAACACATAAACAGTAAGAAAATATGATTAATTTGGACAAAGGAGATGATGTGACCATCTCATTGAAACACATTTCGGTAGGATTGGGATGGGACCCAAGCGCAAAAGCCAATGAGGATTTTGATTTGGATGCCTCTGCTTTTATGCTGGGCGTCAACAAAAAGATTCCATCAGACCCCTATTTTGTATTCTATAATAATCTGATATCTCCTGATGGAGCTGTCAAGTCAATGGGAGATGACAGAACAGGAGGAAACTCACAAAAGGGTGATGATGAAACCATTGTGGTAGATCTGACTAAAGTAAGCCCTTTTATACAAGAAATTCTTTTTACCGCCACTATTCATAAGGCTGTGGAACGGGGCCAAAATTTCGGAAGGGTTAGCCATGCCTATATCCGAATTTATGATACCGATACGAAGGCAGAGATAGCCCATTATGATTTGAATGAGGATTTCTCTACAGAAACGGCGGTGGAGTTCGGAAAATTGATAAAAAAAGGTTCCACATGGGTTTTTGAGGCTGTGGGACAAGGTGACAATGGAGGACTACGCGCTCTGGTCACACGATATGCTAATTGATAAATAAAAAATATTGATATGATAGACTTGGAGAAAGGCCAGAAAATCAATCTGGAAAAAGAGGACAGGTCGGAATTGACCTCTTTCTGTGTGGGGTGCAAGTGGGGTAAGATTGAAAAGAAAATATTGGGTTTTACCTATCACTCAACAGATGTGGATTTGGATCTAAGCAGTATTCTGGTTGATGCCAATGGACGGATGATAGACCATATTTATTCACCTCTTTATCGTCGTGATTTCTTGGCTAGTTATAACATGCCTGCAGGAAAACTGGATTCTGATGATAGAGCGATGCACCACACTGGTGATGATTTGGTGGGCAATACGGGCGGTGAATCGTATGATGAAAATCAGTATAAATGGAACGAGGGCATAAAAGGGGAAGAACCGGACAATGAAATTATAACTGTCGATTTGACCAGGATTAGCCCAAATGTACATCAGATTTTCTTTTTCCTCAATAATGTTCACGATGAGGATTTCTACGAAATTCCTTATGCTTATATCCGTATGTTTGAGGGAAATGCGTCCCGTGTAAAATCAGTTTTCGCAAAATATAATGTATCGTCAGATCCCCGTTTCGCTGGTAAGAGGGCTGTGATTATGGCCCGGCTGTATCGCGAAGGCGTTCAATGGAAATTTCAAGCAATAGGAGATGCTTTTCCTGATAGAAATTTATGTGAGACAATTAACAGAATACTTAAAGATTACGTAAGATGAGAAGATTACCAGTTTATTTGTTGCTCGATACATCGGGCTCCATGTTTGGAGAACCTATTGAGGCAGTGAAAAATGGCGTACAGGTGCTTATCAGCACGTTGCGTCAAGACCCGTATGCGCTGGAAACGGCTTATATCAGTATCATTACTTTCAATGATGTTGCCAATCAGGTATCTCCTCTTACCGAACTGTCGGCTTTTCAACAACCTGCAATTGCAGCCAGTGGATGTACAGCACTTGGAGGGGCCTTGGAATTGTTGGCCAACAAGGTGGATGAAGAGGTGACAAAGACGACAGCAGAAGTGAAGGGAGACTGGAAACCATTGGTGTTCCTGATGACTGATGGTGAACCTACCGATGACATTACCAAGGGTTTGGCTGAATTTAAGAAACGCAAACTTGGAATAGTGGTGGCTTGCGCTGCTGGTGCCAATGCCAATACCAATGTGCTGAAGCAAATTACAGAGAATGTGGTGCAACTTGATACGGCCGACAGCAGTACCATCAAGTCGTTCTTCAAGTGGGTTTCAGCTTCAATCAGTACAGGAAGCCAAAAGGTGGGAGATGCAGGTAAGGAGGTTGCTGGCTTGAAAGAACTGCCACCTCCACCACCAGAGATTAATATTGTAGCGTGATTATCGCGCAAGGCGATTTCTGAATAATGGGGTGTTCCTGTTTGGTGGGGTCGTGACTCCGCCAACAAGAATGCCTTTTTTGTCAATACCAAATTTTTGTGTTTATGGATAGAAAATTACCTGTATATATATTGATTGACACCTCGGGTTCCATGAAAGGTGAGCCCATTCAGTCGGTTAAGGTCGGTTTGGATTCCATGCTGACCTGCCTGCGTCAAGACCCCTATGCCATCGAATCGGCCAGTCTGAGTATTATTACCTATGACAGGGATGCTCGTGTTCTGTTGCCTCTTACTCCTGTGTCTGATTTGCAGTTGCCCGAAATTTCAGCTCCTGATTCGGGACCTACAAATACGGGAGCCGCTTTGCAGTTGTTGGAACAAAGAGTCTGTTTGGAAGTGCGGAAAAACACAGTGGACCAGAAAGGGGATTGGATGCCACTGCTTTTCATCATGACGGACGGGCATCCGTCTGACGTGATGCTGTATCAACAAATGATACCCAAAATCAAAGCCCTTGATTTTGGTGCCATAATAGCTTGCGCGGCTGGTATGTCGGCCAAGGTGGAACCATTGAAACAACTGACAACCCAGGTTTATACACTGGATACGATGGATAGTACATCCTTCAAAAAATTCTTCGTCTGGGTGTCTCAGTCTATTGGAGTCGGAAATCGTAGTGTGGGCTCTGCTGAAAATGTAGAATTGCCTGCACCTCCTTCCGAATTGAACATTGTTATCTAATTTTAAGGTCGGATATATGCGCAAATTACCTATTTATTTTCTGATTGATGTTTCAGAATCAATGGCAGGAGACCCTATAGAACAAGTGCAAGAGGGAATGAGGAATATCATACAAGAACTCCGTCAGGACCCATATGCGCTTGAAACGGCTTATGTGTCGGTTATCGCATTTGCCGGCAAGGCAAAATTGCTTTCGCCTCTTACTGAAATATATAAATTTTATCCTCCTGTATTTCCGTTGGGTGATGGCACTTCTCTTGGCTGTGCTCTCAATTTCTTGATGGACGATATGGATCGGTCGGTGAAAAAAACAACAATGGAGACTAAGGGGGATTGGAAACCTATCGTGTTCCTGTTTACTGATGGTACACCTACTGATAGCCCTACAGAGGCTATCTACCGATGGAATAAAGAATATCGGCACGGCGCCAATTTGGTGGCAATCTCTATAGGCGATAATGCAGACACTCATTTGTTGGGACAGATGACAGAAAATGTGCTTAGACTGAATTCTACGGATCAATCCACCTTCAGATCGTTCTTTAAATGGGTATCTGCCTCAATCAGCACATCAAGCCAGTCGGTAAGTGAATCTTCGTCTGATGAATTGAAATTGCCTCGGGTTGATGGTATTAATCTGGAGAAGGTGGATATACATAAAACGGTACGGGTGGATGAGAATTTTGCTGTATTGAGAGCCAAATGTACAGGAACGAAGAATACTTATCTTATAAAGTTCGCCAAACGGTTGAAACGGGTGGATGGTATGGAGTCACTGGGTATAAATCAAAGCCGATATTACAAGCTGGTGAATGCTTACCCCATTGAAGAGGAATCTTATCAGGAAATGTCGGATAATGCTACAGAAGAAAAGAGTATTAACACTACAGAACTTCTGGGATGCCCGGTATGCCCATGTTGTGGCAATCAGATAGGATTTGTGACTTGTGGTGACTGTGGAAAAATATTTTGTGCGGAATCTTTATCTGGGTATGTAACATGCCCGTGGTGCGGTTCTGGTGGTGAAATGGGCGTTAATGAGAATGGGTCTAATGTCGGTCGTACGGCTGGTTAAATGAGAAGAGTATGGATATAGAAGATATAAGACAGGAATTGATAAAAGCTGGTGTCGTAACGGAAGAATTGGATGAATTTTTTAGTCCTGCGTTTTTAGATTATTCAATAAAAAATTCGTGGGATGGATATAAAAGACATTGTATGGATCAAAAGATAATAATACAGAATGCCATCAAAGATTGGAAAGTTCAATTGCCAAATGCCAAGGTGGGGCAAGACTATGAGGCAACGGTTAAATTGGATGAAAATATTGAGCCAATGGTGGCAAGCTATGAGTTGAAAGGTCTGGATGCTATATCCATGAGTTCCGTTTCCGTGGAAAAATCGGAAAATGGGACTCGTGAATTTACGATAAAAGGCAAACCTGAAAAAGAGGGTTCTTTCTCTTTAAATTTGGTTTGTAATTGTCAGGGTAAGATGGGCAACCCGTTTATTGTGAATAAAGAACTGAACTTAATCATCAATCCCGACCCTAAAACATTATGGAAAACTATAGGGACAAATCCGAATGATCATTATTTTGTGTTGGACCAATTCTCTGATTTTCAGGGAATGCAGAAACCGTTGAAAAATATATTGGCAGCCAGTGTCAGAGGCCGTTCTCATGCACAGGAAGGCCGCCCTCGTGACGACCATTTCTTGATGGAATATATGCCACAGACGGGATGGTATGTTATGGCGGTAGCTGATGGTGCTGGCTCGGCCAAATATTCGCGCTGGGGGTCTCGCTTGGCTTGCAATAAGGCTGTCGAACTTTGCCGATCTTATATTGAAGGCCAAAAGGATGGCCAATCATTGGATGATAGTGTAAAAGCGCAGCATGAAGGACAAAAATCGGATATTAATACTCACCTTTATCAGTTGTTGGGTAATGCGGCTTTTGGTGCCAGTCAGGTAATTTCGGAAGAGGCGAATTCTTCCGTGGAAATGATGAAGGCAAATTGTCCTGCTTCTGAAATATTTCCTGATGAGGCTCGAACTCCCAAGGATTATTCTACAACATTTTTGTTGGCGGTATGTAAAAAATTTGAGTTCGGATGGGCTATCGCCACTTTCTGGGTGGGCGATGGTGCTATCTGTATATTCAATGCTGAAAAAGAAGGAGAAAAACCGACGGCCAAAATGATGGGGCTACCCGATAGTGGAGAATATGCCGGTCAAACTCGTTTCTTGACTATGCCTGAGATATTTAAAGATGCGCAAGCTGTGATATCCCGTATAAAATTCGCCATCGTTCCTGATTTTTCCGCCTTGTTTTTGATGACCGATGGAGTATCGGACCCTTGGTTCGAGACAGATGTAAATCTGGAAAATGCGGAAAAATGGCAGATTTTTTGGGATAATATAAATAAAAGTGTTAAACTTGAAGAAGCAAACGAAAATATAGGAAACAGATTGGAGGATTGGTTGGGCTTTTGGTCTTCTGGAAATCATGATGATAGGACTTTGGCTTTGCTTTTCTGATTAGATTTCCTGACTTTTGATTTTACATAAAATGGCAAACATTATCAAAATAACTGCATCAGACGGCACTTCTGTAGAATTTGAAGATGAGGTGATAGGTTCCGGTGCAATGAAAGATGTATATTTCAGCCCCGATAAAAAATATGTGGTAGGTTTCTTCAGAGATACTCTGGATGCCAATGCAAAGGATCGCTTGCAAAACATAGTGGGACTATACAGAGACCGAATATTCAATCGGCAGGGTGGTGACTATTGGAATGACCTTTTCTGTTGGCCTACCAAAATGGTTGAATGGAATGGTAAGGTCGGAATTGTTTGTCCGACTTACAACCAGCATTTCTTTTTTAGTGAAGGAACATTCAAGGGGAAAGAGAAAGAGGGCAAATGGTTTGCCTCCGCCAAATTGCGTAACCGCTTTCTGTCTTCGAGGGAGAAAGGTAATTGGTTGGCCCATTTTCACATGTGCATTCAGATAGCGCGGGCCGTCAAGCGTCTGCATGCAGCCGGTTTGGCCCATTCAGACTTGTCTTATAAAAATGTGCTGGTAGATCCGGAAACGGGCAAGGCTTCTATTATTGACATTGATGGGCTTGTGGTTCCTGGCAAATATCCGCCTGATGTGGTGGGTACTCCTGATTTTATCGCCCCAGAAGTGCTAGAGACAAAAAATTTACCTCTGACTGACAAAAATAGGAAACTGCCTAGTATCCTTACCGACCGTCATGCTTTGGCCGTCCTTATTTATATGTACCTGCTCTATCGCCATCCTTTGCGTGGTGGCAAGGTTTATGACATGGATGCTGCTAAAGATGAGGAAATCTCTATGGGCTCAAAGGCTCTGTTTATAGAGCATCCCACCGATAAGAGCAATCGTCCTGATTTGTCACAAGCTGACCCTGGCGAATTGCCACAGGCTGATATTGACAAGCTGCCTTACACCATTTGTGGCCCTTATCTTAAAACGTTGTTTGACAGGGCTTTTATAGATGGATTGCATGACCCGAACAAACGTCCTACGGCTGATGAGTGGGAGCAGGCCTTGATAAAGACTACCGACTTGATGCTACCTTGCCAAAATCCGAAATGTGATTACAAATGGTTCGTCTTTGACAATACAACAAAACCTCGTTGTCCTTTCTGTGGTGCTGAATATCATGGACAATTGCCGGTGCTTAATTTTTATTATCAGCCCAAACCCGGTGATTCCTATCATCCAGACAATTATCGTTTGATGGTGTATGATAATCAGTCGTTGTATATGTGGCACGTTAACAGACTGATATCGGCCAATGAAAACACTAAACCAGAAGATAAAAAGCCGGTTGGTGATTTCCATTTTTTTAATGGAGAGTGGATTCTGATCAATCGCTCGCTGACAAGTATGTTTAATATCGATAAAAATCACAATAGAAACAAAATAGAGCCGGGGCAATCAGTCTCATTGACTGATGGCGCGACCATTTTATTGTCTGCTCAAGAAGGAGGCCGTCTCATTTCTGTGCAATTGGTTAACAATTAATACAAAATGAAGAAGAATGAACGAATAGCGGTCTCTCGTATCCTTGTGGACCTTATTATGGCTGATACTGTGATCGATGCGGGAGAAATGGAAATCTATCCCAAGTTGAAGAATTTATATGGCATTTCGATAGCGGATGAGGTGGCAGCAAATACGATGACTTTGGGAGAAGCTGTGTCTGTAATGGAAAGTGCTGCTTCTGAGGTTCGAACTACATTGATGCAAAATTTTGCAGATGTCACTGTCAGTGATGGCTTTTGTGCCCGTAGTGAGGCGCTGTTGATGATTGCTTTACAGTTATGCCTGAATTCCAATTCTGATGAATCAGCGGAGGTCATTTCTGTCGAATCGTACAGAAATTCAATGGAGGATAATCAAGTTCTGTATGTGGAATCACAATACGATGAAGACTTGAACAATGAAATAAAACAGAACTACAGACAGATTAATAGGGATCTGAAATTGTCTGGTTTCGACTTCGTTTACATTCCGTATGTGGCATCTCATTATAAGAAGACGCCGCCTGAAATGTTGCGTCGTATCGTCTCTTTTCTTTCTCCTAATTTGGAGGAAAAACGATTGAACGAAATCTTGTCGTATGTCTCGGACATTACCACTTGTGAATTTTGTAAGGAACAGATAGGCGAGAGAATATCGGCTCTGAAAGATTGCAATCCTTCGTTGCTTTTCAAAATTGGGAAGTCGTATGTGGGAGATTGTTTGTTTGAAAATTTTCTTCGTGTGGAAATTTCGGAGGGAATTCTTCGTTTTTTACCTGGCTTTATAGACGATTTTACATCAATGCTTAGTTCTGACATCGTTGTGGTGCCAAAGGTTGAAGAGGGGAAAGGTCAATTTCTGTATTCTGGTTTTTATAAACAGATATTTGATATTTATCTTAATCGTCACGAAATCCGCAGTACGGTTGTTATTGATACGCAGAAAGCGGAAATATCGTTTCCTGAAATCAATGCAAAATTGGATGATTTGCACAGACGGGAAAAAGCATTGTATGTCCTTTTTATGGTGGAGTCTCTTAGCAGAGGTGGCGTGAGTCTGACAAAACCAAAATTGGCTAAACAAATGGTTCGCTATAATGCTAAAATGAAGGATTTGCAGGCTAAATATAATTTTATATATAGCCTGTTTGGTGGCGATTTAAGAAAAGTCCCAGATTTGTCCCTTCCAGAGATTCGCAATCCAATGATTAGTCTTATAAAAAAGCAAATAGAAAAATTTTCTGATGAACTTTACCATTATAATGATTACTTGATAGAAAAAAACACTTACGGAATTTATGTGGTAAACGTGGATTCTTCCTTATTGTCAATTTTGGAAAAAGGGGAGTTTGTACAATTGCAAAAATCAAAGATATTGTCTTCGATATTATAAGGAATAGTTGCAACATTGCAGGCAAAATTGGAGAAAACAGGACCTCTTTTGTTGTAATGTTTCATTTTCTTTAGGGACGACATCTTAAATTGTAATTTTGTGGCAAAATTAAAAATATGAATCGGGTTTTTATAGCTTTTTTGGTCAGTTTGTTCTCGTTTTCAGGTTTGATGTCGGAAACTGTGGTGACGTCAAATACTGTGAATATCCATTCTGGAGCTTCGGCTTCGGCCGATGTTTTGGCTTCGGTTCCTGCGGGGACTTCGCTGCAAACTCTGGACTCAGTTGACGAATATGGATGGGTTGAGGTTGAATATAATGGAGAAACGGGATATGTGGCATCTTATTTGCTGCCAAAACATAGAAAGATTTCTCATACAATTGCTACCCGTCACGTCTCAACTGTCTCCTGTTCATCAGGTTCGTATTCTTATTCGTATTCTCAACCAGTATGGCATCGTAGAACACATACAACATACAGTTCTGATGCTCCTGATGGTTTTTATCGGAATTCGGATGGCGATTTAGTGCCTCGTCCTACAACTGCAGCAGTGTCTGGTTATTCTCCGTCTGCCGTTTGTCGGGATGGAACTTATAGTTATAGCCAACATCGCAGAGGAACTTGCTCCCATCATGGAGGAGTGGCTCGATGGTATTAAATGTATATTATTTGTGATTTAGTAATTTAAAATTTTATATGGAACAAAAACATCATTATGAAGGTCTTTCTGATGCGGAAGTATTGGAAAGCCGATCTAAAAATGGCGTGAACATTCTTACGCCACCAGAAAAAGAACCATTATGGAAGAAGTTTCTGGAAAAATTCTCTGATCCTTTGATTATTATTCTGTTGATAGCAGGAGCTTTGTCCGTTGGTATATCATGCTATGAATATTTTGGATTGAAGACTCCTGATGGTGCCGAGGTCTTTTTTGAGCCTCTTGGCATTTTTGTGGCAATATTGTTGGCCACGGGCATGGCCT
>OBMA010000866.1_pt1 | contig 18420 bp, 6 predicted proteins | sample 1539141 | NCBI WGS metagenome assembly OBMA01 (sample SAMEA3991484, study PRJEB22521) | metagenome | biome: anthropogenic terrestrial biome; feature: sewage plant; material: raw primary sludge | place: Sweden | collected 2012-09-26 | reverse complement strand
CTATTTTGTGGGGGAAAATTATCAAATCGTTTTTTGATGTTTTCAACGAATATAACATTTGTTTAATACTCTTAAATATAGTTGGAATAGAATCTATTATTTTAAACATCTCGAAATGATGCGGTATGGAAAAGTGCCATGAATCATTTTCTAAGGTTATGGCGGATGGTAATTTTTCCCAATTCTGTAAAGAGTTTAACGTTTTCATTTGCTGTTTTAATAAATCAATGTGTATCATTACTTTAAATCCATTGATACAGATCATTCTCTCCCAAAAGTTTGGCTGCGTTGGAGATTCTACCATCATTCTGAAGTACTGACCTGAAATTGAAATTGTATTACAGTTTTTGACTGTGATAAATGTCGAAGTTGGTTCAAATTTTGTTCTAAGGCCATTTGGGAGTGCGATTATTTGGCTGATATATTCAGAAGAGAAATTTATTTCGAGTAACTCCTTTAGTTGGCCCCATTTTATACTTTTGATACATGATTTTTTTTTGGATTCTGAGAGGGCAAGAAAGTATTGTTTAGTTTTAGACTGTCGCATCTTTTGGTGTATACAATGTCCAAATATTTGGTTCAGTGTGTGTATTCCTGAGACGGCCAAAAAGATACTCATCAGTGATACTACCGATGTTCCTCTGGAGTGATTTATTTGCAAAATTATCTTCGAATCGCTTTCATTGCTACTAAATGACTCAGTGTCTGGAAATAGCTTAATTGATAAATTAGAAACTTTGGAAACAGTTTTAGTGGACAATTCTTCGCTCACTTCGGGTGTCTCTCCGATTATTGACGTAGTTATATCATTTACTAGTAAGTTGATATTCCAAAGATGATTTACCTCTGTCGCATCACTAGTCGATATATCGTCTAAATCGGCAATACTGGACTTATGGTTAGGATTCTGTTTATTATCTTTACTAAAATTTGTGAGCTGACCAGATCTAACCATAGTAGCGTGATTTGAGCCAATTTTGTTATGCCATTGTGTCTTGTCACCAAATAAAGCAATTTGCAATTTTTCGACTGTATTGCAGTATTTTCTTAGTTTGCCATCAATTAGGTCCTTTGAACTTTGAGAGTCAACGGAAGAGAAAACATCTCTTGGCATAAAAACCGACCTAGCACCTAGGGTGGATGATATGTCTCTAATATTGATTTTAATATAATCGAAAAAATCAGGTAGTTGCTGGAACATGAAGTCGCTTGGTAAAATTTCCTTCTGTCTCAAACATTTAGCCATATTAGAACATTCAGCTTTCATATTTTGTAAATTAGATGCGAACTTTTCATAGAACTCTTTGAAATAATTCTCTTCGACATTTGCCAACTGACTATCTAAGTTGTGTACTAATTCACTCAACATAACCATTGTTGGAAGTTCAGATAAATCTAGCATTAGCGTGTCGATATCAGCGTTTGCAGAACATAATATATCCGGTAAAAGTTGAACTTTTTCTTCTATGGCAATGCTGTCCACCCTTAATATTGTATGCTCGTATTTTTGATGTTTTATAATATGCTGTAATTTCATATCTAGTAATTCAACATTCCAATGGCTTTCATAAAAAATGTGTTGCGTCTCTTCTTTTTCTTCCATAAGATTGTTACCCAATGTATATCTTTTAGAGTGATGGCTTATCATGAAGACAGAAAACTTGCCTATGATCAGATCGTCTTTATCATTGATAACAAATTTGGGATCATCCAGGGTGAATTTCATATTGATTAGAGGCAAAAAACACTTAAAATAGTCAAATAGGACTCTCTGCCTTGTTAAGAACTTTACATGAGAATTCTCCTTTAAAATCTTGTTTTTCGGACAAGAGGACGTAAAGACTTTAATGTTTGATAGGAAGCATTTGATAAAGGAAATATTTACTGGATCCATGTCAATAGTTAAGGAGGATATATTACCTTTGATGTTAAAAATAGCGTTCTCTAGTTCCTTTGCGTGTAGGTTATTAGAAAGACGAAATTTTTGAGAGAACAAATTGGTTTCGCCAAATATCGAAACATTTGGAATTTCAATAATTTTCAACTGTTTGGCGTGGCTTTGATGTTTTCGATTTAGATTCAAATATATATTAAATCTTGCCATTATAATACTAAACTTGAAGGGAGAATCACGCTCCTCAAAAATTAACGTATAACCTGGCATCTCATTTCTGAACCTGTTGGTATTGAAGTTTATATTAGAAACCAAAACATTATAACTGATATATTTGTTCATTCCAAGCAGTTCTGGATGATTGGTGAGTGGAAAATCTTTGATTTGAAGTTTATCAACGGTGACGTTCATTTCTTTCAATGGCTTTATCCGATCTACAAATTTTTCCATTGCATACACGAGATCATCTTTCATCTTAGCGATATCTTCATCCTTTAGCTCTTCATTCGCCTTTGTTGTATCTGCCAATCTTTGTAGAAGTTTTTCATTGGACATCAAATCAACGTTCTCCTTGTTGATAAATAAATTCAATAAATTCATGGGAATATTTAAATCACCTAGTTTTAAATCTAATCCTACTTGAAGTCCATCCTTCAGAGGATTCATAATGTCACCAATTAGTAAGTTTGTATTCACTATAAAAATGGCATCAGCAATGATGGTCTGGCCATTCCAAAGAAGTTTTCTCAAAAAGGAATCAAATCTTAGTGACTTGATATGTTTAGAGTTATCAATTGAAAGAAAAAAGCCAAATTTTTCAATCGTGATATCGTTGTTGACTAATTGCGTATCTTCCAAAATGATCGTGACCCCATTGAGCCAGTATTGTGATAATGAAAGAATCTTAGAAATGAAGCCCCCACCATTATCTTCGGGGGTCTCTATAAAAGTTCTTTCTTCCTCTCTTGGTAATTCTTTATGAAGATCATTAGTAGATGATTTCTTGGAATCAATTCGTAGACCCTTGATGAAAAGCTTTCTTTCAAATACAGCAAAACGAACGGATTTTAGCCTGACGGTACCATCTTCTAAGGATAAACCGCATATTTCAAGTTTAAACAGGTTAATCCATGTTATATTTATTCCTAAAAGCTTCCTTAGTAAAATTTTACAGCTCCATAAGAAAGTCACTGCAAATATAAGCCACTTGTACAGTAGAACATTAATCGGAAACATCATCTACATATACCGAGGTAAAGGGCTTTTCTAAGAATTCTTATGTTCTGATCTAATTTAAAGCTGTTTGCTTTTACTGTCCTTTGTAATAGCTACCGTTCTTTGTCTCTGAGATGTCTAGGCCCTTTTAAAAGGGATTTATAGTTTATATCGCATTGAATGGCTTAATTGTCCAACTGCAACACCACCAAGACCCTTTTTCATGTCTCCCTTATTTCCGTCTTAATTTCCATGCAATGGGAAGTATATTTCCCGTGTAACGTGATATATTTGTGATGTAGTTCATGTTTGAGTTACAAACTAAAAAAATAGGAAAAATATGCAGAACAAGAGTGAACGGGAACAAAAACTTGACAAATTTGGAACTCTGGATATAAAGGTTTTAATTTTATGTTTTTCTTGAGGATCTTCCATAAATTTGATCAATTGAATAAATTGGTAAACTTCACCCAAAAATTTGTAAACTCCTTCAATTGTAATAGCGCTTAATCGATCCGAAGCTACTTATGCCAGAATAGATCATATTAAAAATGATAAAATAGATAAGGGGTCTCTATGACACTCTTTTTCCCGGAGCGTTGGAAATGATAGCGGCTATTTTTCTTTTGTCCTTAATATATTTTTCTCCTGCAAAGGTTAGGAAGTATAAAAGGAAGGGCAGTTTCATTTATGCATTTGAATTTTACCTTATGGCTCTTTTTTCCTCCTCCTCTTCAATGTAAATAAATCCTTAAAGATTTTGCTTCACTCCATATCCGTAACCGTTCTTGCTGACATGGTTTTCATACACATAATGTTATTATAAGGGATGCTTCTAGGTCAAAGGGCAACCCGGCTTAGTTATCTTGAAAGTTATTATTTTAGTTTTCTAATTTTGCAGCTGTTTTCAATGAAGAAAACATTGCGCTTACAGATTTGTACAGAAGGGATCTTCTTAACCATCAATTTCAATAAGTTAGAACAATATATGTACGAATATAGATATAAATACGAACGTGGTTAGTATATAGAGACAATGGAGCATGTAGATTCCGATTTTGCACCTATAAGGAGATCGAAAAAGGTTGTTGACAGTGACAAGATTGTGAAAGCAATAAGCGATGATTTGGAGCAAAAAAATTTTACTGTACTGAGAAAGTTGAACCTTGTTCCAATTAAAAAAAGTGTTAGCAGCCCAAAGGTGTGTAAGCCGAGTCCAGTTAAGGAGCGAGTGGACCATGTTTTCTACCAGAAGTTCAAATCGATGGCCTTGCAAGAGCTAGGCACCAATTATTTGTCAATAAGCTACGTTCCGAGCTTAAGTAAGTTTCTTTCAAAAAATCTTAGGAGTATGAAAAATTGTATCGTTTTCTTCGACAAAGTTGAACATATACACCAATATGCTGGTATCGACCGTGCAGTTTCAGAAACACTGTCTTTAGTCGATATAAATGTCGTAATTATAGAAATGAATGACTACTTAATGAAAGAGGGTATTCAATCAAGCAAATCAAAAGAATGTATCGAGCCAATGGGGCAGGCTTCATATAGCGGACAACTAGATTTCGAAGCTAGTGAAAAACCTTCAAATCACACGTCTGACCTAATGATGATGGTTATGAGGAAAATAAATAATGACGAGAGTATCGATCATATTGTCTACTTCAAATTCGAACAATTAGAGAAATTATCTACTTCAACTATAATAGAACCTTCGAAGCTTACCGAATTTATCAATGTTTTATCGGTACTTGAAAAAAGTAATAACATTGCATTTAAGGTCCTCATTTATTCAAATAACGTTAGCATTTCGTCTCTCCTATCGACATCCCTCAAAAAGAAACTCAACACAAAATATACTGTGTTTGAGATGCCGATATTAACATGCGCCCAAGAACAAGAATATTTGAAAAAAATGATAAAGTTTACCTTTGATTCCGGAAACAAGTTATTACAGTCTTACAACTCGCTTGTCACATGCCAGTTGAATAATAAAGAATCCAACTTAGCAATCTTTTTCGAATTTTTGAAGGTCTTTCCGCACCCTTTTACCTATTTGTTTAACGCTTACACTGAGATTATAGTCCAGAGTAGAACTTTTGATGAATTGTTGGATAAGATTAGAAACAGACTGACAATAAAAAATTACCCACATAGTGCTTATAACTTTAAGAAAAACCAGCGTCTTCCACTTAAGTTAACTCGAAAAGTACATGATAGATAAATTACCAAGGTCTTTTGAAAGAGTCCGAACAATACAAAGAGATGGCAACTCCTTTGGAAAAGTTCAAGTTGAACCACCTCCGTTGCCTCTATTAATGAAGAAGCCATGAAGTATGCGAAGTTTTAACTGAATCATCTTCAATAATTATGGGATGTCTGGGTTTTAAACGTTTCATAATAATCAATTTTGAAACAATGATCCCAATACTGCTTTTTTTTTGACTAGGACTTGGATTTGGTTGCTGGTGCGTTAGAATTGTTGTCTGTCCTGTTATATTTATACCGGTGAATGAAATCATAATCCCAGCTCTGTCTTTACTTCTCATCGTCCTTTAACTTTGGAGGTGTTACTGTCGTACGTTCCTTCTAGGTTTTGCACGCACTATCTGAGGCGTTATAGGTTCAATTTGGTAATTAAAGATAGAGTTGTAAGATGGTGGATAAAAATAGGACGTTGCATGAATTATCTTCCAAAAATTTCAGCAGAACGCCGAATGGACTGATCTTTACCAATGATTTAAAGACAGTATATTCCATTTTTCTAATTTGTTTGGATTTGAAAGAGAAAAAACATAGTAGTGACACTAAGTCTTTCTTATTAACTGCATTCACTAAACATTTCCACTTCACTTTTACATATCAGGAAGCTATTAAAGCAATGGGACAATTGGAACTAAAAGTGGATATGAACACAACTTGTATTAACGTTTCATATAATATTAAACCTAGTTTGGCGCGCCACCTTCTTACATTATTTATGTCTTCTAAGCTACTACATACACCGCAGGACAGAACTCGTGGCGAGCCAAAAGAGAAAGCTCTTTTCCAACCAACACCTAAGGGAGTTGCTGTTTTACAAAAGTATGTTAGAGATATTGGGTTGAAAACAATGCCTGATATTCTTTTGTCATCGTTTAACTCCATGAAACTTTTCACTTTTGAGAGAAGCTCTGTCACGGATTCAATCATCCATAGTGATTATTTGATCCATATTCTTTTCATTAAAATGATGGGTGCTAAGCCAAATGTTTGGTCTCCAACAAACGCAGATGACCCATTACCTTGCCTATCTTCGTTGTTGGAATACACTAATAATGATGATACATTTACTTTTGAGAAATCTAAGCCAGAACAAGGATGGCAAGCTCAGATTGGAAACATCGATATAAATGACTTAGAAAGGATATCGCCATTAGCTCATCGATTCTTTACAAATCCAGATTCTGAGTCGCACACGCAATACTACGTTTCGAATGCAGGTATTAGGTTATTTGAAAATAAGACGTTTGGCACTTCCAAAAAAATCGTGATTAAGTACACCTTTACAACAAAGGCTATATGGCAGTGGATAATGGACTGTACTGATATTATGCATGTTAAAGAAGCGGTCTCGTTGGCAGCGTTATTTTTAAAAACGGGGTTGATTGTACCAGTTCTTTTACAACCATCACGCACTAACAAGAAAAAGTTTCAAATTAGCAGATCCTCTTTTTTTACCTTGTCCAAGCGTGGTTGGGATTTGGTTTCTTGGACAGGTTGTAAGAGCAATAATATTAGAGCACCAAATGGTAGCACCATAGACCTAGATTTCACATTAAGGGGTCATATGACTGTTCGTGATGAAAAAAGGACATTGGATGATAGTGAAGGTTTTTCTCAAGACATGCTTATCTCTTCGAGTAATTTAAATAAACTGGACTATGTGCTAACTGATCCAGGTATGAGATACTTATTCAGACGCCATTTAGAAAAGGAACTTTGTGTAGAAAACTTGGATGTCTTCATTGAGATTAAGAGGTTTTTGAAGAAAATGACAATTCTGAAAAAATTGATAGATTCTAAGCATTGTGATAAAAAATCTAATACCAGTACTTCAAAAAACAATATCGTAAAAACGATTGATTCAGCTTTAATGAAACAGGCCAATGAGTGCCTTGAAATGGCATATCACATTTATTCGTCCTATATCATGATAGGATCACCATATCAATTAAATATCCATCATAACTTGCGTCAGAATATTTCTGACATCATGTTGCACCCTCATTCTCCATTATCGGAACACTTTCCTACTAATCTATACGATCCATCACCTGCATCCGCGGAATCAGCAGCTTCATCAATTAGCTCAACGGAGGCTGACACGTTAGGTGAACCACCTGAAGTGAGTCTAAAACCTTCAAAAAATCTTTCAAATGAAAACTGTTCATTTAAGAAGCAAGGATTCAAACATCAGTTAAAGGAATATAAACCTGCCCCGTTAACTCTGGCAGAAACGCATTCGCCTAATGCATCGGTAGAAAATTCACATACAATTGTTCGTTATGGCATGGACAACACCCAAAATGATACCAAATCGGTTGATTCATTTCCAGCAACTTTGAAGGTCCTCAGGAAATTATATCCCCTCTTCGAGATCGTTAGCAATGAAATGTATAGACTGATGAATAACGATTCCTTTCAAAAATTTACCCAGTCAGACGTATACAAAGATGCTAGCGCTTTAATAGAAATCCAAGAAAAGTGCTAATTTCATTGAGAGTCTTACTCATCTTCAGGTATAATTGCACAAACAGTCCTTTTTTTTTTTCTTTAGTTCTCCTAACCTAATATGTCTTGATACCCATAAGGACTGTAAATGCTACTACGTATAAATTAAGCGGAGGTGTGATTTGTTATATCAACTATAATATGATTAAATAAAGCCATTTATTATCTAGTATAATTTCCAATCCTAAGATGTGACTAACGTGAGCGCTTACGAATCTTCGCATCATACACCTGTGGCCAACGCTGGTTGGCGGTTTAAGTCCGTCTGAAAACTTTTTTTTACGTCATTTGAAGATCAAAAGCATTGAACATATACCTAATGACACAGTTTTTTACACTTTTTTTGAGTTAAATTATTCAAGGACAAAAAATAGTGTGCGTAAATGGAAGAAATATAAACGTATATAGAAAATCATTTACCTCTCCTGTAGCACCGCAGTCATTACATAACAATTTTTCGAGGGTAAGTAAACATTACGCAAAAAAAGAAAAGGACTTTAAACCTTGGGATTGAACGCAAATTCATTCATTAAAATATCAACATCCCTCCAAACCATATCAGATTCCCAGTTATCCCAACCTGCCATGATGGAATTGGGTGATTCTTTGATTGTAGTTGCAACGGGGTTTGATTGAACAATGGGATACGTTTCTAATAGAGAAGAGTTGGCTTGTGTCGCAGGTAGTGTGTTTTCTTGCATTTGTGTTATTGAAAGAGGCGGTTGATTTGCCGGATGTTCAGCATTCCTCCCTATTGGCAGAGGTTCATTGACAGCTTCAGTGTCCTTGATGTCTGTAGAAACACTGGAATCTAAATTTGCATGATTCAGTTGTTCCCTAGGTGACATTTTATTGAGGATTCCTCTATATGATATAGTGTTTGCTACTTGACTATTTGGGGTCGTTAATGAGCTTCCACTGCTGATAGAGCCTGCATTTATTGGATTTGGGTCTAGCGGAATTGTTTCAATTATTTTTCTTGCTTTCTTTTCTGGATGCCTTACATTGGTGAATTTCCTTGTCCTTAGTTGCTGGCTATCCATATTTTCTGGAACTTTACTACTTAGTTCTTCTTCTTCTTCTTCTTCTTCTCCCTCCTCATCTTCATCTTCCTCTTCCTCTTCATCAACATTGTAAGCTGTAGAAACCTTGGTCTCTCTCTCCAATTTGGCCATACCACATTTCTCTTTTAGAATATATAAGCAGTCAAAAAAAACGTTTACTGACATCCTAGATTTTATGGTGATGCCTAAATTGAAATCATTGTTTAGTCTACCTCCACCTTCCTTTTGGTCGTTTTTCCAGGCATCATACATATTAGCAAATAAACTCCATATGCTTCGCATTATTCCGGATGATCTGTACGCCATATCATATTTTAAAACTGAGGCATTAAACGTCAATGAAATTGCGTTGTTATAAGCTTTTTTGCCTGAGTTAACATCTAGCATTGAATGAAGTGATGAATGTATGAGTTTACTAATAATACAGGCAGATTGCCATATATTCAAGACAAACAAACCAGGAAAGTACTTAATAATGGTAGGATCATGTTCCCACATACTATTGGCATGTATAAGAAAGTTTACGGCGGCATTATAAACTTTCACCAATCCACGTTTCGTTTCAAAACTTGTATCGAGTTCCATAATGGAATATGATCCCTCATAAATATTACCATTTGATTTTCCAGCACCTTGGGAGGTAACATCAGTGAAGTAATAGGTTAATAAGTGAACCTTGGCCACTAGTAATAAAAATTTTCGGATATCATCTAGGTTATTTTCTTCAAGACTAATCTCCAATTGACTTAGTTGTTGATTAAGAACGTGTAACAAGGGCTGCTTCTCTTCCTGACTTACCATCCCAGTAACACTCGCCGGGGTGGAGTTCATTGTGTTTACGATTTGGTTCTCAAATCTAGCAATTTGAGCCATCTGTCTTAGTTCATTGGGTATATCTACTTGGCTTTTTGAATTTGGAACTCTAATAGAGCTGATTACTAAATAATCAAATGAAACATAAGCTGGGAAACCAAATGATGATGCAACTGTTTGAGATACAACATTGCAGCAAATCCAAGTTCGTATTTGCTCGTTAACTAATTCTGAATTTGCCGAAGCATACTCTTTTGAAAAACCTGCACAATTTAGTCCTACCCGAAGCGCTTGGAACATCGCTGTTCCTATGGTATTCCACGAAGTGTCGGCGCTTAATGAAGAGGTTAAGGGAGGCCAGAACGTGTATAAAAGAAATGCTTGCACGGAATATACAGATGCTACATTTAGAACGGGTTCGTCCTTATCTGATGGAGTATATCGAATTATTGGAGATATTGTGATTTCTGATAAAACTGACTTTACTAGCACTGATAATCGAGTCATTAAGTCTGTAGCCCCAAATTTCCGCCTTAAACCAATGAGCAGGATGACCCAGAATAAGCAAGGAGATAAGTGATAAATTCGCTCTGCTCCTTTCGAAAGGTCAACGACGGGTAAAAATTGATGATATTTTGTCGCAAATTCTTGAAACAGCTCAGCAATATCGCTGCTTGACAAATATACGTCGCCCAGGCTTTTTGGCAAGCACTTAAGTTGATCATCTGTCATAACGTTTGTTGAGTGAACAGGGTCGAAGTTTGTCGACGAGCTTAAGAGCGTTAAAGGAGAAGAATCCGTATGTTTTCTGTTGGTACTGTAAGAAATAGGTTCTCCTCGAAGTGTTTTGTATGATCTCGGTTCTATTTCTGTCGTCTCAAAAGCACTCTTCCTGAGTTGTTTTACTTTTTCTTTTGTGAAATTACTGTTATCCAAAACAATTTCCTGTTCCTCTTCAATTTTCTTCAAAATTTCATCCGAAGTTAAATTTGTCAAAGTTCTGGTGAGTTCCTTGAATCTTTTTTCAATGGCTTCGTTCCTTGCTCTTTTATAAGTTCTTCTGAAATCTCGTTTTAAAATGCATGGGACATTCTTTTTAGCACACTTAGTGCATGGCTCCGGTGCTCTTTCGTGAGCATCACATTTCGACTTCTGCTGACGACATTCCACACAGGCGAATTTCCTTTTCCTAGCATTCATCCCAGTTCTATTCCTAGTTTCACTATGGCTCATTTCACTTCCGGACTGTGAAGTCGCCACAGAATCTGATCTTCCTTCCATAATTGCAAAAAGAATTTGTATTAATGTTACGAAGCGATTTTTACTTGAGGCAGGTTGAAGGTTCCTCAAATTGCCGATAGCCCCTGAAACCTAGTTTTATGACCTTATATATCATGATACTCTTCTATTGTTGTGCTCATTACTTTTCATTTTTTGCTCTGAAAAACTTTGAAAAAGCGCAGTGCTAGGCGATAAATTAGGCGGCACCTCCGATCGAAGAGAGGTTTTACGCAGCGAGTCATTTTGATCAACTTCTTATTACATGCAGATGATTTAGAATAGCTAGACAATACAAAGATATAAAGTATCACCATGTAAACTACAAGAGTTATAATAATGCTGAGGTTTTACAGGGGGGCCCTTTGTTACTTGGTTGTGGCAGTTCATTGGCTTTGTTTGTTTTACGGTTGTGAGTCATATGGCTTTGTACCAGGTGACCGGCAGCAAGTGCGGAGCACAGAGACAGTTCACCAGCCAAGACAGCACACGCGATTATTCTAGCTAATTGCCTAGCATTTGCTCCAGGTTCAGTGGGGTGAGGACCACGAACGCCGAGAAGATCAAGCATGGCGCCCTGAGGCTCCAGAACAGTACCCCCGCCAATCGTACCAACTTCAATAGATGGCATGGAAACAGAGATCCTTAAATCACCATCAACTTCCTTCATCAAAGTTATACAGTTGGAACTTTCGACGTTCTGCGCAGGATCTTGGCCTAATGCCAAGAAAAGTGCAGTGACCAAATTAGCTGCGTGCGCGTTGAAACCACCAACAGATCCAGCCATTGCGGATCCAACCAAGTTCTTGGATATATTTAATTCAACTAAAGCGGAAACATCGCTCTTTAAAACACTTTTTACGACATCACCAGGAATAGTAGCTTCAGCTACGACACTTTTACCACGACCTTCAATCCAATTGATTGCGGCAGGTTTCTTATCAGTACAATAGTTACCAGATACGGAGACAACTTCCATATCTTCCCAACCATATTCTTCTACCATTTGTTTCAAAGAGTATTCGACACCTTTCGATATCATGTTCATACCCATTGCGTCACCGGTAGTTGTCCGAAATCTCATAAAAAGCAAATCGCCTGCTAGACAGGTTTGAATATGTTGCAAACGTGCAAACCTTGATGTAGAATTAAAAGCTTTTTTAATTGAATTTTGTCCCTCTTCCGAGTCTAACCATATCTTGCAGGCACCAGATCTTACTAAAGTAGGGAAACGAACGACTGGGCCTCTAGTCATACCATCTTTGGTTAAAACAGTTGTTGCACCACCACCAGCATTGATGGCTTTGCAACCACGCATAGCTGAAGCCACTAAACAACCTTCCGTGGTTGCCATTGGTATGTGATAAGATGTTCCATCAATAATTAATGGACCAATTACACCAACTGGTATTGGCATATAGCCGATGACATTTTCACAGCAAGCTCCAAAAACGCGATCATAATCATAATTTCTGAAGGGCAATTTTTCGGAAACTAAAATTGGCGATTCAGCCAAAGTTGAAAGTGCCTTTCTCCTAACTAAAACCGCACGAGTTGTGTCCTCTAATTTTTTCTCTAAGGAATATAATGGCAGTTTACCGTTGACGACAAGATTCGAAACCTCAGTATTATTCATGTTCTTTAATTGTTCTTTCTCCATAAGTTCCACTAAATTCGATAAAGGACGGATAGGCTCGTCCTGGGAACTCAAAGCATAGACGCATTCGTTATTCTGGATTTCTTCAGAGATAATTATATCTTTCGCGGTCACTGGAGTTTCTAGGCCAGAAGAAGCAGGCATACTTCGAGTTTCTGAAAACTCAATCGTTGCTGATTTTTGCTGAACAACAAGATCATCGATCTTATTTGATTGTGGTTGGAAGTTCATGTATCCTGTGTGAATTTTTGCAGCATTCAGTAAGTAGACATTGATGGAAATACTAACTGCAAATGCAAAAAAAAGTAACTTGCTGATAAATTGGTCCCGAATAGCATTGCTAACGGAATCAATGATAAGTAGAATAGAATCTTCGATCTGATGGTATTTTTTCAGCGGAGTATAATATTGTTTTGGCAACACGGAAATGATCACTTGATTGCTGAGATTGCCAATATCTTTATAATTGATAAAATTTGGTAACGAGTAAATTGTAGAGTCAAAATATACCGTGTTTAGTACTGTAGCATTTAACTTATCTGTAAAAACATAAAGGTTGATCAGAAGCAAAAGACCAATAACTGATGCTTTTCCCAGAATGATAGCCACGTTAGATCTCAAAAAATGTGGTTCTGAGGCAGTTTCATCCTTATATATAATATCTGCTGTAGTTGGAACAACTCCGTCCTCTTCCAAAGTCTGTCTGATGACGGTTGATCTGTGAATGATGTTAATTTCCAGCTTCATTGATAAAATGGCAGAATAAAAAGTAGCAGACAAAAGCAAGTCGAAAACTAGCATAAATGTAGACAAAATACAGAAATTGACCAATCCGGGAAGATGTCTAGCATAAATAGCACATCCAATGAAGGAGCTAATATAAAATAAGTAGTCGCGGATTAAGTAGGCACCTTCTTGAAACATAGCCTCATAAATAATGTTGCTTACCGTTATTTTCTTGTCAATACTAATTCGGTGGAATTTTTGTAGCGAGAATGCCGCAAGTCGAACTTTATGCTTGAAGCCAATAATTACTACGATAAATGGTAGTCCAATGACCAAACTTAATAAGGAAGCGGGTTTCTTCAATAAACTGTGAGTTGTGTACAGCGATAAATATAATGCGCATGCAGAGTTTGAAAGAGCAGAAAAGCTTAACCAAAACTTTGATCCGATTTTCCTCATGTCATTAAACAGGCAACAGAGAGTATAAAAAAGAGTAAGGTAAGCAGCTAGGATGATAAACAAATCGAACTGATCAAATTCGCTCGTTTTGTTAGAAAATTGCTTCACCATATTTCGGTAAATATTATGCAGGTCCAAAATAAAATTGCTGTTGTTTCTCAATCTCCATTTCGTTCCGTTTTCAGACACTAGTTCAGTTGGTATCTTTGGCTCTTCACTTAATAAGTACCTGGTATGGTCAACACTGTAAATAACGTCATCAAGGGAAGGCAAAGTCGTTGAATTGTCCTTACTTTGAAAACTTATGGTAGACAAATAATAATGAAAAGGGGTATAAATATCGGCGGCTTCTTTAGAGCTGAGTAACTTCCATGTATCAGACACGGGAGACCTATAATAGTGTGTGCATTTTTCAAACAACTCATCCGGCTTGATGCTTAAGTATGCAGAATACTGATTAGAGTCCAGCTTCCATTCGTTAAGGTAAGATTGTGTCACGGATAGATAAGCAGCGGCACTCAATAAAACAGCAACAACAATGACGTGGATTGGGTATTTTGCACTAAACCTAGCAGTGCAAGCAAAGGGCTTTACCAAATGTACTATCGTTTTTAAGGGAAGTGACATTTGAGGTTTGTATGTGGGAACCTTGTTGAACTAATTTGGAAAGAACACAATTAAGTAAAAGTAAGTCAGATTAATTTCTCACTGAAGTGTCTTACTATAACTTGCTCGTACAAAATATTCCCTTTGGTACTCTACCTCTTCAAGATGTATCTGTGTGGTAGGTTCTTGAGGTGATTTAGAAAACGGCCTTCTGATATGTTTGACTAACCCTTGAATGCAACATCTTATTGTTCTCGATTAACTTTTGTCGCGCTGTTGAAAGGGATTCAACAAAACAATGCGCTCGTCTCTAACGATCAATGGTCTATTTATCGTGTAAGTATATATGACATAAACTTTACATATTACGAAGTCATTTTTAAAACTCGAGCTCCTTTTACTCAAAGCTTCTATATTTTACTTTGAGGTCTTCCGATAATTGTATTAGTACTCTCAGCCAATATATGCATCGACAAGTAGCTGGGCGGCTATATCACTAAATAGCTCGCAAAAAAATATTGCTTTTTTATGGCAGAAAAAAACATGTAAAATTGAAAGATAATATTAGTAATGGAAGTATAGATAATTGTATATAGTATTATAGATACATATATCAATACGTATGCATTAAGGACCCTATTTCATGGAGACCAATTTAACATCAAATGTCAATTCAGAGTTAGCAGGAATACCGGGCAAAGCTTGTTTACCGTAGGCATATGGAGCAGGAATGACAATTCTACGCTCACCACCGACCGCCATACCAGCAACACCGATGTCCCATCCTTTAATTACTTCGCCTTGGCCCAACTTAAAAACAAAAGGCTTACCCTTTGTATTCTTGTCAAAAACTTTCCCGTTCTTCAACTTACCAACATATCTCATTCCAACTCTGGTACCCTTTTTGGCATGTGGGCCTTTTCCTGTGACGCGGTCTTCAATGATAATACCGCCTTCCAGTAGCTTCGTCTTTGGCTTTGGTTTGCTCTCTTCCGAGTCTTTAACTTTCTCTGCTTTCTTGTCTTTCTTGGTCGTTTGTTTTTTCTCGGCAGGTTTAGCACTTTCTTCCTCATCTTCTTCATGTTTCCTTTTACTGTCCTTCTTGTTGTTTTTCTTCTTTTCGTCCTTTTTGACTAATTCATCAAGACGACTTTCGATGTCACTAGCATCTACTAAATCATCAAGATCGTCATCACCGGAACTTAGTTCCTCATCGTCTTCTTCTTCTTCTTCTTCTTCTTCTTCTTCTCCATTGGAAGATTCTTCGTCACTGTAATAGTCTTCTTCATCTTCGTCTGAATCTGAAGAATTGTCAAATGGATGTTTGACGTAGTTACCGGTTAGAGAGATAGTGTATGAACCGGTAACGACGAATTGAACGTCTTCCTCTGGTGCAATGGTAATATCCAAAGCTTGTTGATATTGGCCTTTTGGAGATAAGGTTAAAAGAACGCATTCTTCGAATTCATCGTCGATTTCGTTTTCATCTTCAGAGTCTTCTGATTCACTTTGCTCGACTGCCTTACCTTTTTTTGATTTGACACTCCTTTTTGGTACATCTGCTTCTTGTTCACTTTCACTTTCATCCTCTTCGAGGCCGTCATTGTTATCTTGGTTGTAGTACTGACCGCGAGTGAGTTCAGGATTCCTTTTGATTATTCTTAAAGTAGATGGCTTTTTGTCATCGTCAAAGGGCTCAGGGTCGATGGCCGCCATTGTGATTCTAATGGTAACCGGAATTTTGAAGTTCAGAGCTGGGGTTGGGGAGTATGGTTCAACATTCAGGCTATACGTAGCCAATGGAAGCATATCAGACATGTTAGAGACGTATATTTTGTTGTCTTTTTCTTTTTTCTTATCATTCTAACATGAAAAGCACTTCTTTTAACACTGTAAAATTTTCAATGCCCTTCTCTTTTCGATGCACCAGCTAAAATTTTCACTGCCTCGGGTTTGAGATAAAATATACATAGGGCATCGAAGGCAAGAAATTGAGAAATTTAACGTTCATATGGGTTAATGATTGTATGAGAATGCCTGACAAAGCATATTATTTTTGCTGAAGTTAAATTAGGAATTAGAATTATGACTTGATACACAATGCTACTTTCTTTTGGCCAAGCTATTTGATATAAAAGTATACGTAAATACAGAAAAAGGCAACAGTATGCAGGAAGTGATATTCGTAGTTCTTTCGTCACTCGAAATAAAACGTACAACAGACTTAACTTTTACGCGTGTATTAAATATCAACGCACTAATCATACACCCCACTGAGGCAGGTTTAATCACAAAAATGTTGAGATTATTTGCCGCAGCAAACTTTAGCATCTGCACTGTAGTTGCTTCCCCAGCATCCACTTAGTATGGACAAATTGGGTTGTATGTTTACCTTTTACATATATAACATTATTGCTGGCAGGTTACAGAATTTATATGGTGGTTTTGAGAGCAGTTAACACATTGGGAGGACGACTCTGATTATACCTATTGCAATGGCTCGCTAGGACAGCATTTCCTCCACAGAGACTTTGCCTCAGTGCGGTTGGAGTAGACCATGCAACTTCCAATGTAAATGAATAGATATAGCCTAGTGGCCCAGAACGGCGATGACCTGATCTTGAACCCTTAGATATTAATATTTATGATTATTTGTATTTTGCTATGTAAGAGAAAAAAAAAATTATAGATACAAAAAGAAGGATATAGAAAAGCACAGATAATGTTGATAGGAAAAATGAATTAGAAGAGGATTAAACTTAGATTACATATCCACTTACCTTTCCGTTATTGTCAAACAGTATTTTCAGATCAACGCATTCTCTATCAATTCTCCTTGTTTTGAAATTCTATTTTAAATCATTTATAATTTTTTCAGTTCAATTTAGAATTTCAATAGGTGTGGCTTGTCACCGTTCTTCAAAGAGAAAGAAGCGGACAAATATTGCTTCAACAATGGGGTCTTCTTGATTTCAGCCAACAAAGCCTTGTCAACAACCTTTTGATCTTCAACACGTTCAGTCTTGATTTCCTTAGTTTGTTGTTCTGGGAACAAGTTAGCTTCCTTCTTTTCCTTCTTGGTCAATTTTTCCTTGGCAAAGTATTCAACGTTGAATTTTTCAACGTTGACACCTTCCACGGAGACTTTGGTAGAGGTAGCAATGACATAACGAGCGTTGACTCTTCTCAATGGAACACCATTGACCTTGAATGGACCAGTGACCAATAGAGTGTTGTCTTCTAGATGTTTCAAGTAGACAACTCTCTTACCTCTGAAACGGCCAGCTAGCAAGATCAAAACAGTGCCTGGAACTAGAGAGGCACGCAACTTTTGTGGGCGAACAGCCTTTCTGGTTTTCTTTGGGGCAGCAACGTCTTCGGAAGGATACCACTTTGGGGCCTATAATTGACATATCGTGATGTAAATCACATATATAGTTAGTATACTACTCGTTTACTTTTTTCTTGCACAATTGATGGTGGGCATGGCGTGTGCTGATTCAGCACAAGGTTTGGTACTATCCTCAAAAAAATTCTTAGCGTAGGAAGAAGTTTACTCAGATTAGCTATAATATGAGTTATTGTTACTATGTTTCTCAATCATTTGATGCTATATTTTCATTTATACTAAAATCGTTATTTTCATTTTGTCCAGTTTTGTCCAGTTCATATTTAAAAACGTTAGCTCCCTTCCTACTTTTGTTCTTGGGTAACTATTTTCCTCTAGGCACGTGTGCCATCTCCATAACCATCACATCCTTCAATTTACTCATCTTTACACATACTTGTTGGGCAGTCATTTCGTTGAATATATTTGCTTCTCTTCCAAGTTCAAGAAAGTAGTCAAACCTAAATGAGATTTTGCTTGAAAATTATCTATTGACTTTTGATCAACTGCCATATTACAGGGCCTCGCGCCTACAACAGATCGGAAA
>OBMA010000864.1_pt1 | contig 18429 bp, 10 predicted proteins | sample 1539141 | NCBI WGS metagenome assembly OBMA01 (sample SAMEA3991484, study PRJEB22521) | metagenome | biome: anthropogenic terrestrial biome; feature: sewage plant; material: raw primary sludge | place: Sweden | collected 2012-09-26 | reverse complement strand
ATAGAATTTGTTGGATTTACTCCTGCAGAAAATTTAGCATTGTCAAAATTGTTGGTATTTTCATAGTTAACCGCAAAGGCAATTTTAGTCCAGTCGGCATTTCTGTTGTGGTTTTTAAATACAAAAACACCTCCAGCTTGATTCAAGTCAAAAGAATTTTCACTATCACTAGTTTGGGTTCCAAAATAGTTAGAATTATTCTTGGTGTTATAATTGCTTATGGTTAGTCCTAATTGGTTGTTGTTAAATACAGCAGAACCCGCAGGATTCACATTAATTGAAGATAAATCACCACCCAATGCTCCAAAAGCGCCGCTCATCGACCGGTATCTAGCTGTACCATTGAGGTTGTCGACGGAATAACGTAAAGCATCCGATATTTCTTGAGCTTTTGCTGATGTACACAAAAAAGCAATAGCGATTACTATATAGGTCTTCTTCATAATGGTTAAGTTGTTTGATTGAATAGTTGTTTTTAGGAAGTTATTAACCTCTTCCGCCTCTTCCGCCTCCGCCTGAAGATCTCATTCCACCTCCGCTGCTGCCTCCTGAGGAACGCATACTTCCACTTGAAGAACTTGGAGAATAAGATCGACTAGGAGTGTAGCTATTGCTTCTTGAACGTGAAGAGCTGTTAGAATTTGTGTTGTAATTGCTGCTCTCTCTAATGGTTCTTGTAGTAGTATATGTAGAATTGTTAGAGTTAGAGCTGCTATTTCTTCTATTAAAAGAATTGCTAGAACTGTAATCAGTATTTGAATTTCTTCTGTTGAAAGAATTGTTAGAGCTATAGTTAGTATTTGAATTTCTTCTAAAATCAGTGCTGCTTCTTCTGTTGAAGTTGGTTATATTTTGATTATTACGGTTGTTGTAGGTTCTGTTTATATAGTTACCGTTGGAGTAATATCCAGAGCCTCTTCTGCTAGCATTGTAGGCATAATTGTTGTATCTGTAACTTGGATATCCCCAGTATCCACCGGGATAACCCCACCAGCCACCTGCAGGATAACCCCATCCCCAACCTAAGCCCCAGCCAGTGTTCCAACCCCATCCGGCATTCCAGCCCCATCCAGTATTCCAGCCCCAACCAGTATTCCATCCCCAGCCGCCATTCCAACCCCAAGGGTTGTTCCATCCCCATCCGGCACCATACCAGTTGTTCCAACCATTGTCATTAATATATATGGTAGTGCTTTGTGGATTGCTTCCCCAGCTTGCGTAGCCAGTATTTGGAGCTTGGATACTATCATTAACATCTTCATAATTATTATAGCTTTCTACATCTGTAAAAATTTCTGAAGATGAATTGGTGTTTTGCAATGATCTAAAATATTCTTGATATTGATTGCCAGAGGTGTTTTGTGATTCATTGTAAACAACTCTCGAAGAATTTGAGCCGTAAACACCGTCTGTTTCGTAATAGGAGCTATTTTGGTAAGAGCCACACGATGAAATTAGTAAACATAAAAATCCAATAAATGCAAATTGGGGTATATTTCTTTGGTAAAAAACAGTAATTTTCATATTCTATGGGATTTTTTATTGTTGAACAATACAAAAATAGTTAGTTTTGCCTAACTAATAAGTTAAAAAAAATAAAACAAAATTTGTGCCAAACTATTTGATATGAGCAAGAACCTTACTACAAGAGAAGAAGATTATTCGAAATGGTATAATGAGCTAGTTGTAAAAGCTGATTTAGCCGAGAATTCAGGTGTTAGAGGCTGTATGGTAATCAAGCCATACGGATATGCTATCTGGGAAAAAATGCAAGCAGAATTGGATCGTATGTTTAAAGAAACGGGACATCAAAATGCTTATTTTCCTTTGTTTGTGCCGAAAAGTATGTTTGAAGCTGAAGAAAAGAATGCTGAAGGATTTGCGAAAGAATGTGCGATAGTAACTCATTATAGATTAAAAAATGATCCTGATAAGCCTGGGAAATTAATGGTGGACCCAAATGCTAAATTAGAAGAGGAGTTAATTGTACGTCCAACTAGTGAGGCAATCATTTGGTCAACTTATAAAGGTTGGGTTCAGTCGTATAGAGATTTGCCTTTGCTGATTAATCAATGGGCTAATGTGGTGAGATGGGAGATGAGAACGCGATTGTTCTTAAGGACTGCTGAGTTTTTGTGGCAAGAAGGACATACTGCTCACGCAACCAAAAAAGAAGCGATTGAAGAATCGGAGAAAATGATGAATGTTTATGCTGATTTCGTTCAAAATTTTATGGCTATACCCGTTGTAAAAGGCTTGAAAACAGAAACAGAACGATTCGCAGGTGCTGAGGAAACGTATTGTATCGAAGCTTTGATGCAAGATGGAAAAGCATTGCAAGCTGGGACATCACATTTCTTAGGGCAAAATTTTGCTAAAGCTTTTGATGTTAAGTTTGCCAATGCAGAAGGGAAGCAGGAATATGTTTGGGGGACTTCTTGGGGAGTTTCAACTCGATTGATGGGAGCTTTAGTTATGACGCACTCTGATGATAAAGGATTGGTTTTGCCTCCTAATTTGGCGCCAATTCAAGTTGTAATTGTACCTATATATAAGTCGGAAGAACAATTGCAAGCTATTTCTACTGCTGTGGCTAATGTTTCAGCTGCGCTACGCAAACTTAATATTAGTGTTAAGTATGATGATAGAACCACACAGAAACCAGGATTTAAATTTGCAGAGTGGGAATTAAAAGGTGTTCCAGTTCGAATTGCAGTTGGTCCAAAAGATTTAGAAAACGGAACTTTTGAAGTAGCTCGACGAGATAATTTATCCAAAGAGGTCGTTGCTGCAGATGGAATTGAAAATTATATTGCTAATTTACTTTCTCAAATTCAAGCGGATTTATTTAATAATGCGCTATCCTATAGAGAGAGTCATATTACAGAAGTAAATAGTTTTGAGGAATTTAAGTCTGTTTTGGAAGGCAAAGGAGGCTTTATTTCAGCCCATTGGGATGGTACTGCTGCTACTGAAGAAAAGATAAAAGAGTTAACAAAAGCAACCATAAGATGTATTCCTTTGGATAGAGTAGAGGAGGCGGGAAGCTGTGTGTTTACTGGGAATCCTTCGGTTGGAAGAGTGCTTTTTGCAAAGGCATATTAAAAAAAATTAATTTTTTTTTGCATCAGCTATTGTGCTTCTCAAAAATAGTTGTATTTTTGCATCCGCAATACAGAAGCAGGGTCCGTTCGTCTATCGGTTAGGACGCCAGGTTTTCATCCTGGTAAGGGGGGTTCGATTCCCCCACGGACTACAAATTTTTATTGAAGTAGTACTAAGATGTAAAAAGACATTTACTTTGTTTTTTTAATAGTAAAGCCGGTTTTGGCCAAAATAAGTATTAGCTTCTTTATAGACTTCAAAATAAAATAATAAAGATAAAAAAATAGTACAATGGCAAATCATAAGTCAGCTTTAAAGAGAATTAGAAGTAACGAAAAGAAAAGAGTGTTAAATAGATACCAACACAAAACTACTCGTAATGCTATCAAGGCGTTAAGAATTGCTACAGATAAAGTTGATGCTTCAGCTAAATTGTCTGCTGTTATATCTATGATTGATAAATTAGCTAAGAAAAATATCATCCACGATAACAAAGCTTCTAATTTAAAATCTAAATTAACGAAACACGTTGCTAAATTGTAATACAATTTAGTAGTACATATAATAAAAAAGCTCCTTTTTAGGAGCTTTTTTTGTTTTGTATTTATCTGAATTTTTCTGTAAGGTATTCTAGCATTCCCACTGTAATTGGTTTGGGTAAAAAATCAGCTACTATTTTATAGGTTTTTGCTTTAGCTAAATCTTGTGGGTCGATAGTGGAGGATAGAATAATTACTTTTGTATTGTTAAAGGCAGTATATTCTGGTTGGGTAAAACGTTCTAAGAATTTCCAACCTCCCATTACTGGCATGTTTAGGTCTAAAAAAATAAATTCAGGTTTTGCACTTAATAATTGATTTTTATTGAGTTCATCGTAGATTTTTAATGCCTCTTCTCCATTCGATGCTGTTAAAATCTCTTTTGCGAAAGAGGTTTTCGTTATGATTTTTTTACTAATCATTAATGAAATTGGGTCGTCATCTATGCAAAAAATGGTGTTATACATTTTCTTTTGTTTAAAAGGTTAAGGTGAACTCTGTCCCTTTGTTTACTTCGCTTTCAATGGCTATTGTACCGCCTAATGATTCTATTTGAGATTTTACTAAATAGAGGCCTAATCCTTTGCTATCAGGATAATCATGGAATCTTTGATACAAACCAAAAATATGTTCTGAATTTCGTTTAAGGTCAATTCCTATGCCGTTGTCTTTAAATTTTAATATGGTCGAATTGTTTGTTTTTTTAATTGTAATTGAAATTTTTAACTTTTTTGTTTCCGATTTGTATTTAATGGAATTCGTTAACAAGTTGATTAAAATGCTTTCAAGATACGCTTTATTGGTGTAAATTGTATCTGCTTCATCAAAATTTAGTTTGAGTATGGGTTTTGATTGCTCAATTTGAAATTTGAGTTGACTAAAAACATGTTCTACAACTTCATTGATTGTTACGTTTTCTTTTTGAATGGATATTTTGTCTTTGATTACGATGATTTTTACTAAATCATTTATAGTTTCGTTTAAAAGATGTGTCGATTTTTTAAAACCATTAATTATTTCTAGTAGTTCAGAGTCGTTAATAGGGATGTCTTCGATTAAATTTAAAAGCCCTATAAGATTTGATAATGGAGCTCTAAGATTATGAGAGGTTATGTATGAAAATTGTTTTAGGTCTTTATTGTTTTGAGTCAATTCTCGAATTAGTTGCTCTTTTTCCTTTTCTTGTTTTCTTTCCTCGGTTACATCTTTTTGAATAGAAATCCAATGGGAGAGTTCGTTGTCTGAGTTATAAATTGGAATCATAGAAAAGCGCACCCAATATTCTTCTTTATTCTTCTTTTTGGTTAAAGTTTCTATCTGACATTCTCTTTTTTCTGCAATTGCAGCAATGAATTTTTCATATTCATGACTATCTAGCTCTTCAGTATTGAAGGGGTTGAATGGTTTTGATAATACTTTTTTTGACTTGTAGCCAGTCATGGCGCAAAAAGCATTGTTTACATATATTATATTTGGGAATGTTTCGCTGTTTGAATCTGATTTGGTAATTACAACTGCATCTTTGGTTTGTGTTACAACGGTTTCTAATAATTTAAGATTTTCTTCTTCCTTTTTTTGTTTGGTTATGTCTTGAATAGCTCCAATCATTCGATGAGCTCTGCCTTTTTTGTCTTTTAAAAGAAAGCCTCTATCTAGTACATATTTATAGGTGTTGTCAGCACATCTAAAACGGTATTGGTCTTGCCATTTTTCTGATTTTTGTTCAATAAATGAATAGAGTTTTACCGACATTTTTATACTGTCTTCAGGATGAATTTTATCGAACCACCACGCAGAATTATTGCCAACCTCTTCCTGGGTGTAGCCAAAAATAGTTTCAATTCCTTTATTCCAAGTTATAGTATCCTCTTGTATTTTCCAATCCCAAATCGTATCACTAGTGGCTTTTGATACAATATCGTATTTCTCGTTAGATTCTTTTATTTCGTTATTGTTGGATTTTATTTTTTCTAAAATTCTACTATTGCGTTTTTCGTTTTTGTATAAAATATATCGAAATAATAAACCTACAAATAAGATAAAAATAACATCTTTGATAAGGTTGTAATAGTAAGGATTTTCAAGTTGAAGATTGTTTGAGAATTTATGCCAAATTATGGCCATAAATATGGAGAAAAGAATGAAAATACTAATTATTTGGTTGGTTTTACTTCTCATTAATCAAATATAAATAATTTATTTGTTAGAATTTTAAATTTCTGTTACAAAACTTTGTTTCTTAAAAATGACAAATAATGAACTGCTTGTTATTCATTGTTTTAGGAAACCGTGTTCGAAAGTTTTTTATATGAAAATAAAGTGTACATTTGCACCCACAAAAAATCACAGATGGAATCTATTAGAAACATTGCAATTATTGCCCACGTCGATCACGGTAAAACCACTTTGGTTGATAAAATTATGTATCACTGTCAATTATTTCGTGACAACGAAAACACAGGTGATTTAATTCTTGATAATAACGACTTAGAGCGTGAAAGAGGGATTACTATTACATCAAAAAACGTATCAGTTGAATATAAAGGAACTAAAATCAATATTATTGATACTCCTGGTCACGCGGATTTTGGTGGTGAAGTAGAACGTGTATTGAACATGGCAGACGGTGTTTGTTTACTAGTAGATGCTTTTGAGGGACCAATGCCTCAAACTCGTTTCGTATTGCAAAAAGCAATCGATTTGGGATTAAAACCATGTGTAGTTATCAATAAAGTTGATAAAGAAAACTGTACTCCAGAAGAAGTTCACGAAAAAGTTTTTGACTTGATGTTTGAATTGGGTGCACAAGAATGGCAATTAGACTTCCCAACTGTATACGGTTCTGCTAAGAACAACTGGATGTCTGATGATTGGAAAGTTCAAACAGAAAACATCGAGCCTTTGTTGGATATGGTAATTGAGAATGTTCCTGCACCAAAAGTGTCTGAAGGAACACCACAAATGTTGATTACTTCTTTAGATTTCTCTTCATTTACTGGTCGTATTGCGATTGGTCGTTTGGAAAGAGGTGTTTTGAACGAAGGAATGCCTATTTCTTTGGTAAAAAGAGATGGTAAAGTAATCAAATCAAGAATTAAAGAATTACATACTTTTGAAGGTCTTGGACGTAAAAAAGTAGCTCAAGTTGTTGCAGGTGATATTTGTGCTATTGTTGGAGTAGAAGGTTTCGAAATTGGAGATACCATTGCTGATTTTGAAAATCCAGAAGCTTTACAAACCATCGCAATTGATGAGCCAACAATGAGTATGTTGTTTACTATTAACGATTCTCCTTTCTTTGGTAAAGAAGGAAAATTTGTAACTTCTAGACATATTAGAGAACGTTTGACTAAAGAATTAGAGAAAAACTTGGCTATGAAAGTAGGTGAGACTGATTCTGCAGATAAATTTATGGTTTTTGGTCGTGGTGTATTGCACTTGTCAGTGTTAATCGAAACGATGAGAAGAGAAGGATACGAATTACAAATTGGTCAACCACAAGTTATCATTAAAGAAATTGATGGTGTAAAATGTGAACCAGTTGAAGAATTAACTATCGATTTACCAGAAAATCTTTCAGGTAGAGCTGTAGAGTTTGTTTCTATCCGTAAAGGTGAAATGTTATCTATGGAAGGAAAAGGAGAGCGTATGATTGTAAAATTCAACATTCCCTCTCGTGGTATCATAGGTTTACGTAACCAATTGTTGACTGCAACTGCTGGTGAAGCCATTATGTCACACCGTTTTATTGGTTATGAACCTTTCAAAGGTGAAATTCCAGGACGTAACAACGGTTCATTGATTTCTATGGAAAACGGAAAAGCAATTCCTTATTCTATTGATAAATTACAAGACAGAGGTAAATTCTTTGTTGACCCTAACGAGGATATCTACGAAGGTCAGGTAATTGGTGAAAACACTCGTAGTGATGATATGACAGTTAACGTTACTAAAACTAAAAAGTTATCTAACGTACGTTCTTCAGGTGCAGATGATAAAGCAAGAATTATCCCAGCGATTAAATTCTCTTTAGAAGAAGCTTTGGAGTACATCCAAAAAGATGAATATGTTGAGGTAACTCCAAAATCATTACGTTTACGTAAGATTTACTTGTCTGAAACAGATAGAAAAAGATATAAAATCTAATTCTTTTCAAATACAATACTTAAAATCCCAAATTCCAGAGTCAATGGAGTTTGGGATTTTTTTTATGGTGTTTCCCGCCAGAAAAAGGCGGGCCGGGCTATTCGCTATATCTTTTTGGGGCTAGAAAAAAGCCCCAAAAAGGATACCGCTGCTATCCCTAACACAATATTGATACCATTAGAAATTATAGCTTATCATTCATTTTAATTGTAATTTTTGAGTCAGCCACAAGAGAAAACTTGGCATCCTCATATTTTGGTGGCCCCATAAAACCTTTCGCATTATTGGAACAAGCTACGGCTTCTTTTGGCATTCCGATAAAGTTTTTATCCAATTTTCCATTGTTGTTTTCGTCGTGATATACCATAACAGTGTATTCGGATTTGGGTAAATCATTAAAAACAATAGTAACCGAATTGGATTTGATAGTTGAAGAAGTGGTTTTAAAAGCACTTTTTAAAAACTTTCCTTTCGAGTTATAGACTTCTGCAGTAAGCTTTCCAGTGTTGTTTTTTATTCCTGTGACAGTAACAGTAAGGCTTGTGTTTTGTGAAAAAGCGAGGCTACTTATTCCAAAGAAGAGAAATAGGAGTTTTAACATTTTTGATTTAATTTTTTAAAAGAAACAATAGTGGAATATCCAATCGCTTCGCCCACGCTACTTCCGAATGGTTTTCTCCGGGGAAGAATTTGGTTTCCCAGTTTTTGTTGGTAAAACCTTTGGCTTTCATCACAACATCTACTTTTTCTTGTAATGGTTTGTACATCGCATCCAAGGTTTGGTCGCCATAATCGAAGTAGATTTTATGGTCTTTTGGATTGGGAAGCTTCTTTTTGAGGTACGCTACAAAGGCATTTGGAATTGGATTATTGTTTGAAGAAAAGGTACCTGGCCAATGCGTAGATAAACAAGCAGCACCTCCAAAAACTTTTGGATATTCACAAATAGCATACATCGAAATAAGTCCTCCCATACTGGAACCAGCAACAAAAGTATTTTTTTGGTCCTTTTTTGTAGAGAATGTCTTGTCGATAAAGGGTTTTACCTCAGTAACCAAAAACTGAAGATACAAATCAGAATACGGTTTAAAGATGTCCTTGGTTCTACCTGCTTTTTGTAATTGAGCTGTGACTGTGTCTCTTTGAATTTGAGTCAAATTTTCAAAAGGTTTTTGAGGAAAATATTCTGGGTGGCGTTTTGCGCCGTTGTTCCAAATGCCTACGACAATAAATTTTTGAGCTTTTCCCTCTGCAATTAATTTTCCAGCTACTTCGTCAATTTCCCAAGCTTGTTTATTCCAAGTGCTTTGTGTATCGTATAACGCTTGACCGTCATGCATATACAAAACGGCATATTTTTCTTTTTCAGAATACCCATCGGGTAGCCAAACATCAATGTTTCGGGCATCAATTAGTTTTGATTTGAAATTTTCAAAACGCTGTACTTTGCCTGAAGTGACTTGTACTTGTGCTGTTGCGGCAAACATCAAAAAGAGAACCAAGAAAATGGTAAGCTGTTTTTTCATTGTTATGCTATTTAATTTCTAGAATCAAGGCCGATTTTGGGGCTACTTCTAGCGTTCCATTCACATTTATTTCCTTACCACTTAGCGCATCTTTTGCATTGAAAATGGAAGGAATCATATCTTGATAGGTTTTCATATCCAATGTGATTTTTTTATCGTTTTTATTCAAAATCACCATTATTTTTTGAGTGTCGTTGTATCGGAAATAGACGTAAGCGTCATTTTTTTCGGGTGCATAATGTTTGAATTTTCCATTGTGAATAGCGGTGGCTGTTTTTCTCCAATTGAAAAGATGGGTAAAGAATTTTTGTGCCTCTACTTCTTCACTAGTTAATCCTTTTCCTGTAACAGCATTTTTGGAATCTCCTTCCCAACCTCCATAAAAATCGACCCTTCTGAATCCATCATTACCTGGTTTTTCTTGTCTGTACAATAATTCAGTGCCATAATACATTTGCGGAATTCCTCGCATAGTTGCATATAAGGTCATGGCTAATTTCCAATGGTCCAGATTGTGTTGTAATCTTGTATAAATTCGGTCCATATCGTGATTGTCTGGAAAAATCAGCAAATTATTGGGGTTCGGAAATTGGTAATCTTGCCCCATACCTCTGTATACTTCTTTCCATGTTGATTCCCAATCATTTTTATTGTTCAAGGCTTTTACCAAATTATCGGTTAAAGCAAAATCCATTAATGAAGGCAAATAGCATTGGTATCCGTCAACATTTTTTTTGTCTTTTTGCCAATAGGCAGCGATTTCTGTGACATGTGTCATTTCTTCACCTACGATATTAAAGTTGGGATACTCTTCAAGAATGGTTTTGGTCCATTTTGCCAAGAAATCTTTGTCAGCATACGAAAAAGTGTCTTCTCTAAATCCAGAAAGACCTGCATATTCCACCCACCAAATGGTGTTTTGAATCAAGAAACTCGCCATCAATGGGTTTTTTTGGTTTAAATCGGGCATATGTCCATCAAACCATCCATCAGTATAGCCTTTTTTATCTTCTTCGGTGGCATAAGGATCCAAAAGCGTCGATTTCAAGTGATTGGTTCTTGTTTTGGTGTCTGGAACATTGACCCAATCTTTCATTGGCATGTCTTTGATAAAATAATATTCCAATCCACAATGGTTTAACACTACATCCCAAATCAAGCCTATGTTTCTTTTTTTAGCTTCTTGTACGAGTCTTTTAAAATCTTCATTGGTGCCATAGCGAGGGTCAATTTTATAAAAATCGGTAGCAGCATAACCGTGATAGGAATACTTTGGCATATTGTTTTCTGCAAGCGGTGTATTCCAAATTTGAGTATACCCAAGCGATTGAATGTAATCTAAATTGTTAATAATTCCTTGAATGTCACCACCGTGCCTTCCGCTTTCGTCAGCGCGATTGGCTTTTTCTAAACTACCGGGCAGGTTATCGTTTTTGGGATTACCATTAGCAAAGCGATCAGGCATTATTAAGAGAATTACATCTTTGTTAGAGAAACTTTCTCTGAAGGCGCTGTTGTTTTCTCTTGCTAATAAAGGAAAATCTTTAGTAATGAAAGTTTTCCCCTTTTTCTTGAAGTCAATTTTAGCTTTTCCAACTTTAGTATCGGGAGCAATGTTGATTGTCACAAAAAGATAGTTTGGATTCTCAACTTTTTCTGTTTTTACGATACTTACTCCTTCGTATTTTGTTGTAGGTTCTAAATCTTGGATATTGTTTCCGTAGACCAATAAAGTGATTTGATTGAGTTTCATTCCCACCCACCAATTGGCTGGCTCAATGCGTTGGATTTGTGCTTGAATTGAAGTGGTAATTAGAATAAAGAGAAGTGCTAGTTTTTTCATTGTAATCGGATTAATTTAGGAGTGTTCTTTTGTAGTATTCTCTGTTTTTAATAGATATTAATACAACACTCCTAAATTTACCGATAAAACAATTAATCAAAAGTGATCTTAACTTTTATTTTAGAAAAAATCTTTACGCAAACGATGGTAGTTTATATTTTATTTGCAAACAATTGATTGCTGAATTATTATTATCGTTTCAGAGCAAAATGCCCTTTGATTTCTCGACCATCTTCGAGTACGACTGTGTACCAATAGTCATCTGAAGGTAAGGGCTGACCATTAAAGGTTCCGTCCCAACCATTACTGTTCGGGAAAATTTGTGTGAGCAATTTACCGTATCGGTCAAAAATACGAATCACAGATTTCGAGTTGGCGGCGGTATTGGTTCCTTTTACGTTCCAATAATCATTGTATCCATCTCCGTTTGGAGTGAAGTATTTGGGTGCTCCAACCACGGCCACTTCTTTACTTACAATTCCACATCCGTTTTTATCATTTACATAAATTGTGTGAATTCCAGAAGGAATGTTCTCAAACACATTTGAAGAAATAAATGGACCTGAGGCGTCATCTAAACTGTACTCATAATCTCCTTGACCACTAACATTGATTGCAACTTTGTTTACATCAGTCAAATCAACAATTTCAACCGATTCTATTTTGGCAATGTCAGAGGCGGTTACTTTTATTGTTCTAGTTCTGCTACATCCTTCTAGATTAGTAACATCAACTGTGTAGCGCCCTTCGCTATTAACATTCAAAGTGTAATTTGTTTGCCCAGATAGTACAGTTCCGTCTTTTTTCCAAACATAGGTGTAATTAGTTATTGGGCTTCCATCATTAATTCCAGCGTTGAGTTGTACCGAAAAGGTCGGTAAATTTGTACATACCAAGGTATCTTCCGACCCATCGGTATTCAAATTAATATTGGGCAATGGATTAACTACAAACGATAATAGGGTTTCTTCTATGCAAGTGGTGTTCTTTGGATTTTCAACCGTTGCTCTAACATTTTGCGTAGCGGTGATAAAAGGATTAGGCAATGGACTTGGTAAAGGAGTATTGTTAGCATCAAAATAACGAACCACCATTCCAGTTTGACCATTTAATAATTGGCTTTCTATAGTGCTGGTATCAAAAGCATTTAGCCCATCGGTATCACTAGGGTTGGCATCATCACAAGCAGCAGGAATAGTTACTGCATTGGCTACGGGATGAACGTCTACGATAAATTTGATGGTTGTTTCGTCATAACACGGAATACCATTGTTGGTGTTGGTAATAGTGTTGGTCACTCGAGCTTTTATCGTTTGTGATTTAGTCGAAAAATTAGAAGGAAACGGACTGGGCAACGGATTATTATTTTCGTCAAAATAGGTAACTGCCACATTGGTTTGTCCTTTTAACAAATCGGTTTGTAAGGTAGCCGTATTGAATGTAAAAATGCCATCATTGCTAATTTCATCACATTCTTTGTAATCTGTAATTGGATTGGCAACGGGTAATTTTTCAACGGTTAGTGTCACATAATTTCCTAAGCCAAAACAAGCGTTGTCTAGATTAGAATCTACTCTTACATAAATAGGGTGTTGATTTGCTATGGTATTTCTGTAGGAAGTGGTATTTGTGATTTCATTAGTTTCAGCCAAAGCATCAGCTTGTGTTGGGAAATATTTTATAGTGTAAGCTGTAGATGGAGAAGGTAACAATAGTTGAATATCGGCAGTTACACTACTAAAATTAAAGGTTGCGATTCCGTCTCTGTCGTCATTTGCAGCATCTACATAATCATCGCAAACTACAAAATTGTGCTGAAAAGAGGCTGGAATTTGTGTAGCTGAAACGATTAATTTTATTTCACTTGTACTGAAGCAACCATTGGTGTTTTCTACTCTAGCCCAAACGCTTCCTATACCACTGGTATATTTGGTTGGGTCAGCAATTTTTGTTGCCGCATCATTGTTTGTAGCTCCAGCAGCAGTTTTGAAATAAGTAAACATTTCGTTAAGATAATTTGTACTAATGAAACTATTTTTTTCGGTGAGATTAAAATCAGAGATACCATCAATGTTATCATCACATTGTTTCAACGTGATACTTGAGGCGACAGTTGGAAGTGCTAATGTGGTTAATGTTGCCACTGTAGAAGTTAAACCACATGAGTTTCCTACTCTGTTCAATTGCACACGATAAATATAGCCATTCATACTTGCGGCAATGCTATTGACTTGTAGTGTTTTAGTTGTAACACCTGAATAATTTGCGTTATTGATTAGTGTAGTCCAAGTTGTTCCATCAGTACTCAATTCCCATTGGAAACTGTCTGCATTAGATACCACTTCAAAAGTAGTACTTTGCAATAAACATTGAGATTTGTTGCTAGGTTGCGTAGTAATGACAATGGGTGCTCCAATAGTATAATTGGCATTTGGAGTAGTATATCCAGTACCCGATGTAACAATCCCTTTGTCATTTACCGTTACAGGACTATTTCCTAATAATCCATCTGCGTCACTATCTAGGAAGCCAGCTTCGATGACGTCTTTGCAACCATCATCATCACTTTCTAATTCAAAATAATTAAAGTTACCGTCCGCATCAGAATCAGCTATGGTGTATTTTAATTTTCCGCTATCTGGAGTGGTTTCTAAACTGTCTAATAAACCATTTAAACCTACATTTCCATCTACTTTGCCATCTTTGTTGGCATCGTTTGCATTATGACCAGCTTCATCCAAATCATAAATACCGTCATTATCACTATCTAAATCGAGTACATCTTTTACAAAATAGAATGTTCCATTCACATCTGAATCAGAATTAATAGCAACTAATCCTGGTTCAAATGCATCATCCAAACCGTCTTTGTTGGTATCTACACCAGAGAATGATTTGAATCCTTTTCCTTGTGCTTCAATACTATCAGGAATTCCATCATTATCGCTATCAATGTCTAATGCATCAGGAATAGTGTCTAAATCCGAATCTTGGTCTACAGTTTGTCCTATATAAAAAGCGGCTCGGTTAGTTACTGTTTCTGAAAGGTTGAAATGCTTAAAAGTTAAACTATCAACTTTATAACCTTGAATGGTAAAACGTGCACCCCCTGCAGGAACTGCTGTTGTACTTTTAAATCGGAAACGAATTTCAAATGATGTAAATTCTTTTATGCCACTTTCGTAAATACCATCATAATTGGTGTCAATCAGCAAATCACCAAAGGGATCTTTAATCGTTAAAGTTTGATTCGTAGGTGCACTTACCACAAAATCTCCATCTCCATTAGCAAAATCTCCAGTAGGAGTGGTTTGAACGTTGCCATCAGCTATATAACGAAAATCAACAGTTTCAGGTTTTGTAAAGTTGATTGTATAAGTAGTAGGATTGTTTTTACCCGCTGGAACATCCGAAACAAAACCATAAACAGGATAGCCCGTTATAGTTCCGGAGCCAGTTACTGTCGCGTTAAAGTTACTAGCCGAAAGCGTGTTACTTTGGTTAAAAAAGGTAGAGCTACTCTCTACGGTGTTAAGCAATCCATCATTGTCCCAGTCAATATCAATGTTGTTGTTTGTACCATCATTATCATCGTCTTTGGCGCAATCACTCACAGGGATTTTATCTGAAAAAACATCGCTCAAACATCCAGAAATACTTCCCCTAACTTGATAATAACCTGGTGTAGTAGGTGTATAGGTGTTGGTAGTAGCCAACGGAATTGCTACATCATCTTTGTACCATTGAAAGGTATCATAAGCCGATAAACTACTAATTTTTAAAACAACATTAGGAATACAAGATGATGTTCCAATAGCAAGTTTGTCCGAAACAATTTCTGGTTTTAAATCAAAACCAGAATAGTAACCGCCATAGGTTGCCGCTCCGTTAGTCGCAAAATAAGAAACATACACTTGTTTGGTTGATTTTACGGCTATATTTCCATTTAGTCCAGAAACAGTGTATTTTACAAAGTTTGGATTTCCAGTGATAGTTTGAGGACTGCTTCCAATAGGACTGTTATTAATTAAAACCGTCGCCCCAGTTTCAGTAATGATATTCAATCCACCAGTATAAACAATATTACCAATTTCCTGAATATTTGGAATGTTATCCACCACGTTTGGTGTAGAACAATTCAAAGGCGGTACAAAAAACATATTTTGATTAGCAGGGGGATTATTAGGACTTCCATTTGGTAAAAAGCCTTGAGCTAGCCCCCCGATACTTTGATAAGCAAATACTTTTTCTGAAGTGGTAACATACATACTACCATTGATGAAATTGGTTCCATCAATCGCTACATATCCTCCTTTATTTAAAGTAACATAAGGTGTTACACCACCATTTAAAAATACTTGGGTTTGGTCTGTGTGTGCTACCAATAAAACCCGTTCCAATTCATCGGTTCCTAACCCTTTGGCAAAAATGTATTCGGTTCCCGTGCGTTCAATAGGTACAATTTGATCAAATCCTACATCTCTACCCACAGGTACAAGTTGGCCATTTTGATTCATACTTAAAACGGTACTATTACTTCCACAAAATGAACCCGCGTTAACAGCCACCGCTTTATCCGATTCTACCAAGGCGCCAATCATTTTAGCACTATTTGATGGGGTACCACCAGCATTATTGTTTTCTAGAGCCAAAACATAGCTGTCATTTTTGTTTAGCGTCACTGTGATTGGTCCATTAATTACGGTACCATCGGTCAAAATAGTTCCAATAGGCAAATTCGAAATCGTGACTTTTGTTCCGTTTTCAGTCGCCAAAATGGAGGCAAAATTCAATAAAGTAGTATCAAAAAGAGGATTCAACATCGCTCCCAATCGGAATGTTTTACCCAAAGCGCTATTTCCCTTCGAGACCATTCCCCCAGCATGGTTATAACCATCATTACCATTTCTTGCCGCATTCACTCGAATATTAGCATACACCAAATCTTCAGCTTCAATTACATACCCTTTGTTTTTTACAATTCCAATGCTATTTTTTGGAGTAAACAATTGCGTAAAATCGCCCGTTCCTATAAAATAGCGATAGGGATTCAAATTATTCACCACACCTGCAATCACATTACCACCATTCTCAATGATTTTAAAAGGAACATTTGTGGTATTTGGAGTAGAAATATAAATGTAATGGTCTTCCACCACACTTGACTGAGCTGTGATAGGAGGTAAGTAATGCGTTTTACTAAACTGTGCTTGCGAAGTCACAACAAAAAATAGAAAAATAAAGGAAAAAAGGTTCTTCATAGGGTAGTTAAAAGCTTGATTTATGGTTTTGCCAAATCAAAATATTTCTTTTTTTAGGAGCAGTAACAATAGGCATTCTTAGGCAACATCGTCCCGTTATCCGCTGTATCTTTTCCTTTTTAAAGAAAAAAGAAAAAGGATGCCGCTACTACCGGGGCTAAAAGTTAAGATATAGATTACTGGCAAACATCAATACAATTGATTTTTAGATTATAAAACCAAAAATAGGTTTAATAAGTGGATTAAAAAAGAGTACCAAAAAGAATTATTTACGAGTTTTTATGCAAACTCATGACCTCTTTTTTTATGTTTTTTGCACGAAAAGCAATTTTTTTTATAAAAGAGTGAAGAAATTATCGTTTTAAACTAAAATGTCCTTTGATGATTTTACCATCTGCAAAGATAAGTTGAAACCAATAATCATCCGAAGGTAAAGGTGCACCAGTAAAGGTACCGTTCCAGGAATCGTCTGCAGTAGTTAATTCCTTAAGTAGTTTTCCATAACGGTCAAAAATCACGATTCTCGATTGCGGAAGAGAACCTAAATTATTGATTTTCCAAGTATCATTAAAACCATCACCATTTGGGGTAAAAAAACGAGGATAGTCCAATACATAAATCAAATCACTAGTAGTTATGCCACAGCCATTTTTATCTCGGATACTAATGGTGTAACTACCGGGAGCTACATTGGTAAAAGTAGCGTTGTCTTGATAGCTTGTACCATCTAACGAAAATTCGTAGTCTCCTGTTCCTTTGTATTGTATTGTAATAGTGTTTTTATTCCCAGCAAAATCTTTTACTGTAGCATTCTCATAAGTTGCTTTTTCAGAAGCTTTGACGATGAATGTTTTTGTTTTTTTGCAGCCTTTATCGTTAGTTACGGTTATAGTATAAGTACCCGCTTGCTGCACAGTAATTGCCGCTGTAGTAGCGCCAGTATTCCACAAATAACTTGAAAAACGCGAGTCTACACTCAGATTTAGGTTACTTCCCGAACATAGAAAGGTAGTTTCTTCTTCAAAATTGACAGGGTCAAAAGTGTTGACCACCAAGGTAACTGGTGTTATTCCGTAACAATCCAAACCATTTTTAATTCGAGTGTAAATCGTTTGTTGAAAAGCTTGGGTATTCGTAAAAATAGGTCCTATTTTGTTCTTTTCTACCAAGGCATCGGCAAAGGAAAGGTAGTAATCTGCTGCCAAACCTGAGGGCAAACCATTTAATAACTGTGGTGTTACAAGTGTTCCTAAATTAAACGGATGTAGTCCATCTTGTATCGCATCTTCATCACAAATAGCAATTGGACTAGGACTTGGAACAACTGTGGTAGCGGTACTCATGGTAACTGTTGCAATTTTAGAACAAGCATACTTGGAGCTAGCCTTCACATAAAGCACTTGATTTGGACTTGTATTACTGAAACTAGTTAAATTAGTTATAGCATTGCTCGAATTCTGAGCGTCTGTTAGACTGAGATGCCAAATTGTTTTTGTAATATTGGTGTCATTACTTTTAAAATTGGCATCAGTGGTACTTAAATCATAAATGGTTAAACCATCAGCATCAATATCACATTGAACCAAACTGCTGTTATTCAAAATCAAGTCTGGGGCGTATTCTATTTTAATTTCTTCAGAGATAATACAAGTTGGTGAAAAAGCCACATCTACTCTGTAGGTTCCTGCTGAGGTAACTTGATAGGTCGGTTGGTTTTCGCTTATAATTTTTACTCCGTTTCTAAACCATTCAAAAGAATTTGTTGCTGGTAAATTGGTGTTTAAAAGGAATGATTCTCCAAAACAAACTGGGTTATTGGTGGCCAACAAACGATCAGGTCCCAAATCGATTTTAGAGCTAAAGCTACCTGCTTCAATAAAAACCGCCGAGTCAAAAATTTCTTCTCTGTCGTCAGCAACCACTAATTTTATGTGATAGGTTTTGCCAGCAGTAACCTTAGTTTCGGCCGTCAATACTTTGGTTTGTCCAGCATAATTAATAGGACTATT
>OBMA010000863.1_pt1 | contig 18476 bp, 17 predicted proteins | sample 1539141 | NCBI WGS metagenome assembly OBMA01 (sample SAMEA3991484, study PRJEB22521) | metagenome | biome: anthropogenic terrestrial biome; feature: sewage plant; material: raw primary sludge | place: Sweden | collected 2012-09-26 | reverse complement strand
CTCTTCCTATCTTAAAGGCAACAATGCAGATCCGGCAAATAAAGGCAACAATGCAGATCCGGCAAATAAAAGCTACAGGGTGATGTGGAAGAAGTTTGGGTTAACGACGCTTCTTGTCTGCATCATGGCCGGCTGGTGGTTCGTAAGGAGCGGGATCCTTTATCACGGTGACATATTTGGACTTAGTGCCAGGTGGGAGCTTGCTGTCAAGGAAGCGGAGCCGCAGTATTCGCCGCTCATGAAACAGACATTTATGAGTCAGGGGAGTTCGCTTAAGGATATGCTGCTGTCCGGGGATTATCTTAAGACCGTCTATCGCAGCTTCATCTGCGTGATGGGCAATTTCGACATTCAGACAGCAGATGTAGTTTATCATATCGATAAGATCATCCTGGCGGTCGGCATAATATTCGCTATCCTGCCGCTTCGCGCGAATGCGCGCTTTATACGTAGTCATGGGGGAGCATCAGCCGGATGCCCAGGTAATAGTGATGATAGTACATGTTATGTGGATGATACGGTAGATAAAAGGCATGTCAGGATATATGTCGAACTCCTTTTATTTGCCGATATAGTGATAACGGTGCTGCTGCATATGGTATACTCATACGCATATGACTGGCAGCCGCAGGGCAGATACCTTCTGCCGATGCTCGTACCGCTCATGTATTTCCTGACGCTTGGGTTTGATAAGGCGGGAAGGCTCGTCACATTAGCAGCTACGAAGATAGGCGGTATCTTCGGGAGAGAAGATCCGGCATCAGGATCAGCGGCGGACAGCGCAGCAAAAAAGATCAACTTTATAATACGTGCTGCGGTTATGATATATATCGCAGTTGTGCTTATCTATACACTGAAAGTCAAGGTGCTTCCGCTGTATTTTGGCAACGCGGATTTCAGGAGCTACACAGGGCTATCGTGGCAGCAGGTGATACCTGAGTTCATGCAGAAATAAGATGGATCTATGACTGATTTTTGCAGGTGTGAGCAAGGAAATGTTAACGTGGATAGTTGAAATCATGAGATATAATGCAGATTGGTTGAACCAGAAACAATTATACATAGACAGGTTTATATAGGAGACTGGACTTGGATCAGAAACAGAAAAAGAGAGACAGGATAATAGAATTTATATTTTTGATCGCAGTATTCGGCGCGGAGATGTCACTTGCGGCGGTTCAGATGTTCGGACATCCGCCGGATGAATTTGCGCGCTTTGAGGTTGTCTATTATATTTTCAAGAACGCAAAGCTTCCGACAGGATATGAGATTGAGGTGCAGATAGGCGGGTACGGCGGTTCATACGCGTTTCAGCCGATACTCACATATATAATCCAGGGATATCTGATGAGATTCGTTCATCTCTTTACAGAGAATATCTATATTCTGGTGCTTTCTGCGAGAATGGTGAACTGTGTATTTGGTCTGATAATGGCATATTACGTGAGACGTATATCTTGCCTTCTTTGGAATAAGCGCACGCTGCAGTGGCTGTTTACATGCCTTATCGTATTTCTGCCGGAGAATATCTTTATACATTCATATATCAATACAGATTCTATGGCCGCAATGGGTATCGCAGTCATAATATACGCGATGCTTCAGGGTGAGAATGATGATTATGCGCGGAAGACGATGATCACGCTTGCGGTGGGAGTCTCAGCAGTCGCGCTGTCATATTACAACGCATATCCTGCGATACTTATCGCATTTTTCGCGTTCATCTTTCATTTTCTCAGAAATAAGACGTATAAGGAGATGTGGAAGAAACTGGGATTTATGGTGCTTCTCGTATTTATGATGTGCGGCTGGTGGTTCATTCATACGGGAATCATCTATGACGGCGATTTTCTCGGACTCAGCGCAAGAAGCAAAGCGACACTCGAACAGGCATCGGCCGAATACAATCCGCTCACAAAGAAGACATATTACAATACGGGTCGCTCGATCATGGATCTGCTGAGGTCGGGCTATCTGACTAAGGTCTACCACAGCTTTATCTGCACGATGGGCGCTATGGATCTGTATACAAATATCAATTTCTATCGAATCGATAAGATACTGTTTGCGATCGGAATCCTGTTCTGCCTGATACCAGTCAAAGACCGCGTCATATTTGGAGCTGACATTAAGACGGACGGTAAAGCCGATAATAAAGCAGATAATAAAGCAGATAATAAAGCAGACAGTAAGGCAGACAATAAGGCAGATAGTAAAGCTGGCAGGAATATAAGTCTTGTAAGACGTGATATTACGGTACTCCTGGGTTTGGATGTGATCATCACGGTTCTTATGCATCTTATGTATTCATATGCGTTTGACTATCAGCCGCAAGGCAGGTACCTACTTCCGATGCTTATCCCGGCGATGTACTTTATAACTCTTGGAGCCGATAAGCTTGGGCTGCTGATCACGGACCGATTTTCAAAAGGTCAGAAGACTATCATGCAGAAAGCAGTTTTAGTCGTGTACTTCTGCCTGATCGCGTACATTATCTTCTCACTCATTTATGCGATATTCTTTAGTGTCCTTCCGTATTATCGTGATACGATGCAGGAAATGAAGTATATCTCGAATGTCACATTTATGCAGTACCTTCCACAGCCGATGAAATACTAGGGCAGAGCCTTACATCAGAGCTTATATCAGAGCTTATATCAGAGCTTACATCAGAGCTTATATCAGAGCCTTATATCAGAGCTTACATCAGAGTCTTACATCACTGCTGAGGTTTGACGATATGGGTCTTCTTGAGATGTCTCAGGCAGTTCTCATAGTCGCTGTTTGCGATGGCAGTGTAGAGGATATCGATGATATCAAGCTGAGAGATACGGCTGGACATCGCGGCAGAGCGGAACAGGGATTCATTTGCAGTTGTATATAATTTGTGGTCGGCAAGGTTTGAGATAGGGCTGTTTACGCACCTTGTTATGGCAATCGTCGGAGTTCCGTTTTCCTTCAGCGCTTTCATGCATTCGATCATCTCGGTCGTCTGACCGCTGTATGAGATCACTATGCCGACATCCTGGCGGTTACTGTTTCGTGCACTGAGGAGCTGAAGATGCCAGTCTTCGTTGATCGAGCATGACTTATTTATACGCATAAACTTTTCATAAGCATCTCTTGCGGCGAGCCAGGATGCTCCAAGACCAAGAAAAATAATATTGTGGGCGCTGTTTATAAGTTTCACACATTCCTCGAGAGTACCTGTATCCATCAGATGCTGTGTATCCATAAGGGATTGGATATTTTTGTAAGTGACTTTCTGGATTATCTCATTTATCGAATCACCTTTTTTGATCTCTTCCCTGGATAGATTCATGTTCTCATCCTGGATTGCGATCTCAACAGTAAGACTCTTTTTAAAATCGCTGTATCCGCTGAAACCGATGCTTTTGCACATACGGATAACAGCCGATGGTGACGCATATGAATTAGTTGCGATCTCCTGGACATTCTGCTGGCTTGCGCGCTGCGGGTCGCGGATGATGTAATCAGCTACTGTGCGTTCGGCCGAATTGAGTGAATCAATGTTTTCACGAAGTCGTATCAGAGCACTTTTCATATTTATTTACCTCCTAGGGACATTATATATCAAAGAGTGAAATAAAGTTTCAAAATCAACCGGTTATATTGAAATGGAATATAACATAAACTATTATTAGTTTATCACGATAAAGCAAGACCCATGGATCCGGGTAAAAAAAGCAAAGGGGTGATGATATTGGATTTAGGGCAGATGGTTACAGAATCACGAGATCCAGATACTATGAATCTTGATCAGATGAATCCGCTTGAGATCATTACGGTAATGAATAATGAAGACCGAAAGATTGCGGATGCTATACAGCCGTGGCTGCCAAAGATTTCTAAGATCGTTGAGTGGGCAATAGAATCACTTGATAACGGCGGAAGAATAATATATATGGGCGCCGGAACAAGTGGAAGGCTTGGAGTATTAGATGCGGCGGAATGTCCGCCGACATTTGGCGTTTCTCCCAAGATCGTAGAAGGGATGATCGCCGGAGGAAGCAGCGCTTTTATAAAGGCTGTTGAAGGAGCAGAAGATAATAAAGAACTTGGTAAAGAAGATCTCGTAGCACATGATCTGAATAAGAATGATATTGTGATCGGTCTTGCGGCAAGTGGTCGTACACCATATGTTATCGGCGGACTTGATTATGCCGGGTCGATCGGATGCCATACAGCAGCGATATCATGTAATAAAGATTCTGCTATCGGTAAGGCAGCAGAGATAGCGGTAGATGCCGTAGTAGGACCGGAGATCCTCACAGGTTCGACGAGACTGAAAGCAGGAACGGCTGAGAAGATGATCCTGAATATGATCTCGACAGCAACTATGGTCGGAATCGGTAAGACGTATGAAAATCTTATGGTAGATGTAATGCAGACAAATGAGAAACTTCATGCAAGAGCGGAGAATATCGTTATGACCGCTACCGGGGTCAGTAAAGAAACTGCAAAGATAAAAATCAAAGAAGCAGATGGAAACTGTAAAACAGCTATCACTATGATACTCGCAGAGTGTACGAAAGAAGAAGCCGTAGAAAGACTTAAAGCGGCAAAAGGGCACATACGCAAAGCAATCGTGTGATAAGCGAAAATAAGGAGGTTGTGGGCAATGACAAACGAAGAACTGGTTCAAAAGATTTTGGGGAATCTTGGAGGTAAGGCGAATGTAGTCTCTGCAACAAACTGCATGACCCGTCTTCGTATCAACGTAAAGGATGATGCGCAGATCCAGGAAGAAGAGCTTAAAAAGATCGAGGGAGTAATGGGAGTCGTACACGACAGGTCAGGATATCTTGAAGTAGTCGTAGGTCCTGGAAAATGCCGTAAATGTGCAGATATCTGCTCTGATATGGGTATCCCGTCAACAGCTGCAGTGACAAGCACATCAAATGACTGGAAGACAAATAAGGCAGCAGTAAAATCACAGCAGAAGACTAATCCGGTTCGTAACGCACTTAAGATATTTGGTGAGATCTTCGTACCGCTTATCCCAGGTGTTGTAGCTGCAGGTCTCTGCTCCGGTATATCGACACTTATACAGCAGTTGAATCCGGGTTGTGTTGATAATGGCGGTTTTCTTGCAATAGTTGTTTCACTGCTCGGACTTATCAGTTCATCATTCATGGCTTATCTTACAGCATGGGCAGGATATCGTGCAGCAGAACGTTTCGGCGGAACACCGATCCTTGGCGGAATGCTTGGTATGATCACGGGTCTTGACGGAATCAATGCGATTTCAGCTGTTGTAGGATGGTTCAATGCAGATTCACCGCTTGATTCACTTTTAAGAAGCGGTCGTGGCGGTGTTCTCTCAGCAGTACTTGGTGTTTTCATTATGTGTAAGGTTGAGAAGTGGATCCGCAAGAGAATGCCTGATGCTCTTGATATCATACTGACACCACTGATCACTCTTATCATATGCGTAATTCCTTACATATTTATTATCATGCCTCTATGCGGACTTGTTTCGACAGGACTTGTATGGTGCGTTCAGCAGATCTGCATGAGCCCATATCTGATAGTAAGGTGTCTTGCCGGTTTTATTTCATCAGCATTGTTCCTTCCAATGGTTGCGATGGGAATGCATCATGGTCTTGTCGCACTCTATACGGTACAGCTTAATACACTTGGATATGTAACACTTTATCCGGCACTTTGCATGGCAGGTGCAGGCCAGGTTGGTGCAGCTATAGCAATCTATCTCAAGGCAAAAAGGGTTAATAATACACGTATGAAAGCCGTTATCGGCGGAGCTCTTCCGGCTGGTATCCTGGGTGTCGGAGAACCTCTTATCTATGGCGTTACGCTTCCTATGGGCAAGCCGTTTATTACAGCCGGTCTTGGTGCCGGGTTTGGCGGTGCTTTTGTAATGGCAATGCAGGTTGCTGCAACAACATGGGGACCTTCAGGTCTGCTTGGATGTTTTGTTATGACAGCAGGACCTAACAGTGCGGTAATGAGTATCCTGTATTATGCGATAGGTATCGTGATCTCGTATATAATGGGCTTTATAATCACAAAAGCAGTAGTGAAAGATGCAGATGTTGCCAATGCCTGAAACATTAGGGCGTTCGGTCTATCTGAATGATATGACAGACGTTATGCCTGCCGCAGTCTCTGCGGCGGGTGTTCCGCCTGTTTTTATTTCACTTCACGTCAAGGAAGAATTTGACAGAGACTTTACTGTAAGGGCAGTGAAACTGATAAATGAGCTCAATGAAAAAGGGTACAGAGTCCTGGCAGATGTTTCAAAAGAGACTTTAGAACAGTTTAAGGAAAATGACATATCGGTACTTGCTCAAAGACTTGGACTGTGGGGAGTCAGAATAGATTATGGATTTTCCCTGAGCGAGATATGCGATATAGCATCAGTGATTCCTACAGTCGTAAACGCATCTACGGTAAATGAAAAGGATGCCGGTATAATAGCATCATCCGGAAAATGTATTATGGCGATGCATAATTTCTATCCCAGACCTGAAACGGGACTCGATGAGGATTATCTTCACGAATCAACAGAGATGCTTCATGCGGCCGGGTTTAAAGTTATCGCTTTTATTTCCGGGGATATGAAAAAACGCGGTCCGATATTCGAAGGACTTCCAACTGTAGAGAATTACAGAAAACTTATGCCATATGAAGCGTATCTTAATCTGATACTTAAAGACGGGGTAGATCAGGTATTTGTAGGAGATCCGGAGATAAGCAGTAAAGAGCTTAACAGGATAAACAGATTTATAGGTGATCAGGTTGTAGAAGCACCGTGTATACTTAAAGAAAAATATCAGGATCTTTATGGCAGAGAGTATACGTGCCGCGTGGATTCTCCAGGGAGACTTATAAGATTTCAGGAGTCCCGGGGATTTGGATATCAGGATGAAACGGAAATAAGACCTGAGAATAATACTTGCAGAATCAAAGGTTCAATAACGATAGATAATTCAAACTACAGCAGATATTGCGGAGAACTGCAGATCATCAGAGAAGATCTTCCGTGCGATGAAAGAGTCAATGTTATAGGAAATGTGAAGCCTGAATATATAGAAGTGATTGACAGGATCACAAGAGGAAAAAGATTCAGGCTTGTTGTAGAATAAACAAAGAATTGTGAGCTTCAAAATGAGGGAACCACGTTTTTGAAAGCGAAGCAATTAGTAGCATTATGTATAGACTGAAAAAGACTTGGAGAAAAAAATCATGTTTGAAGTATTTAGAAAAAAAGAGACACTAGAGCCGATAAGTGTTTCAGATAGTATGGTAGTAGCTCCTGCAGACGGCGAAATGATACCGATCGAGCAGGTCAATGACAAAGTCTTTTCACAGAAGATGATGGGTGACGGCGTAGCTTTTAAGTATGATGGCAGAAGCATAACATTATGCGCGCCGGCAAATGGAGTGCTCAGTATGCTCTATCCTACAGGGCACGCATTTGGCGTAACGATGAACAATGGAGTGCAGATCATGGTTCATATCGGGCTTGATACGGTAGAAGCCAATGGCGATGGCTTCAGGCTTTGTTCAGTAAAGCAGGACGACCCGGTAAAAGCAGGCGATCCGATAGTCGAAGTAGACCTTGATAAACTTGGAAAGACTTACGATATGACAACGATGCTCATCGTAGTTGATGCAAACGGACAGGATATCAGGTTTGTTGATCCCTGTCAGGTAAAACGCGGCGATAGTATCATTGAGAAGGTGTGAGATATTTTGATCTTTGATTTGTTATGATCATAGAAATTTCTGGAGGAAAATAAAATATGAAATCATTTACCTATACTGTTACAGATGAATTAGGACTGCATGCCCGTCCGGCAAGTCAGCTTGTAAAGGAATCAAAGAAATATAAAAGCACCATAACTGTATCAGACGGTGTAAAGAAAACAACAGCTGCACAGCTTATGATGCTTATGTCTATGGGAATAAAAAAAGGTGCTACAGTTACGGTCTCTATTGAAGGTGAAGATGAAGAAATCGCATATGTTGCAATTCAGCAGTTTTTTAAAGATAATCTTTAAGATTATCTTTTTCCGTCCGCTCGCTCATCTACATTTGCTTTGCGAAGGTCTGCGAGCGGTGTAACAAGGATCTGTCCTTCTCCGGAGATTAGATTTTCAGGAAGCATTAATCTCTTGGAAGTATCAAGCCCTTCAAAGTTCACATTCATAAATTCGTGAATCTGTCTCTCCGGCCACTGCGCCGCAAGATCATATATGTCTTCGATCGAAGGAAGTGTTTCTTCGCCCTTGACTTCAAAGATACTCAGTTCTTTTCCTGTACCGAATTCGTACGAAACTACCGCTGCTCCGTCATTATCGCGGTATCCATGGATCATCAGGAGCGGAAGGCCTGCGTCGTGCATCTTCCTGGCTGTTGATACTATCTGGTCTTTTGTGATCTCTGTCTTAGTGTTGATCTGTGTTTCCATAGTAATCCTCCATAAAATTAATTTCGAAGCTTGCATTTCTGCTAAACCTACGAACTGCTTTCGACCCCTTGGTTTAGCAGATCCTTGGCAGCTGCGCGCCGGCAAGTTTATTGAGGATCCGGCCTGCTCCTAAAGCTGTTTTCATTATAACACAACCGGGATGATCAGATGTGCATTTTCCAATGACTGCAGCATTTTTTCCGTAAGGAGTACTTCGCATTGCGGAAAGCACTTCATGTTCCTTATCAGGAGAGACTATGCAAAGCATCTTTCCTTCACATGCGCAGTAAAGAGGGTCAAGCCCAAGCATGTTGCAGGCGCTTTTGACGCCGGGATCTACAGGAACACTGTCATGCTCAAGAAGGATCCCGAAATCACGATTCTCACAGAATTCATTTAGAGTAGTCGCAACGCCGCCCCTGGTAGGATCGCGAAGTATACGAACCTCGCCACATCCTGCAGAACAGACAGCTTTCATCATATCATTAAGCGGTGCGCAATCACTGAGGACGGAATCCGAAGACAGTCCAAGGTCGCCTCGTGCGAGCATTACCGCAGCAGCGTGGTCGCCACATGTTCCCGAGATAAGAATCGAATCACCGGGCTTTATCGCGTCCGGTCCAAGTCCGGGATATATGATCCTGCCAACACCGGCTGTGTTTATGTAGAGCTTGTCTGCTTTGCCGTGTCCGACTACTTTTGTGTCGCCGGTCACGATCTTTACACCTGTCTTTCGGGCTTCTTCGGCAGCTGAATTTACGACGTTTCTAAGTACACGTATTGGCAGCCCTTCTTCAATTATCAGGGAAAATGAGAGGTATAGCGGTTCGGCGCCGCACATTGATACATCATTTACCGTGCCGCATACGGCGAGCTTTCCGATATTACCGCCGGGAAATTCAAGTGGATCTACGACGAAACTGTCGGTCGAGAAAGCGAGCCTGCCCGGCATCTCCGGCAGTACCGCGCCATCACACATCGCGTCCAGTTCCGGGTTATTGAAAGCAGGACGGATGATCTCGTCGATAAGCTGAGATGTTTTTGTTCCGCCACTCCCAAAATCCAATGTAATAAGTTGATTGTCTGAAAGACTTCCCATATTGAACCTCATTTCTCATATATACTTGCACAAATCGGAACATGTTTCTGGAAAATTCAACTTTCATATTTATATGCTGCAGCGCATGAGCCTTCGCCTGAGACCATGCAGGGGCCGACGGGATCTGATGGGGTGCAGACCTTGCCGAACATCGGGCATTCATGCGGAGTGATGATACCGCGCAGCACATCGCCGCATCTGCATGATGTGGAAATGAGAGGTCCAGTCGGATCATATCCGAATCTGGCTGCGGCATCAAATTTACGGTATTCTTTTTTTATCGCAAGACCGCTCAGCGGGATCTCACCAAGACCGCGCCACGAGCTGCTGCAGGGTTCAAAAACTTCATCAGTGATTTTCTGAGCTGCAGTATTTCCGGCAGAAGAAACGGCACGGGTATACTCGTTAACGAGCCGGGGTGCTCCGGTACTTATTTGCCGGCAAAGCTCATAAACTGATGCCGCGAGATCTTCAGTCTCGAATCCGGCAACTACGGCGGGAAGTCCATATTCTTTCGGAAGAAATGAAAAGGCGTCAGAACCGGTGATAACTGCGACATGACCCGGGCAGAGAAGACCATCAACACAGCACTCTGGGTCGTCAAGGATCGCGCGGACTGCCGGCGGTGTAAGCTTAAGAAGACTGAGTACGGAAAAGTTCTTAAGATGCATGGCGGAAGCTTCCTTGATAAGTACGGCGGTTCCGGGAGTAGTCGTTTCAAAGCCGACAGCGATAAAAATGACATTCTTGTCAGGATTTTGCGTGGCAATACCTAGGGCATCTATCGGAGAATAAACCATTCGGATATCACAGCCTTCGGACTGCGCCGATGCGAGACTGTGACCTTTTTCAGAGCCCGGGATGCGAAGGAGATCGCCATATGACGACAATATCACGTCAGGAAGCTTTGCGATCCGTAATATCTCATCGAGCGCTTCTGAAGGAGTGACACAGACCGGGCATCCGGGACCGGAGATCAGCTGTACGCTGCCTGGCAGGACTTTCTTCAGTCCGCATTCAGCGATCGCCATGGTGTGAGTACCGCATACTTCCATGAGACGGATCGGATGATCAGCGTTATGACCGGGAAATGTCATGTCTTTTATTTTGTTGATGAACAGTTCCGGGTCAGTTTTATTTGTTCTCATAATCTTCTTTGAGTGCTTCCTCTACTTCATGGATTGCTTCAAGATTTTCAAGAGCCTGTTTTTCTTTTAATATCTCTATCGCAAATCCTGCGTGAACGATAACGTAATCACCGGCTTTGACCTGCGGAACGAGATCGAGGCGCACATTCCGGCGGATGCCATCCATCTCACAGATGCCGTCATTTTCTTTTTTTTCTATAAGTTTAAGCGGAACAGCTACACACATGATTATTCATCTCCTGATCAATCCTGGTTTTCTGATTTCGTATATATGGAATTGCGCGAGCTTCCAAGGGAATAGAAGCAATCGCAGCGTTATAACAAGTCAAGTCAGTCAAGTCCGAAAAAGTGTGTAAATTGTTCTCAGTTGAAAATGATTGGCAATACAGTATTCTGATGTAAACACCTTTTCTATACTGTATTTTTGATTTCGATTTTATCCTTAAAAAAAATCATACAGTATTTTTGATTTGAATTGTTACAGATACTGTATTTTTTGTGTGAATCAAGGGGTCAATACCTCGAAAAATCATTCTGATAAAATAAAATACAGTATATATGAACATTTATGTTGCATTTACTGCAATTTTTGGAGACAGACCCCCTTAATGTTTTTTTAATTACAGTATAGGAGCTGACTTTTTCTATAGATACTGTATCGCATTTTACCGTAAACATTTCTTGATGAAAAAATGCAGTATAAATGAGGCATACACCTACAGGTACTGTAACAATTTTACATGATTCAACACACGTAGAAATTCAAGAATGTTATGTCAACCGCAACAAGAAGGTTGAAATTGCATCAAAAATCAACATAGTTTACCCATATGATGCATAACACTATCATCAAAGTGCACTAGTCAAAATAGCCATGATACGTGTATCTAAATTAACGACGATGTACATGTTGAAAATAAGAGTAATAGCTATTTTGTCGTGATGCGGTGGGCAGCGATCGCGAGCTGACCGAGAGAAATGCCTTCGTCGCATGTTGAAACGCGTTTGTGAGTAAACACCTTGAAATCGCACGCCTCAAGTTCTGGAACGATCAGTCCAAGCAGGTGAGTGTTGAGGAACACGCCGCCGGAAAGTACAACACGGTTAAGACTCGGGTCAAGTTCACGAGCTCTCTGACACATCATAACACCTGCGCGTGCAATATACTTGTGAAAAATAGCGGCGTAGAGGGAAACCGCCATGACTATTCCCTTCGTCATGACGGAAACAAGTGAGCGTATAAGCTCTCTTGTATCAAGTCTGTATATACCTGCTGCATCAGTATAGAATACTGGTTCTGGACATTCAATACCCTTAAGAGCAGTATAGGAACCGGATTCCGACAGAAACGGGTCAGCAAGTGCTTCAAGCAGTACAGCGCCCTGACCTTCATAGGATACTGTGCCGCAGCCGGTCAGCAGCGAGTATATGCCGTCAAACAGTCTTCCCATTCCGGAACTGTCCATGCAGCCGGTACCGGAAGTGATCATATCAGTGAGTATGCTACTCGCGCTTACATCACATGTATCAGTATTCCTGTTGCGTCTGTCATGCACGTTCGCGTCAGTCAAATGGAACAGGTGATATGCGCTCTCAGGTATTCCTGCATCGACAGCGAGCGCCAATGCGATACGTCTGATCTCTTTGACTGCGGTGTCTCCGCCTGCAAGCTTAATAGGTCTGATCGAACATACACGTTTAAAATCATTATAATCGCCGACAAGGCATTCCCCGCCCCAGATCGTGTTATCGGAGCCAAGACCGGTTCCGTCCCATGTGAGGGCGATACATGCGCCGTCAAGACCGTTGTCTGCCATACACGAAGCCATATGCGCATGATGATGCTGAACCTTAAGAAGTGGCAGGGTCTTAAGTTCATTTTCAGCATATGAAGTTGACATATAATCAGGATGAAGATCACATACAGCGTAGCGCGGGCTTATGCCGAAAAGATTTTCAAACCGCGAGATCTGATTTCTGTAATGATCATACGTTTCGATATTTTTAAGGTCGCCGATGTGCTGGCTTATAAAGACTTCGTTTCCGCGTCCCAGTGCAAATGAAGCTTTCTGTTCGGAACCGAGTGCGATGATCCCGTCACAGTCACGGCCCATGATAACTGGCTGCGGCGCGTATCCGCGGCTTCGTCTGATAAAATAAGTCTTATGGTCATAGATTCTTACAAGGCTGTCATCGCATGGTGATACGATATCGCGGTCATGAAAAAGAAATCCGTCAGCGATACCTGCAAGCCGCCGTTTCGCCTCATCATTTCCGGTGCATATCGGACAGTCCGAAATATTGGCGCTCGTCATCACGAGCATGTCAAAACCGTTGCCGCTATAGGCGTTATGCATTAGTTCTTCATATGCAGAATCTGAATAGTCACGTTTATCAGTACGTTCAGGCTTTTCGCTTTCATATGGAGTCTTTTCAAACAGCAGCACGTGAAGCGGCGTATATGGGAGCATAACCCCGAGTTCAGGCGTTTTTGAGAGCCAGCTGAATGAATCAGGGTCTTTTTTTCTAAGAAGCACGATCGGGCTCCTTGCGCTCTTAAGGAGTTTTTCTTCATCGGAGGTAACATTGCATATTTTGCGAACCGTGTCGATGTCACGGCACATGACCGCGAGCGGTTTTTCTTCTCGGTGTTTGCGTGACCGGAGGCGCATTACGGCATTTTCGTCATCGGCTAGACACGACAGGTGGAAGCCGCCGATTCCCTTTACTGCAAGGACTTTTCCGGAAAATAAAAGACGTCTTGCGTCATACAACGCTTTGTCGGAATCCTTATCACTGACAGATGCTAAATGTGAGTCAGAATATAAATCAGTGATATCGGCAGTTGGCTTAGCAGCATCTGTTGCTGAGTTGATTCCATTATCATTGGGGAATTCATAGTAGAGCCCAGGTCCGCACGCAGGGCACGCGACAGGCTGTGCGTGATATCTGCGGTTGCCTATATCTTTATATTCTTTGGCACATTCACTGCACATAGGAAATGAAGACATGCTTGTATTTATGCGGTCATACGGAACCGTGCGGATGATGGAGAATCTGGGTCCGCAGTTTGTACAGTTGATGAATGGATAACGATAATGTCTGTCCGAAGGGTCTAGAAGTTCACGTCTGCAGTCGTCACATATCCCGATATCAGGGGAAACAAGAGTATTCGGAGATCCGTCCTTGCTGTCAAGAATACGGAAATCCGTATATCCTGCATTGATATTGTCTCTGGTCACAGAGATATTTTCAATGACCGCAAATGGCGGAGCCTGTTCTTTTATTTCCCGGACAAAAGGTTCGGAGACTTTTGCAGAACACTCTATATCAAGTTCGAGACCGTCGGAAGTGTTACATACAGTTCCGACGATCCCGAATCTTTGTGACAGTCTGTGAAGGAAAGGTCTGAATCCGACACCTTGGACAATTCCCGTTATTATTATATGGAGGTGTACCATTTATTCAGTCTTTCCGGCCGGTGTGCCCGTAGTGGCCGCGGCATCTACAGGTTTAGCAGGTGCAGCTGATGAAACAGGTGCAGTCGTTGCAGCAGGTTTAGCAGAAGAGGCGGGTGCAGCAGGTGTGGCAGGTGCAGCAACACCGCCGGCGGCAGCTTTGCGCTTGGCTTCGGCAGCAGCCTTCATCGCTGCGATCTGCTCGGGCGTGAACTTCGGGGGGGCCTTCTTGTAGACAGTACCCTTTATGAGAAAGTCTTCAGGTTTTGTGCCTGTGATCATATAGTCATCTGTTAGCGTGATCGCTTTAGTAGAGCAGAAATCAGCGCAGAGACCGCAGTATGTACAGCTGGTCATGTCCCAGGTAAATTCTATCTTTTTGTCACCTTCGGCATGACCTTCTCCGGTAGCAGGAGATTCGACTCTTGTCATGCACTGGGGAGCGCATACACGTGTGCACATCCCACAGTTCATGCATTTTGAGGCATCATAGTTTAGGCGCCCTCTGTAATGTTCAGCAGCTTTCGGCGGATCTCCTGCCGGAAATGCTTCTGTACTTGGTTTTTTAAACAGATTGGAAAGTGCTTTTCCTACATATGGAAGTCCTGACATCTCATGCCTCCTTATTGTCGTTATTCATAGCTTCGCGTTTTTCCTTAAGGATAGCTGCAGCCTTTAAGATCCCGTCGATTATCGCTTCGGGTTTAGGCGTGCATCCTGCTATGGATACGTCAACATGTGTGTATTTACTTAAGGGGCCGCATATAGCGTAACTTCCCTTGAACACGTTTCCGCTGCATGGGCATGAACCGACTGAAACGACACAGAATGGTTCAGGTACCTGAGACAGAGTCCTTATAAGTCTGTCACGGCTCTGAAGCGTGATAGGACCTGAAACAAGTACTATATCAGCCTGTCTCGGGCTTCCGCAGAGTTTGCATCCTGCACGCTCAGCATCGTATTTGGGGGTCAGCGCAGCGACTATCTCGATATCGCATCCGTTACAGCTTCCTGCGTTTACATGGAACAGCCAAAGACTTTTTGAGGCTGCATTATCTATCATTTTTTTAAACATGGCTACCTCTTGATAAATACTAAATCGAATATCAACACTAGTTATTTTAAAATGCAGGCTTCAAATGTATGAATTACATTTTATGAAGGAACCACATTTCAGGAAACGAAGCAATTCATATTACAATGATCGTATTCTATTTATGTATTATATCCCGCACCATACAAGGATCAGGCTTATTGCGGCAAGTCCTGCGACGATGGTCCAATAGAACTTGAATACCTGTTCAACGCGGAATCTTGCGCTGACTGCATGCGGGAGACTCATTGAAATGAATACCGTAAGCAGTGTAAATAAGATGAAAAGGATGATATCGCAAGCAACGCATCCAGTCTGGATGTTAAGGAACAGGACTACAAAAAGTGCGCTCATCATGTACATCTTTATATTGTGCATCAGTTTAAATCTTGCAAGAGGTCGTCCAGAGTATTCTGCAAGGACACCTTCACATATCTCTGTTTCAGCTTCATCTACATCGAAAGGCTGCTGACCAACTTCGCACGGGATGACGAGCAGCATCGCAATAGCTGCCGGGATCATACTCCAGTGAATGATGAGCGGCCCATCTGCTGCCTGAAAGGCGGTAATATCTGCGAGCTTGAACGTAACACCCACTGTTGTGCCATTACCTGTCACCTTGCCTACCGCAAGTAAGATAAGGACAAGTGGGAGTTCATAGCTTATCATCGATACCATCTCACGGCTGAGACCGACGCCGGCAAAAGGGCTGCCACTGGCAGCTGAACCGATGATGACCATTGTTGATGCGAGAGTGAGCAGATACAGGATAACTATAAGATCTGCCGGAGTTCCTATAAAGTTCATGCCTGCCACTGGAAGAAGCGCGCATGTAACGAGAACGCTCGCAACACCAAGTATCGGTGCAAGAAGGAACCATGTCTTATTTGATTTACGTGGAATGATCGTTTCCTTGCCTAGGCATTTCAGGTAATCATACCATGCCTGCTTAATCGGAGGTCCGACTCTTCGCTGCATGCGTGCGACCCATTTGCGGTCAAGTCCGGCTACAAGAAACGCCATAAAGAACGTGAACGCAAAACCGGGGAATATCAGCAGGGAAAATAAAAACTTACATATCTGCATGTCCTGCCTCCTATAAGAATATTATGCAGTACAGCAGCAGAATTGCACAAGCTGCGGCAGCATACATTGAATAGTCGTTGACGGTTCCTGAATGCCAGTGACGCCAGTACCTAAAGTATCCACGCCAGCTGTGCTTGAAGCCCCAGAACAGGTCACTTCCGCCAACCTGACTGTAAGAGCTTTCTTCTCCAGAGAAGAATGGCTCGTATTTTGAATCTTCGGGAGCGATCTTGACATCGAGGCCCTCTGAGAAATCTTTTGTATCTGTATCATTTGCGGGTTCAAACTCAGGTTTTTTCTCAGGATCATATGAAGGAGCAAGTGTCTTTCCGACACTCTTATTTCCCATGACAGAGAAAAGAGCGACGCCGCATGTAGCTATGAAAAGAAGGAGCAGCCAGCTGAGCGGGCTCCATGTACCTATCATCGTATATTCGGCGGGTTTTGCTGCTACAGCAGTTCCCCCGAGCATCTGACTTATATAAGCTTCTGCATTAAGCGCAGCACCGGCGGCAGGTTTAAGGAATATATCAGCGAATCTGTCGGGAAGTACGCCAAGGATGATACATATCGCAGCGAGGATACCCATAGGTATACGCATTGAGAGCGGTACTTCTTTTGCATTTGCACATTCCGGACGAAGCTGTCCGAAGAATACGCTCTGTGAAACTTTTACAAATGACGCAAGAGTCAGGATAGATGTAATAAGAGCAACGATCGCGGCAAATACAAAGAAGAAGTTGCCTGTTTCCTGACCGTGTTCAAATGCTGCCTGATATATCATCCATTTTGAAGCGAATCCGTTAAAAGGCGGTATGCCTGAGATAGCAGCGGCTCCGATGAGGAATAGAGCTGTGGTATGCGGCATCTTCTTGGAGAGTCCGCCAAGATGGTTAAGATCAAGGCTTCCGGTCGAATACTGAACAGCACCTGCGCAGAGGAAGAGAAGACCTTTGAATATCGTGTGGTTTACAGCGTGGAAGAGACCGGAGCTCATGCCGAGCGCAGTTCCGAGTCCGATCGCCGTTATGACGTATCCTACCTGGCTTATCGAATGGAAGGCAAGGAGACGTTTGAAGTTGTGCTGGTTAAATGCCATTGTGACGCAGACGAACATAGTGATGCATCCGAGCAGCGTTATGAGCATCTGAATGGCAGGCTGATCAAAGTTGCGGTATAGAATATAAACTACACGGATTATGCCGTATACACCGCATTTTGTAAGTACGCCTGAGATCATCATCGAGACAGGTGCGGGAGCTACTGCGTGGGCATCTGCTGCCAGAGGCTGGAACGGGAACAGGAAAGCTTTGCTCGCAAATCCTGCAATGAGGAATGCGAATGCAGCGCCTGTAACGATGTTCTGATGACCGGGAAGCAGATTTGCTATCTGAGCAAGATTCAGTGTGTGGAGCTGAGCATATACAAGTATCACGCCGGTAAGGACACATGTAGATCCGATCGAACCGACAACGAGATATTTGAACGCACCTTCAAGTGCACCGACTTCGTCGTTTCGAAATGCGGTGAGCGCGACGGAAGTGAATGTCATGATCTCGACCATTACGAATATGTTGAACAGATCGCCTGAAAGCACGAGACCGAGAACGCTGCCGCCGAGCATAAGGAACAGTGTGTAGTAATTAACAAGGCTGTCATCGCGGTTCATATATGTGAAGCTGTATATACCTGCGATAAAGAGCGCTACAGTTACGATAAGTCCGAAGAAAAGGCTGAGCGCATCGACTTCGATGCCGATACCGATCGCCCATCCGGCGGTTGGCTTCCATCCGCCCATCCAATAGCCGATGACCTGTCCGTCGATCATTATCGGACGGATAAGGAGTATCATCAGGATCAGAGGGATACTTAGGACTATAGTCGTTACGATGTTTCTTGCAAGTGTGCTTTTACGACCGACAAGTGAAACGAGGAATGCGCCGATGAAAAGCGTCATTATGGAAATAATAGGATAACTGTTCATCAGCCTCTAAGCCTCCTGATCTCTCTTGTATCAAGTGTTCCATAGTGCTGGTACATCTTTACGACCAGAACAAGGCAAAAAGGAATACCCGGATACGTGATCCCAAGTCCTTATTTTGATTTGGCGCTTGATGATAACAATTTTTTATGG
>OBMA010000862.1_pt1 | contig 18478 bp, 15 predicted proteins | sample 1539141 | NCBI WGS metagenome assembly OBMA01 (sample SAMEA3991484, study PRJEB22521) | metagenome | biome: anthropogenic terrestrial biome; feature: sewage plant; material: raw primary sludge | place: Sweden | collected 2012-09-26 | reverse complement strand
ATACCACTTAAGTGTAAATCCTCCCCATTTTGCGCGGCTCTTGCTTGCATTGAATGACATTACGATAAGTGTCGCAATAGGAGCATAGAGAAAGAAGATTATAAGGAATATATATGCTTTTTTCAGAGTATTTTTCATAGGTCTGTACCTCTTGTTTTATGATGATGCAAACTGCCACATAATGCAGTGTATTACTGCACTTAATAAAATGATATCAGATAGCGTTAGATTCGCCGCCGCTCTTATCAAATATAGCGGAAAGAATCATATTGAATACAATGAATATCATAAGTACCATTGAAAGTCCGCTTCCAACGTTCCATTGATCTGATGCGGTGAAATCCTGTTCGATAACATTTCCAATGAGAAGTATCTTGCTTCCGCCAAGCAGTGTTGATATTACAAATGTTGTAAGCGCCGGTACAAATACCATCGTTATTCCGCTCATTATTCCTGGTATTGAGAGCGGTAGTATTATTCTGAAGAATGTCTGCACATTGCCGGCACCAAGATCATGCGCGGCATCGATAACTGCCGGATCGATCTTGCACAGAGCATTGTAAAGCGGCAGAACCATAAATGGCAGGAAATCATAGACCATTCCAAGGACTATCGCTGCCGGAGTATTTATCATATTCTGTGTTGGCAGATGCAGGAATCTTAGAAATGTGTTCAGTATTCCGTTTTTCTCAAGTATATTCTGCCATGCGAGTATCCGAAGCAGTGAGTTCATCCACATGGGAAGGATGAAAATAAGTATTATCAGACCATTCCGTCCTGAGTTCAAGTGGCTAAGTATCATAGCGAGCGGGTACGCGAGAAGAAAACATATCGCGGTACTTGCAAGCGAAAGCAGAACTGATAACCATAATGCACTGAGATGCTCAGGCTCAGCGATCGAAGCGATATTTGAAAATGTAAATGCACCGCTTGTATCCGTAAGACCATAGTAGAAGATCATTCCCAGAGGAACGACGATAAATACTATAGACCAGAGATCGTATGGCGCGGCAAGCCATTTTATCTTCTTGTCAGACATCGATAACTGCTGCCTCCTCATCTTCGGATTCAGGGCGGTTCATGATCTGAATATTAAACGGATCGATCTTTATGCCGACTTCTGATCCTTCAGGCCACTCACGTGTTGAATGTACGATCCATTCAAATCCCCGTGCTTCAACTGCCATTTCATAATGAACGCCTTTAAATATGACGCTTGTGACTTTTCCGCAAAGTTCTGATTCATCGGGAAGAGTAAGTTCTACATCCTCAGGTCTTATAACGATATCTACAGGTTTATTTTCGCCAAAACCTGTATCAACACATTCCATCTTTACGCCGTAGATCTCAACAAGTTTATCGCAGATCATAGTTCCGGTCATGATATTGCTGTCACCAATGAAATCTGCGACAAATGCATTCTCCGGTTCGTTGTATATCTTTTCGGGAGTGCCGATCTGCTGGATATAACCCTGATTCATTACGACAATAGTGTCTGACATCGTAAGAGCTTCTTCCTGATCGTGTGTTACATATATAAATGTTATGCCTAGCTCGTTCTTCATTCTGATAAGTTCATATTGCATTTCCTGACGGAGCTTAAGGTCGAGTGCACCGAGAGGCTCATCAAGAAGAAGTACACGAGGTTCGTTGACGATTGCGCGTGCGATAGCGATACGCTGCTGCTGACCGCCGCTTAAAAGTTCCGGAGATCTGTTCTCATAGCCTTCCAGATTGACGAGCTTCAGGGCGTATTTTATCTTGTCGTCTATATATGATTTTGATTTATTTTTTATCTTGAGACCAAAAGCTATATTTTCAGCGATCGACATATGAGTAAAGAGCGCGTATTTTTGAAAGACAGTATTAAGCTGTCTTTTATTTGCAGGAAGATCTGTTATATCTTTTCCTTCAAAATAGACACGACCTTTATCAGGGCTGGTAAATCCGCCTATTATACGGAGAGTAGTTGTTTTGCCGCATCCGCTGGGACCTAGCAATGTCACAAATTCATTTTCGTGTATAACAAGATCCATATCATCAAGGACCATCTGTCCGTCAAATGATTTCGATATTCCTTTAAGATTGATAAGTTCTTCTTTCATGATATATTCTCCCTTGTAACGATATAATGTATCAGAAATTGGGCGGGGTGCTTATCCATAGAAATGAGGCACCTTTATTGCCGGCAGCTTCAATAAAATGTTTTGCGCCCGGCGTGAAATAAAATGAACTGCCTTTGGCAGCGGAGTATGAGTGTTTTCCTATATGGATCCTTATTCTCCCTGAAAGCACATATCCGAATTCCTCGCCTTCGTGAGGTATGTCAGGATATGTTGATCCATCTGTCTTTAATGTGACCCGTATCGGTTCCATCATATTTTTCTGCGCATTTGGAATGATCCACTCGATAGTATTGCCGAGCTCCGTATCTTCCTTTACAAAGAAATCAGATTTACGAAATACGACTTGTTCTTCGGGTGGTTCACTGAAGAAATCGGCAAGATCGGTTCCAAGGCTCTGAAGGATATCTGTAAGCGTTGAAATCGATGGAGATGTGTTATTATTTTCCAACTGACTTATGAATCCTTTTGAAAGTTCGGTTCTGTCAGCAAGGTCTTCCTGAGTGAGATCCTTCTGTATTCTAAGCTCTTTGAGCTTCTTTCCGATATCCATCATGCCTCTCCGTTATTCCTGTCTGACAATCTGCAGTCAGAATTGTATATCTTAACAAAAAGTTTACTAATGCTAAACACCGAATGATATTATACATGACCCCATGTTTATGTCAAGACATATTTTCTGCAAGTGTGAAAGTGTAATTGTGTTGTTATGCTGCGAATTGTTTTGCTTCCTTCGGAATCTTGCGCACTGTAACATGAAATGATACAATAAACGATGTGTTTACATATGTTTATTATATAGATATGGGGGTAATCATATCATGACAGCAGATAAAACAGTAAAAGCAGAAGAGACAAAGAAAATCGTTAAAGAAGCAGCTAAGGTTCAAAAGAAATCCGCTAAAGTGCTGCAGGCGACTAAGAAAAAAGATGAAGTATCATTATCTAAATCTAAAAAAAGTGAGACATCGTCTCCGGAAAGTGACAAGTATGTCGCTTATGTCTCATCGTATACTATTGGAAACAAGGATACGAACGGCATAAGAGTGTATGACGTTGACATGAAGAAAGGCCGGATGACAGAAAAGAGTAAGATAAACATTACTAATTCTTCATATGTTACGATCTCTCATAATCAGAAATATCTATATTCGATAACGGATTTTGGCGTTGAGTCATATAAGATAATCGAAGGCGGAAATCTAAAACAGATGAATACTGCTTCAATCAATGGCATGAGGGGATGTTATCTTTCGACTGATTATGATGACAAGTTTCTTTTTACAGGCGGATATCATGATGGAAAGATAACCGTCATGAGGCTAAACAAAGATGGAAGTATAGGCGAGATCACTGATGAGATATATCATAAGGGTCTTGGGGTCGTTGCTGAAAGAAATAACAGACCTCATGTGAGCTGTGTCAAGATGACAAGAGATAATAAATATCTTTGTGCCGCAGACCTTGGTATGGATCACACTAATGTCTATCAACTCGATCATAAGTCAGGAAGACTTAAAGAGATAGATATAATCCGCAGTGACGAGCAGTCCGCTCCAAGGCATATAAAGATATCAAAAGATGGACAGTATATATATATAGTTCATGAACTAAAAAATTCGATAGATGTATATCATTATTATGAAAATAACGGGATTCCTGAATTTGAACGTATCCAGACAGTTCCAACGCTTAACGATTATCACGCTAACGGATCAGCCTCGAGTGCACTTAATTTTTCGGCTGATTTCAAATATCTCATAAGTTCGAATGCGGGAGATAACAGCGTCGTAATATTCAACATTGATCAGAAGACAGGTATGCTAGGTAAGATCTGCTGCCTGCCGATAAGCGGCGATTACCCTAAAGATGCACAGCTTTTCCCTGACAACAGACATCTTGTGTCTTGCAATAATGAGTCAAATACGATGACATTTTTCACGGTAGATCTTAAGGAAGGTCTTATAGTGATGAACGGACCTGCGATCGAGGTACCGCAGCCTAACTGCATCATATTCCATAAATTGACTGAAAAAAACAACCAGCTGTGATCTGTGATGGAACAGCATAACACTTAAAATAGATTTAAGAAAGTTTAGAGGTCAGATATGAATCAGGTATATGAGAAACTCATGAACTGTTATGAATGCTATAAGAAAAAGATTGATTTTACGCCTAAGATAGCACTTACGCTTGGCTCAGGTCTTGGCAAATATGCTGATACGATCGATGTGAGAGCTGAACTGCCATATTCTGAGATAGATGGTTTTCCGGTATCAACGGTTCCAGGGCATGCGGGAAAATTCATATTTGGATACGTAGGAAAAGTTCCGGTCGTACTTATGCAGGGCAGAGTTCATTATTATGAGGGCTATCCTATAAGCGATATCGTACTCCCTGCACGTCTTATGAAGCTGATGGGAGCTCAGATCCTTTTCCTGACAAATGCGTCGGGCGGGATAAACCCTGATTTTCATGCAGGTGCGCTTATGATGATCAAGGATCATATATCATGTTTCGCACCTAATCCTCTTGTCGGTCCCAATATTGATGAACTTGGAACAAGGTTTCCGGATATGACTGATGTCTACAAGAAAAATCTTCAGGATATCATCAAAAGTACAGCAAAGAAAAATGATATTGAATTATTTGAAGGCGTATATGCGCAGCTGACAGGTCCTTCATTCGAATCTCCGGCAGAGATCAGAATGCTTAAGACGATGGGAGTAGATGCAGTCGGTATGAGTACAGTCGTCGAAGCGATAGCTGCAAATCATATGGGAATGAAAGTATGCGGGATATCATGCATATCAAATCTTGCGGCCGGCATGAACAAGAAACCGCTTACACATGCAGAAGTACAGGAAGCCGCAAATGCTGCGGAACCTAAATTCACAAAACTTGTCACAGAATCAATCATCTCTATGGCAGATTGTGAGTGTTTATAGAAAGAATCGCGAAAGCTTCCAAATGCTGAATCACATTTCAGAAAGCAAGGCAATTCGCAGGATCATAACCTGATTGCTACATTTGATACACATATGATAAAAACAGAAAGGCTGATCTATATGCAGATTAGATTTTATAATGCCCGTATCCTTACTATGGCATCGGGAAATAAGATAGACAAAGGTGAAGTCTGGACTAAAGATGACAAGATCGTGTTTGTCGGAAATACAGATAACATATCAAAGACCGCGGAAATGACAAATATGGTCACAGACAGATGGGATCGAGAGATAGACTGCGAGGGCAATCTTCTTATGCCCGGATTCAAAGATGCACATACCCATTCAGGAATGACGATAATGCGCTCGCTCGCAGACGATCTTCCGCTTCAGGACTGGCTTACAAAACAGGTTTTCCCAATTGAAGCAAAGCTGGATGATGAGAAGATATATCATCTCACAAGACTTGCGATACTTGAATATCTTACGAGTGGTATCACTTCGATCATGGATATGTATCTTACTCCGGAATCGATAGCTAAGGCTTGCGCTAAGATGGGAATGAGATGTGTTCAGGTCGGAAACGTTAATAATTTCAGTTCATCTGTGCAGTATATGGAAGAAATGTATAAAGAGCTTAATCACACAAGTCCGCTGCTTAGCTATCTGATCGGATTTCATGCTGAATATACATGTTCAAAAGAGCTGCTTGTATCAATATCAGATCTTGCGCATAAATATGAAGCTCCGGTATTTACACATGTTTCTGAGACTGATAAAGAAGTCGAAGAGTGTAAAGGGAGATATCAGATGACACCACCTGCATTTCTTGATTCGATAGGAATGTTTGATTATGGCGGCGGTGCATATCACTGCGTTCATGTAACAGAAAATGACATTGACATCTTCAGAAAGAAAAACGTTAGCGTTATCACGAATCCGGGATCTAATACAAAACTTGCGAGTGGCATAGCTCCTATAAGCGCTTTTCTAAAGCATGGCGTTAATGTTGCTATAGGGACTGACGGTCCTGCCAGCAATAATTGTCTTGATATGTTCCGTGAGATGTTTCTTGTCACAGGGCTTGCAAAGCTTCGTGAAAATGATGCATCAGCTGTACCTGCGTTTGATGTGCTCAAAATGGCTACCGTTAATGGTGCAAAAGCAATGCACCTTGATAAATGCGATACGCTCACAGAAGGCAGAGAAGCTGATATCATAATGATCGATCTTCACCAGCCTAATATGCAGCCTATCAATAATATTGCAAATAACATCGTATACAGCGGTTCAAAATCCAATGTAAAGATGACGATGATAGCAGGCAATATTCTTTATGAGTCAGGAAAGTTTGCTGATAATATCAATGCAAGAGAGATATATGATAAGGCTTCTGAGATAACAGAAGAGCTGTGTGGGGAGAGAAGCTAATGGATGCGCTATTTTTTCTTCTTGTTATCGCGGGGCTTATGATCATACTCTTCATCTTTGGAATCATCGGTGAGAGTAGGAACAGAAAAGCATATTATGAGAGTATAAGTTCATTATACGGGAAGAAGAGCAGCTATAGATTTAGTGCGCGCGAAAAAGAACATATCTGCTCATATCTGACTCATCACAGATACCCCGGTCAGATCGATAATATAACATGGAATGATCTACAAATGGATGCAGTCTTTGAGCAGATGAATTACACCGGAAGTCGTATCGGCAGTGAATATCTGTATTATCTCCTGCATACTCCACAAAAAGACAATGATATCTCAAAAAAATCAGAATATTACATGCAGCATGAGAAAGAGCGGAATTCTCTCATGCTGCAGTTTCATGATTTCGGCAAAAGTACAGGTTCACCTGTAAATGATTTCCTGGATCGGCTCGATAATGCAAAGCCATTTTCAGCTCTGCCATATATCATGATGGATGTGATCCTTGCATGCAGCATCATTTTCATGGTCTATGTACCATCGTGGGGGCTGCTTGTTCTTATGGGTGTGATAATCCTGAACATGATCATGTATTTCAGTCGTAAACATCTTACCGACCCATATATAAACGGATTTTCCTATGTACTTAAGATGCTGAGAGCATCTGCCGTGATTTCAAAGGGAACATCAGGCGCTTTTGAAAATGAGATATCTGAGCTTCATAAGATTAATGACTCCATGAGATCGTTTTCTGCAGGTTCATTTCTGCTAATGAATTCTTCGTCGTCAAATCCATTTGATATCATTTTAGATTATGTCCGGATGATACTTGGTATTGATATGATAAAGTTTGGGCAGATGCTAAAAAAAGCTAAAGCATGCAAACGCGAAATCGACAGACTTTCATCTATACTCGGGTATATGGACAGTGTTTTATCAATCTCATTTTACAGATCATTTTTGAATGCAAACGGAAAGTACTGCGTTCCGGAATTCTCCGAAACGGAAGAACTTAACGGAACTGAAAGACTTTTTACTGATATAAAAGACGCATATGATCCGCTTATAAAAAATCCGGTATGCAATTCGATAAGCACGTCAAAAAGCGTTCTTATCACAGGTTCTAATGCATCAGGCAAATCAACTTTTTTAAAGACCGTCTCACTTTGCGTACTTATGGCAGAGACTATCGGAATATGTACTGCGTCGTCATACAGAGCTCCATATTTCAGAATCGTATCTGCGATGTCGACAACCGACGATATAACTACGGGAAATAGTTATTACATATCTGAAATAAAAGCCATACATCGCATGATCGATGAAGTAAAAAAAGCCGATACAGATACACCTGTCATATGTTTTATCGATGAGATACTGCGTGGAACAAATACAGTAGAGCGTATAGCAGCATCAGCACAGATACTGAAGTTCTTTGGTGAGAGCAGATCGCTTTGCTTTGCGGCAACTCACGATATCGAACTGACTAAGATGCTTGACGGAATATATGATAACAAGCATTTTCGCGAAGAGATCAAAGACGGAGTCATCACATTTCCTTATCTGATATTTGATGGGAAAGCTGAGTCAAGAAATGCGATAAAGCTTCTTGATGCTATGGGATATGACAGATATATAGTAGAGCAAGCTGAAAGATCTGCTGAGGATTTCATCAAAGAAGGAGAATGGCATATATGACCGAGGTTACTGTATATACGGATGGTGCTGCCAGAGGAAATCCGGATGGACCGGGTGGATACGGTGCAGTACTTATCTGTACTGATAAAGATGGTGATGTTCATACAAAGGAATATTCAGCCGGTTATAAAAAGACGACAAATAACCGTATGGAGCTTATGGGCGTCATAACTGCAATGGAAGCGCTTACAAGACCATGCATTGTTCATGTACATACGGATTCAGCTTATGTCGTAAATGCGTTTAATAAAGGCTGGATAGATAACTGGAAGAAAAAAGGATGGAAAACAAGCGGGAAAGAACCTGTAAAAAACAAGGATCTTTGGACGCGTCTCCTTAGCGCACTCGAGCCTCATAAAGTTGATTTTATATGGGTAAAAGGTCATGCAGGAGATGAGATGAACGAAAGATGCGATGAGCTCGCGACTACAGCTGCCGATGGAGATGATCTTCTTATAGACCCGGCTTGCGACGTAAAAACGTGATCAATGCGGCTTTACAGTTACATAAGGATTGCATTTTGATATTTGGCATCAATGTAGCTTAAAGGAGGTAAACTCACTTGGCGAGATCTGAAAATCAGAAACTAAAACTGTTATATGAGATAAAGATACTTGAGAAATACTCTGATGAGAACCATCCGATAGGTACACAGGAGATCATCGATAAGCTTGAAGAGAATTCTGTGACTGCAGAACGCAAGACGATATACAGTGATATGCAGCTCCTGCAGGATTTTGGATACGATATCAATATCATAAAGAGCCGCACAAATGGCGGATATTATCTCGGTGTCCGCGAATTTGAACTTCCTGAACTAAATCTTCTCGTTGATGCAGTACAGGCATCCCGGTATATAACGGCTGCAAAATCAAGGGCACTGATCAGCAAGATCGAAACACTGTGCAGTGATACAGAAGCACAGGAACTTCGCAGGCAGGTATATGTTCGTAATCGTATAAAGACGGATAATGAATCGATATATTATGTTGTCGATATGATTCATCGCGCCATGAGACTTGGATGCCGCATAGCATTTCAGTATATGGATTGGGATATGAAAAAGAAACTTGCTCCAAGACGCGGCGGAAAGATATATGAGGTAAGCCCCTGGGCACTTACATGCAGTGATGATAATTACTATATGGTCTCATATGATGGCGATGCGGACATCATAAAGCATTTCCGTGTCGATAAGATGGGCAGCATGCAGGTATTGGAAAATAAAAAAAGAGAAGGCGCGGACAGATTTGGAGAATTTGATATCGCAAAATATACAAATCATGTATTCGGGATGTACAGCGGTGAAGAAGAGAAAATAACTCTTTCATTTCCCAACGAGATGATCGGCATCGCTCTCGACAGGTTCGGCAGGGATGTGAACCTGTTCTGCACGGAACCGGATCGTTTTCATATATGCGTAGATATCGAAGTGAGTCGTCAGTTTTATGGATGGCTGACGGGGCTTGGCCCTAATGTAAAGATATTATCGCCGGACAGTGTCCGCGAAGGATATTACGAATATCTAAGATCAATAATCGAATAGTGATTGAAGCAATTCGCAGCATCAAAGTACAAGAATTGTTAATCATAAAAAAAAGAGGAGATCAGATATACTATGGAAAATGTAAAACTAAGGATAAGATATCTTTCCGACAAGATCGAAAAGCTCAGATATATAGATGGTAAATCTGACTGGATCGATCTTCGCGCAGCGGACAACATTACTCTTGAGGCGGGAGAGTTCAGACTTATTCCGCTCGGCATAGCAGTTGAATTACCGCAAGGATATGAAGCGCACGTTGTTCCAAGAAGTTCTACTTATAAAAATTTTGGAATAATACAGACTAATTCATGTGGTGTCGTTGACTGCTCATACTGCGGTGACAATGATGAATGGTTTATGCCAGTGCTTGCCATGAGAAATACTCAGATACATATCAATGACAGGATATGTCAGTTCCGGATCGAGAAGAATCAGCCAGTGATAGATTTTGAAGAGACTGATCATCTTGGAAATGAAGACCGCGGCGGATGCGGAAGTACGGGGAAGGCCTGAAAATTGTGTTAGAATTACATTTGCGAATCGCATGCCCGTAAGCAGACAGCTTATAGGTTCATGCACAAGTTCACAAAGTTTTCACAGTTTTGTATGATAAAGAACACAATTCATAACTATTATCATTCTATGGTAAATTCAAATGAAGGGAGATCAGAATCTTGATCGAAGTAAAGAATCTAACAAAGGTCTATGGAGACCATGTCGCAGTTGACGATATATCATTCTCAATCGACGACGGAAAGATCTATGGATTTCTCGGACCTAATGGTGCCGGAAAATCAACAACAATGAATATCATGACAGGATACCTTGCAGCAACATCCGGATCCGTGACTATCAATGGACATGATATCGTAAAGGAACCGGGCGAAGCCAAGAAATGTATTGGCTATCTGCCTGAGCTTCCGCCGCTCTATTCGGATATGACCGTTAATGAATACCTTTGGTTTGTATCTGAACTCAAAAAAATACCAAAAGAAGCGGCAAAAATGCAGATCTCAGATGTACTTGGACTTACCGGGATCATTGATGTAAAGGACAGACTCATCAAGAATCTGTCAAAAGGATATAAACAGAGAGTGGGACTTGCGCAGGCTATCATTGGATATCCTCCGATCATAATACTCGATGAACCTACCGTGGGTCTTGATCCTAAGCAGATAATCGAAATAAGGGATCTGATCAAAAAGCTCGGTCAGAATCATACAGTTATACTCAGCTCACATATTTTGTCTGAAGTGAGTGCTGTATGTGACAATATCATAATTATCTCAAACGGCAAACTTGTCGCAAGTGATACTGCCGAAGGCCTTCAGGAGCGTACATCAAAGGGCGAGACTGCCCTTGAAGTTATCGCTATGGGGTCAAAAGATAGTGCTGATAAAGTGCTCGCATCTATTCCTGAGATCAGATCGTTTGAATATCGTCAGGCAGAAGAATCAGGCACCGTACGGTTTATCGTGCGTACAAGTGCTGATACCGATATCAGGAAGAATCTTTCTCTAGCGCTTACATCCGCAGATATCCCTGTTATCACTATGAATAAGATTGAAGAATCACTTGAAGATATATTCCTTAAGCTCACTGGTGATACAGATAATCTTAAGCAGGTAACCAAATCTAATCCTTATGGGAATGATGCATCTGAAGATGAAAAGCCTAAGAAGCATTTCTTATTTGGCAAAAAGAAAAAAGAAGATAAAGACAGCGGGGAGGATGGAGAATAATGAAAGCTATATTTAAGAGAGAGTTTAAGTCTTACTTCCATTCATTCATGGGCTGGATCTATCTTGCGATAATGATACTTGCAACAGGAATTTATTCAGCAAATGATAATTTCCAATATGGTTCAAACTCACTTACAGATGTTCTGTCAGGTATCTCATTTCTTATACTGATGACTATTCCGATAATCTCAATGCGGATCATGTCTGAAGAGCGAAAGAACAAGACTGATCAGCTTATACTTACAGCGCCTGTATCAGTTTGGGATATCGTATTTGGAAAATTCTTGTCAATGGTCGCTATATTTGCAATACCTTGTGTAGCTGCAGCATTTATACCGGTTATCCTGATGCCTTACGGAACAATAGATATTTCAGGATCATATATAAGTCTTCTTGGATATTTCCTGTTCGGCTGTACTGCACTTGCCATCGGTGAACTTATATCAGCGATGACTGAAAATATGATTCTTTCAGCACTGTTTACATTTCTCGCGTTGTTCTTCTGCTACATAATGAAGGGCATATGCTACATGATATCAGCATCAGGAAATGTTTTAACAAAGATCCTTGGTGTATTTGATATACAATCAAGATTTTCTGATCTTTGCGGCAGCAGCCTTGATATAAAAGCAATCATATATTTTGTGACATGTATATTTCTTCTCCTTTATCTTACGGTACAGGCAGTACAGAAGAGAAGATATTCGATATCGGCACAGGGTTTAAAGACCGGCTGCTACAGCGTCGGTATGATATGTGCTTCAATTGCGCTCGCGGTAATAGTAAATCTGCTCGTTGCGGAGATACCATCAAAATATACTGCTATAGATTGCACGTCAAATAAGATCTATTCGCTGACAGATGATACTGAAAAGATAATCAAAAATCTTGATCAGGATGTCACACTTTATGTTCTTGTCGGCGAGAACGGACAGGATGAAGATGTCGGCAGGACTATTGACGGGTACAAATCTCTGTCTAAGCATATCAAAGTCGTATATAAGGATCCTGCAATAAGCCCTCAGTTCTTCTCACAGTACACAAGCACACAGCCTACATCAAACAGTATCATCGTTGTAGGTCCTAAGCGCAGCAAGGTTATAGACTACAATAGCCTTTATGAGCAGACACCAAATTATCAGACATATCAGTATGAGAAGACTGGATATGATGCTGAAGGTCAGATAACATCTGCGATCGCATATACTACAACCGATACTATGCCTAAGATCTATATGGTGACAGGGCACGGTGAAGTAGATATTGATACAACTTTCACGTCTGCTATCGCAAAAGAGAATATCGACTATGCATCGATTACACTTCTGAAAGAAGACAGTATTCCTGAGGATGCGCAGGCAGTCATAATCGATGGACCTACTTCTGATTTCTCTACAGATGATGTTAAGAAGGTCACTGATTATCTTGATAAAGGCGGCAAAGTCATTATCGTACCGACATTCACAGATGCTTCAATGACCAACTTTGAAACACTTTTCAAGTATTTCGGAGTAAGCACTGTTGACGGATTTATCGTTGAAGGAAATAAGGACAACTATTATAGCAATCCGATGTATCTGATACCTATCGTAGATTCTGATACGATGACATCAGGGCTTGACGGAAAGTATATTTTTGCGCCTCAGGCAATAGGTCTTTCATACGACTCGAATACTACTAATACAGCTATAACACCGCTCCTTTCTACAAGTGATTCTGCTTTCAGCAGAGTAAAAGCAAATCAGACGAGTGATTCTGCTTCAAAGATCGATGGTGATATCGATGGACCTTTTGATATCGCAGTGAAAGCAGTCAAGACACTTGATGGAGATAAGAGTGCGACCGGAGTTATCATTGGATGCCAGCAGATGCTTACAGAGCAGGCTGATACATATGTATCCGGAAACAACGTGAAATTCTTCGGAGATGTTTTGAGCGAACTTGTAGAACATGAAGAATCGGTATCGATTCCTTCAAAGAGTTATGATACTGCTACGATCACAGCTAATGCTACCGGATATCTTACATTTGTACTTATCTATGTAATGCTTATCCCGCTTGCACTGATCATAGCCGGCATCGTTGTCTGGTACAGAAGAAAGAAGAGATGACAATATAGATGAAAAATCAAAAGAGAAATATGATATTGATGCTTGTACTGCTCGTAGCTGTACTCGCTGCTTTCTTCGGACTAAAGAAATACAAGAAAACACACGTTGAAACAGAATCTACAGCAGAGACTGAATATACCATAACTTCAATGGATGCGTCTAAAGCTGATAAGCTTACAGTCACAGTAGGCGGCGTGGCGATGAATTTCAGCAAGAAAGATGATAACTGGGTATATGATGATGATCCATCAGTTACGCTCGACCAGACGAAGATGTCAGGTATAGTATCATCGCTTTACAACTGTTCATCGACACTTAAGATCGTCAATCCTACAGATCTTGATCAGTATGGACTTGGTGATGATGCGATTCAGATTGAACTATCATCATCTGATAAGACGACTTCCAAGATAACACTTGGATCATTTAACCAGATGATATCAAAATCCTATATCATGAAGGACGGAGATAAGTCAGTGTATGCGATAACCGGCAATGATCTGACAGATCTGTCAGGAGGAATCGATTCACTGACCGCTGCGGCAGAGACAACTACAGCAGTAACGTCGACAACAGCAGAAAGCACATCGACTTCTGATGTTTCGACAGAATCTGAAACAACAGCGACATCCACAACATCTACAACATCCACAACATCTACAACATCAACAGCTGAGTGATCGGCTGTAGAAGCCCTATCTGCTTGACGCTTCAGGCAGATGGGGCTATTATATTTTTGCGGTTCATTTTCTGCAAACATGATTTTGCAGTAATATATACAGCATGATGTGGGTGTCAAAAGCAGCAAATGTGTTATAATGCTACGTGCTATATCATAAATCTGTATAATCTGGATGAATCAGAAATCAGGGAGTAAATTATGAAGATCAGAACAAGATTCGCACCAAGTCCAACAGGCAGAATGCATGTCGGAAATCTCAGAACGGCATTATATGCATATCTTATCGCCAAACATGAAGGTGGAGATTTTATACTTCGTATAGAAGATACTGACCAGGAACGCTTTGTTGAAGGCGCGGTAGATATCATATATAAGACACTTGAGGATACCGGGCTTGAACATGATGAAGGTCCGGACATGGACGGCGGAGTAGGTCCTTATGTTCAGAGTGAACGACAGGCTCAGGGACTTTATCTGAAATATGCGAAGGAACTTATCGCAAAAGGAGAGGCGTATTATTGTTTCTGTGATAAGGAGCGTCTTGCTTCACTTACTCGCATTGTGGAAGGTAAGGAGATAAATGTCTATGACAAGCATTGTCTTCATCTTTCAAAAGAAGAGATAGATGCGAGTCTTAAGGCAGGAAAGCCTTATGTCATCCGTCAGAATAATCCGAACACCGGGACGACTTCATTTCACGATGATATCTATGGTGATATAACGGTAAATAATGATGAGCTTGATGATATGATCCTTATCAAATCGGACGGATACCCGACATATAATTTTGCAAATGTCGTAGATGACCATCTTATGGGAATCACACATGTCGTAAGAGGAAATGAGTATCTTTCATCAACGCCTAAATATAACAGACTCTACGAAGCATTTGGATGGCAGGTTCCGGAGTATGTGCATTGCCCGCTGATCACAGATGAAGATCATCACAAACTTTCAAAGAGAAGCGGACATTCTTCATTTGAAGATCTTATCGAACAGGGATTCCTTTCAGAAGCTGTTGTTAATTTCGTAGCACTTCTTGGATGGAGCCCGGAAGGTGAAAGAGAGATATATTCACTTCCTGAACTTGTAAAGATATTTGATTATCACAAGATTTCAAAGTCTCCGGCGGTATTTGACTATACTAAGCTCAGATGGATGAACGGCGAATATATAAAGGCTATGGACGATAACGCATTCTATGAGAAAGCAGAGCCATTCCTTAAGGGAGCACTTACAAAGCCTTATGATCTTCACAAGATCGCTGCAATGGTAAAGACACGTATCGAGATATTCCCTGATATAACGGATATGGTCGATTTCTTTGAAAAGCTTCCAGAATACGATATTGATATGTATAACAATAAAAAGAGCAAATCATCGCCTGAAACATCACTTGAAGTGCTTAAAGATGAACTGCCTATATTTGAAGCGCAGACTGATTATTCGAATGACGCGCTCTATGCATCACTTGAAAAATATGTTGAGTCGAAGGGCTGCAAGAATGGATTTGCATTATGGCCGCTTCGTACCGCAGTATCAGGAAAGGCAGTCACACCTGCCGGAGCTACTCAGATCATGGAGATTCTTGGACATGACGAATCTGTAGCACGTATAAAGAAAGGAATTGAGAAGCTTTCAGCAACTCTATGATTATATCTAATGATATGATGCAAGTGTCCAAAGTCAATCTTATGCGACTGCAAGTCGCATTAATCATGCTTGCATGAAAGGCTGGTTGACCTTGGACACGTAGCATCATGATACAATTGCTTCTTTTGAAACCCATCCATATAATAAAATCACTTTTTCACCCACATTATAAGATCACTTTTACGTTGCAAAATATATTCTTGTGTGTTTTAATATCTTTACGCGGACTTTCTGTCCGGGATCATATTTTCGATCAGAAGATATGAGGATTCTCAATCATTATAAGTTTAAGTGGCAACAAACATTTTATTTTACACGGATACAGGAGAAAGCATGGATATACTAAAAAAAGATGGATGCAGTTTTAGTGATGAACAGCGTCAGGCGATATTGTGGGGGAAAGGTGCTGCCGAACTTGTCGCAGGACCGGGCAGTGGGAAGACATTTGTGATCACAAACCGGATAAAAACACTTATCGAAAAATATGGTGTGAATCCTGATTCTATAATCGTAATAACATTTACGAGAGCGGCAGCGATCGAGATGAGAGACAGGTTCTACAGACTCATGGATAACGAGCAGCCATCCGTAACATTTGGTACTTTCCATTCCTTATTTTTCCAAATGCTTAAGACATGTCCGGATATGAAAAACTGCACACTTATAAGTGAATCCGGGAAAATAAGAATTCTCACAGAAATGCTGAAACAAAACGGAGAATATCGGATTCTGGATGACATGGATCAGATCATTGGGATATCTGAGATGTTTGGACGTATAAAGAATGAGGGGAATGATGATGATCCGGCCATATTTGCATCATATGTGTCTGACGCGGGAATAATGACTAAGGCTGAAAAACTCAGAAAAGTATATGGTTCTTATAATGCATATATGCTTGAAAACAACAGGCTTGATTTTGACGATATGATACTCAGGTGCCGAAACAGGCTTATGACTGACAGTTCATTCTGTAAAAGATGGCAGGAACGTTTTAAATATATACTTATAGATGAATTTCAGGATATATGTTCGCTTCAGTATCAGGTGATAAAGATAATAGCATCCCCGCAAAATAATGTATTTGTTGTGGGTGACGATGATCAGTCAATATATGGATTTCGTGGATCGAAACCCGGGATAATGCGAGAATTCACAATTGATTATCCGGAAGCGTCAAGAATGTCGCTCAGCACAAATTACAGATCATCCGAGACAATAGTTGATATTGCAGACCGGATAATATCATCAAATGAGGATCGCATACAAAAGAGTATCACGGCTTATAACAAAGGCGGTGCACAGGTCATGTTCATCTGCGTCAGAAACAGAGATGAAGAACAAAAACGCCTGACAGAGCTCATCGGAAAATATGAACCGGATAGATCTGCGATCCTTTGTCGAAAGAACCGTGAATGCAGGGAGATCGCAAAGACTTTGCTTAACGCTCACGTTTCATTCAGGATAAAAGAGAAACTAAAAGATCCAATGAAAGAAGAAGCAATTAGAGACCTCATGGGATACATGTCATTTATCTATGGTAAAAGAGACCGAAAGACATTTCTCATGATAATGAACAGACCGGTAAGATATATACGAAGAGAGGCAGTCAGAACGGATATAGTGGATTCTAAAGATATTGCCGATTACTATGCTGATAATCAGGAAATGAAGGAGAGGATAAGACATCTTTTTGCTGATATTGATCGTATGAGTGGGATGAGACCATTTCTTGCGGTCAATTTCATCAGAAAAGTAGAAGGGTATGATAAATGGTTCTTAGGCAGTCATACATCCGAACAGAATACGGATTATCTGTCTAAAGCGGATGAGTTTCAGAAGGCGGCAAAAGAAGCAGGAAGCTTAGAAAGTCTTCGGGATCATTATAAGAAAATAAAAGAGGATTTTGAAACAAAGAGCCGGGAAAACACGGAATCCGAATCACACGGTGTAAACATAATGACTTATCATGGATCAAAAGGATTGGAATTTGATACGGTATTTCTGCCGTTTGCAAATGAAGGTGAAGTTCCGCCCAAGCAGTGCAGCACTACTGAAGCAATCGAAGAAGAACGAAGAATGTTCTATGTGGCTGTAACCAGAGCGAAAAAACAGCTTGTGATAATGTACGTGAGAAATGCACAGGATGCGCCTTCACGATTCATCACAAAGCTGCTTAAGTAGATTCACATTTTGATTAATCACAAAGAGCTCAAGTAGATTCACACTATGATTCAAATGATCTCATCATGTTCAGTCGAATCAAGAAAATGATTGAAAGCTTCACCTGCTTTTTTATATTCATCTTCTGAATCGATATATGTTATCTTGGGTTCTGCATCCGGATCTTTTTCATTTTCCGAAAATCTATAGAGCCAGACATCACCATCAGTGTTTTCACCATCTTCGTCAAGCGGCTGAAGGGCGATATATGTATTGCCTTCTGACTCAAATGTAGTTATAACGTCACATGTAACAGTACGACCATCGTCAAGTTCCATGTCTACAGTAAGTTCATCGTCAAAATCCTCATTTTCGTTTTTGCCCA
>OBMA010000859.1_pt1 | contig 18498 bp, 15 predicted proteins | sample 1539141 | NCBI WGS metagenome assembly OBMA01 (sample SAMEA3991484, study PRJEB22521) | metagenome | biome: anthropogenic terrestrial biome; feature: sewage plant; material: raw primary sludge | place: Sweden | collected 2012-09-26 | reverse complement strand
GAGCAAAGGAAAGGGAAAGATTTTCTTTCTCTTTTCGCTCTGAAAATATATTATACCCTACTCGTAGCATTCCTTTTGTTCGAAGCAGTTGCATTATTCACTTGAATTTAGGCTATATTAAAAATAAGTATAATAAAACATACTCTGTTAACTAAAAAGCCGTTTTAATTTACGCTGAGTTACATAAAAAAACGAAAGTGCAAAGAAATAATCAGGAATATTTGTGATTTTAATCAGGATTTATTGTATATTTGCAACCTAAAATATTGATACTTTTCTAAATGGACAATATTGATACGACCCACGTTCTTACACAAACTGTAGACGAATTGTCTTCTAAAGAATCGTTAAAGGGCCTCTTTCATCAACATAGAGAAGGTTACCCATTACCTTCAAGCAAAGCTCTAGAAGAAATTATAGAGTTAGCTCGCGCTATCCTTTTTCCTGGATATTTCGGCAAGTCAACAGTTAACATAAGAACAATACGCTACCACATAGGTGTAAATGTTGAAAGGTTACATAAATTGCTTACCGATCAAATATTAGCAGGATTATGTTTTCAGAATACAGAGAATTCTGAAGATTGTGAATCAACATTCAAGTCAAAGAGTAATAACGCTGAATTTATAGCTACAGAACTAATAGGCAAATTACCACAAATAAGAAAAATACTTGCTACAGATGTAACCGCAGCATATAATGGAGATCCTGCAGCTAACAATTTTAGCGAAATAATAAGTTGCTATCCTGTAATAAAAGCTCTTACCAACTACAGACTTGCCCACGAGTTAGTCTTAATGGGCGTGCCTCTTATACCTAGAATAATGACAGAGATGGCTCATTCAGAGACTGGCATTGATATCAATCCTGAAGCTAAGATAGGGCATCATTTCACAATAGACCATGGCACAGGTGTAGTAATCGGTGCTACATGTATTATAGGGAATAATGTCAAATTATATCAAGGCGTCACTCTAGGAGCTAAAAGTTTTCCATTGGATGATAAAGGCAATCCTATAAAGGGTATTCCACGCCACCCAATATTAGAAGATGATGTAGTAGTTTATTCTAACGCTACAATTTTAGGGCGCATAACTATAGGTAAAGGTTCTATCGTAGGAGCAAACATCTGGGTAACAGAAGATATGAAACCACAAACAAAAAAATACAAGAAATTATAACCACAAGATGGAACAAGAATTTGAATTGATTGCCAAAACATTCATGGGACTGGAACCTGTATTGGCAAAGGAATTAACAGAAATGGGTGCCAACGCTATTCATATAGGACGGCGTATGGTTTCGTTTAAAGGAAACAAAGAAATGATGTACCGTGCAAACTTCCAATTGCATACGGCGATCCGTATTTTAAAACCTATCAGGAATTTCAAGGCAAATACAGCCGATGACGTTTATGATGAAATAAAAAAGATAGACTGGGATGAATATCTGACACTGGACAAAACATTTTCTGTTGATTCAGTTGTCTTCTCAGAAGAATTCAGACATTCTAAGTTTGTGGCGTACAAAGTTAAGGATGCGATTGTCGACCAATTTAGAGAAAAGACAGGTAAACGCCCCAATATTAGTATAACCAATCCTGATATAAGACTCAATATTCATATTGCAGATGATAAATGTACACTAAGTCTAGACTCAAGTGGAGAAAGCCTGCACAGAAGAGGCTACAGGCAAGAGTCTGTAGAGGCACCATTAAACGAGGTTTTGGCTGCAGGTATGATTCTTCAAACTGGATGGAAGGGTGAGACAGATTTTATAGACCCGATGTGTGGTTCTGGAACTTTGCTTATCGAGGCTGCGCTTATTGCTCACAACATGAATCCTGGTGTATTCAGAAAAGAATATGCTTTTGAAAAATGGCCTGATTTCGATAAAGACCTTTTCGACAGTATTTATAATGACGATTCGCACGAACGAGAGTTTGAACACCATATTTATGGCTATGATATTGATATGAAGGCTGTAAATACGGCTAGAATAAATATTAAAGCAGCAGGTTTGTCTAACGACATAACTGTTGAGATGGCAGATTTCAAGGATTTCAAACAGCCTGCTAACAAGAGTATCCTAATTATGAACCCTCCATATGGTGAACGTATTTCTACGCCAGATCTTCTTGGTACTTACAAGATGATAGGAGAACGCCTTAAACATCAATTTATGAATAATGATGCTTGGGTTCTTAGTTATAGAGAAGAGTGTTTTGAACAGATTGGATTAAAACCCTCAATAAAAATACCGGTATACAATGGTTCTTTAGAATGTGAATTCCGCAAATATCAGATATTTGACGGTAAATTCAAAGAGTTCAGAAGCGAAGGAAATATTCTTAAGACAGATGAGGAAAAGAGGGCCATGGCTGAGGCTCACCGTTTTAAGAAAAATCGTGAATTCAAAAAGCGTATCGGAGAAGAGGAAGAAAACGAGGAGGGCGATATTCGTTCATTCAAGTTCCATCATTCTTTTGAAGATGCAAGAGATGATAGAAGGTTTGGCGGCAGAGATGAACACAGGTTCGGTGATAGACGCGAAAGAAAATTTGGAGATAGAGGTGCTAGAAAATTTGGAGACAATGTTAAAAGTAAATTCGACGCAGATAAAGGCAGCAGCAAGTTTGGTGCTAAACGTAAACGTTTTAACAACAATGGCAAAGATTAAAATTTTAATTTTATTATTGCTATCAACCATAACTATGAGTGCTCAGAAGCATTTTACCCTAGAAGATCTTAACTTTGGAGGTAACAATTTTCACAACATGCGCCCTGAAAACCGTTTCAGCACGTGGTGGGGTGATGAATTGGTAAGGGCTGATGTCGAAAAATGCTACATAATAGACAAAGATAACGGCAAGGAAAAAGAACTACTTTCTTTAAACGATGTAAATAGATGGATTGGAATTAAAGACAGTTCAAATATAGTACGTTCTTTATTATATGCATCTTTTCCATATCCTAACAAAGATCTATTACTTGTTAAGAACGAGAATAGCCGGTTCCTTATCGACTTCAAGAGACACAAACTTGTATGGCAACAGTCATGCAAAGATGAAAGTAACACTGACTGGAACTCGAATAGCCGTGCTACAGCTTTTGTAAAGAACAATAATCTTTTTGTTAATGATTGTAATGGAAAGACGACACAGCTTTCTACAGATGGAAGCTATGATATAGTGTACGGACAAAGTGTGCATCGTGATGAGTTCGGTATATATAAAGGTACTTTCTGGAATAAAGCCGGCAATAAATTGGCTTTTTATAGAATGGACCAAAGTATGGTCACTGATTACCCACTTGTAGACATAGATACGCGTATTAGTACAGAGACACCGATTAAGTATCCGATGGCGGGCGAAAAAAGTCATAAAGTAACCGTAGGTGTTTATGACCTTAAGACAGGCAATATAGTTTACCTTGATGCAGGCGACCCTACAGACAGATATTTTACGAATATAGCCTGGGGACCTGACGACAAGACTATATATATGATAGAACTGAACCGTGATCAAACAGATATGGCCTTAACCTGCTATAATGCTGAAAACGGTAAAAAGACAGGCGTATTATATACAGAACACGACGATAAGTACGTACATCCTATGAATCCTATTGTCTTTCTGCCATGGGATAATAGCAAGTTCTTGATAAGAAGTCAAAAAGATGGATATGACCATCTTTATATATTTGATACTGCAACTAAGGAATTAAAACAGTTGACAAAAGGGAAATGGGTCGTAATGGATTTACTTGGCTTTGATTCTAAAAACAAGAATGCAATAATACTATCAAGAGAAAAGAGTGCTATTCAGGTAAATGTTTTTGCTGTTAATATCAAAAGTGGTAAAAGAACATTACTTGATAACGGACGTGGATACCATTGTACAAATACAGATGAAGGTGGTCACCACTCAATCAACCTAAGTTATAGTGGAAGATACGTCTGGGACAATTTTTCGGAACCTGATGTTCCACGCCAAATCAATATTATTAATACAGAAAGTGGCAAGAACACTGTATACCTTAAAGCTGCAGATCCATGGAAAGGCTATAATGTACCTGACATAATTTGCGGCACTATAAAAGCAGCTGATGGTCGTACAGACTTATTTTACAGAATGGTAAAACCCATTGGGTTTGATTCAAAAAAGAAATATCCTACTATAGTATATGTATACGGTGGTCCGGGCATTCGCAATGTAGATGCTACATGGCACTACAACACACGTGGATGGGAAACGTATATGGCTCAAAAAGGTTATTTGCTATTCATATTAGACAACCGCGGTAGTTGTGACCGAGGCCGAGATTTCGAACAAGCAACGTTCCGCCACCTTGGTGTAGAGGAGATGAAAGACCAAATAAAAGGTGTAGAATTTCTAAAGAGCTTAAGTTATGTAGACTCAACAAGAATGGGAGTACACGGCTGGAGTTTCGGAGGGTTCATGACAACATCACTTATGACAACATATCCAGATGTTTTCAAAGTCGGTGTAGCAGGAGGCCCTGTAATAGACTGGAAATGGTATGAGGTAATGTATGGTGAGCGTTATATGGATACTCCTAAGACAAATCCTGATGGATACGCAGAAACAAGTCTTCTTCATAAAGCAAAAAATCTTAAGGGTAAGTTGCAGATTATTATAGGTCTGAACGATCCAACCGTTGTACCACAACATGCCCTTTCATTTATAGAGGCATGCATAGAAGCCGGAACACAACCTGATTTCTTCGTATATCCAGGAGAACCACATAATATGCGAGGCCATAAAAGTGTACATCTACACGAAAGAATTTCACAATATTTCGATGATTACTTAAAATAGGAATTAATTAAAATATAAATAAGGATGAAAATACTATTGTTAGGAGGCGGCGGAAGAGAACACGCCTTAGCTTGGAAAATAGCACAAAGCAAAAAAATAGAGAAATTATACATTGCTCCAGGAAACGCAGGTACAGTAAACCTAGGGGAAAATGTAAATATCAAAGCCGATGACTTTGAAAAATTAAAAGACTTTGCCGTTGACAATAATATAGATATGGTCATAGTAGGACCAGAAGATCCTTTAGTGAAAGGTATTTATGACGATTTTAAAAATGATGAACGAACAAAAAACATTCCTGTAATAGGACCATCAAAGCAAGGTGCTGTTTTAGAGGGATCTAAAGATTTTGCAAAGAGTTTCATGCAACGTCATAACATCCCTACAGCAAAATATCACACTTTCAATGGAACAAGCATAGACGAAGGACTGGCATTTCTAGAAACATTAGAACCTCCATACGTATTAAAAGCTGATGGACTATGTGCCGGTAAGGGTGTACTTATATTACCTACTCTAAATGAAGCCAAGAAAGAGTTTAAAGACATGCTTGGCGGTATGTTTGGCAATGCTTCTGCATCTGTAGTAATCGAAGAATTCCTAAGTGGAATAGAATGTTCTGTCTTTGTACTTACAGACGGAAAGAATTATAAGATTTTACCTGAAGCTAAAGACTACAAACGTATAGGAGAACATGATACAGGTCTCAATACCGGAGGTATGGGTAGCGTAACCCCTGTACCATTTGCTACTAAAGAATGGATGCAGAAAGTTGATGAAAGAATCATACGCCCAACTGTAGAAGGACTTGCTGAAGAAAACATTGATTATAAAGGATTTATATTCTTCGGACTTATCAATGTAAAAGGCGAACCTATGGTAATTGAATATAACTGCCGCATGGGTGATCCTGAGACAGAAAGTGTAATGCTTCGTCTAAAAAGTGACATAGTAGACCTCTTTGAAGGTGTTGCCAAAGGTGACCTTGACAAACGTTCAATCGAATTTGATAAACGGGCAGCCGTATGCGTCATGCTTGTAAGTGGTGGCTATCCGCAGGAATATGTAAAAGGATATCCAATAAAAGGCATCGACCAAGTTGAAGGCAGTATTGTATTCCATTCAGGTACTGCAACAAAAGACGGACAAATAGTAACCAACGGCGGACGTGTGATAGCAGTAAGCAGTTACGGAGATAATAAAGAAGATGCCTTAAAAAAATCTTTTGAGGAAGCTCAAAAAATACAATTCAAGGACAAATACTTCAGGAGTGATATAGGACAAGATTTATAATGGCAGTAAAAAGATTACAAAATAGAGTTGCAGAGAGCCGTTTAGCGCTCCCTGCAATCGCAGTTTATGCAATAACAATGTGGATAACCTCCGGATTATTCACCAAAGGACTATGGTTGCAATTCGCTCTATTCGTAATATCAACATATCTCATTGTTGAGATGAACAATAAGTATGCACTAATACGTACATATAGTCGTATGGTTTCTTGTTCTTTTCTTGTTATGACCCTTGCAGCTTCAGGACTATTATATTCTGTAAGTGGAAATATTGTACAGTTGTGCTTTGTTGCATTCTATACCCTACTCTTTAATTGCTATCAAAATAAGAAGTCGGCAGGATGGACATTCTATGCATTCTCATGCTTAGGTTTAGCCAGTCTATTGTTTGTACAAATACTGTACTTTATACCAGTGTTATGGTTAGTAATGTTGTTTAATATTCAATCATTGAGCTTCCGTACCTTTTGGGCATCTATATTTGGGATTATTGTCCCATATTGGATTCTTGGTTGTTATTATCTTGTAAATGGGGATTTGGCAAACATAGCTACTCACTTTGCAGCACTGGAACAATTCGGAACCTTTGCACAATTCACCAGTCTTACTGTAAATAAAATCGCAACATTCGCATATGTCTTAATATTGGCCATTATCGGTAGCATACATTTCATACGCAAAAATTACAACGACAAGATTCGTATCAGAATGATTTTCAATACATTCATAGTTATGGATCTACTGTCTGTTGTATTCATCATACTACAACCACAGTACTACGATATGCTCATCCGGCTGATGATTATCAACACATGCCCACTTATAGGACATTTCATAACACTTACAAAGACATGGATAACCAACATCGGATTCTACATTATACTAATCTCATCTATTCTCCTAACAATATTTAATCTATGGGCTCCTTCGTTCAGTTTTTAACAGAATATGGATATACAGGCATGCTCATTGCAGCTTTTCTCGCAGGTAGTTTTGTCCCATTTAGCAGTGAAGCTGTTATGCTTGGTCTGTATGCTGCAGGATTACATCCATGGGCACTCATTATCAGTGGTACAATAGGTAACGTCGCCGGAAGTATGTTCAATTATGGAATTGGACGTTTCGGTAATCCAGACTGGATATCTAAATATCTCCATGTTAAGCAAAAAGACCTTGATAAAGCAAAAAAAATTATGGCCGGTCGTGGAGCATGGATGGGGGTTTTTGCATTTTTACCAATATTAGGAAGCGCTATTTCAATCGTACTGGGACTTATGCGCTCTAACATTATAATATCAATAATAAGTATGTCAATCGGAAAAATATTGAGATACATTATACTTATTTTTGGTGCTTCCTTAATTTTCGGTTAAAAAAACCTATTAGTTTTGGTATGTTTTATAAAAAGACTATCTTTGCAGCATAGTATCCAAACAATAATACATAATTAATTCTTATAATGAAAAAGTTTAAATTGGTGGACAATACACTGGGATGGGTTGTATTTATTATTGCAGCATTCGTTTATTGCTCCACGATTGAACCGACAGCCAGTTTCTGGGACTGTCCTGAGTTTATTTCTACAGGGTATAAGATGGAAATAGGTCACCCACCTGGCGCACCTTTCTTTATGCTTACAGCAAATCTATTTTCACATTTTGCAAGTGACCCTTCACAGGTTGCACGAATGGTGAATACAATGAGTGCACTACTTAGTGCTACCTGTATAATGTTCTTGTTCTGGACTATCACACATCTAACACGTAAACTGATTCTAAATGACTGGTGTGAAATCACTACAGCCAAAACGATAGCAATAGAAGCATCCGGACTCGTTGGTTCTCTTATATATACATTCAGTGATACATTCTGGTTCAGTGCAGTAGAAGGTGAAGTTTATGCTTACTCTTCTGCGTTCACGGCAATAGTGTTCTGGCTTATTCTCAAATGGGAAGATCATGCTGACGAACCTCACAGTGACCGTTGGCTAATCCTCATAATGTATATGACCGGTCTATCTATTGGTGTACACTTGCTCAACCTTCTATGCGTACCGGCAATAGTGCTTGTGTTCTATTATAAGAAATTTCCTAATGCAAACCTTAAAGGTTCTCTTATAGCATTAGCTATTTCTATAGTTATATTAGCATCTGTACTTTACGGTATTGTGCCTGGAATTATAACAGTAGGCGGATGGTTCGAATTGTTCTTTGTAAACGTATTAGGTTGTCCATTCAACACTGGTGAGATAATATACATACTATTACTTATTGGCATCGTAATATGGGCTATATATGAGACTTATAAAGACAGTAGTAACAAACGCCAGAACATAGCATTCATACTCTCAGTGGGTATGTTAGGTATACCATTCTACGGCTTTGGCACATCATGCGTCATCATCGGTATTGTAATTCTTGCTGCACTATGGTTCTTACTAGGCCGCAAACGTAATCAGCAACCATTGATAAGTGCCCGTATCAAAAATACCGCACTCCTATGCATGTTGATGTTAATGGTAGGATATTCAAGTTATGCACTAATCGTTATTCGCTCTGCAGCCAATCCTCCTATGGATCAGAATTCACCTGAGGATATATTCACATTAGGAAGTTACCTTAGTCGTGACCAGTACGGAAGCCGACCATTACTATACGGACAGGCTTATACCTCACAAGTGGCCCTCACAAAAGACGGTGACATGTGTAAACCGGAAATGACAAAAGGCGCTCCTGTATATAACAGAAAAGAGAAATCATCAAAGGATGAAAAGGACTCTTACTTCGTAGTACGTACAGATGATGAATACAAGTATGCCCAGAACATGATTTTCCCGCGTATGTACGACCAGACTCACGCACAAGCTTATGAAGACTGGATGGGTGGAGTTGACGGAACAGAAGAGCATTACGACCGTTGCGGTGAAGATGTTACGGTAAAGGTTCCTACGCAAATTGAGAACATCCGCTTCTTCCTATCGTATCAGTGTAACTTCATGTACTGGCGATATTTCATGTGGAACTTTGCCGGTCGTCAGAATGACTTGCAGGGCAATGGTGAACTAGAGCATGGTAACTGGATAACGGGTATACCGTTCTTCGACAACTGGCGCCTTGGCGACCAAAGCAAACTACCTGACGAACTGAAACAGAACAAAGGACATAACGTATTCTATTGTATGCCTCTTATACTGGGTATTATAGGACTTTTCTGGCAGGCATACCGGGGACAACGCGGCATAAGACAGTTCTGGGTTGTATTCTTCTTGTTCTTCATGACCGGTCTTGCTATTGTTTTGTATCTTAACCAAACACCTATGCAGCCACGAGAACGAGACTACGCATATGCGGGATCATTCTATGCCTATGCGATATGGTGCGGTATAGGTGTGGCGGCTATAATAGATTTATTGAAAAAGTATAAACTGAAAGGAACGACAGTTGCGGCAATAGTAAGCATATTATGTCTTCTTGTTCCTATACAGATGGCATCACAGACATGGAACGATCACGATCGCAGCAATAGATACACTTGCCGTGACTTCGGTCAGAACTATCTGATGTCTCTTCAGGCTAAAAATAACCCTATTATATTTACAAACGGAGATAATGACACATTCCCATTATGGTATAATCAGGATGTAGAAGGTGTACGAACAGATGCTCGCGTATGTAATTTGAGTTATTTACAGACAGACTGGTACATCGACCAGATGAAACGCCCTGCATACAATTCACCATCTGTACCTATATCATGGCCAAGGCTTGATTATTGTGCTGGTACAAATGAATATGTAGAAGTTCATCCAGAAGCTAAAAAGACTGTACTTGACTTCTATAAGCAAAATCCGGCACAGGCTAAAGCTACTTATGGTGACAATCCATTCGAATTGAAGAACGTACTAAAGTATTGGGTAAGAAGCAAAAATGCTGACATGCATATTATTCCTACAGATACCGTATATGTAACTATAGATAAAAATGCTGTTAGACGCAGTGGCATGATGATGGCAAGCGATACTATCCCTGACAGAATGGTAATCTCTCTAAAAGGTAAGAATGCTCTTTATAAGGGAGACCTCATGATGCTTGAAATGATTGCTCAGTGCAATTGGACAAGGCCACTTTACGTAGCACTTACAGTAGGTCAGGAGAACTATATGAATCTTGGCGACAACTTCATACAAGAAGGACTAGTAAATCGTATAACTCCATTCACTACAAATGCAAATGGTGCGAAGAACTTTGATACAGAGAAAGTATATAACAACTTGATGCACAGATTCAAATTTGGAGGCATCAATAGAAAAGGTATATACATAGACGAAACAGTTATGCGCATGTGCTTTACACACCGTCGCCTGTTTACTCAACTTGCTCTAGGACTTATCAACGAGAAGAAGTTTGCAAAAGCTGCACAAGTATTGGCATACTGCGACAAAATGATACCTTCTTATAACGTGCCCGTAGACTATCAGTCAGGTTCAATAGAAGAAGCTAAGGCTTATGCCACATTAGGTAACAAGGCTAAATCTAAAGCGCTTTTCAATGCACTGTGGACAAAGTCTCAACAATACCTTAACTGGTATACGTCTCTAAACGGTTCACGTTTTGAACAAGCACAGCAAGACTGTCTGTTACATTTCTACATCATGCAACAAATTGTACAATATGGACAACATGTAGATAAAGGATGGGCCGCTCAGAAACAAAACAATTTAAGTATGTTGCTTTCACGCTATCAAGCAAAAGGCGGGCAACTCCCAAAACAGCAATAAGACAGAGATGATAATAGAGCAACCTGCAATGTGGTTGCGCTGGTTATATCCCAGAGCGACTTGGAGAATGGACCGACACGAAAAGTCAGTATATCTGACTTTCGACGATGGTCCGATCCCCGAGTCGACTCCATTTATACTAAAAATACTTGCCGAATATAATGTTCATGCTACATTTTTCATGGTTGGCGACAATGTGAGGAAGCATCCTGAACTATACCGGGAAATTGTAGATGCCGGTCACAAAGTAGGCAATCATACATTCAACCATCTTGGGGGACTGAAACATTCTATTAAGATGTACAGTTACAACACTGAAAAAGCGAATGCACTTATACACTCGCATTTATTTCGCCCTCCACACGGATGGATGCGCCATGACCAATACATATGGTTGGGCAGAAAATATAAAATAGTAATGTGGGATCTTGTTACGCGCGACTATAGTAAATGGATGACATCCGTTGGAATATTAAACAATGTAAAACGTTACACTAGAAACGGAAGTATCATAACTTTTCATGATTCACTTAAGAGTATTGACAAATTGCACTACGCATTGCCAGAGTCTATAAAGTGGTTAAAGCAGCAAGGATATGAATTCAAAACTTTCGAATAATACAATTTCCGAACGTTCGGAACTATCGCAAAAAATAAAAGCCGAGGCGTTAAGTCTCGGCTTTTCTGCTTGTGGAATAGCTAAAGCAGAACCAGTATCAGCAGATGTTGCGAACCATCTAAAAAAATGGTTGCATAACAGATACAACGCTGATATGGACTACATGAACAATTATACAGACAAGCGTCTTGACCCACGTCTTCTGATGGACGGACTGAAAAGCATTGTATGTGTAGCATTGAATTATTATCCACAAAAACGTATACCAGATAATGAATTACAATTTGCTGCCTACGCTTATGGCAATGACTACCACGACATTGTAAGATCCAAACTGAAATTATTAGCTGAAAAATCAGGAGTCACTAACTACAGAGCTTTCTGTGATAGCGCACCTGTATTGGAAAGATACTGGGCTGTACAATCAGGGATAGGTTGGACAGGGCGTAATCACCAACTTATTATACCAAAAGCAGGGAGTATGTTCTTCCTTGGAGAACTGTTTCTTGATATAGAGCTAGACTACGACAAGCCACAAATAAATAGATGTGGAAAATGCAACGCTTGTATAGAAGTATGCCCTACTCATGCTATTACTACGGATAAAGAAATTGATGCTAATCTATGTTTATCATATCAGACAATTGAGAATCGTGGACCAATACCACAGAATATTACCACTGCCATGGGAGATACAATATATGGGTGCGACAAATGCCAAAAGGTTTGCCCATGGAACAGATTTGCGGTGCCTACAAAAGAACCGGAACTGCAACCCAAAGAAGAACTTATGGCAATGACCAAAGACAAATGGTATAGTCTATCAGAAGATGACTATAAACGCCTTTTCAAAGGAAGTGCCGTAAAGAGAGTAAAATATACGGGATTAATGCGGAATATACAAGCTGTAAAAGATAAATAATTACAACGTTATCTCGCCACTGCCAAAGCAACGATGATGATTATCATCATATACTACACAAAACTGCCCAGGAGCAACACCTTGTATCAAATCTTCTGCATGCACCATATATGATCCCTCACCTGTTGGTTCTATTACAGCCTTATGATACTCAGGCGTATGACGTATCTTAAATGTAACATTCACCGGATTTTCGCCCCATTGTTTTTCTGTTAGAAAATGGAAATCATGTATTGGAAAATCTTTCTTATATGCAGTAAGTGGTTCATAACCTTTACTCACATATAATATATTACTACTTACATCCTTCTTTACAGCATACCATGGTCCACCTCCGAAACCAAGACCATGACGTTGCCCAATGGTATGAAACCACAGACCTTTATGCGTCCCTATCTTTTTACCGGTTTCAAGCTCCAATACATCACCTGGATTTTCACCAAGATACCTGCGTATATAGTCGTTATAATTTATCTTGCCCAAAAAACAAATACCCTGACTATCTTTCCGCTTAGCATTAATAAGATGTTCGCGCTCTGCTATTTGCCGAACCTCATCCTTAACATAATGGCCTATTGGGAACAGAGCCTTATTCAACTGCCAATCGTATATCTGAGCAAGAAAATCAGTTTGGTCCTTTACAGGGTCAGGACTTGTTGTGAGCCATTTTTTACCATCTATAATTTCAGTTTGAGCATAATGACCTGTAGCAATCAAATCATATTCATGCCCCATTTTTTCATCAAAAGCACCAAACTTGATTAAGCGGTTGCACATAACATCTGGATTTGGCGTAAATCCTGCACGCACTTTATCCATTGTATACTTAGTTACCTCGTTCCAATATTCGTGATGACAATCTATGACCTGTAATTTGCAACCGTACTTTGCAGCAACAGTTGTAGCCATCTCCAGATCCTCCTCAGAAGAACAGTCCCATTCTTCTTTTTCTTCCGGACCTATTTTAATATAAAAACAATCCGGATGCAGACCTTTACTAGCCAGTTCATAAACGACTACCGAACTGTCTACTCCTCCTGAGAGTAAAACAGCTATTCTCTTATCACAAATATTTTCAATCATGGGTGCAAAGATAGTGCAAATCAGAAACACTACAAAACAAAAGACACATAAAATATATTTGTCTTATCATATTTGGATTATAACAGACTAGTAGGCTTCTCTGTATTTACATTCATCTTTATCATGCAACATACTAAGATATGACTGATACCTGCTCTCTGAAATATAATGATCTTCCAAAGCTTTCAACACTGCGCATCCCGGCTCATGTGTATGTGTACAATTACTAAACTTACAACCTTTAGAAAATTCAAATATCTCTTTAAAATAGCTACAGACCTCCTCTGGTTCTATATCGAACGTACCAAAGCCCTTTATTCCGGGGGTGTCAATAACATAGCCGCCACCCTCTAAAGGTAACATTTCACTAAAAGTTGTAGTATGCATACCTGTGTTGTGAGCATCAGATATTTCTGAAGTGCGCAAATTAGCATCAGGTATAATAAGATTAATTAGCGTACTCTTCCCTACTCCGCTGTTGCCACTCAGAAGAGTTATTTTCCCATTCAGCATCGGGCGCAGTTTTTCTATTCCATCGCCAGTAGCAGCCGAAACAGTAAAACACTTGTATCCTATCTGAGTATACAGAGTACACATCATTTCCTGATAACGAAGTTCCTCGTCAGAATACACATCATTCTTGTTGAACACCAGAACTACAGGAACTCTGTAAGCCTCTGCCGAAGCCAGAAAACGGTCAATAAACGTAGTAGAAGTATGGGGATAGTTCACAGTAACTATCAGAAATGCCTGATCTACGTTAGCCGCGATGATATGACTCTGTTTAGAAAGATTCTGCGATTTACGTATAATATAGTTACGGCGATCATCAATTGCAGTGATGAACGCCGTACCTTCCTGATTCTCGATAATATCCACACGGTCACCCACAGCTACAGGATTTGTACTACGGATACCTTTAAGGCGGAAATTACCTTTTATTTTGCTCTCGATAGTTTTGTCATCATCAGTCTTGACGGTGTACCAACTACCTGTATTTTTTATTACAAGTCCTTTCACGCTCGTTATACGGTCATGATTTCCTTATTCTTATCAGCCAGCGTGGCGTCAAGCTTTTTCATAAACTTGTCGTGCAAATTCTGCAGTTCATCCTCGGCATCCTTTTCGTTATCCTCAGACAGACCGTCCTTAATTGCCTTTTTCAGTTTTTCCTTATAGTCAGCACGCACATTGCGTATTTCTACTTTAGCTTTTTCTGCTATTTTATTGCACTGCTTTACTAGTTCCTTACGTCTTTCCTCTGTAGGTTGAGGTATACCAAGACGTATTATCTCTCCATTATTTTCTGGTGTAATACCTACATCAGAGTCCATAATAGCCTTTTCTATATCTTTTATCTGCTTTTTATCCCACGGACGGATGGCAATAGTGCGCGCATCAGGGGTGGAAATATTTGCTACTTGATTTAGCGGAACTCTTGATCCGTAAGATTCCACTTTCACTCCATCGAGGATAGCCACGTTAGCACGCCCGGCACGGATATGAGACAGCTGGTCTTCAAAATACATAGCTGCCATCTCCATCTTCTCCTCACTTGCATTTAATGTTGCTTTTACGTCTATCATAGTTAATATTTTATATTCTGCTTACAAAATTAGGTATTAAATTCGGAATACACAATATTTTAATGACTTTTTTAATGCCAAGAATGTATTAGATAATGCATATACTCACAATAAATGAGTATCTTTGCACAGAATTTCACAAATAATAAAATACAAAATGGAAAAATTAATTATCAATTCTTACGATGATTTCGCATCACATCTAGGTCAGGAGCTCGGTACATCCGAATGGTTGCAGATTAACCAAGACCGCATCAATATGTTTGCAGACGCCACGCTTGATCACCAATGGATTCATGTAGATACTGCTAAAGCAAAAAAAGAAAGCCCTTACAAGAGTACAATTGCTCATGGTTACCTTACATTATCACTTTTGCCATATATGTGGGATCAGATAATCGAAGTAAGAAATTTAAAGATGCTTGTCAACTACGGTATGGACAAGATGCGTTTTGAGCAACCTGTAATTACGGACAGTCGTATTAGGTTAGTAACAAAACTTTATGCCATAGCTAATCTACGTGGCATATGTAAAAGCGAAATAGAATTTAAGATAGAGATAGAAGGTCAGCGTAAACCTGCTTTACAAGGCATAGCTTCTTTTCTATATTATTTTAACTAACATATAAAAATTTTGCTTTCAGTCGAACTTAAAGCACTGGTTATCAACATGTTTGGCTGAAGGCAACTTTGATACGGATACAATTATTCGCTATTGCCCATAATTATATCCAAACAATTTTACAAGTTATCTTTAAACATCTATATTGTAATAATAATTAGTTATTACAATAAGATAATAAATACTTTGTATTAGCGATCATTTTAATGTATAAAAGCAATTGCATCTTCTTCTAATAACAACTCTTTACAATCTTTCGACCTTGGTCAAACGATCATTCGACGTAGGTCGCACGATCGTTTGACCAAGGTCGAAAGTTATAAGAGGATCGTTTATACTATTTATTAGATATGCATTTAGTAACGATTTGCATAGCTATTCTAGTTAATTTATAGTAAAAATTTTCCACTGTCATTGATTTGCTGTTCATAATTTAGTTGTTATCATTAATCAGACATGCATATATTAAGTAAGCATGCGCAAAGTGTCAAATACTTTAACGGATTGTATCACTAAGGTACAAACCTACTGTATCAAATTTGACTTCAGCCAAACATACTGACAATCAGTATGTTAAGTCGAGAATGAAAGCAAAAATAGAATTCATCCTAGTATCTATAATAATTAAAGAGTCCATCCTTGTTTTCTCTGAAGAATTATCATTATCTATAACATCTTCAATAGAACCCTTTGGATAAAACTTTAATGCAATTTTTTTCACTTGCGCACAAGCGCTTGTTATAAACGTAAATCCTACCAATAAGACAATTATATGTTTTTTACCATTTCCATCCATTCTATAGTAATCTTTTCCATCCGGATCGATTCTATTTACAGAATTTCCACTACAATACACATATGGAAACGATCAGGGCTTCGTTTCACAGAAAGGATCTGCATTAAAGTGGCGTCATAATATCTTGCACCATAGTCATAAAGATCTAGTCCGTTCGTTCTATCAAGTTCTTTGCCATTATATTTGTATGGCTGCACGCTACCTGTATTCGTGCCATCATCATACCAGGCACCGAATGGATCGTAACAATTGCTCTGAACGATGTTCTGACTTGCATCAAGTACCAAATGATTATTACCTAGGTGATCCTTAACATAGTAATAATATTGCGGATTGTTCTGACTATCAAATTTTATATAACCATTATCTGTAAGAATTTTGCATTCACCGTCGTTATAAATAACATTACCACAATGAGTTGTGGTATGGATTTCATAACCATTTTCTTGGGTCGCCGTTGTACGCATTACGCTAGTCATAGGAGCCGTTACCGTTTCGGGCTTTATCTTATACGTAACACTCAGTTTGGTACCATCAGTTTCATATTTATATGTTTCCATATTACCGTTTGTATGGGTTATTGTTCTGGCAAATTTAGTAAGATATATTCAATTTCAATCAATTTACACTTTATTTAAAATAACTTTTCAACAAGAGCTCTAAAATAAAGCTATCATGTGTTAAATACTTTTGATTTTTAAAAGACAAATTATACTTAATCGAGAACTATCTTTGTACAGTCAAACATATTAAAAGAAAAAAAAACTTGATAATAAATTTTTGATTTAATAAAAAGACATCCGCCAAATGCAGATGTCTTAATGGATCATTTATTTACCCCCTTTAAATATATTGCATACGAATTGCCTTAAGCATCTACGCCATGTAAGCCATTCGTGAGCAGTTCCCGGTGAAACAAAATAATCATATTTAATACCTGCTTTCTTTAAGTTTTCGGCCAAGGCTGCTGTACCAATGTTTTCTTCACTTCCACAACCTAGGAATAGGTAATGTACCTTATTGTTGAATTCTGTTGAGCGAGATAATATACCATCATAACTTTTGTTTACATCCAAGCCAAAGATAGCTCCACTGAAAGCTCCTATGTACGAGAACTTATCAAGATGAGTAAGAGTTACATCAAATGTCTGATGTCCACCCCAAGAAAGTCCGGCCATTGCTCTATGATTACGATCAGTCTGAGTGCGGAAAGTCTTTTCTATTGTTGGGATAAGATCATTAAGCATAACTTTGTAGAATGAAGCGCCATATGAACTTTGGCCTACATTATTACTACCACCTCTTGCATAATTAAATGGTTGTTTAACATCACCGCTCTCCATAACTACGATCATAGGTACAGCTTTACCTTCTGATATCATGTTGTCCATAATATTCTGCATAAAGCCTTGTTTTGACCATCCTGTTTCGTCTTCGCCCATACCATGCTGAAGATAAAGTACAGGATAGCGTTTGGTATTATTAGTTTCGTATTCTGCAGGTGTGTATACCATTGCACGGCGCCACTCACCTTTTGCTTTAGAATAATACTGAACAGAGCGTACTTGTCCGTGTGCAACGCCTTGTTGTGGACGGTAATAATTGCCTTCTACGCCTTCAGGTATCTCAATACCACTAGACTGGCGACAGCAACCAAAATACGTATCAGTAGCAGGATCGGTTACCTGTACTCCGTCTACAAAGAAAAAGTAATAATGGAAACCTACAACTAGAGGATTGGTCTTAACAGTCCATAGTCCTGTGCTGTCTCTCAGCATGTCATACTTTTTACCACAGCAATCAACAACGACTTTCTTAGCTTCTGGTGCACGCAGACTAAAATAAGCACAATTGTTTTTGTCTATTCGTGGAAAATCATTTCCAGGTTCTGCTGTTATAGACAGTTGTGTGTCGGCCGGTATTTGGGCGCACATAGTCATCGGAATAAAAGTGATGGCCAA
>OBMA010000857.1_pt1 | contig 18512 bp, 15 predicted proteins | sample 1539141 | NCBI WGS metagenome assembly OBMA01 (sample SAMEA3991484, study PRJEB22521) | metagenome | biome: anthropogenic terrestrial biome; feature: sewage plant; material: raw primary sludge | place: Sweden | collected 2012-09-26 | reverse complement strand
CGTCGAAATGGTTAAGCGTGCTTTTCATTGTCTTGTGGCTGATGAGTGCCTGGTTCACCGGGCTGCAGCTAAACACCGGCATCGCCCAAGTGACCGATAACAAATCCAGTTTTATGCTCAGCATCAACGGTTCCTTGATCCAATTGGGCGGTGCGTTCGGCGCCAGCCTGGCTGCCGTCGTCATCAACCTCACCGGCATCCATAGCATCGTCTTCGTCACCTTGCTGACCAGTCTAGCACTCATCCTGATCCAAGTGGTTTCGATGAGGAAATATCCTTAAACTCAGATCGACTATCACCACTAGAGGGCGCTTTGGAATCTTTGCGGATATTTAAAAAAGGTGAGATCCCGTATTGGGACCTCACCTTTTGCTTATTGAATTTTTTCTAAAATCAATTGCGCACAGTCAATTTGGTTGGGAATATTGCCCGCTTCATCTTTGACGCGCCAAATGTCGGGGGTGATTTCATCCACGACGTACATTTTTCCGTCATTGTCATAACCAATTTCAATTTTGAAATCGATTAAGGTTAAGTTCATTTCGGCTAAAGCCTCTCTAAGAACTGCGCCGACTTTCGTTAAGATATCAAGCGCTTCATCGTATTGCCCAGGCTTTAAAATGCCTTTCATTTGGCACAAGCGGTCGGTAATCAATGGATCGCCTTGTTCATCGTCTTTCAAGGTCACTTCCAAATATGGTGGGTCAAAAGGCAAGCCTTCCGGCAAGGTAAAACGGCGACACATGCTGCCAGCCGTGAAATAGCGTAAAACAAATTCCAGATTCGGTACCGTCAGTTGGCGAACTTTCATGACACCTTTTTCGATATCCGCATCCAGGTAGTGCGTAGGAATGCCATTTTTTTCCATCAATTCAAAAAAGTATTTGGAAACAGTCAAGCCAATTTTCCCTTTGCCGGCAACACTGCCGCCAACTGTGTTGGAGCCTGGATCGAAGACGCCATCTTCGCCGGTTGCGCTATCTTTAAACAATAAGTAGACTTCCTTATTCGCTTCATCCAATAAGACTGTTTTTGTTTTGCCGTCGTACAATTCTTTCATGTTTTCCCGCCTTCTCTGAAATATCCAGTGTTTTCAAAAATGATACCATTGGATATTTTTATTGTCGAGGCTTTTTTCGGTTTTTAATAAAAAAACCTGAATAAAGTTCATTATAAATTGTAAATCGAATTAAAATTCGACCGAAAATCATAAATGAATAACTTTTTGTTCGGATTTTACACCGAAGCAAGCTTTTGATGAAGGGAGATCTTCGGATATGTTCAGATCCTAATCTGCACGCTTCTTCTCCGGCGAACGGAGGCGTCGCCGGAGTTTAGTTCATGTATTTCCGGCCAACTCCGGCGATGTTCCCTTCATAGAAGGTAAAGTTTATTTTGGAGTGCAAACTCCTGTGAGTGGCCTCTTCGCCGGAGTTGCAGGCAAATTTTGGGGCTGCTCTTGTCAATGCAATTCCAAATAAAGAGGCCATCCCGCAAATAAACGAGACGACCTCTTCTTTGTGTATTCATTATGAACCTAGCTTCACTCCACCATATCCTTATAGATCTCGCGCAGGACCTCCAGTTGGTCATCCGACCAGGTGCCGCGTTGGCGTTGGTCGCGGAAGCGGCGGCTTTCGGTCTCCAAGGCTTTTTTGGAGCGTTTGATGTCCTTGTAGAGTTCCATGGCGGAGATGCGCTGGGCGCCTTTCGAAAAGACGAGCTGCTGTTCGGCCAAGTCGCTGGTGGCGACATAGACTTCGGTCAGCACGTTGCGCAGTTTTTTGACGACGCCTTCGATGTAGGTGTCGGCGGTCTCCCCTTGTGCGGTAAAGATGACCTTCACCCGGTATTTAGAATACTCTTTCGTGATGCCGGGAACGAACTGGGCATCAAAAACGCACCAGACTTCGTTGCCTTCATAATTTTGATAATCGGACAGCGCCTGCAGCAGTTGATCCCTGGCCTCTTCGATGAGGTCCTGGTTCTTCAGCTTCACCAGTTCCGGCCAGGCGCCGATCATATTGTAGCCGTCCACTATCAGGATTTCTTTCTTCAACAGGATCTTCACCTCGCTTTTTCTGGTACGCAGACGCTACGAATCGGATCAAACGTGGCGTTTGCGGAAAACTTCGTACATCATCAGTCCGGCTGCAACGCCGGCATTCAGGCTTTGCACATGGCCGACCATCGGGATGGTCAACAGGCCATCAGCGGATTCCTTCAACAGGCGGGAAATGCCTTTACCTTCGTTGCCGATGATCATCGCCAACGGCAACGTTGTGTCCCACTGGCGGTAATCCTGCCCGGACATGTCGGTGGCGTAGATCCAGACACCGCGTTCTTTCAGTTCTTCGATGGTGCGGTGCAAGTTCGTGACGCGCACGACCGGTACGTGCTCGATGGCGCCTGTCGATGCTTTGGCGACGGTCGCCGTTAAACCGACTGCGCGGCGTTTGGGAATGATGACTCCATGGGCACCGCAAGCATCTGCGGTACGCAGCACGGACCCCAGGTTGTGCGGATCCTCGACACCATCCAGGATGATGAAGAAAGGATCTTCGTTCTTGGCGGCAGCCGCTTCGAACAGATCATCGAGTACGGCATACTGGAAAGCAGCCGTAGCGGCGATGACGCCCTGGTGGACGGCGTTATCGGACAACGTGTCGAGCTTGCTTTTCGGTACCGCTTGGATTTGGATCTTGCGGTCCTTCGCCAGCTTGATGATGTCGCCCAATTTTTCTCCGCCCAGTCCATCCTGGATGAACAGTTTGTTGACATCGCGATCGGAGCGCAGCAATTCCAATACCGGGTGGCGTCCCATCACGAAGTCTTCGTTTTCGGGTGTTTCTTTTTCTGCGTCATCGCGTCGTCTTGGTTTTGGTTCCGGTCTGCCCTTTTTCGGTGCATTGCGGCTGTCCTTGAACGCGCGGTTCGGTTTATTTTTCATAATTGTTTTCCTCGACTTCTTGGATACACCAACGGATCAACTCTTCAAGCCGAACTTTTTGCCCGGAAAGATGCAGATAGCCCATCAGCGACTCGAAGCCGGTCGCGATGCGGTAGGTCGTTACGTCCGCATTTTTGGCGATCGTATGGCTCTTGCTGTTGCGGCCGCGACGGTACATATCCATTTCTGCTTCGCTCAGGAAGCCTTCTTTTTCAAGCATCACATGCATCAGTTTCGCTTGGGCCTTGGCCGAAACGAAAAAAGTCGCGCGCCGGTGAAGCTGGTTGGGTTTGGTGTGTCCTTTTTCTAGTAAATGCGTTCTGATATAAGTCTCATAAGCGGCATCGCCGACATAGGCCAAGGCAAGACCGTTCAATAAGCTCCAATTCTGTTCTGTCACTATGCTCTTCTCCATCTGGTGCCTTGGGCGGTGTCATCCAGAATGATGCCCTGATCCTTCAGGTAATCGCGGATTTCATCACTGCGGGCGAAATTTTTGTCTGTTCGGGCTTGTGTCCGTTCATCAATCAAAGTCTGGATGTCGTCATCCAGCAGTGCTTCTTCACCGAGTACGACGCCGAAGACGCCGACCATTGCCTTGTACAAAGCCAATGCTGCAGTGATGACTGCTTCAGAAACGGCTTCGCCTTCCGCGTAGATGTTCAATTCCTTGGCGAACTGGTAAACGATAGACATGGCGTTATCCGCTTGGAAATCGTCATCCATTTCGGCAACGAACTGTGCCTGCAGATTCTGGAACAAAGCCAATTGCTCGGCATCATCGGGCAGTGCCGCAACGGCATCTTGGAGGCGGTAGTGGGCATTCTGATAGGCGATTTTTACTTTCTCCAGATTGATTTTGGCTTCTTCGATGGCTTTTTCGCTGTATTTTACCGGACGGCGGTAATGCGCAGTTCCGAGGAAGAAACGCAGCACCTGCGGATCGACTTCCTTCAGGATATCATGCACCGTCACGAAGTTCCCGAGCGACTTGCTCATCTTCTCGGCTGTTTCACCGATTGTGACGAAGCCGTTGTGCATCCAGTAGTTCGCGAAAGTTTTGCCGGTTTTGGCTTCGCTCTGAGCGATTTCGTTTTCGTGATGCGGGAAAGTCAGGTCATGGCCGCCACCGTGGATATCGATGGTGTCGCCCAAGTATTTGGTCGCCATCACCGAGCATTCGATGTGCCAGCCCGGGCGTCCCGAGCCCCAAGGTGATTCCCAGGAGACTTCATCCGGCTTCGCTGCTTTCCAAAGTGCGAAATCAAGCTGATCTTCCTTTTTCACGTTCTCTTCCGCATCCAGGCGTTCGCTGGCGCCGACGATCAGGTCCTTGATCGATTGATCGCTCAATTTGCCGTAGTCCTTGAACTTACCGGTACGGTAATAGACGTCGCCGTCAGCTTCATAGGCATAGCCTTTATCGATCAGATCGCCGATGAAGGCGATGATGTCCGGGATATTTTCCATCACGCGCGGATTCAGCGTCGCTTTTTCGACGTGCAGAGCCGCGGTATCTTCATAGAAGGCCGCGATGAACTTTTCAGCGACTTCCTTCGCGGAAATGCCCAACTCTTTGGCGGCACGGATGATCTTGTCGTCCACGTCGGTGAAGTTGGAGACGAAATTCACGTCATAGCCGCGGTATTCCAAGTAGCGGCGGACAGTATCGAAAGCCACTGTGCTGCGGGCATTGCCGATATGGATGTAGTTGTAGACGGTCGGACCACAGACGTACATGCCCACCTTATTCTTTTGGATCGGTTGGAACTCTTCTTTTTCGCGCGTCAGGGTATTGTAGATTTTTAACATTGCGCACTCCTTTCCAGCTTCGAAAAAAGGGCTGACGCCCTTTTTCGTTTGCTGATTATTCGGTTGTTTTCTAGTCTTTCAGCTTATGGTTATGGTAACGGACGATTTTTGCCGGGATACCGACAGCTGTGACATCAGGCGGAATTTCGCTGACGACGACAGCCGATGCCCCGATTTTGGCATTGTCGCCGATTTTGATCGGCCCCAATACTTGCACATGGGCAGACAACAGCACATTATTCCCGATCGTGGGATGGCGTTTGCCGGTATCTTTCCCGGTGCCGCCCAGCGTCACGCCATGGTAAATCATGACATCATCACCGACTTCGGCGGTCTCCCCGATAACGATCCCCATACCATGGTCAATGAACAGACGATGCCCGATCGTTGCCCCCGGATGGATTTCGATACCGGTTAAGAAACGCCCCAGATGCGAAAGCACCCGACTGAAGGTATACCATTTTCGCTTATAAAAAAAATGAGCGATATCATATATAAGGATGGCATGTAACCCCGGGTACGTCAGAACGACTTCCAACGTACTCCTTGCAGCCGGATCATGATCTTTTATGGTTTGAATTGTTTCGCGTAATCTATTCAAGTCATTTCATGCTCCTTTTTGGATTATCCATCCATTATATAGAATCAGCTCATTTTTACTATCCTTTTTTTGTCCGTTCTATAGCTTTTCCAATACGCTGTTCAGGTGAGCCAAGCTCTTGTCTCTGCCCAGCACTTCGATGGTCTTACCGATTTCAGGTCCGTGCATTTGGCCGCTGACGGCGACACGGATGGCCATGTATAGGTTCTTGCCTTTGATCTTGGTTTCTTTTTGGACTGCTTTGATGGCACCCAGAATTTCAGCTTCTTCGAAAGGCTCGATGGCAAGCAATTGTTCTTTGAATGCGGCAAGCACGACCGGCGCTGTTTCGGCAGCCAGGATTTCCTGCGCTTCTGCGTCCAGGCTGAGTTCATCAGCGAAGAACATTTCCGATAGGTTAACGATTTCCGCGGCATAGCTCATTTGCTCATGGTACAAACCGATCAGCTTTTTCGCGTACTCACTGTCGGCTTCACTCGGATTTTCCGGCAATTTTCCGGCAGCCACCAAGTGCGGCGCGGCTAACGTTACGATTGTGTCCAAATCGGCACTCTTCATGTATTGGTTGTTGATCCATTCCAGTTTCTTCTGATCGAAAGCGGCAGGCGATTTGCTCAAACGTGCCGGATCGAACATCTTGATCAGCTCGTCTTTCGAGAAGATTTCGTCTTCCCCGACCGGTGACCAACCCAGCAGCGTAATGAAGTTGAACATCGCTTCCGGCAGGTAGCCCAAGTCTTTGTATTGTTCGATGAACTGCAGGATCGTTTCATCGCGTTTGCTCAATTTTTTGCCGGTTTCGCTGTTGATGATCAACGTCATGTGTCCGAAAGTAGGTATTTTCCACTCGAACGCTTCATAAATCATCATTTGTTTCGGTGTATTGGCGATATGGTCATCCCCGCGCAGAACATGGGTGATTTCCATCATGTGATCATCCACGGCAACCGCGAAGTTATAGGTCGGGAAACCGTCGCGTTTGCGGATGATGTAGTCCCCACCGACGCTGCTGGCTTCGAAGGTGATCGGTCCTTTGACGATATCATCGAACGTATAGGTGTTTTCGATCGGTACCCGGAAACGGATGACTGGAGTAATGCCTTGCGCTTCTTTTTCAGCTTGTTGGGAAGGCGTCAGGTTTGCGCATTTACCGCCGTAATGCGGCATTTCGCCGCGTGCTCTTTGGTGTTCGCGTTCCGTCTCCAATTCATCCTCGGTGCAATAGCACTTGTAGGCACGGTTGGAAAGCAACAATTGATCGATCAATGGATCGTAGATATGCTGTCTTTCGGATTGACGGTACGGTCCGAATTTGCCTGGTTTGTCCGGACCTTCGTCCCAGTCCATCCCTAACCATTTCAAGTTTTGCAGTTGGCTTTCTTCGCCGTGTTCAAGGTTACGTTTTTGGTCCGTGTCTTCGATACGGATAATGAACTCGCCGTCGTTGTGGCGAGCAAACAGGTAGTTGAACAATGCGGTACGAGCGTTTCCGATATGCAAGTTACCGGTTGGGCTTGGTGCATAACGTACGCGGATTTTCTTTGTCATATGAAGTATCCCCTTTTCTGTGAAGCTGTTTATTTCGTACTTGTTTATTTATTTGATGCCTTTTTGTGAATGCGCAGGCTTCGCAAAGATCATGCGGCCGGCAGCTGTCTGCAGGGCGCTTGTGACGACGACTTCGATCGTTTCGTTCATGTAGTGCTGTCCCTCTTCGACGACGATCATCGTGCCGTCATCCAGGTAGGCCACCCCTTGATTGCGTTCCGTTCCGACTTTGATGACGGTGACGACCATGTATTCGCCAGGTATGACGACCGGCTTCACAGCATTTGCCAAAGCATTGATGTTCAGCACCGGCACATTCTGGAATTCGCAGACTTTGTTCAGGTTATAGTCATTCGTGATGACGATGCCGTCGATCAGTTTCGCCAAACGGATCAGCTTGCTGTCGACTTCAGGAATCTCTTCGAATTCACCGTCATAGCTCTCCACGATGATGTCTTCTTCTTTTTGAAGTTTGTTCAGGATATCCAATCCCCTTCTGCCCCTTACACGCTTGAGGCTATCGGAAGAATCCGCGATATACTGGAGTTCGCGCAATACGAAGTTGGGAATGACGATGACGCCTTCCAGGAAGCCGGTTTTGGCGATGTCGTAGATGCGGCCGTCGATGATGACGCTCGTATCCAAAATCTTGTATTTTCGGAATGTGTCATCCGCTTTGCGGTCAAGCATCTGTGTTTCTTCCTGCTTTTTCGGTTTCGGTGCGAACAGTTTACGGAATTCTTCAATCCGGGTAGTCCCCACGCGGAAGCCGAAGTAAGCCAAGATCAAGGACAAAATAGCCGGCAGCACATCGTTGATGACCGGTATCCTCAGTGATGTCAACGGGATTCCGATCAACCAAGCCAATACAAGCCCGATGATCGTTCCGATCGAACCGAACAACATGTAGCTGACCGATAAGGTACTGAAATAATTTTCTATCTTTTGCATGATATCCAAAATCAATTTCATCAATAAGAATGACAATAAATAAAATATAAGTGCTCCAACCCCAAAATTAACAAAAACGTTATTGAAAAGATTGTTTCGTATGCCCGCTAATTCCCACAGGTAAGGCAGTGCTGTGATACCAGCGCTGCCGCCCACCATCAGGAAGACGGCCGTAATGATTTTCCGTTTCAAAGGCTTCCCTCTCTTTCCTTCTGTCATCAATTTTTATTCGGAAATACTTTGCGCAGCGTTTCTTGAAGCGTTGCGACAGGAATGATCTGGATCCCTTTCGGGTGCTTCCAGCCAGCCATATTGTTCTTCGGCAGATACACCTTCGTGAAGCCCAATTTTTCAGCTTCGTTGACGCGTTGCTCGATCCGGCTCACCCGTCGGATTTCCCCGGTCAGGCCGATTTCACCGATAAAACACTCGGTCGCGGAAGTCTCACTATCCCAATAACTTGAGGCGATGCTGACGGCTACTGCCAGGTCGATGGCCGGCTCATCCAGCTTCACGCCGCCTGTCGATTTGAAGTAGGCATCCTGGTTCTGCAGCAGCAAGCCCGCCCGCTTTTCCAGCACGGCCATGATCAGCGAAACCCGGTTGTAGTCCAAGCCGCTTGCAGTCCGGCGGGCATTCCCGAAGACTGTCGGCGTAATCAGACACTGGATTTCGGCCAAAATCGGACGCGTGCCCTCGAGTGAGGCAACGACTGCCGAACCGGATGCTCCGGCAAGCCGTTCTTCCAGGAACAGCTCGGAAGGATTCCGCACCTCACGCAAACCGCCCTCGATCATTTCGAAAACGCCGATTTCGTCGGTCGATCCGAAGCGATTTTTGACGGCGCGCAAGATCCGGAAAGCATGATGCCGATCGCCTTCAAAATACAGCACCGTATCCACCATGTGCTCCAGCATCCGTGGACCGGCAATCGCGCCTTCCTTCGTCACATGCCCGACGATGAAGATCGCGATGTCGTTGCTCTTCGCGATCCGCATGAATTCAGCCGTGCATTCGCGCACTTGCGACACGCTGCCGGCCGTGCTCGTGTTGTCCGGATGGATCATCGTTTGGATCGAGTCGACGATGACGAATTCCGGCTTGATCCGCTCGATCGTGTTTCGGATCGCGTCGATATCCGTTTCCGGGTAGATGTAGAAGTCGGTGCCCTTGACCCCTAGCCGTTCCGCCCGCAACTTGATCTGACTCGCGCTTTCCTCTCCGGAGATGTACAGAACGCGGTGACCGCCTTGATTGATCTGCGCAGAAACCTGCAGCAGCAAGGTGGACTTGCCGATTCCCGGGTCGCCCCCGATCAGAATCAACGAACCGGGCACGATGCCGCCGCCCAGCACATGGTTGACTTCTTCCATCTGCGTTTTGACACGCGGCAGGTTTTCGGTCTTGATGTCCTGGATGGCGATCGCTTCAGGTACGTTCCCGCTGAAATTGGAACGTTGCTGTTGCTTCACGGCTTTCGTCGCTTCCTTTTCTTCCTCCATTTGGTTCCAAGTGTTGCAGTTCGGGCAACGTCCCAGCCATTTCGGCGACTCGTATCCGCAAGCCTGACAAACGTATTTCACTGCATTTTTCTTTGCCAAATGAATCTCTCCTTCAAGTATGAATCAACTTATCTTATTTTATCACAAAAAGCCTACTCTACGTATAACAATACGCAAATACCCACTGATTTGGCTTTTCTTTTTAAGCCTGTCCTGACGAGCCGAAACCGCCTGTGCGTTCTGATCCTTCCGCTTCATCCTGGTCCGCTTTCAGGAACTGGAGGAAGATGCCCTGGCCGATACGATCACCCTTATGGATGACTTTGTCGCGCAAGCCAAAATTAAGAAACTGGAAGTAGATGTGCCCTTCATTGCCCTCGTTGTTGTAATAATCCGCATCGACTATGCCAACACCGTTCGGCAGCACAATGAAATTTTTCAGTGGATTGCTGGAGCGGTTCGTCAATTGAAGGTATTCATCTTCCTGCATGTAGGCTTTGATTCCGGTAGGCACCAAAAGCGGACGCAAAAGCTCCTCTTTCTTTTCGATTGCCTCATCGTTGTCGCTCCCGAACAGTTCTCCAAGCTGCAACCCCGCACTTTTTACGATCGTTTTCCAGATCGCCGGCAGCACGATTTCTTCGGCTGCTTCAAAATCATACCCCGCTGCGTGTTTCGTTGCACGCTTGGGTAATTGGATGTTTTTATCGGCATAACTGCTGATGACTTCAAAACCTCTTTTGCTCATGGATCAAAACCCCTTTTTCTCTCTAGTATCGCTTCAGCGATTTTTCATGCATCAAAGAACCATTTTACCAAAACAACGGTTGTTTTTCACGGTTTAGTTGTGCACCTGTCAATTCCTAAGGATTTTCTGAACATTTTTTGCGATTGGAAAGCGCCTTCGGCAAAACGCACAAAAAACAGGTGCTTTTTTTGGTCAGTTTCCCGTGGTCGCGGAATCCGCTTTCAAATAGAATAAGGACATAAAGAAAAGCCAAAAAAACCAAAAAGGCAGGTACAAATAAATGGTAGAGATCCAATTGAACAGTATCCACAAAAAATACGACAACGCCGCTAATTATTCAGTTACAGATTTCAACTTGCATATCCAAGATCGCGAATTCATCGTCTTTGTTGGTCCTTCCGGTTGCGGAAAGTCAACAACACTGCGTATGATTGCCGGTTTGGAAGATATTTCCGAAGGTGAATTGATCATCGGCGATACCGTCATGAACGATGTGGCACCAAAAGACCGCGATATCGCGATGGTATTCCAGAACTATGCCCTATATCCGCATATGACTGTATTCGACAATATGGCATTCGGTCTGAAATTGAGAAAGTACAGCAAAGATGAAATCAAGAAGCGCGTCGATAACGCAGCCGACATCTTGGGCTTGACGGAATACTTGGACCGCAAACCGGCAGCTTTGTCCGGTGGGCAAAGACAGCGTGTCGCTTTGGGCCGCGCAATCGTGCGTGATGCAAAAGTCTTCCTGATGGATGAGCCGTTATCAAACTTGGATGCAAAATTGCGTGTGGCCATGCGTGCTGAAATCGCAAAATTGCACCGTCGCCTGAATACGACAACCATCTACGTAACCCATGACCAAACCGAAGCGATGACCATGGCAGACCGCATCGTCATCATGAAGGATGGATTTGTGCAACAGATCGGCAGCCCGAAAGAAGTTTACGATACACCGGTTAACGTTTTCGTAGCTGGATTCATCGGATCGCCTGCCATGAACTTCTTCAACGTTACTTTGCAGGATGGTGTCATCACGAACGGCGAAGGGCTTAAATTGACCTTGCCGGCCGGAAAACGCAGAGTGCTGGAAGACAAAGGCTACAACGGTAAAGAATTGATCTTCGGCATCCGTCCGGAAGATATCCAAAGCGAGCAGATCGTTATTGATACCAACCCGACTTGGGCCGTCAAAGCGGAAGTAGTCGTATCCGAATTGTTGGGTGCTGAAACGATGCTTTACAGTAAAGTCGGCGGAACAGAATTCATTTCCCGTGTGGACGCGCGCGATTTCCATTCGCCAGGCGAAGTCATTGATTTGGCCTTCAACATGAACAAGTCCCACTTCTTCGACATGCAATCCCAAGATGTGATCGCCATCCCTTAACCAGAGGATGGAGGCATCACCCTAATTACGCTTACCAGTTCTAACCTACCCTCCCCCCCATAGAAAAAGGCTGTCGTTCATTGAGCACAGCCTTTTTCTTATGGGGTTTGGTTGGCCGGAGGAGGGCGGCGGAATGCAAGCGCAGCTCCGGCGAAGGACCTTCCAATCGGAGCAGGCCGGCAATAGTCGCATTCAACTCCGACGAAGGCTGCCTTCTTCGGAGAACACAAGCAGAATGTGGGCCGAACTCCGGCGAAGCCTTCGTTCACGGGAGGAGAGCGTTCTCTACCAACAATGAAGGAGGTGCCTCCATGAGACACCTCCTTCATTGTGCAGCTATTATTTTCGCTTCAATCTATTCGACTGCATCCGCGTCGAATGCTTCCTCTGGGGAGATCGCGTCTTTGACCCATACCGAAATCGAACCGGCATTGACCGGGAAGCGACCGTTGCCGTCTTCACCGATTTCGACTTTGTCTTCACGGTTGCCTGTATAGTCCGCGAAAGTCTGCCCGGCATACTGTTCGCCGACATACATGTCCTTGAAGCCCTCTTCACTGTTGGAAAGAACTGTCGCCAAACCGTACGGATGCTCTTCGTTGCCCAGACGGGTCCAGCCGACGCAGTTTCCGTGATCGAAGTAGTCGCGCTGTTCACCGTAAGCATGGTTCGCGCGCAGATAGAGCAATTTATCCAGGAAGGTTTTCTGTCCGTCGATTGGATTCGCACCTTTAATACCGTAATAATCGCCGTAGAACAAGCACGGGAAGCCTTGTTCGCGCAAGAGTGTCACGCCGTATGCCAACGGTTTGAACCATGGCTCCACAAAGGATTGCAAAGCTTGGTCGGGTTGTGAGTCATGGTTGTCGACAAACGTAACCGCATGGGTCGGATTTTTGGCGATCAGCGTCTGCTTGAACAACTCGCGCAGATCGTAATCCTTGCCCTGCTGGGATGCGACATGGAAGTTCTGATGCAGGGCCACATCGAAAAGATCGAAGGTGAACTCGGTCGCTTCCAAATATTCCTTGATCGCGCCGTATTTGTACTTCCAATATTCACCGACCACGTAAAAATCATCGCCATGCTGCGCGCGGATCGTCTCCACGAAATCCTTCACGAACTGATCATTGATGTGTTTGACGGCATCCAAGCGGAAGCCGTCGACGCCGGTTTCTTTGATGTACCAATCGGCCCATTTTTTGACTTCCTCAACGACTGCAGGGTGGCCGTAGTCGATGTCCGCATACATCAAGTAATCGTAATTACCGTACTCGCTGTCTACACTTTCATTTTCCGCCCAGCCTTTTTCGAAGCCTTTGATCATGTAGATAGCTTCTTTGCCATTCTCGTTGTTGAAGTCCGTCCCGGTGAAATGTTCCCAAGACCATTTGAAATCAGAATATTTGTCGCCACGGCCCGGAAAAGTGAATTTCGTCCAACCTTCGATTTCGTATGACTTGGACTCCTTTTCCTGACGCTTGTCGGGATTCACTTCATAAGCAAGGAAGCGTTCTGTCTCGTCTGCACCGGCCTTGTGGTTCAGGACGACGTCGGCATAAACAGCAATTCCTTCCGCATGCAAAGCTTCGATTGCAGCCAAGTATTCTGCTTTGGTTCCGTATTTTGTGCGGACGGCACCTTTTTGGTCGAATTCGCCCAAATCATAGAGATCATAGACGCCATAGCCTGTATCATTCGTCCCTGTCGCTTTGTAGGCTGGAGGCGTCCAGACGGCTGTTATGCCCAGTTCCTTCAGATGCTTGGCATCCTCCTTCAGGCGATTCCATAGTTGTCCATCATCATCCAGATACCATTCAAAATACTGCATCATCAATCCATTTCCTGCCATGCGATCACTGCCTTTCATCCTGTTTAATTTTGTTGTGGTCCACAAAATGCTTTTTGCTATCCTCATTATACACGCTTCCCTTCCATTTTCCTTTTGAGACGCCTCCCGCGTGCCGTTTCTTCTTGGCAGGGCAAAATGCTTGCATCTTGAATCGGACGCCTGTATACTGACCTTAAGTTAGCTGATTGCTGATTTCTTTTTTTGGCTATATATCTCGAATTAGGAATATACGAAACAGAATACATAACGAAATGAGGATAATATCCATGAACACTTTAAGAGGAATCCACCACGTCACCGCCATCACCAGCAGCGCCGAGAAGAATTATGCCTTCTTCACCAATATTCTGGGTATGCGCTTGGTCAAAAAAACCGTCAACCAGGACGACATCCAGACTTATCACCTATTCTTCGCCGATGACCGCGGGAGTGCCGGCACGGACATCACCTTCTTCGACTTCCCCGGGATCCCGAAAGCAGTCAGAGGGACCAATGAAATCTTCAAGACGGGCCTGCGCGTCCCATCGGATGAAGCACTGGTCTATTGGGTAAAACGTTTCGACAAATACAACATCACACATTCCGGCATCTATGAGCAGTTCGGCCGCAAAGTGATCGACTTCCAGGATTTCGATGAGCAGCTTTACCAATTGGTTTCCGATGAGGCTGATACCGGCGTGGCTCCCGGGATTCCGTGGCAAAAAGGGCCCGTTCCGAATGAGTACGGCATCCGCGGTTTGGGACCGATTTTCGTCCGCATCGCTGATTTCAATTTCTACAGACAAGTCTTGGAGACTGTCCTTGGTTTCCGTCATGCTGATTCAGTCGGCGAAACACATCTCTTCGAAGTGGGCGAGGGCGGAAACGGCGGCCGCATGATCGTGGAGCACAACGCTACGCTGGGTCAGGCGCAGCAAGGTTTCGGCAGCGTCCACCACATGGCTTTCCGCGTGAAGGACCGCAAAGAACTGGAAGAATGGATCGCGCATATGGGCTCCTACCGCTTCCCGATTTCCGGCTACGTTGACCGTTTCTACTTCGAATCGCTTTATGCCAACATTGCCCAAGGGATTCTCCTCGAGTTTGCGACGGACGGCCCCGGATTCATCGATGATGAAGAGCCTTACGAAACATTGGGCGAACGCTTGGCCTTGCCGCCTAAATTCCGCAACAACCGCGAAGAGATCGAAGGATTGGTGCGCCAATTCGACACCGTGCGCAGCACGAAGACTTTCGAAAAAGAATATTTGGACTGAGAACAAAAAGCAGGAGCCGTCTCGAATCAACGAGACAACTCCTGCTTTTTTTGCGTTTTAAACGGATTGTGCTTCCTTCAGCACCAGACAGACGCTCTGGTAGTCCCCTTGCAGGGCATCCTTCAGGTAGAGTCCGCGGTTCATCAATTCATCGCCGCCGATTACACCTTCGTAGCCGCTGACGTTGTAGTATTTGGCAGAATCCAAGCCTTTGAACAACACTTTTTTCTTCTTCAGGTTGGCCCGATCGAGGACGCGGTAGTAGAAATAAAGCGCCTCATCCTGTTCCGGACTGACGAAGATCCAAGCCGCTTCGTTCTGCGTTTCGAAAGGACTGAGGATGCGATGGAAGACACCGTATTGGACGAGCTTGCGGTGTTCCTTGTAGAAGCTGATCTGCTCCTTCATCTCCTGCTTCTCGGCTTCGGAAAGCGTCGTGACGTCGAGTTCGTAGCCAAGATTGCCGGCCATCGCCACATCCCCGCGCATCTTCATCGAAGCCTTACGGTGCGTCTGATGATTCGGGATAGCTGAGACGTGCGAACCCATGCTCGAAATCGGCATGACAAGGCTGGTGCCGTATTGGATTTCCAGTCTCGCCACCGCATCGGTATTGTCACTGGTCCAAGTCTGCGGCATATAGTAAAGGATACCTGGGTCGAAGCGTCCGCCACCGCCTGAGCAGCTTTCGAAGAGAATCTGCGGATATTTCGTCACCAGTGCCTCCATCACTTCATAAAGACCCAGCATGTACTTGTGCAGCACTTCCCCCGGCAATGCGCCTGGAGCCGCCGTACCGATTTCGGTCATGTTGCGGTTATAGTCCCATTTGATGTAGTCGACCGGTACGTCATCCAGTATCGCCATCATCTGCGCCAGGATGTTGTCGCGGACTTCCTTGCGGCTGAAGTCGATCACGTATTGGCTGCGGCTGAGCGATTTTTCCCGGCCTGGCGTATGGATGCACCAATCCGGATGGGCGCGGAAAAGTTCGCTGTCCTCGGAAATCATTTCCGGTTCGAACCAAAGCCCGAACAGCATCCCTTTCGCCTTGATGTTCTCCGCGAGCTGCTTCAAGCCGGACGGCAATTTCGCGGTATGGACATGCCAATCACCCAACGAAGAGTAGTCATCGTCACGTTTGCCGAACCAACCATCGTCCAGCACGAACAGTTCGATCCCCAAAGTGGATGCTTCATCGGCCATCGCCTCAATCTTTTCGGCTGTGAAATCAAAATAGGTGCCTTCCCAGTTGTTGATCAGGACCGGACGCTCCGCAAGTTGGTGCTGGCCGCGGATCAGATGCTTCTGGTAGAAAGGATGCAGCGTCTGCGATAGGCCATTCAACCCGTTTTCGCTGTATACCAATACGACTTCCGGTGTCTGGAACGCCTCTCCAACAGGCAAATGCCATTGGAAGTGCGTTGGATTGATGCCCATCTGGACGCGTGTTTGCGCGTAAGTATCGACTTCGACATTGGCTCGGAATTCGCCGCTGTAGACGAAATGGAAACCGTAGACCGCTCCCTGGTCTTCGGTCGCCGTTTTATCGGCCAACGCCACAAATGGTTGATAGGCGTGACTGGTAGTGCCACGCTTACTGTCGAGCGTGTGGATGCCGCGGACAAGTGGGGTACGCACAATTTGGCGTTCCCTTCCCCAAGCACCCGGCAACTGGATCATGTCAAAATCAGCATCCGGGAAATCGATGGACATGCTCAACGCTTTGTTCAGATGGATGTCTTCAGCTCCATTGTTGCGGAAACTTGCTGAACGTGTCAGTACCGGATAGTCGCGGAACAAGGTGTAGCTCAGAACGACTTCGACTTTTGTGACGGTATCTTCCATCGTCAGCAGCAAGGTTTCCGCCGGCTCTTCTTTTGTTTCGTAAGTATGCGGCAAGCCTTGCAATGGCTGTTTGCCGGTTACGATTTCATGGCTCTTATAAGTCAGCAGGCTGACAGTCGTTTGATCCGGATACAGGCACTCGAATGCTGATTCGCGGAAATCGCCACTGCCGTTCCCCGGAAATTCCTGTGGCAAGGTCGCAAGCGAAAACACACGGCCGGGCACCTCGAACGGATTGGGCGCAAAGGCATTGTCTTGGCGCGGGTAATCAGCCACTTGCGAAAAGCTGTTGAGCCGCTTTCCCCAATACTGATGGGACACATATTTTTCTTCTTCCAGTGCGATCACATAGCTCACTGATTCGTTCTGTAAATGAAAATATTTTTTTGTTTCATCAAATGTTATCGTCACAGTCATCACTCCTTGGCTCTCTTCATTTTTCTAAAATATTTGTTCATCTCCTGCCGCAGTGCGGTGTAGGATCGAGAATTTGTTCGTAGGCAGGTCGACCGTCAGACTGGCCGATTCTTCGGCAGTGACCCACGTCAAAGTGAAGGCACCTTCGTCGAGCATCGTTATCTCCAAGTCGCCATCGAACGCTTTGGCCGTGTTGCGGAAAACCAGCAAACGGAACAGATCTTTTACGACCGGACGCTCGATTTCTTGATTGATTTCATCCAGGCTATAGTAGTGACGGTTGATGTTGCGGCCTTCTTTGCTGTTCTCCAGCAGCTCCAGATCGTTTTCGCCGGCCAGCAAGCCGACATAATAGATCTGCGGAATGCCCGGCGTGAAGCACTGGATCGCCCGCGCCAACAGATAGGCGGCATCATTGTTGCCCAAAGCCGAATAGTAGGTGCAGTTGATCTGATAGATGTCCAGGTTGTTGTAGGCTTCCGAGCTGTAGATCCGCTTCAGGTTGGCGCCCTTTTCATAAAGGGCTTCAACAGCGAAATCCACTTCTTCCTGGGTAAGCAGATCCTTCACGTCGACGACACCGATGCCGTCATGCGTATCCAAGGTCGTGAACTGGTTGCGCGGGCAGATCTCCAGCCAGTGCAACAGCTTCTCTGCTTTTCCGCTGTAAAGGGCATGCAACACCAGCATCGGCAAAGCGAAATCATAGACCGGGTAGCCTTTTTCTGCGATTTTTTGTTGGATCGTATAATGCTCATGGATTTCGGGAAGGACCGTCACACCATAGGGCTTCAAGATTTCCACTGCGTATTCCAGCATCTCCCAAATTTCGGGTTCTACGAAGAAGCAGTTCGTATCCAATTCCTTGATGGCATAGGCGAATGCATCCAGGCGGATGATCGAAGCTCCTTTATCCGCCAAGAAACTAAGCGTATCCTTGATGAACTGGCGCGTCGCTTCGGTCTTCACGTTCAGATCGATCTGCTCTTCCGAGAACGTGCACCAGACTTTTTCCGATGTGCCGTCTTTGAAGTGAGCATCCACGAAAGGCGCTTTGGGTTTGCGTTTGTAGATCAGATCGATGTCCGCTTCAGTCGGTCGGTTCTCCGGCCAATAGTCGTTGTAGCGGATGAAGTAGTCCTTGTAGGGCGATGCTTCTTTCTTCTCCAAAAAGTCCAAATAATAGGGAGATTGCGCAGAAATGTGGTTGAGCATGAACTCATACATCATGTAGTATTTTTCGCTGATGCGCTTGATGTCTTCCCAGCCACCGAACCGCTCATCCACTTTTGTGTAGTCCATCGGCGAAAAGCCGCGGTCGCCCGATGAAGGGAAGAACGGCAGGATATGCACGCCGCCGACGACCCCTTTCAGATGGGTATCCAGCACCTGTTCCAGATCCTGCAGGTTATTGCCCAGACTGTCCGGATAGGTGATGAGCATTGCTTCGTTTTTGATTTTCATTACAGTTACCTCATTTTCAAGTATGTTTAAGTTACGTCTTTTATTGGTGATGTCTAGCGGGCTTGGTCCGCTTTTCTAATGATGTCTAGCTTCACGGGTTAGCCCTTCGGAAAGGATCAAGGAACCCCTTGTCTCTGCGAGCCAAGGATACTATTCGACTAACCTGCTGACGC
>OBMA010000854.1_pt1 | contig 18520 bp, 10 predicted proteins | sample 1539141 | NCBI WGS metagenome assembly OBMA01 (sample SAMEA3991484, study PRJEB22521) | metagenome | biome: anthropogenic terrestrial biome; feature: sewage plant; material: raw primary sludge | place: Sweden | collected 2012-09-26 | reverse complement strand
AGCTGCTGGCTTGAGACTTCAGATAACTGACGTCCGCTGTCGTTGGCTTCTTGGGAACACTCAACACATCTATCTGTACTGATTTGGAATCATCACAATAGCCATTGTCAGTGGCCACAAGCTCCAAAACTCCGCTGTTAGGCGACATGGTCTCGTCAAATACCAAGGTTTCTGAGATTGCGGACTTGGCGAATGACCATGTACGGATGGCATCCGTTGGATCCACGTCTACGGTAACGGTGGTCTTTCCACATTCCTGCTTGGCTGAGAGTTCTTTTATCTTCACTGCTGGTTTGGCTGTGATGGACAATGTTTCAGGCACACTGACGCAACTTGATTTGACATCGGTCACCTTATATATATAGGTGTATGGCGTGGCACTGCCCGTCAGTTTCGACAAATCCTGCTCCTTGCCGCCCCAATCTATGGTGTAGGCCTTGCTCAAGGTGTCGCTTGGCAACACACGAGTGGTAAGTCCTGCACAGAATGGAGCCACATCTGGAACCTTCAGCGTTGGAATGGTATCTACCGTTACCACAAAGTCAACGGTATCACTTTGGCATCCACTTGCTGCGGTTACATTATAATAATAGGTGTGCACGCCACTTTTCAAGGTCTTGAAATCGATTGTGGCGAGTGGCGCATGTGTATCGTCCATCAGATTGACGGTTCCTTCGGTACTGGTTGGGAGAGCTGTTGCAGTTGTTGACAGTCCCTCGCAGAACTCGGCTGTTCCTGCCACCGCTTTCGGATTTGCCAGGAAGGTGACATCCACGTCAAAACTGTCCTTGCAGGTAGCAGCCTTGACACTCTTGAACTCAAAAGTATCTACGGCTATCACCTTGTACTTCACTTTAGTTTCTTTGGTATAGGAGCCATCATTCTTTACGACCAACGCTTTCGACGGATTGGTGACGGCATTGCCACCGGCATCTTTTGCAAAATCCTGCAATTTGGTATAGCCGGCAATATCCGCATCATCTTTCCGCCAGAAGAGGTAGTAACCATCATAAGACTTTCCATTGTTGTCGGTAGCTGGTGTAACCACGGCACTAAGGCTGGTCTCATCGCCCGCACACAAGGTCAAAGCCTTGGTGGCCTTGTTGGTCTTGGCCGATGCATCGGTAATGCTGACGGCTTTTGGAGTGTAGCACTGTGCACAGTTAAGACCGGCAGTGATAGGAATAGAAGAGAAAGAGACGGCACGACAAGCGTTGAGCGCACTCATTGTATCCCACTCCAAACGGCTTCCATCCAAATAAGTCTGGTCACCGATTACCACACGGAAGTAAACCTTGGCTACGGTTCCGTCCTTAATCTGTTTGAATGCCACATGGTCGGCAGGGTCCTTTATTTCATAAAAATCGGTGGATTGTGAAGGTGAATTTAAATCGTTCCAAACAACCTTATTAGCCGCAACGGCTGTTGGGTCATCATAAGTATATTGGAATATATAATAAGGTTTGCCACCATAATAGTCAATGGCTGATTGTGATATTTGCGCTTTCAACGTAAGGATATCATCCTTACAAAGGTCAAGAAAATCTTTGGCAGAACCAGTCAGTGTAGCATCCACCGACACATCTGGCGGAGTACATACTGTAAACGAGATATTGTCAATGGCGAAGTCACCCTGGCTCATACCATAGCTATCATCTACATTCACGACTTGCAATACCACAGTACTGATACCAGCAGCCAAAGTGAAAGATTTTGAAGCTTCTTGCCAGCCCTCGGTTCCATTTAATGTGGTTTTTCCCGTTTCATATATAACAGTGCCAGTACTACTACCAGAACGTAAAATCACATTAAGGGTTCCCACATTTGGACTTGTATTATTGTTAATAGCGCCAAACATGGCACTGAAGGAAATTTCCTTTCCTTCACATAAGCCAGTCACTGTACGTTCATACACCACTTTTCCTCCATTTCCACTACCCGACAAGTCAAATATGAACATACCACCACGTCCGGTACCAGAAGCATCGCCCGTAACGCCAGGAGTATATGGATCTATATTAGTGATAGCATAACCAGTAGATGGTGTTCCACCTGAACACGCTGGAATACCAGTAGAGACTCCAGATTGCAAGAATGTAGTATACGGACCTTTATTCCATATACTGCCATCCACTGCAATCGTATGCGTTTTCCCTAGTTGGTCTGTATATTGATAAGTATTATCATCTGGGAATGTACCAAAATCATCATAGAAAATACTGGTCTCTGCCAAAGGAACTACCGTTCCATTAACCGTTTGCGTACAGCATGCCTTGGACGTCAAATCAAAGGTTGCAGTAGCCACACAAGCCCCCATCGTCACCTTGCACGATGCTGTATAGGTCTTATTTGCATCTTCGGGTACCACATTATAAGTAGAGGTGGTGCTGGTGGTGGTGCCCACTCCACTCCAACTATACGTGGTGCCTGCAGGGAAGGTCTGCGTCAGATACAGTTGGACAGGGTTTCCTGCACAGACTGGCAGACGTTTCTGAGAGGCGATAGTCGGCATGATAGAACCGGTCACCTCTATATTGTCAATACCCACAGGCGCATATTCCGCACCTCCCGCGCGACCGAAAGTAAAAGTGACACGGCCATTGGCATCGGCTGTGGTAGTGAGCGTTATCTTTGTTTTGGTTCCCCAATCAAGATTATTGGCTACCTCCTTATCTCCCTGTGGCTGATTGTTCAATATACCTCCCGTGCAGACATAGATGCTGGCCTTGTTGCCACTTATTTGACCCGAACCTGATATCAATTTTGAGCCTGAAAACTGCATTCCGAATGTCAGATTGTGTCCCAGATTAATAGAGGTTACCAATGCCTTTTTTGAGGAGCCAATATTCATATCGTCAAGGGCGACTTCCAGTTCCGTTGGCGAATATAGGCTGTAGGCGTCACAAGTGAATGTGACAGGAGCATTAGGAGCCAAACCACTAACCGTATAGGTCAGGAAAGCATTGCTCTGGCTGGTACCGGCATTGACGAACAGATTACCGCTCTTGGTATCCATAAAATAAGATGACACCACGCGCGCATTGCCCACTATGGCACCATATCCCGTAGTGGCAGACGCTGCACTGTTCATGGCAGCATACGTTTGGTCACACTTCGAAGCCAACACATTCGACTGCAATCCTGTCTGTATGGCATTGTTGACCACCTCCGAGTAGGAGTTCTTGCACAATGTTCCAAGGGTAGTTCCCACCGTCTGTCCGAACCACCCAAGGGTATCGTCACTCAGCTGTGGGTCACACAGTGTGGTCTCGGTCGAAAAATCAGTTGCCCCCACCACGCAGGTCGAGGCTGCCGACAATCCTGCCGGAGCCATTGCCAAGGCGAGGAGTATCGCTCTACAACGGGTCCTTATGCCCGTAACACCTAATTTTATCATTATCGTATTATTTTTATTATTTTTTTCACGCTATTCCATCCATCTATGCCAAATAATGACATCAACCAGCCTCCATCAATCCCCTTTTACCGGTCTTGATTGTCTGCTGCTTTGTTCTTATTTTCACCATGGTTTCCCTACTTTATATACTATACAAAAATCGGATAAAGATATATCTTTTTTGTGAAAAACGCAATTTAGTACAAGATATTCTTATTGCTGAAGTTTTTACAAGTACCCCCAGCATAGTCTAATCGTTAATTATACATATTTTGCAACTATCAGGAGCCAAAATAAACAATAAAATATTAAATTTGCAGTTCACAAAATTGATTTCATATATACAAAATTATGGAGCTGAACTCACTGACTGCCATCTCTCCTATTGATGGACGATACAGAAACAAGGTTGAAGACCTTGATGGTTATTTTTCTGAATATGCGCTGATACGCTATCGTGTACGGGTTGAAATTGAATATTTCATCACACTTTGCCAGATGCCTTTGGGCAGACTCAAAGGGGTAGACAAAAATGTTTTCCCCGCTTTGAGGAAAATTTATGAAGAGTTCAGCATTGCCGACGCACAACGCATCAAGGATATCGAGAAAACAACCAATCACGATGTAAAAGCGGTCGAATATTTTCTGAAGGAAAAGTTTGAGCCGCTGAATCTAAACGAGTTCAAGGAGTTCATCCACTTCGGTCTGACCAGCCAGGATATCAACAATACGGCCATTCCGCTTTCTCTGAAAGAGGCCATACACAATGCCTACATCCCTAATTTGCAAGAACTGATTGACACGCTGCAAGCCAAGGCGGACGAATGGAAGGACATTCCGATGCTGGCCCGCACTCACGGACAGCCTGCGTCTCCTACCCGTCTGGGCAAGGAACTGATGGTGTATGTGAGCCGACTGAGCAATCAACTGGCTCAACTGAAAACACTGCCCGTAAGTGCCAAGTTTGGAGGCGCCACAGGCAACTTCAATGCACACCATGTGGCTTTCCCAAATCAGGACTGGAAGGCTTTTGGCAATCATTTCGTAAATGAAGTGCTGGGATTGCAACGCGAACAGTGGACCACCCAAATATCCAACTACGACAATATAGGCGCCATTTTCGACTGTCTGAAACGATTGAATACCATCATGATTGATATGAATCGCGACTTCTGGATGTATATCTCGCTGGGATACTTCAAACAGAAAATCAAAGCCGGAGAGGTGGGCTCTTCCGCCATGCCGCACAAGGTCAACCCTATCGACTACGAGAATGCCGAGGGCAATCTGGGCATGAGCAACGCGATTCTTCAATTCTTATCTGCCAAACTGCCGGTTTCCCGCTTACAGCGCGACTTGACTGACTCTACCGTGCTGCGCAATGTCGGGGTTCCGATGGCTCACTCTCTCATTGCCATCAAAAGCACGCTTAAAGGTCTGGGCAAATTGTTGCTGCACGAGGATTCTATCAAGTCCGACCTTGATAACTGCTGGGCCGTTGTAGCTGAGGGCATCCAGACTATTCTGAGGCGCGAGGGTTACCCTAATCCGTATGAGACACTGAAAAATCTCACACGGACCAACTCCACCATCACGGAGGATTCCATCCACGACTTCATCAAGACGCTTAACGTCAGCGAGGAGGTCAAGAAGGAACTGATGAACATCTCACCTAGCAACTACACTGGCATGTAATCTTTTTTCTGAATGTGCCAAGTGGTAATGAGCAACAAGGGTCAGGAAAGTGTGCCAACTGATTTTTTCAGTTGGCCTTTCCTGACTTTTTTATGCCCTTGCGTAGTATTAAACGTATAAATTCAACTAAGAATGAAAGTTCCCCCTTTTGTCAAACTGATTAAACGGTTCGTCGCTAACTACAAACTGTATGTTACGCTGAACATTCTGTTCAACATTCTCTCCACCATTTTCAGTTTGTTCTCTTTTGCACTCATCATTCCTATCCTGAAGATTCTATTCAAGATGGAAAGTGAGGTCTTTGTCTATAAGCCTTTTGCCTGGAATATGGACGTGATTAAAAACAATGTGTACTGCTGGATGCAAAACTACATTCAGATACATGGAGGAATAAGCACGCTGCTGATTCTGGGAACGGTGCTGGTGGTGATGACGCTGCTGAAAACAGGAACTTCCTATCTGGCCAGTTATTTTGTCATTCCGCTGCGCTCGGGCGTTGTCCGTGACTTGCGTCAACAACTTTACGAGAAGGTGGTGGACCTGAATCTGGGATTCTATCACCATCACCAGAAGGGAGACATCATTTCCCGTATGACAGCTGATGTGAATGAGGTGGAGGCCTCTATCATGAGCTCGGTGGAAATGCTCTCCAAAAACCCCATCATGATTCTCATCTACCTCGGCGTGATGATTGTGCTGAGTTGGCAACTGACGCTGTTTGTGCTGCTGGTGCTGCCTTTTGCAGGGCTGCTGATGGGAAAGGTCGGCAAATCACTTAAAAGGAAATCGAAAATCGGGCAACAACAAATGGGACAACTGATGGCCCAGATTGAGGAGACGCTTGGCGGTCTGAGGGTCATCAAGGCTTTCAATGCGGAGAAAACGGTGATTCGCCGTTTTGAGGTGATGAACAACACACTGCGGAAAACAGTGAATGCCATGAGCCGACGCAACTCTCTGGCTCACCCGATGAGCGAATTTCTGGGAACTGCCACTATCGCGCTGGTTCTGATTTTTGGTGGCACACTGATTCTGAGAGGTCAAAGCACACTCGATGCACCGGTTTTCATCTATTATCTGGTCATTTTTTATAGCATCATCAATCCTGCCAAAGACTTATCAAAGGCTTGGTACAGCATAGAGAAAGGACGTGCCTCGCTGGACCGTATCGATGTGATTCTGGCAGCTCAGAATCCGCTGAAGGTGGTGGAGAATCCTGTCCAAATCAAACCATTCAACAGCAAAATTGAATATAAGGACGTCTGGTTCAAATATGAGGACACATGGATTCTGAAAGACATCAACCTGACCATTGAGAAAGGCAAAACCATTGCGCTGGTGGGTCAATCAGGCTCTGGAAAATCCACTTTGGTGGACTTGCTGCCCCGATTCTATGATGTGCAAAAGGGTGAGGTAACGATAGATGGTGTCAACATCAAGGATATGGCACTGTTCGATGTACGCAAACAGATGGGAAACGTCAATCAGGAGGCTATTCTGTTTAACGACACCATTGCCAACAACATCACTTTCGGCACCGACAATGCCACACAAGAACAGATAGAGGAAGCGGCTCGCATTGCCAACGCACACGAATTTATAATGGGAACAGAAGAGGGGTATCAGACCAATATCGGCGACCGTGGCGAACGCCTTTCGGGCGGACAACGCCAACGCTTGAGTATAGCCAGGGCCATTCTCAAGAATCCTCCTATTCTGATTCTGGATGAAGCCACTTCGGCACTCGACACCGAATCGGAGAAACTGGTACAGGGGGCCATTGAGCACCTGATGAAGACACGCACCACCATCGTCATTGCACACCGCCTATCCACCATCAAGAATGCGGACGAGATTTGCGTACTGAATGAGGGTGAAATTGTAGAACGGGGCAAACATGAAGAACTGATTGCCAAGAATGGTATTTATAAAAAGCTTTGCGATATGCAATCATTCTGAATCCATTGATACCAGATTCAACCAAAACAGCGTAGGCGGAACTATAAAATTCCGCCTACGCTGTTTTAAGTTCGCTATGGTTTGTTATTTTTCCAGTTTGATGGTGCGCACCGCCCGCACTCGGTCGTGACCGTCCTTGGCACTAGGCCCCACCATATAGGTAGCAAAGTTGCACGACCAGGCCATACGGTCATTATACTGGGTACTGGACCAGTACCATGTTTTGGCTATGGAGATGCCTCCATTCTTTTTGAGAGAAGCATTGATATCAGCCATGTTATCCGATATCATTTTCAGCTGGCCTATCGAGGGCAAATACCAGTCAGTCTTGCCTCCCCCCGTAAAGTCGCAGGCCAACTGCACCGCACGGGGCTGCCGTTCCTTGTTGCCAAGCACATACACATACACTGCTTTTGAATTATGGGCACCATCCAAATCGGTATGGGCTCTATACCAGTCTGAAGCGGTAAAGGTGCCTCGCACCATCACTTGAGCCGAGCTCCAACTGCAACCATTGCCATGCTTGGCATCCTCCATCGCTACAATGTAACCCTCGGTACCATCGGCCGATTTTCCTACCAGCACACCACCCTCCGAGGCCATATAAGTACCCACCTCATAAGGGTCAAAATGAGAATTCCGGTCTATCAAATCATTCCAAAATGACACATCCGGACGCTCTTCATATAGGATAGTCAATATGCCTCGTGTGTTATTCATGGTCAGCTGCTGCAACACATCCTTACGGCGATAAATCTTCACATTCTCATGTTGTGACGGCAGCAGTTCAAAATGTTTGAAATTCTTGCTATTCTGCTGGTAGTGCAAAACATCCTCCTCGCTGTGCAGACGATAGGAGATAAAACGGAATCCCAACGAATCCTGTTTCACCATGATGTCCTCCACGTTGTTGAATTGCAGACTCACCTCAAAGGCGTTATCTCTGATATAGGTGGTATTGCCTTCCCATTTCAGCTTGCGCAAATAGGCATTAATCTGATCGGCCGACTTGCACGCATAGATGTCCTCCAGATTGGAGAGCGACAACGACTGGCCACTGGCACCTACGCAACAACATAGGCACAACAGCATTTGACAAAAACGTTTTACCATAAACGCAGTTAATAAAAAGAGTCCCGATACTTTTATTTGATATGCAATATCCATACCAACCGCAACTCCAGTCACCTCCTTTCAAGAAAAGAGGTGACTTGGAACATCTAATTGCAGTTTTAATATAACATCATTCCTGGCGCATCACTTGGCGGGCTATGAAGTGCAATCTGTTCTGCACATTCACCTCACTGACACCGCCATCAAAATCGAGATATAGCAGATTGAGGTCGGGATATAAATCCTTCACTCTTTTCTCTATTCCCTTGGCTACCACATGATTGGCTATGCAGCCGAATGGCTGCAAACTGATAGCGGCCTTGATGCCTCTGCGGGCAAAGGAGGCAAACTCGGCGGGTATGAGCCAGCCCTCGCCAAACTGGGCGGCCAGATTCACTATTTGGGAGGCCTCTTTGGCTCCATCGTGTATACTGTCGTTCGGCTCGTAATATCGGAATGCCGATGCCGCCTTGTCTATCTTGCCCGATACATGGTTCATCCATGTTTCTCCCAGTACCCGATAGAACCCTGTCATAAAGGAGTTCTTCTCCAGATTGGTCTTACCATTGAACTTGGAGTTAGGAAAATACTGGGTGAAAAATTCTGACAGCGCAGGTATCACTGGCTCTATGCCATGCTGCACCAGCCAATCCACCACATGCTGTTGCCCATAATTATTATACTTGATGAATATCTCGCCCACCACACCTATGCGTGGCGCCTTGCGGTCTACTGCCGCATTATTGAAGGCTTCGGCTGCCTCTTTCATCAATCCTACCAGATGGGTAGGCTTATGCTGACGGACGAACTCGACCGCTTTGGTCAGATATTCCTCCCTCAACTGTTTGGCTATTCCTTTTACTTTCTCCCGCACCGCTGTGGCATAATACATCTTGCCCAAAGCATCGGCAAAAAGTACCGCATAGATGGCCGACTTGGCACCCTTCTTCACATCTGGCTGGAAACCAGGCTGTTCGTTGATGGTGTTCATGATGGAGATGGAAATGACGGGGATGTTGCCATAGCCGGCATTCACCAGTGCCTTTTTTATCAGAGCTATGTAATTGGTGGCCCTGCACTGCCCACCCGTCTGGGTAATGGCAAACGCTATTTTGGAAGGGTCATATTGCCCTGACTGCAAGGCTTTGATGCAGTCACCCACCACCAAAGTGGCAGGATAACAAATCTCGTTGTTGGCATATTTCAGTCCCAGTTCAGCCGAATGTTGGTCGCTCGGTGGCAAATTTTGCAGATTTTCCCCCATCAGACCAAAAACTGACGGTATGAACGGGGAATAAAAGTCGGAAAAATAGGGAACCAATATCTGTTTGTCCTGATCCGAATCCGTATATATGGGTGTAGTATGGAACGGACTGACTGGACGGGTCTCCTCCTCGTGGAACTTCAGGCTCTCGATGAGCGAACGGATGCGGAGCTTCAACGAACCGGCATTGTTGACATCATCCACCTTGAGAATGGTCAAATTCTTGTGCGAGCGCTTAAGTATGTCACTGACTTCATCCAGAATGAAGGCATCAGGACCACAACCAAAGGAAGTGAGCTGCACAAAATAAACACGGTCGGAGGAGTTTGCCACCCACTGGGCCGCTTTCATGATACGGTTCACATAGGTCCATTGCGGTATGATATTGACATCTTTCAGTTCGGCTGAATCATTGGTGCGTACAAGGTCTTCCGTAATGACGTCCACACCGAAAGAGGTAATAATTTCCGAAATCTTGTGCTGTACCAGCGAATCGGTATGGTAAGGACGTCCCGCCAATAATATCAGCATTCGGTCATCCTTTCGGGCCGACTCCAGCAGATGCTGTGCTTTCTGCTGCAAGGTCTGCACATATTTGTTTTGAGCGGCTATCGCCTCCTCAAATGATTTTTCAAAATTCTTTTTCGAGAAATTCTTGCCTAATAATTCCTTCAGATATCGCAGACACTGCTTATGCAGCAAATCCCGATCCTTGAAATTAATGACTGGAGCATCCAGCGGTATACCATATTTGGCTTCCGGATTGATGGCACTGCGCAACACGTCTGAATATCCTGATACCACCGGACAGTTGAAACTGTTGTTGGTATTCTTGTCCTGAATCTCATAGATGACATACGGATAGAATATCCGGTCCACTTTTTTGTCTATCAAATCAAACACGTGGCCATGCGCCAGTTTGGCAGGGAAACAGATATTATCTGCCATCACCGTATTCAGTCCGCGCTCATATATCTTGTTGGTAGAGCGCTGCGACAGCTGCACCTTCACATTGTTGAGCGTGAAGAGGGTGTACCAGAACTGAAAATCCTCATTCATATTCAACGCCCGCGGAATGCCCAGCGTCAAATAAGGATGTGCGTCTTCTGCCAATCGGATGTTCTTGTGAAATACCAATTCGTTTTTGAAGAGACTCATGTTGAAGGCTGCTCTTGCCTTTTCACCCCGATTGGTATAGATTTTCTCACATTTGTTGCCAGAGTAGAACACTTTGCCATTGGCAAAGACATTCTTGAGCACCTGACAGTTATTCTCGCAACCCACACAACGGAATGGCTGTGTGCTATATTCTTTCAGATCACATATTTCCGATAACGGACGGGCTGCCGATTCGGCTTTCCGTTCGGTCATACGCTTGGCATAAAGGGCCGCACCATAGGCTCCCATCAATTCGGGATAGTTGGAAACTATCACGTTTCGCCCGACTGAATTTTCAAATGCGCGTACAATCGCCTTGTTGCGCATAGTGCCGCCTTGCAGTACAATCTGCTCTCCCAGTTCTTTTACGTCTTTCAGTTTCAGCACCTTATACAGGCAATTCTTTATTACCGAATAAGCCAGACCTGATGAGATATCGTCGAGCGGCGCACCCTCACGCAGCGACTGTTTCACTTTTGAGTTCATGAACACAGTGCAGCGGGTACCGAGGTCACATGGATTGGTACTATGACAGGCACGGTCAACAAACTCGCCCAACGGACAGTTGAGCGACGTGGCAAAACTATCAATGAACGAGCCACAACCTGACGAACATGCCTCGTTGATTTCCAATCGGTTAATAGCTCCATTCTCCACAAATATGGCTTTCATGTCTTGTCCGCCAATATCCAGTATGAAGGAGACATTCGGATTCAGCTTGTGGGCTGCCGTGTAATGCGCTATGGTCTCCACCATGCCATAGTCCAGACCGAACGCCGTCTTGACGAGGTCTTCTCCATATCCTATGGAACAGCTGCCTTTCACCATCAGATTCAAACCTGCGGCTTTGGCCTCTGCGTTGAGCTGCGTCAATCCTTCCTTGGCCACCTCGAGCGGACGGCCGCTACTCTTCTTGTAGAAAGTGAAAAATATATGGTCGTTCAGATCTGTGGCCACAACTTTGGTGGTGGTTGAACCCGAATCAATGCCTATATAACATTCATTGGACTCAAGATCCTTAAATTCTTTCTTGACTATGGCGTGCGTTGCCTTGTCTGCCAGCCACGCATCATACTCTGTCTGGTCCTTGAACAGCGGCTGAAGACCCGATACGCGCTTGATGGGAGTTCCCGACTGTGATTCAAAGAGGGTGATATACTCTTGCAGGCTCAACAGCTGGGCATTCTCCGGTATGGAAAGGCTCGCTCCCCAGGCTGGCACCACTTGCGCATGAGCATCCAGTATGATGTCATCATCCTTGAATCCCAACTTGTCCCGCACTATATCTTTCAGCACAGGTATGAAGGAGAATGGACCTCCACACAGAAATACTTTTGGCAAAATGTCACAACCTCTCGACAAGGTTGAAAGCACCTGCGTAGCTACGGCATGGAAAATTGAGATGGCTATATCATCGCGCTTCACATTCAGCGCTATCAAATTCTGAATATCGGTTTTGGAGAACACTCCACACCGCGAGGCAATGGGATAAACGGTCTCGGCCCGCTGGGCCATGGTGTTCAGGTCGTTGGTAGTAACATTCAGTATGGCGGCCATCTGGTCGATGAAGGCACCCGTACCACCCGCACAGTTGCCGTTCATTCGCATATCCGCCTGCATATTTTTGCCGAAGAAGATAATTTTGCTATCCTCTCCGCCAATGTCTATGAGCGTCCGCACCTGCGGAAATTTCTTTTCCACCACATCGGTCGCCGCCACCACTTCTTGTATGAATGGTATATGATAACGCTCCGACAAGCCCATGCCAGCAGAACCAGTCACTTGTATGCGGACTGGAACATTGCCCATTTTGTCAAGCAAATGGTGTAGTGAGTCAGATAGCGTTTTTGCTATGTCAGCATGGTGGCGGTTATAATCTGAAAATAATATATCTCCATTTTCATCGGTTGCCACCACTTTCAACGTTGTTGAACCCGCATCCAGGCCAATATTATAGGCTTGTCTCTTCATCATCAGGAACGTTCTTTTTATATGTTTTACTTTATCTTCTGTCTCACACTGCTTTCCAGACAGAAGCGAGACGTTGTTATCGTGACAGGAATAGCTGGAAGTGGATGAAGCCACGGGCTAATTATCATTCTGTAAATGTTCTTGCCATAATGGATTCCCCACTCGGAGAGGCCAAACCTTATCTTATGCAGAGATAATGCAAACGAGCACAGAACCATACGCTTGTATGTTATGCCGAGTGCAGCTTATCTTATGCAAAGATAACGCAAACGAGCACAGAACCATACAAGCTTGCTTGTATGTTATGCCGAGTGCAGCTTATCTTATGCAAAGATACTACAAAATATTCAATTTGGATAACAATGCCAAGCTTGTAGATGCCAAGAAAGACAAAAAAAAGAACACCCTTTTGGAGGATGTTCCTGTTTGTTTTAAGAATGTCTTGGACAAGACTCCGCTCAGGCTCTGGCGCCTGTCAAATATTTGTATTTGTCGGTTGTCTCAAAGTCCAAGTTCTCTATCTTGTCAAATAGAGCTTTCAATGAGGCCATTTCTTCTTTCGAAGGGGCCGTTACATTATCCGATGACAACTCCACTCTGTCGTTATACTCAACAATAAGGTTGCTCAATGTTGCAAATTGGGAGATGAGTTCCTTCCGGATTTTTTCATCCTCTTCGTTTTCTGTCACCAGTTTCTCCACAGCCTCTTTATAGTCGAGCATCAACTCTGACTCCGCCTGGGTGTAAAGGAGTTCGTCAGTATCTTGAATCTCCATTAACAATTCTTCTGTTGTCATATTCTCTAAATTTGGTTGTTAATTCTTGCGTTTGTCCCTTTTCCCGATATTTGCCCATTTCCATGATAACGGGAACGGCTATTTTTTGTTGCCGATATAAATATAAAAAGCAAAAAGAAAAAATCCTAATCTTTTTTACCAAAATTAGGGTCTATCGGTAAGAATTTTGCTATTATGAATCCTGGTATGGTACATATACATACCCAGATAAAGAAATCAAGATATCCCAGGTGACTCTGGATTTCACCCGAGAACATTCCTGGCAACATCATGCCCAGAGCCATAAAACCAGTACTGATGGAATAAAACGATGTTTTGTGACGTCCTCTGGAAAAATAAATAAGGTATAGCATAAACGCTGTAAAGCCGAAACCATAACCAAATTGTTCAAGACATACCAGCGAGGTAACCAGCGCAAGGCTGCGCACATGTGCCCACGCCATATACACATACACCAGATTGGGCAGATTCATGCTCATCACCATGGGCCAGAACCAGTGACGCAATCCGTCTTTCGACACCAGAACACCTCCCAGTATTCCGCCAGCCAGCAGTGCTATGACTCCTGCTGTGCCATATACCATACCCACCATATCAACAGAAAAACCCAATCCGCCTTCCGATATCGGCGCTTTCATAAACAAAGGTGATATTTTGCATAGCTGCGCCTCTCCCAATCTGAATAGGAGAATGAACAGCAATGCCCTGACTATATGTTTTTTGCGGAAAAACTTGACAAAGGTGCGAATGAAGATATAAGGCAGATTGCGCGTTGTGGAAGTAAAATCGGAGGCGGGACGAGGCAACATAACGAAGTGATATAGCGCAACAGCCAGCATGATGGCTGCCGACAGATACAGGGTGACACTCCATGCCACAGGGATGCCGCACACTTTTTCCAGACGGCCTGCCAAAAACACCAGTACCCCCTGTCCCAACACGTTGGCTATCTTATAGAAGGTACTGCGGATTCCCACAAAGAAACTCTGCTCATGAGGGGAAAGCGACAGCATATAATAGCCATCGGCCGCCACATCGTGCGTAGCTGAGCAGAAGGCAATGAGCCAGAAAGCAATAAGTGTTTTGGTGACAAAACCATCCGAAGTGATGCCATAACCCACACTGGCCAAACCTGCTCCCATCAAAAACTGCATGGAAACTACCCACCAGCGCTTGGTCTTGAGCATATCAACAAATGGACTCCAAAAAGGCTTGATGACCCATGGCAAATACAGCCATCCAGTATAAAAAGCCACCTTATCGTTGCTCAATCCCAACTGACTATACATCAGCACCGCCAGCGTGATGACAATGACGTTGGGCAATCCTTCTGCGAAATAGAGTGTCGGCACCCATGCCAAAGGCGATGTTTTTTTCACCTTTCCACTATTGATATATGGTTCGTTTTTCAGTTCTGCCATCTGTTTCTTCTTTTCAGTTTTCCAATTTCAGCGAACCCGCCTCATTTTCTTTGTATTTGACCGAAAGCACTGCTATCCATTTGCCTATCTGAGCCATTGCCGCTTGTGTGCCTGCTGTTATCTCCCGCTTTTGCAGACGTAGCAGCAAGATGCCATAGAGAGCATTCAGTGCCAGCTCCACATCACTGACTTCAGGACTGGCTTTTTCCTTGGCTCTGAGTTCTGTCAGGTAAGATACGGTGGAAAAGAAGAGACTGTTATATTGTATTTGGCTAGGAGTTCGCAACAAAGCTATATGCAAATCATTGACATCTTCCAACAGATTATGCAGTACCTGTATATGTCCATGCTCTTTCACGTTCTCACGCTCCATCATGGCCATCAGGTTCTGATACCAGTCCCGAATCTGCATTCTCACTTCTTCGGGTTGATCAAACTGGTTGATGATATTTTTTTGGATTTGCTCTATATCAAAGTTGCTGGCCCTTATGAGGTCCTCAATCTGCCACATATACAGCAGGTATTCTGCTATGTTTTCTTTCCGTTTCTGCTTTGCTATTATCATTGATACAAGTAATCTCCTTTCTATGGTTTTGTGGCAAGCCTCACCGCTTTCATTTCTCCCTTGTCGGTCAGATAAAAAGCCTCAGCACCATTGGTATATACCATTTCATAATCAGCCTTACTGCCGATTCCGCCCACATTCTCGCGGGTGCAAGTATACACTGCTGGTTTTACCATTTTCCCCTGCTTGTCTATAATGGCAAAATGCTGGGGTTCATATCCTGTAATCATTGAGTCTCCATCAGTGGCTGACGCATAAATGGGTTTTCTCCGTTCGTAGCTTACCGCGGCATGACTGCCCGAGAAGGAGGTGGCAGCATAATAGGCTGGAGGCAATAGCTGGCGACCCGTATTGTCGGCATACCCTATTTTCCCGCTCTTTACATCCACTATACGCACACATCCACTTTCATAAAGGTCTGCAACTGGGGCATCGAGCGGTGACTCATTCGGGGTCTCTTCCTTCAGTGTATACACTTCCATCCGTTTGCCTTCGGGGGTGATGATGGCACGCAGCGGTATCTGTTCCAGCAATGCTTCAGTCAGATGCTTTGGCAATTCAGTTTGCGAGACAGGCAAAAAACGGGCACCATTGGCTCCCTTGTACTCATACTGTTGCGTACCACCCTCCGTTGATGACGACAGCTGCATACCCGTCTGTGAGGCACAAGCCGACATCAGTAGCGCCAACAAAAAGGGCACTACACTTTTATGTTTCTGTAGGAGCAGCTTCATCATAAGGGATGTTTCGTTAATAGGCATTTTTGTCACCCCTGAACATATTGAACACTGTCATGAAAATGATGCGGACGTCAAGGAAAAAAGACCAGTTCTCAATGTACCACACATCCCGCTTTACGCGGCCTTCCATTTCTTCCAGTCTCTGAGTTTCTCCTCTGAATCCTGTAACCTGAGCCCAACCTGTGATGCCTGGCTTGGCAAAGTGGCGAATCATGTATTGGTCTATGAGTTTGGAATACATCTCGGTATGCTTCAACATGTGCGGACGGGGGCCCACTATTGACATATTGCCGATAAAGACATTGAAGAACTGGGGCATCTCGTCAAGATTGGTCTTACGCATGAATGCTCCTATCTTGGTAACTCTCGAATCGTCCTTGGTGGCCTGCTTGCTGTCGGCATCCTGATTGACACACATTGTACGGAATTTGTAGCAATAGAAGTCTGTTCCGTTCTCGCCCGTGCGTTTCTGCTTGAAAAAAATAGGTCCTTTTGATGTCAATTTGATTCCAAGGCCCAGAAATATGAGCAGTAATGGGAATATGGTGATTAAGAAAATGGTGGAAACCACCAAATCGAATATTCGTTTTTCCACTTGATTGCCGAATTTGAGCAGAGGTTCGGTACGCATGGAGATGACTGGTATTTCCTCCATAAAGGAAAGGGAAACCTTTTTACGGATAAATCTTTTAAAATCGGGGATAAGGAAACAACGGACCAGATTCTGCTCGGCAAAATGAATGATAGGAACTGCTTTTCGGTCATCTCCGGCAGGCAAGGCGCAATAGATTTCCTCCACATCGTTATTCTCGATAAAGTCATTCACTGCATCCAGTTTTCCTACTACCAATTCTGGTTTGACCTTATAGTCTGCAACAGCTCTGTCATCAAAAAAACCGAGGAATTTATATCCGTATGAGATGTTTGTAACCAACTGGCTGTAGACCTCGTTGGCCACACTGCCCGCCCCCAGAATTATGACACGGCGGCTGTTACCTCCATGGCTGCGATAGTTCTTCACCATAGCTCGGGCTATGATTCGCCAGCACGCAAAAGCGAAAAACAACGAGCAGGAAAATATCAAGAGAAAAGATACCGCAACATGTATCTTGGTAAAGTAAAGCGCAGAAAAGGTAATGGCGAAATGGAAAGCCACCAGTTTGAACACGCGCTCCAGCACCCGCTCAATGAACACCATACGCTCATCCAGTACAATGCCAGTCCACGACAGGCTCAACAAATAGGCCATATTGGAGACCGCAAAGAACATACGTTCCCTGTCCGCTATCACCCAATTGGATGGGAAAGACATCACAGCATAAGGATATATGTGCAGCAGCAATACCAGCAACATATTCAGAATAATCAATTCTCCTACCGCGACCCCCGTCTTTATATATATTTTACTATAATCGTGTATCTTCATTCCAAAACGAAATATTCTTCAATTCTCAATATCAAAATGTAAAATTACGGATTTTATCCGAATATCAATGTTTAAAAACTCGAAAATCTGAAATTATTTGCGTTGCAGGTTCTTTCGCTTTTGAGATTGATTTCCCTTCTATTTAGTTCTTGAGTTCTCAGTCTGGCTCACTCAGTCTTTGGCCGGCATGTATGTTATAAACGTGCGCACCTCCTCAGCCACCCATCGGGCCTGCATATTGTCCGAAACAGAAAAAGCATCAGCAAGGGCCGTCACACGACTGCGATAGGAGGCATGCACTCCTGCCTGTTTCAGAAACACAGACATGGCACTTGACAAGGAGCCTCTCGCCAGACTCACATTCTGCGATGCGCCGTCCAACAACATAGCGACATTGCGTGCCGACAAGGTGTCAGCCTCAACCAGACGAGCCGCCAACAAATAAGTCATCTCAAGCGAGAATGACTGATTCTGAGTTAGCAGGTCCGATATCAGACTGTCGGCGTAGGGCAAACGCGCATACAGATTGCGGCAGGCATACTCCACCAGCTCAGCGCAGGGCATCTCTCCCACCCACTGCAATGCCTGTTCGCGCGTAAAATGGTCGGCTGGATAGATCAGGGTTGCCAATATCATGGTCTCTCTAAATCCGATGCCCCACATACATTTGGCCAATGCCTCGTTGCCTACATACGGCTGCGCTATCCGCCTGATGGCCGAGTAGGTGGCGCCATAGCTGCGTTTGTATGCCGTCGGCCCCATGCTGTTGACCACCATTATATTCTGTTCTCCCTGCAATTCCAGGCCTATCTGTTTTATCTCTTTCTGCAGACCTTCGTTGTATGGCAATACTATTTTTTCCATTTCTTGTTCTCTTCTACTGGATGGTTTTGGTAAAAGTAACATTTTCGCTCCATATTGTCAACCACTTTCGCTTTTTTCAAAAAAATGAAGACTGAAGATTCAAAAAAATTTCAAATCAGTTGCAAAAAACAAAAAAGAAACGTACCTTTG
>OBMA010000848.1_pt1 | contig 18596 bp, 12 predicted proteins | sample 1539141 | NCBI WGS metagenome assembly OBMA01 (sample SAMEA3991484, study PRJEB22521) | metagenome | biome: anthropogenic terrestrial biome; feature: sewage plant; material: raw primary sludge | place: Sweden | collected 2012-09-26 | reverse complement strand
GGAATGCTGCATAATTTATTTTACCTCAAATTTGTAACCAATACGCCATACGGTGGCAATCGACCAGTTATGTTTTCCGACAAGTTTTTCACGGAGACGTTTTATATGTACGTCAACAGTTCTTGTGTCTCCTGCAAAATCATATCCCCAGAGTTGATTAAGAAGCTGATCACGGGTAAATACCTGGTTGGGCTTAGAGGCAAGAAAATATAATAATTGAAGTTCCATGGGCGGCATTTCAAGCTCATTATTTTGATAATAAACAGTATAGTTTGAAATGTTGACGAGCAAATCTTCATATTCCACAAATTTTCCGGTGTGTCCCTGATCAGGAATCTGTTCATTGACAGGGGCAGAATCAACAGGATTTGCGGCACGGCGGAGAACGGCGTGGACACGGGCAACCATTTCATCGGCATTGAAAGGCTTCTGTATATAATCATCTGCACCGATTTTTAATGAAAGAACTTTATCAAATACTTCACTTTTAGCAGAAAGAATTATAATCGGGACACGGCTTGTTTTACGCAGTTCCTGACAAACATCGTAACCATCCATACCGGGAAGCATAAGGTCAAGCAATATGAGATCAGGTTTATAGACAGGAAAGAGTTTTACAGCGGAAAGCCCATCGCCAACAGTTTCGGTATCGAAACATTCTTTTTGCAAATAGAGTGAAATAAGTTCGGCAATATTTTCATCATCATCAACAATTAAAATTTTTTGTTTTTCCATAAGTATCAGCCTGCCTGCTCACTTTCCGGGAATAATACCCAATTTATAATTACAATTCAACAATTGTTACGCCAGAGTCACCTTCACCAAATTCACCAAGGTGGAAGCGTTTTACATATTTTTGATGTTTAAGATATTCATGAATAGCCTTTCTGAGTGCTCCTGTTCCTTTTCCATGAACAATGCGTACAGTTGATACATGTGTAAGCAGTGCATCATCAAGAAATTTGTCAAGTGCAGAAAGTGCTTCGTCAACAGTTTTACCAAGAAGATTGATTTCAGGGTTAAATGAGTATGCCTTACTGCCAGTGCTGACTGCAGCATGGATATAAGTTTTTTCTTTCTTTACATCCTCGTCAGGCAAAATAAGCAGATCCTCAGGAGAACACATAGATCTTAATATACCCATTTGAATCTGAAGTTTTCCTTTAGAATCAGAAGTATGAGTAACGTAGCCTTCTGTATTAATGCTAAGTACAAGAACTTTATCTCCGATATGAAAATCAGAAGCTTTCTGACCTGAAATTTTATTCTCATTTTGCAGCTTAGGAGTTTCAAGACGATTAAGTTTTTTACGTATATCGGAACGCTGTTCTTCCATCTTCTTACTGTCAGCTTTTGCCGGATTTTTGCTCCATTTGTTATAATCACGTATGGCTTTGTCAGCAGTATCTTTGGCATCTGAGAGGATTTCTTCAGCCTGTTTTTTAGCTTTATGTATGATTTCATTTCTCTTTTCATCGAGATTTTTATTTTTGGCGGTAAGACTTTGAGTAAGACGGTTTGTTTCGATTTTCAAAGTTTCAACTTCAGCACGATCTTTTGCAGCTTCACGTCTTGCGGTCTCAAGTTCCTCAATTACCTGTTCCATCTTTATCTGACCGCTCGCAAGATTCATCTTTGCATTTTCTGTTATTGAATCAGGCATTCCAAGTTTTTTTGCAATGGCAAACGCATTTGAACTTCCGGGAACACCTATCATAAGGTGATAGGTTGGACGCAGAGTTTTTATATCAAATTCACATGAGGCGTTTTCAACACCTTCAGCAGCAATTGCAAATGTTTTGAGTTCAGTGTAGTGAGTGGTTGCCATTACACGTGCTCCACGGTTTTTTAACTCGGTAAGGATCGATATAGCAAGTGCAGCTCCTTCAGCCGGATCTGTTCCACCGCCAGGTTCATCAAAGAGACATAGAGAATCAGGATCTGCATGTTTTATTATATAAATAATATTACTCATATGTGATGAAAACGTAGAGAGATTCTGTTCAATACTCTGTTCATCACCAATATCAGCAAAAATGTCTTTAAATATTGGCAGTCTGCTTTCGGCGAGAACAGGTATGTGAAGACCTGCCTGAGCCATAATGGCAAGGAGACCGAGAGTTTTAAGCGATACAGTTTTGCCACCTGTGTTTGGACCGGTTATTATGAGCAGGTTGTATTTTTCTCCCAGACGAATGTCAACAGGAACAGCCGTGTGAGGATCAAGAAGGGGGTGAATGGCTCTTTTTATGTCAATAATTCCTTCATCATTAAATATTGGCTGAGATGCTTTCATTTCATGAGCGAGGTGAGCTTTTGCAAATGTAAAATCCAGGGTGGTGAGTATATTGTAATCTTCCTTTATGTTATATAGTGCACTTGCTGCAAGACTCGATAGACGAGCTAAAATTTTTAGAATTTCAGCCTTTTCATCACCTTTGAGTTCTGAAATTTCATTGTTAAGATTAACGGCCTGAAGAGGTTCAATAAAAAGAGTTGCACCCGTCTGTGATCTGTCATGAATCATTCCCGGAAATGAGTTTCTGTATTCTGCTTTAACAGGAATACAGTACCTTCCCTGACGAGTTGTAATGATAGCGTCCATAAGCTTATCCTGCATATCTTGGCTCTTGATGATTTTTTCAAGTTCGCTGTGCAGGGAAGCATTTGCAGAAGTGATTTTGCGTCTTATGCTTTGAAGATTTGCAGAGGCATCATCAGCATATTCGTCATCAGAAAGGATACATCTTCTGATTTCATGCGAAACATCTTCAAGAGGAACAATATTTTTGAATTTTTCAGAAAGTGAATCATGTGTATCTCCAGATTCACCATAATTCTGAACTGCTGCAGCTGTTTCGAGAAGAGATGCAATTGCAATCAATTCTGCAGAACTGAGAGGGGAACCGATCTCCATAAGTCTGAAAGAGCTTCTTATATCATGTATTCCTGCAAATGATACATTCCCGTATTGTTCAAGCCTGAGAAACGCATCACGGGTATTTTGCTGCAGAAATTCAATAGCGGCCCGGTCTGTCAGGGGTTCAAGATTAAGACAGAGTTTTTTCGCAGATATGGAGGACGCAAACTCTCCAAGTCTTTCCTTTATTTTATGAAATTCAAGAATTCTGATTGATTTTTTATTCAAAATAATGCACCCTTATTTAAAATTTAATTAATTTAAGTATATCATTTGAATCAAGCCATTTCAACGAAATGACGTGCTGTATGATACTTGTTCATGCCATGATAAAGTGATATTCTGAATGACGACTTATTTGAATGGTTTAGAATTCAGGAGGAAATATGAATTATATTAATACATTGAAAGATGGAGACAATTTTAGAGAAGTTTATTTTTGCAAAGAGAAAAAAGTTGGTCAGACAAAGTTTGGAAAAAATTATTACAGCATAACACTTCAGGATAAAACCGGAAATATAGATGGTAAGATATTTAATCTGAATAATTCAATTGAACATTTTGAATCAGGTGAATATATTTATGCAGAAGGACAGGTTCAGTCATATAATGAGCAGCTGCAGATCATTGTGAATCGTGTCAGACAGGCAAGAGAAGGTGAATATGATACAAAAGATTATATGCCAAGTACATCAAAAGATATAGATGAGATGTATAAGGCTCTTATGACCCTTGTAGATAGTGTTGTTGAAAAACATCTTAATAAGCTGCTTCTTTCATTTTTTGCAGAAGATGCAGAATTTATAAAGCGGTTTAAGAGTCACAGTGCCGCAAAATCAATACATCACGGATTCATAGGAGGCCTTTTGCAGCATACGCTTGCAGTTGCGAAAATGTGCGATTTTATGGCGGCAAATTATCCGGCCATAAACAGAGATCTGCTTATAACTGCGGCAATTTGTCATGATATTGGAAAGCTTGAAGAGATTTCACCATTCCCTGCAAATGATTATACGGATGGTGGGAATCTTATGGGACATATTGTAATTGGTGCGATGATGGTAAGTGACAAGATGAAAGAACAGGGAGATTTTCCTGATGAATTAGGGAAAGAACTTATACATTGTATACTCGCACATCATGGTGAACTTGAGTATGGTTCACCTAAAAAACCGTCATTAATAGAAGCATCTGCGTTAAATCTTGCAGATAATGCAGATGCCAGGCTTGAAACATTTACGGAGATCCTTGAGAAAAATACTGGTAAGTCTGAATGGATAGGATATAATAAAATGATGGAAGCGAATGTGCGGCATACAACTATAGATTAAAGATTTAAAATATGTTATATGAAATTGCAGATTAAGGATTTTATAAATTAAAGTTAAAGTGAGGATAAAAATGGGTAAGTATTTTGGAACTGATGGCTTTCGCGGAGAGGCAAATGTCACTCTGACAGCAGATCATGCATTCAAAGTCGGCAGATTTCTTGGTTGGTATTATGGGGAACTGAAGAGAGAAAAAGGGCTGGATGCAATCCCGAGAATTGTAATAGGAAAAGATACAAGACGTTCATCTTATATGTTTGAATATGCTCTTGTAAGCGGACTTGTGGCATCCGGAGCAGATGCATATCTGCTGCATGTTACGACTACACCATCAGTAGCATATGTTACAAGAGTTGATGGATTTGACTGTGGAATTATGATTTCAGCGAGTCATAATCCGTATTATGATAACGGAATAAAACTGATCAATGGTCAGGGCGAAAAGATGGATGAAGCAACGATTACTTATGTGGAGGAATATCTTGATGGAAATCTTGAGATATTCGGGAAGAAGTGGGATGCTCTTCCATATGCTCTTCATGAACGGATTGGCTGTACAGTTGATTATGTTGCAGGAAGAAATCGTTATATTGGCTATCTGATTTCACTGGGATTGTATTCATTTAAAGGTATAAAAGTCGGACTTGACTGTGCAAATGGTGCATCATGGAATATTGCAAAATCTGTATTTGATGCATTGGGCGCGACAACGTATGTGATTAATAATGCACCTGACGGAACTAATATCAATCGTGATGCAGGTTCTACGCATATAGAAGGTCTTCAGAAATATGTTGTGGAAAATGGACTGGATGTTGGCTTTGCATATGATGGAGATGCGGACAGATGCCTTGCTGTAGATGAGAAGGGTGATGTAATAACGGGAGATCACATTCTTTATATTTGCGGGAGATATATGAAAGAACAGGGTATACTCGTTAATAATACTGTAGTTACAACTATAATGTCTAATTTTGGTCTGTATAAGGCACTTGAAGATATAGGTATCGATTATGCTAAAACTGCAGTCGGTGATAAATATGTTTATGAATATATGTCAACACATGGATGTAGAATAGGCGGTGAACAGTCAGGACATATTATTTTCTCAAAGTATGCTACAACTGGAGACGGAATTCTTACATCACTTGAACTTATGGAAGTTATGTTGGCCAAAAAGATGAAAATGTCTGAACTTCATAAGGATCTTGTAATTTATCCTCAGGTTCTTGAAAATGTAAAGGTTTCAGATAAAAAGGCGGCTCAGGATGATCCTGATGTGCAGGCAAAAGTTAAGGAAGTTGGAGACAGACTTGGTGCAACAGGCAGAATTCTTGTGAGAGAATCGGGAACAGAACCGGTTATAAGAGTTATGGTTGAAGCAGAGACTAAAGAAATCTGTCAGCAGTATGTGACTGGTGTGGTTGATGTGATAAAGGCCAGGGGATACGTTGCTCAGTAAGTAATCTCATATGCTGCAACAGCAGAAGTATATACAGGAAAATTATATATTGTGCGATGAAAGCAATTTTATAAATAATAAAATTATGATATAAGTAAAAAATGTTCTGATTAAGAAAGTTATGGGGAAAATCTGCTATATGGAAAGTAAGAAGAAATTTATGGGACGAAGCATGATAAAATATCTTGCGGTTCTTCTTATGACAGGGAATCATATTGCTGCGGTTTTTCTCCGGGAAAAGTCACTTGCTTATCAGATTCTTACAGATTTAGGTTATTTTACTGCTATTACTATGTGTTTTTTTCTGGTTGAAGGATATTCATACACACGTTCAAAGAAAAAATATGGGATTCGACTTGCAGTGTTTGCACTGCTGTCAGAAATCCCATTTTGTTTTGCCTTTGCAGAGAGAGGAATCATCTCGTTTAAAGGTATGAACATGATATTTACATTATTATTATGCTTTTTGATGTGTCTTGCGTATGATAAAATTTCAGATATAACTTTACGAAATATAATAGCAGCATTTCTTGTCATAGTATCTGTTTTTGGAGATTGGGCAATAATTGCACCGGCAGCTGTGATATTTTTTATTAAGGCAAAACGGAAAAACAGCAGTATAAATATAGCATATATAAAGACAATTACATTGATGTGGGTAATTGAACTGATAGAAGATTTAAGTGAGGCAGGATTCGACGGTCATAAGATTTTTCAGATGATTTTTTCTGCAACTTGTGCGATTTCAGGACCGGTATTGTCATGGTTTATAATTACAAAATTTTATAATGGCAGAGAAGAGGCACGTTTTAAATCATTTAATAAATATTTTTTCTATATCTATTATCCGTTGCATTTGATTGTAATTGGGATAATAAGGCTGCAGATATCATGAATTAAGCCTTGAACTTTTTCTCTAATACTATCATATGTTTTGATAAAGAATGATATTTTTGTTCTGTGAAAAAATTGTATGCATAAAAAAAAAGGCACAACTCATGTACCGCTTTCATAACTGGGGTACTAGGATTCGAACCTAGAAAATGACGGAGTCAGAGTCCGTTGCCTTACCATTTGGCGATACCCCATTACTATAAAGATATGCGTGTTTCCGCAACAGTGGAGATTATATAATAGCTATAAAAAAAAATCAACCCCGAAATAAAAAAAGTTTGTAAAAATTATAAATAAAAGTTTGCAAAAGGGGATAGTTTGCTGGACAATAATAAATACTTTAATGTAGAATTGAAAAATAGATATATGTAGCAATGTATTATATATAATAAAGACAATCTTTATAATAGTTTCAGATGCGTAAAAATGACGCAGGAAAGAAAAGGTACAATATGGAAATCGGAAATTGGAATTTGTTAAGGGCAGACAGGATAAAGGATGTAGGAGTTTATCTTACAGATGGAACGCAGGATGTTCTTTTGCCAAAAAAGCAGGTACCGGCTGAACTTGAAGCTGGAGATAATATAAAAGTTTTTTTATATAAAGATTCAGAGGACAGACTTATAGCAACAGTTCATGAACCACTTATAACCATTGGGAAAATGGCGCGATTAAAGGTAAAAAGTGTAGCAGACATAGGTGCATTTTTAGACTGGGGACTTGAGAAAGATCTTTTTCTGCCTTTCCATGAGCAGACAGTTTCAGTAAAGCAAGAAAAGTCGTATCTGGTGAAACTTTACTTGGATAAAAGTGAAAGACTTGCTGCAAGTATGAGAATTACAGATGACCTTATACCTGTTCCTGAAGATCTTTACAAGCGTGGGGACCATGTAAAGGGAACTGTTGTAAGGGTGGAAGCTGGTTTTGGTGTATTTGTAGCTATAGATAATACTTATGAAGGACTGATACATCAAAATGAAATTTTTGATAATATATATGTTGGTGATGAAGTAGAATGCCGTATTATAAAAATTCGTGAGGATGGAAAAACGGATCTTGCAATGAGAGAGGAAATTCCACAGCAGAGACTTAATGACGCAGAAATGGTTTATGGAATTTTGAAGAGTTATAATGGGCATTTGCCATTTACAGATAAAAGTGCATCATCTGAAATGATTCATAAGGAATTTGGAATCAGTAAAAATGCATTTAAACGCGCGCTAGGTCACCTTTTAAAAGAAAATAGAATCAAAATTACAGAAGAAGGGATTGATATTATTCAGGAATAAAATAATAAGAACTGAAAAAAGGAGAACATCAGAGGTGAACCTAAAATACAGACACAGAATATAATGTCTGGTATCACTGCCGGTGTTTTCCTTTTTTTTGTTTTTATGATGTTTATTAAAAAATCTTTGAAATTAAGCCCAATAATGATATATCAGCCTTCGAATCTTTTGTGCTGCTTTAGGACAGTATCACTGTATTGCTGCATGACATTATAGATTCGTTTACAGTTGTTCTGATCGCTGAAAGCAAAAAAATCATCAGCCCGATTAACATATTCTGGTTTCATTTTGCAGCCGGATTTCATATAGTCAATCAGCAGATTGACAAGTTCATCTTTCTTTTTGACAATCTCACCGAAAGCCATAGTATTGTAATGGTATGTACCTTCTTCATAATGAGCTTCAAGTTCTTCAGGATGATAATAAACCAAAGGCTTTCTCATGTATGCAAAATCAAATTGAATACCGCTGTAGTCTGTAACCATAAGGGAAGATTCTCTGAACATTTTTTCGTAGCTCATATCTCCGACCGAAGGAATAATATCAACAAAATCATTCTTCGTAAAGTCTTTTAACTGTGGACATACTATAGGATGAAGTACATATGAAATTCTGTATCCATATTCTTTTGCTGCAGAAATCAGCTTTTTATCATTAATAAGGTTATTATATACTTTAAAGTAAGGCGTATCTTTAAACTCAGGATTGTAATCACGTTCAACACCTTCATTTTTTGTGACCAGATGAGCTGCCTGCATACGCCATGTAGGAGAAATCATTATCTGTTTTTTTGCATTATCAATCAGACCATCATAGCGAGGAACACCAGTTAATTGGAGCGCATTTGTAATGTTATAGTTGTAAATGGGTTGTGAAAGATTTTTGATTTCATATTTTGAAGCACAGAAGTAAAGACGGGTGTTGTCCCGGAGTCTCTGCTGTGCAAGGGCAATTTTCTGCACAGAAAGACCGTGCTGTACACAAACAACATGAAAATCTGGTATTCCTCTTATGTACTGTGAATTCTCCATATAATAATCGTTAAACGCAAAAACGGTTGAATTTGAAACAATCATCATATCGGCATTAAGGAAAATAAGACGATGAAGAAAACTGCCACGTTTCAGAGGCTTAAAACCATCAGATTTTAAGCGTAAATAATCTGGAGTTTTTTTGTCGAGAAGATAATATTTTTTAATGCCGTCATTTTGTGCGGATGCATAGCGGAACAAATATTCGGATGAGTCACCACCCTTATATATTTTGTCATAGAACATCCAGATTTCACTACGGAAAAACGGATGAGTCATGACCCATGCAAAGCGTAAAAGGAAAAAACGGAAGCGATGCATTTTGAATGAAAAAATCAGAGCTCCCCATATCATTATTTCGCGTTTCGCCATATGACACCATCTGTATGGCCGGATAATTATAGAAGAAACGCGTTTTTCGTTCAAATATCCGGAAACGGTGTATTCATTTTCAAAAATGAATGCCCCGGAATGCCAGTAACTGCTGGATGGGTAAGATGAAAGCCTTGAAAAATGTGACATGTATTCAAATACAACAGGATACTCTTTACCATTATGACTTATACAGAATGTAAGATGTTCCTTGCACCCGGATTCAGGAACATCGATTTTGATGGAAGCATGAAAGGGAAAACGTTTATATGCAGCAATACCGAAATATTTTGTCAGGCTATAACCCTCATCAAATTTTACATCAATATGTCTGCTGCCATATTTAAAGTAATATTCAACTTCATCTTTCGGAAAGATATCAGGAACAGATCCATCAATTTCAAGTACGCCATCAATAAGATCCATGGCTTGTATGTTGCATTTGAGTCTCAGGGTAGTTCCATAAAGCAAAGTCCCATTATATGAAAGAACAAGTCCGGAAAAAGGAACAGGATCTGCGATAAAATTCAAAGTATCAATTATTCTGACTTCTTTTTCAGCCGCTTTATGCAGGCTTTCGCGAACATGAATCCAATTTGACCTGTTTTCGGGTATATCAACGAGAGTATGTGAAAGTATATTTGAGTTATATTTTATGCGGAGAAGCATTCGGTTTCTTTCAAAATTATCAGAATAAACAGGGTAGCCACAGGAATTCATTATTATGTCGTCCTGAATCATCTGGAGTGCTTCACGGATTTTATCTTTGAATTCAATGATTTCATTTCCGGAAAGGACGTGACGATTACGATTATCCTTGTTTGCATCAAGGCGGCAGCGTATATAATACATAGCAAAGAATTGAATGAATTCAGGAACCTGATTTCCGTTAAGGGAACTTTCTTCATTCAGCATAGGAATAAGGAAATTGTCAAAATCTTTGGTGTACCAGTCTTTTTCATATAGGCCATCAAATTCCTGGTAATTGCCATCACCCGGTTCACTCTGTATATAATCAGTATCTTGTAAAATTGCAAATGATTTTTCAGAAACAAGTTTTAAAAGAAAAGCAGATTCACGATTGTATTTAAAAGCAGGGCTCATATTAATACGTGATTTTCCTGCTTTAGCAAGATTAATCATTACTCCTGAAATACGATCAGGGAATTGAAATAAATGTTTGGCAGTGACAAGAACACATTCCTGCTGGTGATCAAGTATGTCTGCCATTTTTTCATCAAAATTCTTTTCATATGTATCTTTTGCTGAAAGCAGCAGCAGATATCCATCTTTGTTATGATCAATTGTTTCATTTATTTTTTTGTAGAATTCATCCGGGTTATTTTTAAATAATGTAATAATTTTATGCATAGTTTTTTCCTTAAAATTAAAAATCAAATTCACATCACGTTTATAAATTTATAATAAATTATAAATCATTATTAAATAAAAGGTCATATTATATTATAAAATTGCAATAAGTTTATTATAACTTGTCTTAATTATCTTTACAATTTATGATAGTCTTATTTCAGTAATAAGTTTATTAATATAAACTCCCTGTTTCCCTTGACGGACTTTTAAATTCTACCTATAATAACAACGTTTAAGCGGAATATATTTCCGTGTTTTTTCATTTGTAAAAAAATTTTGTCATCTGGTTTATTATATATTTAGGAAAAGAAAGTGAGGTTTTTATGGCAGTAAAGTATGTATTTGTAACCGGTGGTGTTGTTTCTGGCCTTGGTAAAGGCATTACGGCAGCATCTCTCGGAAGGCTTCTGAAGGCTCGTGGATATAAAGTCACAAGTCAGAAGTTCGATCCTTATATTAATATTGATCCGGGTACAATGAACCCAATTCAGCATGGTGAAGTTTTTGTTACAGATGATGGAGCAGAGACAGACCTTGATCTTGGACATTATGAGAGGTTTATCGATGAAAGTCTGAATAAAGGTTCAAATGTAACAACAGGAAAAGTTTACTGGTCAGTACTTAATAAGGAAAGACGCGGAGATTTTGGCGGACATACAGTTCAGGTCATTCCTCATATTACAAATGAAATAAAAAGCCGTATTTATCGTAACCTTGATTCAAAAGAAACTGAAATCTGTATTATAGAAATCGGAGGAACGGCCGGAGATATTGAAAGTCAGCCATTTCTGGAAGCAATTCGTCAGTTTCAGCATGATGTAGGTCACAAAAATGCGATAATGATTCATGTAACTTTGATACCTTATCTTAAGGCATCCGGAGAGCTTAAGACAAAACCTACTCAGGCATCAGTAAAGCAGCTGCAGGGAATGGGACTTCAGCCGGATATTCTCGTTTGCCGTTCAGATTATCCACTTGAGATGGATTTAAAAGATAAGATTGCAAGTTTTTGTAATGTCCCAAGGCAAAATGTAATTCAGAATCTTGATGTGGATGTACTTTATGAAGTGCCTCTTGCAATGGAAAAAGAACATCTTGCGGATGCAGTCTGTGAGTCACTGGGCATACCAAATACAACACCGGATTTGAAAGAATGGACAGATATGGTTCACGCATGGAAGAATCCGACAAGAAAGGTAAAAGTTGCACTTGTAGGAAAATATGTATCACTTCATGATGCATATATTTCTGTAGTAGAAGCATTGAAGCATGGTGCATTTTCAAACGGAGCGGAAGTTGAAATCAAGTGGATTGATTCTGAAACGGTTACAGAAAGTAATGTTTCAGAAATTCTTAGTGATGTAACCGGAATAATAGTGCCGGGAGGATTTGGCGACAGGGGTATTCCTGGAATGTTAACGGCAATCAGGTATGCAAGGGAAAATAAAGTTCCATATCTTGGATTGTGCCTTGGTATGCAGCTCGCAATTGTTGAATTTGTAAGAAATGCAGTTGGATATCTGGATGCTGACAGTGAAGAATTTAATCCGAGTTCAACGCATCAGGTTATACATATTCTTCCTGACAAAGACGGTCTGACGGATCTTGGCGGAACACTCCGCCTTGGTGCATATCCTTGTGTGCTTGAGAAAGATTCACTTGCGTATAAACTTTATGGAACAGAAAACATTTCTGAAAGGCACAGACATAGATATGAAGTAAATAATGACTATAGAGAAGCACTTGTGCAAAATGGAATGAGACTTTCAGGACTTTCACCGGATGGACATATTGTAGAAATGATAGAAATTCCGGAACATCCATGGTTTGTCGGAACACAGGCGCATCCTGAATTTAAGTCGCGTCCAAATCGTCCTCATCCGCTGTTTAAGGGATTTACTGAAGCTGCACTGGAAGAAGCAGACAGAAGAAGTAAATAAGCGCGAATAAAAGTATGAATATAAGAAAAAATATCTGAAAAAAGTGGAGCTTAATTAAAATATGAGTATATCTTTCCTGTTTGTTTTTAACAGCATTGCTCTTGGAGCCGGACTTGCAATGGATGCTTTTTCAGTTTCTCTTGCAAATGGGCTTAGTGAACCACAAATGAGTTCAAAAAAGCATTGGGGTATTGCATGCTGTTATGCTTTTTTTCAGACCCTTATGCCACTTATCGGATGGATATGTATCCATACAATTGCCGTATGGTTTAAAGAATTTCAGAAGTTTATACCATTTATTGCCATTCTTCTGCTGGGATATCTTGGCGGAAAGATGCTTGTTGAGGGAATTCGTTCGTTGAAAAATCCTGAAAAGGCAGAACAGAGGAAAACTCTTAAAATTCGCGAACTGTTTGTTCAAGGAGTCGCGACATCAATAGATGCACTTTCAGTAGGATTTGCAATTGCAGATTATGGTGTATTAAAGGCATTGATCGCATCATTGATAATCGGACTTGTAACTCTTGCTATTTCATATGCAGGTGTTTTTCTTGGAAGAAAATTTGGCCTTAAACTCGCAGGGAAGGCAACGATTCTGGGAGGAATAATTCTTATTGGAATCGGAATTGAAATTTTCTTTTTTTAAATAAATTTCACGGGTTATTTTATGGATGCAACGTTTTATATAGGAATATTTGTGGCAAAATAAAAATATTTATTTAAATTTCACTATTGACAAAATGTTTTTGAGAAATTAAACTGCATCTAGATTGCAGATAAGTAAATAATTATAACCTGTGATGTGGAGATAACGTCAGGAGATGTGCAGTACAGAGAATTCGGGATGGATGAGAACCGGGTAGTAACAGTCTGGCAAATGGACCACGGAGGGTGCAGCGAAAAGCGGATATTTATATTAAAGCTAAGTAACCAGCAACGGGAGTCACCCGTTACAGTGACAGGGATATGATAGTATCCTGATTAGAGAGCAGTTTTTGATCATACTGTGAAAATGGATTGTCACTTTACAATATGTAAAGTTATGAAAGAATATGTAGAAAACTGAATTAAGGTGGCAACACGAATATAAAATTTCGCCCTTGATCTATACTTGGAAAAGTATGGATTAAGGGCTTTTTTGTTTATAAGGAGGAGTAAAGATGGCTGTTATCACATCACTTGAAAATTTGAAAAAGTATGAAGCAGAATATAAAAATGTTCCTGTAGCAAAGGAGATTTTGTCTGATTCGGTGACACCGATAGAGGTTTTGAGGAGACTCAAAAAAGTGAGCAGTCGGGTATATATTCTGGAAAGTGTCGTGAATCAGGCATATTGGGGAAGATATACATTTCTGGGATACGATCCGCTGATGGATATAACATTAAAAAATGGTGTTCTTGAAGTGAAACATTTAAAATGCACAGAAAATAAATATGGCAAAGAAAAAGACATAAACCAGGAAGAAAACAGTGATGAAATTTTCAAAATAGGTAAAGGCGAAAAATATGAAACACCATCACAGTATCTCAGGGAATTAATATGTTCTTATAAAAGTCCTGTGATACAGAATCTTCCGACATTTACAGGCGGTCTTGTTGGTTTTTTTGCATATGATTATATCAAGTATAGTGAACCTGTTCTGAATATTGATGCAGATGATGAAGACGGATTTTCAGATATGAATCTCATGCTGTTTGATAAGGTTATAGCATTTGACAATATTATGCAGAGACTTGTTCTTATTACAAATATCAGTACAGAAAATCTGAATCAAAATTATGCATCTGCACTTTCGGAATTAGATAAAATGGAAAAACTGGCAATTAATGGCGAAAAAGCAGTAATTCCAAAATCAAAACTTCTTTCTGATTTTCGTTCATTATTCAGTGAAGAAAAGTATTCACAAATGGTTGAAAAAGCAAAACAGTATATTTATGAGGGAGATATATTTCAGGTAGTACTATCGAACAGAATAGAAGCGGACTTTGCAGGAAGTTTGTTTGATACATACAGAATGCTCAGGGCTGAGAACCCTTCACCATATATGTTTTATTTTGATACAGATCAGGCAGAACTTGCAGGGGCATCTCCTGAAACACTTACGAAACTTGATAAAAATGAACTGTATACATTTCCTCTTGCCGGGACAAGACCAAGAGGCAAAACACCGGATGAAGATAAAGTGTTGGAAGAAGGATTATTAAAAGATGACAAGGAACTTTCAGAACATAATATGCTGGTTGATCTTGGCAGAAATGATTTAGGCCGTGTAAGTAAATTCGGTTCTGTTGAAGTTGTGAAATATATGGAAATCGAGAAGTATTCACATGTTATGCATATTGGGTCTACTGTCAGGTCAGTCATAGATGATTCAAAGTATGATGCATTGGATGCAATAAGTTCGGTACTTCCGGCCGGAACTCTTTCAGGGGCACCTAAAATAAGGGCATGTGAGATAATTAATGAGCTTGAAAACAGTAAGAGAGGAGTATATGGAGGAGCAGTAGGATATCTGGATTTTACAGGAAATATGGATACATGTATTGCTATAAGACTTGCATATAAAAAGGGCGAAAAGGTATTTGTAAGATCAGGGGCAGGAATAGTTGCAGATTCGGTGCCGAAACGTGAATATCAGGAATGCTGCAATAAGGCGGCAGCGGTTATAGATGCACTGAATATGGCAAATGAGCTTTAAAACAGGAGGAATTCAAATATGATACTTCTTATAGATAATTATGACAGTTTTTCCTATAACCTTTACCAGCTGATAGGAAGTATAAATTCTGATGTTATGGTTATAAGAAATGATGAAATGACAATAAAAGAAATCGCAGAACTAAATCCATCAAAGATAATTTTATCACCTGGTCCAAAAAAACCATCAGAGGCGGGAATTACCGAGGACGTGGTAAAAACATTTGCAGGAAAGATACCAATACTGGGGGTATGTCTTGGTCATCAGGCTATATGCGAGGTTTATGGAGCAACAGTTACACATGCAAAAAGACTTATGCATGGAAAAAAATCAATCTGCACAATTGACAGAAGTGCACCAATTTTTGAAGGTCTACAAGAAAAGATAGAAGCTGCAAGGTATCATTCACTTTCTGCAAAGGAAGAAACAATTCCAGAGTGTCTGAAGGTGATAGCAAGATCTGATGATGACAATGAAATTATGGCAGTAATGCACAAGAAATATGAAGTGTATGGATTGCAGTTTCATCCGGAATCAATTCTTACACCGATGGGAAAAACAATAATTAAAAATTTTTTAAAGGAGGATAAAAAAATGATAAAAGAAATGATAGTAAAAACAGCTGCAGGTGAAAATATGTCTTATGATGAGGCATATGATACAATAGATGAGGTAATGAGCGGTAAAACATCGCCAGTCCAGACTGCTGCATTTCTTACTGCACTTCATATAAAAGGTGAAACAGTGGAAGAAATATCCGGGGCAGCGGCAGCAATGCGAGATAAGGCAACACCTGTAGCACATAAAAGCCCTGTGCTTGAAATTGTAGGAACAGGTGGAGATAAAGCTCAGTCCATGAATGTATCTACAACAGCAGCATTTCTTGCCGCTGCGGCAGGTGTAAAAGTTGCAAAACATGGTAATCGTGCGGCGACATCAAAGTGTGGTACGGCAGATGCGCTTGAGGCACTGGGAGGAGTTCTTGCACTTGAACCTGATGTTAATGAAAGGTTGATTGAAGAAGCAGGATTTTGCTTTATGTTTGCACAGAAATATCATACTGCTATGAAATATGTTGGTCCTGTGCGTAAGGAAATTGGAATTCAGACAATATTTAATGTTTTAGGACCGCTTACAAACCCTACTAAACCGGAATATTTTCTGCTTGGGGTATACAAAGAAGAACTTGTAGATGAAATAGCAGAAGCATTAAAAAAATTGGGAGTTAAACGTGCAATGGTTGTTTACGGTCAGGATGTTCTTGATGAAATTTCAGTAAGTGCAAAAACTTCAGTTGCAGAATTTAAAGAAGATGGGATAATTGAACATTATGAAATTGATCCTGCGGACTTTGATATTCCGGCCGGATATACAAGAGATGATATAAAGGGTGGTGAACCTGAAGTCAATGCGGAAATAACAAAAAATATTCTTTCCGGGAAAACAGATGGTGCAAAACGCTATGTAGTGCTTATCAATGCAGCAGCAGCAATTCATATAGCAACCGGTTTGTCTATGAAGGATGCTTATAAAAAAGCAGAAGAGACAATGAATTCGGGGAAAGGCATTGATGTTATCAAAAAATATGTTGAAATTTCAAATGGAAGAGCATGAACGTGATTAATGAAAAAATAATAAAGAGGGGAGCCTTTTATGATATTGGATGATCTTTCGGCTTCTGCCAGAAAGCGGATTGAAAAGGAAAAAGAGAAACTTTCCTATGACGGAATAAGGGATTTAGCAGAACAGAAAATGGCAGATGGATATAAAAATACAGCAGAAAAATATTCCGGTGCGTATCCATTTGAAAAAGCTTTGAAAAGTAAAAATCTTTCAATTATAGCTGAAGTAAAAAAAGCATCTCCATCAAAAGGTATTATAGCAAATGATTTTCCATACCTCTCAATTGCAGAGGAATATGAAGACGCAGGTGCAGATGCAATATCTTGTCTGACTGAACCGGATTATTTTAAGGGAAGTGACAAATATTTAAATGAAATAGCTGCAAAAGTAAAAACGCCTGTACTTCGTAAAGATTTCACTGTTGATCCTTACATGATATATCAGGCTAAACTTTATGGCGCATCAGCTGTACTTTTGATAGCTTCTATACTTTCAGATTCACAGATGAAGGAATATTTTGGTATAGCGGATAAACTTGGAATTTCATGTCTCTTTGAGGCACATGATGAGGAAGAAGTTAAACGCGTTATTGCTGCCGGAGCCAGAATTGTTGGTGTGAATAACAGAAATTTAAAAGATTTTACTGTGGATATAGAAAACAGTATTCGTCTTAGAAAACTTGTTCCACCAGAGATAAAATTTGTTTCGGAAAGTGGAATAAAGAATCCTTCTGATATAATAATGCTTAAAGAAAATGGAACAGATGCCGTACTTATAGGAGAAATGCTGATGCGCTCTTCCAAAAAGAAACATTTAATAAAGGAATTAAAAGAAATATAATATACAGTATGTGATGTGAAATATGAAATGCAGGATATGGACTGCGAGAGATGAAATACAGACAGGTAAAAATAATCAGGAAATAAAAAATAACGGAGGAAAAAAATTTTGGATGATCATACAAGATTTGGTGTATTTGGTGGACAGTATGTTCCTGAAACACTGATGAATGAAATTCATAAACTGGATGAGGCGTACAAATTTTATAAAAATGATAAAGATTTTCAGAATGAACTGGACAGGCTTTTGCGAGAATATGCGGGGCGGCCATCACTTTTGTATTATGCAGAAAATATGACGAAAGACCTTGGCGGGGCAAAAATATATCTAAAAAGAGAGGATCTTAATCATACAGGTGCACATAAGATAAACAATGTACTTGGACAGATTCTTCTTGCAAAAAAAATGGGAAAGACAAGGGTGATTGCTGAAACAGGTGCCGGTCAGCATGGAGTTGCAACAGCAACAGGGGCTGCACTGTTCGGAATGGAATGCGAAATATTTATGGGAGAAAAAGACTGCGAAAGACAGGCACTCAATGTATATAGGATGAAACTGTTAGGCAGTAAAGTGCATCCTGTAAGTTCAGGAACGGGTACACTTAAAGACGCTGTAAATGAGGCAATGCGTGAGTGGGTTACAAGATGTGACGATACACACTATGTAATAGGGTCAACTATGGGACCTCATCCTTTTCCAACTATGGTTCGCGATTTTCAGTCGGTTATTTCTAAAGAAGCAAGAGAAGAAATCCTTCAGAAGGAAGGAAAACTGCCGGCGGCTGTTCTGGCATGTGTTGGCGGCGGTTCAAATTCAATGGGTAT
>OBMA010000847.1_pt1 | contig 18600 bp, 8 predicted proteins | sample 1539141 | NCBI WGS metagenome assembly OBMA01 (sample SAMEA3991484, study PRJEB22521) | metagenome | biome: anthropogenic terrestrial biome; feature: sewage plant; material: raw primary sludge | place: Sweden | collected 2012-09-26 | reverse complement strand
AAAATAAAAAAAAAATACTGAAGGATGCGAGGTTCGAACTCGCGCGGACAACCGTCCAACAGATCTTAAGTCTGCCGCCTTAGACCACTCGGCCAACCCTCCAAAGATTTATACTTTTTATCGTATTTCAGGTAGTATACCACATCATTATTGTACTCAGCAATTGTTGCGAAACAGACAAGATTAAGTATATTATTCAAGGCCTTGCTTACCTAGATGAACCATTGAGAAATATACATATTGAGCAATACCTCTAGGTCCGAAGTTCCGTGCCTACACCCTTTAGTCAGATTTAGATTATATGAGATAAGTAATATTTTGTGGACCAAGTTTGTGATTAATCTGATATCAAGTTACTTTCTTAACGACATTAGGACGCCAGGGTAGCCAGTATTATTCAAGTCCATAGAACAGCCTGTATACCTTCACTTCATTAGGTATATTCTTGGTTATGCGTTATTTAAATCCTCATCTGCCGCTGCTTAAAAAAAGCAGCTAAAGTGTTGCGTAGGCACTTCGAACAAGTAGTCAGTAATATCACCTTTTAACATCTAATCATCAAAAGAGACATTTTTTGGGATTAATTGTTTATAAAAGCTATGAACTTAGGTCTACAGAATGTACCAAAAGTTTATCCTGTAGGATATAGGAATCTACGAAAGGGGCCCAATACTTCTATATAATATTATATTTTTATTTCTCCTTCAACTTTATACGTTGTCATTCCTTATCCTATTACTTCATCAATTCTTGCAATTCAACATCCAATAACTTTGATAACTGTTTCTCATCAATTATGTCGTCATTTTACACTGTATATGATACAAGTAGTATGAGTACACACCAATAGATGTTTAATTTTTTCCGACAATCAAATATTGGGATCACAAACACACATAATCGCCATATCCATTAATTCAGGTTTCAACCACTTCGTTTGTCTATCGTATCGCAGCCTAGTAAATATTCAATTCTTTCAATGAAAAAGGCTTAAAATCACCATGAAAATCACAAGAGAAATCTTTCAACAAGAACAATAGTATACAATCCATGAATGAAGGAGTTTATATTTGACTAGAACTATACAAAGGTTTTGTACTGTTTTTACTGTGAGGGTAGCATCTCATTTATCCAGAATCTCAGAAGGGAGAAACCCAATCGCTAAATCGATATTATCACCCAGAAGTTTCAAATAGGCGATTGTAGAATATACACAGGGACAACCACTCAGTTTATGGCTTCAGTGCGCGCCAAGTTCTGGAGGAAAGCATTATCGAAGTAATAAAACTTTAAAAAAGCTCTCCGCAACTAATGAGGATTGCAGTATCCAGATACCCTTGTTTTCTGCCAAATGAACACTTTTACTATGTCATATAAACAAAAAGTGCCATTTCTTGGTACTGCTTCAGTCTTAGGAATGGTCAATACGTTATTATTACTTAAATATACAATTAATAACATGCTCTGTTGCGTATTTAGAAAGTGTGTAAGGAAACTGTAATATTACCTAACCGGTATCCCACGTGTTTCACGAAGGGCGCTTTTGTTGTTGCAATTATAATCCTAGTTAGGTAAAAAAAAAATACTTAATTCCTATCATCTACTAGATACAAGAAAGACGTCTCTGAATTACACACCGTCTCTCAAATTGACAGATTGCAAATACCATCTCTTAGTCCAAAGTCTTATCCTCTTACCATAGTAGTACATTGGTAAAGCAAATGCAGTAATCCCAAAGTTGATGACAGCTAAAGCAATGTAAGTATTTTCAGTACCAGATGCAGCTAGCCAATCAGAACAGGTAAAGGTGAAAATGCAAGATATCGTGTTGTTAATAATAGCAGTACAAACCATACCTTCCAAAACCATATCGGGGTAACAATCCATTAAATACGCCATCGCAATATCACCAGAACAACCCCATGCAAACCCAACAAAACCCAACCCGACGTATATAGCTTGCCAAGGCCATTGTCTAGCGGTACCGATACCAAACATCAGCAAACCCGCTGGCCCAATAATTGCAGTTGCGATAGAGAAGTATAGTCTAAATTCTGCCTCTAAAATTCCTCTATTGTGACGAGCCATCCAAAGAACAAAGTAGTCACTAACAATGCCAGCACAGATACAACCGATGACTGCTCCAATAAGTGTGGGAACATTCATAATTGCGACACCAAAATCACTATAGTTCCATGGAGGTTCGTAGTAGGCGCTTTCTTGAGTGGTCAAATAAAACGTCAGGAAAACGTCTTGAATACCCCAAAACATACCAGACAACCACACTGGCGGGAATAAGAACATTCTAAGGTTGATCTTTAGATATTTGAAATACTGTTTAAAACCGTAGCCTTTCAAATTAGTAGCTTTGGTTAATATTGCTACTCTTTTTGGGTATGGTTTCAAATGCTCTTTTGAACCATCAATCAATTCGCGAGTCTCAGGTATGGTAACTTCCTCTTCATTGTTAACTTCGAATTCAGCCGTCTCTGAAAGGTCTACACCTTTCTCACCCATGGCTCCAGGAGTTGATAATTTAGCGTCAAGATGACGTTTCCTGCGCGACACGGCCGTATTGTCAGAGTTTTGTAAAGTGGTACCGTCTTCGTATCCCGATTGACAGCTGGTCAAAGGGGTCATATACTGGCCTCTGTCGAAGTACGTTTCTTCGCAGCCAAATATAATAGTTATTAAAAGGCCACCAGATATGATCATTGCGACCCAACCGACCCAACGGAAGTTGGTAAATGCAGATATGTACCCAGCGATCAATGGGCCCAAGAACGTACCGATACTAGTGCACATGATATATACGGTCAATACGGAGCCCAATTGGTGCTGGAAAAAAATGTCGCTCAGGGACAGTTGCACCTGGGCTTCAGCACAGGACTCACTAATACCTACAAACAACTGAGACCATATTGTGTCGCTCGTTCTTTTGGCCAAAGCAAACCAAAGCGCACCAAAGAGACCTAATGTGGTGCAAACTATGTACGTAATCTTCCTGCCATACAAGTTAGCAAATGGAGCCAAGAATAAAGTGGACCAACCAATACCTAGGAAAAGAACACCAGCCCCTGTGTTCATGGAATCGTAGGATATCCCATAAATCTCATTCAATGAGTCTTGAGCAGCACCAGCGTCGTTACTAGTAGCGGCGGTAAACGCAGTTATAAAGGCCATTAGACCAAAATGAGCCAATTTCCTCCAGCTAGACCAGTTCAGTGGATCATTTGGCGAGTATGATGGTTGAGGGATTAGGACGACTCCTGAGGAGGTTTTCTTCAATTTTGATTCGTATATAATACCATTTTCCAAATTTTGGGAAGAATAGATGTTAAATGTGCCAGGAATATAGTCCGGATGATCCCTGTTGGTATATTTGTCCATCTGTTAAAAATTTAAGATTCACACTCGCAAACTTTCTTCTATAGTAGTTCTTTTCTTTATATTCGTTAGAAATGCAAAAGTTGCGAAGCTGTTTTGTTATATCCTGTAGATTGTAATATGATACTTCGATTCTTTCGGATTTAGTGTTTACTTGCTATTCTTCTAGTTTCAAATAAATAAGATAATAAGGGATGTCAACTTGGTAGTAATAGCATGAAATAGTATCGTAAAATTAAGGATACTAGCGCTTTCGACAACAAAATGGGCTTGTTTTATTTTTGCAGAGGAGGTTCAGTAAATATTACCTCAGAGACTGATACAGATAATTCTTTCTTATTCGACTGCGTATTTATCTTTATCGTTTAGATTGAAGACAATAGACAATTAAATGAATCTATAGAAAGGTTAGGAAATAGTCTAAACTACTATGGTTTGTTAACGGCGAGGTCTTTAGTTTAATTTTCTTTCTGGAAAATAACTTTATCCTAAAAAGAAAATTTTCATCAACTGCAACTTTTTTTGTTATGCTTTTGTTCTCGCTAGGCGAAAGCTCCCTAAAAATATCCGTAGAATTTCATATGACACAACCAGGCCTTGATGTAGACGTCAAACTACACATTTCTCAAAGCTTAGAGAGCTGATGCATGAAATTTTTGCATTGTGTGGCATTATATGTGACTTAAGAAAGTAATTGTACATCATAAGAGAGAAAAATTCTGTTCAGAGAAGAACTATTTGAATATATTTTAAAAGATAAAAAAATGTCTTGGCAAAAATAAGTAAGTAGTGAAAAAGAAATTTTCTCGAAGAAAAAAATGAAAAAAATGACTAAGTACTCAATATCCTTGATTTTCTAGTTTTCATTTTCCTCAAAAAAACTTGTCCACATTCATTCTCTGAATCGTTCTTCTTTGGTATATACTATCATGCGAATACGTCTTTTTTCTTTTGATATTAAAATATCTACAGACTATTTTGTGCACCTATAAATTAAATTTTGTCATGACTTGTAATTTTCCCATAATCGGGACTATTTAAGGACCAGAAATACACTTTCGCCCAACTTGCTGCTTGACCAGGACTTTCGATAATCTCCTAATTACACTAGCTAGTTTTTACTTGTTATGGTTTGTGCAGTTGAGATAGCTCAGTAAAATGGCTTTATGTGTTCTGATCTTATAATGAGTCGTAATCGAAATCCACATATTTCATTCATACTGACGGAGAATAGGTTAAGCGCTGCTGCTATGGTACCTACTTTTACTCTTTGTGGTGTGCGATTAGTTTTGTAATACAAGGGTACTTCTGGTAATAAATATACAATTATTTTATGAAACTATGATACAGGAGGGCAGAAGTTCTGACGATAGAGCTACAAAAGGTAGTATCGACCTAGGAATTTATAAGGACTGTTTTTCTTTCAACAGCATCTTAGATGCATGTAGGGCAAACAACGATGCTGATAATGCAGAAAACTACTGCATACACTACTGAGGTGTAATTCATGTTTCCTGCAGTAACCGGTAGTGTATATGGGAAAGATAAAAATACCAGGCAGAACAAGGTCCATAGAATACATATAATATGAGGAATCATAGACATACGACGACGGTTAGGCCTGCCGACACAATTTACGTCACTCTCGATTCTATGAATGAATTTTTCCTTTCTAATAACGAACAGGAATATAAAAGAAGGAACTGCGTACGACATTAGTAACAGGGTGATGCATGCAGTGATAATTGCGTTGAAAGCGGTACTAGATCCCATAAATATACAGCCAATTATCGTTACACATATTTGTGACAAAAAATGGGCATATAATGGAGACTTAAACCCAGGTGTCAAAACTGCTAGCTTCTTCAAGGATTTGTTTCCCAAGGAACCCTCTTTATAAAATGGTGCGTAACTTTTCCCGAATGATTGGAGGATTCGACTTTGCCAGGTTCCACTTGCAATGCCTGAAACAAAACCTGTTGTGATACACATACATTGCAGGAAGACACTGAGATTCCTATTACCAGTGGCCTGGTAAAATATTTCTACGATAGGTAAAATAGACTCAACGACTGCCGTTTGGTCAGTGATGCAGAAAAACAAACCAACGCAATAAATAAAACTAGTTACAAAGCCCACAATGATGGTAGTGATAATAACTTTGGGAACTAAGAAACGTGACTTACTATAACCCACTTCATCAATCATGTGCGTAGCAGAGTCAATGCCAACAAATGCCCAGATCGGATTGACCAAACCGACAACAAACGCCATTCCAGACGAATTCCAGCCTGTTTGATTATCAAAGCTCCCAAATATATTAGAAGCTTTGGGCCATGGGTCTACGGTGTTGTCAGATCTTGAAACAATACAAATAATGAAAGTCATGGCGAAAGACAATAGAGACGTATAGAGCCCAAACTGAGAGATATAGGGCAACGGAGTTGAATAAATGTTGAAAAGTGTCAAAACGGCATTGATACACTCGTAACCCACAAAAACATGCCAGTGCTTTAACTCGTAGTCCGGATGCAACAACTTATGAATACCGATACAGCTCATTGACAAAGATGAGCAGATACTTGCGGTAGTAAAAATGGCACCGAAATAGTTCAGCAACCCTACAACCATGGAAGAAACCTTTTGAAATTTAGAAGAAACTTCCACGTTAACAGTTTGACAATAATTCTCGAGGAACACTTCTTCATCATCGTCAGAAGGGTCCTCGTACTCAGGGGTTTTCAAAGTGACTGATTCTTGTTCCAACATTTTAAGAACCCAAAATGAACCACCGCTGCTGTTTGGCAGGATAGCAGCAAAATCTCCCAGAGATATACCACACATGAGACTGAAAAAAGCAGCAATTATCAACCCATAGATGATAAGCAGTGGCCCTCCACTGGCAATACCAACGGCCATCGACGCTGAGATACCGACCCATGAGCAACTTAATGAGAATGCGATACCTAATAGGGACCACCAATTAAAGTGCTTGTCAAACTTGACTTCTGACCTTTCTGAACTAGACATTCTTATTTCCGTCCTGTAACGATCTGGAACAATAGACAAAAAACATTTCTTTCATATACAAATAGGAACACTGCCCCTACTCTGTTCAAACCATGCTACTTATATATAGCTGATGAAAGCCTTGCAACTTTTTTATTTAAACTATTCTACGTCTTGTTGGGTCATTAATGACTCCACCGATGGCAGTTCATGCAACGCCATATCCTGATCATGTGCCGTAGTACATTGTGCAACCTGTGCCATAATATTGACACCGAACTTCTTCAGGGCCTGCACGTTGCCTTCATTCGGTTCCCCATTGAGAATGACCCCAAAAAGGTGGCTTCTCAAGCCATTATCGCAAAGATGATTCCAAGTCAGCAATGTATGATTCAGAGTCCCTAGCCCGCTGCGTGCCACGACAACTACGTACACTGGATGGCCGCTAGTCTCAATCAGATGTTTAATTAGATCCGTCGTAATTTCCAATTTACGAGTGATGGGAACGCAAACCCCGCCGGCTCCTTCTACGACCAATGGATTCTCTGCGCTCCACTCTTCAGGAACTACGAAATCCAACAACCTGATGTCGACATTAGGTTCGTACTCCATGGCCTGGAGCGGAGATAGAGGCTTCTGCAGCGCATAAGTGGGCGTGAATATAGGTGGTTGCCAAGTTGATGCGGCTATTTTGAAATTTTTCAATGTCTCGGAGTCACCTTGATCTGACTCAATTCCAGTTTGTACGGGTTTCCAGTATGCAGCTTTCCATTTGTGTACCAATAATGTTGATACAAAGGTTTTACCAACATCAGTGTCTGTACCGGTGACGAATACAATTGGTTGTTGTTCTTGTTGTTGAGATTTGCTGTTCATGACTTGTGCGCTAGTGATTTTTTGAGTTCTTTTCACTGGCCTACTTGTGGAAAAAAGTATATCTCTTTATATACTTCAGTAAACGAACTACCAGCGGGATTTTATTTTGTTTTGCCCAATAATTTTGAATTATAAATAGCCATTGTTTGTATATTTCATTTTCTTTTGGTCGGGAGGATGTCAACAGCGCAATTCGTTTTCTATTGCTAGGATAACAACTAATGTCCCAAGAAATTTCATATACACCAGATGTCGCGGAACTGCTAGACTTTGATAAAAAACATATTTGGCATCCTTATACGTCATTGAGTTCACCATTGAACGTTTATCCGGTAAAGAGTGCTCACGGATGCAAGCTGGTGTTGGATACCGACTCACCAGTGGACGTCGAGGTGATCGACGCCATGTCGTCGTGGTGGTGTGTTATTCACGGGTACAATAATCCAGAATTAAATGAGGCCCTTACCAAGCAGATGTTAAAGTTTTCTCACGTCCTTCTTGGTGGATTCACCCATAAAGGAGCTGTGAATCTAGTCCAAAAACTTTTAAAAGTGATTGATGAACCCTCTTTGCAGTACTGTTTCCTCGCAGATTCTGGCTCAGTAGCAGTGGAAGTAGCTTTGAAGATGGCTTTACAATCAAACATGTCAGGGGAAGCTACTAAAAATAGAACAAAATTTTTGACAATCAAGAACGGGTATCATGGTGATACATTTGGCGCTATGAGTGTTTGTGATCCTGAGAATTCTATGCATCATATCTACAACGATCGACTCAGTGAGAACATCTTCGCCCAAGCTCCCTCTATTGTCGATGGTCTTCCAACCAGCCAGAACGGTTTCGGGGACCATTGGAATGCAGAAGAAGTTACCGATCTCAAGAAGCAATTTGAATTGCATAGTGATGAGATCTGTGCTGTGATTTTGGAGCCTATCTTACAGGGTGCAGGAGGTTTGCGACCATACCATCCACAGTTCCTAATCGAAGTTCAGAAACTATGTAACCAATACGACGTTTTATTCATCATGGACGAGATTGCTACGGGATTTGGTAGAACAGGTGAGATTTTCGCATTCAAGCACTGTCAAAAATACCAGGACCAACGTGGCATCAGTCCTTCCGATCAGATCAAAGTTGTTCCTGACATATTGTGCGTTGGGAAGGGCTTAACTAGTGGATATATGACTATGAGTGCAGTGGTAGTCAACGACAAAGTTGCTTCCAGAATCTCTTCTCCAAATAGCCCTACTGGTGGCTGCTTCATGCATGGCCCCACCTTCATGGGCAATGCCCTGGCATGCAGTGTGGCAGAAAAGTCTATGGATATACTACTGCGTGGCGAGTGGAGAAAACAAGTGTCTGCAATTGAAGACCAAATTTATAGAGAACTATACCAGTACATCAAGAACCCAGATAATGGGCTCATTGGAACTGTTGTTAAGCGTGTGTCAGTTATTGGAGCTGTAGGTATCGTAGAGCTATACAAGAAGACAGATCCCGAGTGGTTCCAGAAAAAGTTTATATCCAAGGGAGTACATATCCGACCTTTCAACTGCCTGTGTTACATTATGCCACCATATGTGATCACGACAGAGGAATTGACGAAGGTTAATCAAGTCTTGATTGAAGTATTACATGAGTGGAAATCCCACATAAACCAATGATATACGATCTCATCAAGTCATTTGCCAAGGAATTCTTATTTCTTGCGTAAAATGCATTCTTTTACGCTATTATTTATATTGATGTAACTCAAAATAAAAATTTTATGGTTATTTATTCTAGCAGACCTTTATATCTTACTTTTCTTATCATAAAATTATATCGAAGCCTGCTGCACAAGAGAAAATTGACTAGTTCAGGGCAAGAACGTATCACAGGAAGTACGAGTTGAGAAATCTGGACCGAAATGGTCCGTGGTCGCCTACCCGCCTTCTGTGCCATTACGGTACTCTCTTCTATGTTATCCCATTAGCGCTAGTTACACTCCTCAGCGGCTGACACATCTCACGATCCTATCTTTTATTTATTATGAGAAGAATGGAAAAGATGGGATATTATAGGCTCAGCTTACTCTTCAAGCCACTACTGTTGAACCGGGTCGTACAACTCATACCTTTGAACCCTCTGGTAAATTTTTCCGGCAGAGTCAAGATTATTATTGAGGCAAACCTGTAAATTCCCTTCAGCATTTGATTATCTTCCGCTATTTGAAATCTTCGACTATATCTTCCTCTACTAACCTATCCGCAGTAACAATTCACAAGACCTTGAATGTAGTAAACGATGTCTATATAACTTAATATTGTGTAAGATCTTACAAGATGTACTGGGCCCAGGCTTTTCACGGGGATCAAACTGTTGCTCTCCTAGATGAGAAAACGCTTTACTATCACACTGAAGTAGCATGGGCAGTATTTTCCCTCGAATATTGTTATTATCAAAGCAAGCAATATCAGCAGTAGTTTTTATTTCAACATATAAGATCACCTATGTTGCAATCTCTGCAAAATTAGTAATGTTACCCTCCAAGTAATTGTATGACCTCTCTTCTGAAGGTAAACATTGCGCCTCTTTGTTTAAAGCAGCAGCACTAGTTTATCATGGTTTCGTTACCTAGGAAAGGATCGGTAGTGCTATGTAACACTTGGAAAAGATGAAATTTGTTAGCATGAAATTGAGTCCCTTGTGTTAAGGAAAAAGTGCCATCTTTAAAAACGCACTCTGCAAAATATGGTATTGCGCATACGAAGAATTAAGAAACTGGCACCATTGATCTTCACATCATTGTTGTCTCTCATTGTTCTTTTTAGGGTCTACCGACAGTATCCATTCTCCGACCATTTCGAAACACGCAGAGAAGATGATCGCTCTGGCAACCTGCACTGCTTTTCTAGACTGCGTCAAATAGAGGAATATGAAAAGCCGGAATTGACAAGTAAATTCTATGAACCGAATAGATGGAAATCTTTTATATCTTACGTTACCAGGGGTCGCAAGGATGTGAAAACTGTGTCCCGATCGCTATCCAATTTGGATTTGTATCAAAAATGCTCCAAAGAAATCCGTGCTGATCAGGATATTTCTCTTCTTCATAGCATAGAAACCAAGTTGTTCCCATATATAAACTTCGCAGCCCTAAATAGTGAACAATCTCATAATTTTTGGCCTGTTCATACCCGATTTGATGGAACAAAGTACCGTGGACAGGTATTACAATTTTCTTCTGAGAACAATTCGTTCATTGGAACTTCACCCATTGAATTCAAGGCTAGCGAACCTTTTTGGGAGAACTGGTTGAATTCAGCTCTTCAAAGGAATTCAAAAGGTGTGGTAATGAGCGTATCGGATTATCTGGTGGCTGATACAATTCGACTAATAAGAGTTTTGCGGCTGTTAAATAATTCCCTTCCAATTGAAATCGTTCACAAATCGGATTTACATGAGAGTTCTCAACAGCTCTTGATAGCAGCAGCAAGAGAATCTGGATCCTTAGATTATCCCCCTCAGGAATTGTGGTTTCTGGATGTGAAAGACATGTTAAATGACGAATATTTAGCGAGATTTAAGAGATTTTCGAATAAGTGGCTGGCAATTACCTTTTGTTCATTTCAAATACCAATCTTTTTGGACTCTGATACTGTACCTTTTGTCCCGTTGGATACACTCTATGAAATTGACGGATTTAAAAGAACAGGTACACTGTTTTTCAAAGACAGGAGTTTTCCAACCTCCAAGTTAAGTCCACTCCAAGTTAAAGTTTTGAAGCAGATAATTAATAATAGTCTGGACGTATCCTCGGATTCGGAGCAAGGTTTTGAAATCTTAAAGCATAACCTAAACGATGAGATGGCAATTGACGCAATAGAGGCCTTGATTTTCAAGAAACAAAAACATTACATGGACAGCGGCTTAGTGATATTCGATAAAAAAAAACACTTTTTCTGTCTGCCCATCGCAATAATGCTGCAATTTTCGCCTATCCAAGAGTTTTTCCATGGTGATAAGGAATGGTTTTGGCTTAGTTTGTTTATTTCCAAAAAAGAGTTTACTTTTTATCCAGTAGAGGCTTCGAATGTAGGAAGATTAGAGAAGCCGGAGACTCTAGAAAGCAGTACAATCTGTTCTACCCAGCTATCTCACACGGACGTGTACGGTAATCTTTTGTGGTTGAATGGCGGATTATCCGTTTGCAAAAAAAATTGTTGGAATTATGATTTTACAAAGCGTAAAGAGATTGCGGCCAAATACAAAAGCGTTGATGAATTACAGAATTACTATCAATCACCTGTGAAACTCGAAGCTGTCATAATACCCGATGTCAGCAAGTCCCCCTGGTCGCAACAGAGCGAATGCGTTATGTACAGCTATTGTACACATTATAGGAAGGGACAGTACGGAAAATTGATAGAGTTTACAGATTCTCAAAAGAAATATTACGAGAAAGTTGTAGAATTATGGAATAAAGTTGTATAAAGTATGTTGCAGTATGAGTACGGTGAATTTCCTATAAGTTTTTAAGCTTTTAGATTTCTCTCTAAAGCATGTTAAACCCTTCTTGACATCGTTTTCAAAGCGCATATTTCCTACGGAACTAGGCTGTTATTGAGATATCCTTATTTAAGTTACTCTTGGCGAAATGTTATTCCCGCATTTATATTTAGTTAACATTATGTGAAATTCGCTCAAAAAAAGAGCATTAGCTTTTTCTTCATTTTGCCTCAAGAAAACTTTAAAATAAAGTAGGAATGCCAACAATACTTTTCTTCAGTAAAAGACGAATATTGGCGTAGAATTTTACCGGTAATCATATATACTTGGCTTAGAACACTGACACATGCATTTTTCTCTGGACCCTTGCACAAATCATCAGTAGCGCCTGGATCAAAAGCTAACAAAATACCATATCTGTTTTAAACAAATAAGTATATCGCATGAAGTAAGTCTCCCGCACGTAAAACTACTACAACACATTTTCGCCTAGAATTATAAGAATGTTTAGTGCATTGGCTCCGAGCGAGTAATTGTACGATGCACGTGCATAAAAAGTGCTCAGCACCCAGTTCCGCTATTAGCACAGGGAAATTTTCCTTACAAGCGAGCCCTTCAATAGCTTAGGAAGTAAGGTTACTTTGGCGACGGCCATAGATGCCTGAGTAGCCTTTTTCCTTTTTCCTTCCCTCGAGAATGTGTGAAATGACGTTTTCGGGATAAAGCGGGCGCTAGCAAGAAACTTCTACTAAGAGTAACGTGGCTGAGAAGAGAAGAATAATAAAGGTATGCCATGGAATAATTTTAGAAGAGGGGGACCTGCTTCTTAGAAACACGTAATCTGAATCCCAGAGCAACTGCGTACAAAACAAGATCTTGGCTTTGTAAGCAGGAACGGCTTTTTCCGATAGAAGAACGTTTTTTGTTTTTTTATGCAAGACCGTCTAAAAATTTGCACCCTATTTAACATAGACACTCAACGAATACCATAATTGCACCTGGTTTCACAGGACCCTGAGGGAACAATACTCAAAAGAACAAAGACTACTGATAGAGGTCCCGATATATCCCTTCACTGCCGGTGACTATGGTAAAAATGAGGTTACAATTTCTGTATCGTTAGAGAAAATTTTTTTCGTTAAGGCAAACGCATCAGCGTTTACATAGGGAATTCCTAGCGTAGTTTAATGAGCAAGGTACATCAAACCCTAGTAGTTCTTGCAGTTACACAAAATATTCGTTAAAAGCCAGTTTTTCTCCTCTTTCTTAGTCTTGGCTGACTCTCATATAAAACAACTAGAGAAGCTGAGAAAGACTCCAGTTAATCGTGTCTCCTCAGCGTCTATTTCTTGAACCTGAGATGGCTAAATAAGCTTAGGTAGGCAAAACCATGTTGTTGGTACATATTATATCTTTCCTTCTGTTCTTCCAGCTTTCGGCCGCAAAGGCCCCACCCAGTAAAACGTCTCTAATAAATACTCATGAGAGAAGGTCGATATATTCATGCTACGTTGGTTTAAGTAAAGAAACATGGGGGTTCAATGGGTCCGCTATATGTCGGTATGAACCAGCAATCCAATCGATGCTTTACTGTCTTTACGAAGACACGCATGAGAAAGGGTATTCAAATAAAACTTTGGAGAAAGGTTTTGAAGAAATGAGACAATTTTGCTATACACCAAAGTTTTTGAACATGACTGATGCCGAGTTTTACACCTCATTGGATAATGGAACATACTATATACAAGATCAACCTAAAGCTGGCATCAATATCACTTATCCTATCAGACTGAACACTACACTAAGAAAAGCATACTATGATGCATACTATGGTTACTACTATAACCATGACATTCCGTATTATTTCGGGGGCATTATCTGTGCATACTTTGTGGGTGTTATGTTGCTTGCAGGTTTAATTCGTTTTTTGAATTATACCCCAATAAAAAAGATTATGTTTCAGCAAAAGCTAGTCAATTACGTGAGAGGTTATACTACTCTACCCAGTCTTTATGAAAAGCATGCAGAGCCCTTCTCGTACTTAAAAGTGATAACAGGCTATCTTCCTACTAGGTTTGAAACGTTGGTTATTTTAGGCTACCTCATACTTCATACCATTTTCATGGCCTACAAATATCAATATGATCCATACCACATCATATTTGCCGCTCATAGAGCAGAAGTGGCACATTTTGTTGCGTACAGAAGCGGTATACTTTCTTTTGCACACCTGCCACTCATTGTTTTATTTGCGGGAAGAAATAACTTTCTCCAACTTATTTCTGGCTTGAAGCATACCTCATTCATTGTGTTCCATAAGTGGCTGGGAAGAATGATGTTTCTTGATGCAATAATTCATGCTGCCGGCTTTACGAACTATTATTTGTATTATAAAAAATGGAATACGGTTAGATTAAGAGTCTACTGGAAATTCGGTATTGCTGCCACCTGTTTAGCGGGAATGTTAATTTTCTTTTCCATCGCAGCATTTAGAAGACACTACTATGAAACGTTTATGGCCCTCCATATAGTATTCGCAGCACTATTTCTCTATACTTGTTGGGAGCATGTTACTAACTTCAGCGGTATCGAATGGATTTACGCTGCAATAGCAATTTGGGGAGTTGATAGAATTGTACGTATCACCAGAATTGCACTCTTAGGATTTCCTAAAGCAGATCTACAACTGGTTGGATCTGATTTGGTCCGTGTAACGGTTAAAAAACCAAAGAAGTTTTGGAAGGCAAAACCAGGCCAATACGTTTTCGTTTCCTTCTTGCGTCCATTGTGCTTCTGGCAGTCGCATCCATTTACAGTCATGGATTCTTGCGTAAACGATAGAGAATTGGTCATCGTTCTGAAAGCAAAGAAGGGTGTGACAAAACTGGTAAGAAACTTTGTTGAACGTAAAGGCGGCAGGGCATCCATGAGATTAGCTATCGAAGGCCCTTATGGCTCCAAGTCCACCGCCCATCGCTTTGATAATGTATTATTGTTGGCAGGTGGCTCAGGGCTTCCCGGTCCAATTTCTCATGCCCTTGAATTAGGAAAGACAACAGCTGCAAGCGGTAAAAACTTTGTACAGTTAGTCATAGCAGTAAGGGGACTAGACATGCTCAACGCGTGTAAGAAAGAACTAATGGCATTAAAGGGCTTGAATGTTCAAGTTCACATTTATAATTCTAAGCAAGAGCTAGCTTCGGCTGAAAAAATTTCCTCAAATGAAGTCAAAAACGGTGAAACGACAGCAGAGAAGGCCCCATCTAGTCTAAGCAATTCAGAAAAAGCTCCTTCTGAAAGTGAAAATACAGAACTACCTCTTTCCCTGAATGACACGTCTATCTCCGATTTAGAATTTGCCACTTTCCATGTTGGAAGGCCAAATGTTGAAGAAATACTAAATGAATCTGCTAACCATTCTGGTTCACTTGCCGTCGTATGTTGCGGACCACCTATTTTCGTCGACACCGCTAGAAATCAAACTGCCAAAGCTGTTATCAGAAACCCATCAAGAATGATTGAATACTTGGAGGAATACCAAGCCTGGTGAACAATTTTTCATATTTAAGTAAACACTCAATGTATAATATCCTCTAACTGTTGTAATTTCATTAACGTAAATGGTTTGCGCCTTTTTTAGGGGACCCTTGTTGATTCATTCTAACTACTGAGGCATAAGTTGTTTCAAATAACACTTTTTCAGAAAAATAATCGTATTAAAAAGCAGAAAAATCATACGTAAGATGACAGAAGCTTCATATTTAGTAACTCTGAATTGTATAACACACCAATTGCCGATAGAATATGAACCAATCGATCTTCAGCGTTCATGTACTTAATTTAACTACCTGTATTTTCTTATAAAGATAAAATTGGTGTATAATGTAAGGGCCAAGAGAAAAAGGAATCCCGCATCCCAAGCAACTTCTAGTGGACTATTTCTTCAAAAAAATAACTGAATAAACACCTATATAATGTTCAGAGGTTATACTTTAGTGTTTTAGAATGCAGTACCAAAAGTAATATATTGAATTAATAACTATATGATGTGTAGCTAAGAATTAAATAGTAAACGTCTTCTGAAACCTTTTAAGAGGTAATTATTGGTATTCCAAAGTCATATGTGGAGGTAAGGGAGACACAAAATTATCTGGAATGACAGCGTGCTGACACCTATAAGGTTCCGTAACTTCAAATGCCTTCATTACTCAACATAGGAAAAGTGAAAGTGTGTGCCTCTAAAATATACGGAACATCGTCGAACTAAAAAAATCCATTAAGCAAAGTTAGAAACAGCATGCACTACAAGACATTTGGTTCATCATGAAGAATGCTCAATTGAACCATCAATCACTTTCTCTTGTTCGATGTTAGCATTATCCTCACTATCAGTTGAATCCTCAATGCTTTCGGTTTCAGTCCTCGCATCTTCCTGAACTTCAAGATCTAAAAGAGGCTCACTCTCTTCCAGACTAGTCTCCAAGCGGTCCACGATATCACGTAATGCCTTCACACAAGCCTTCAAAACAAATCTTGTGCTTGACCCATTTTCCTTAGCTTGAGATAGGACTGTGATACAAGAAGCATATGTGGTAGCGAGAAATAGTATGAATAAAATGGCTTCTGGTAAAATATCTATTTTAGCAATCTTACAAGAACCTGAATAATCAAAGTTCATACCCCGTGGCATACTTGAGCAGGAAATAGAACCAAATTTTGAAGCTAGAGTTACGAAAGCGGTAAACCACAGGACGGTCTGAACAATTTCCATCACGAATATTAACAGAACAGGCAAAAATCTCACAATCCCAAAATAAACTGAAAATGTGATTGAAACAGCTAAGCTCAGTCTAAGGATTCGATCCACTTTGTAGCTTGTGAGTATGGCAAAACTAGCTAACAACAAGTTAGTTACAGATAAGCCAAGTTGGAAATATCTTAGTACGTGGAAAGTAACGGATGTTGTTGTTAACTTTAACATATATGTATTGAGTTATTATTATAGATCTTGACTTGGTAACAAAATATCAAGCTGTAAGCACCGCCTGTATTCTCCTATTTATGGTTGATTATATTTTACTTCTGTTGAACCAAGAAAAAAATAGCAACTCGAAAAGTCCCTTATTCATTCACTTTTTTAATTTTTTTATATATCGCATACGTAATTGGAAACACGAAATTTTAACTTTGGGCAAATACATAAATCCTTTTGAGAAGTTGGTTTTTAGTCTTCAAGAGATTATAAACCAACATCCTTAAAAGATAGTATTCATTCCTCACCTGCCAATGCAAGAGTGGATATTGTTCAGCAAGCAGTGCAGCAAATCGGAAGCGAATTCCAATAAAAATTTGCAGAATAAGATTAGAATAATATATTGAGATTAAAGAAAAAGGTTATGCGAATTGCCTAAAGTCTTTAACTTTGAAGCGGCCAAACTCTAACAAACCTTGGCTAAAATACAAGCTTTGCCGGCCATGCAAACTGATTACATCATTCAGTATAAAGTGCCATATAAAAGAGGCACACTTTTCCACAACTGATTTAAATATAATAAAAGAATAAATCAGAAGGAAACTTTAAATATTGGTAATATTTATTTATGGCCGCTAAAAGATTAGTCCAGATATATCACTATAGAAAAGGTAAAGATAATACACTATCATTTCCAAATGTAAAGTTTGTTGATAGAACGCCATAAAAAAGAGGCTGACTTTTTGTCGTCCAAGTTCTTCGAAAAAATATATGTCAATGGCACCCGATATATAGCTGGATTTGGACCAGTACACGTCTAAGGAAATCTAACACCTTTTTTTCCTGAGCCAAATAAGCGGTGGAATTGAAACAGCTACCAAAATCATACCAAATCCAACCGCAATTGAAAGCCCCAATCTTGTGCCATAAAGAGCTGCCAATACAATCGGTGCCACCAGTTTACCAATCCCAGAGATTGCTCCAATTGAAGGCATCAACTGGACCTTGAGTTTGGGGTCGATGTACATGGAAAAAAGGGCTGGAATGCTCGAAGCCAAAAAGTTGTACCCTAACAATGTAATCGACATCCCAGCTGAAAAAAATATACCAGAATTTGTGGGTGGCATTGATTTATGCTTCAAGGCTTCGGATGCTCCAATCATAAAAGCTTGTCCCAGCAATGAAACAAACAATGCAAAGATGGACAGAAAAACTTGACCGCTGTACAGCGAATCTTTTTTCTTTACCTCAACGGTCTCACTTCCAGTTGTATCTGACTCTTCTAATCCGTCATCTTTGGCTCTGCCGCAGGAGCACCCGACGTTTATTAACTTTGGAGCGAAATAGCTTCCAGCCACACCAGGTATAGATGCGACCATAAACGCTATGCCTTGAAACTTGGTGTCCCAGTTAACGTGGAGCGTCAGGAACAGTGGCATAAAATAAACTACTTCGCTCATAATAAATGATGATAGGAACATGCTCCATAGTAAAATCAAGCAGGAGATGAGTTTTTTTCTTTCGACTCTAAAAAATTGTTTCAGAGCACTGAAAAGGCTATTTTCCGAATTTGTAACTTTAACCTCAGGATTTTCCAGAACGACAACTAATAAAAGGCATACTGCAAGAATTATGAAACTGGAGGCAAATGTCGGTGCATTGTAAGAGGCAATGCGATACCCTTTAATTTTAAAATCGCAATATCCAAAAAATATGACAATTAATTGTGCCAACGCCATGAAGATACCAGCCGCTGTTCGATAAATTGATAGAAGCTTGAAAACGATACCCCTATCTTGTGCAATTGATGTGATATAACTGAACACTATAGCACCAGAAGCAGATGCTGCACCACATATAATACG
>OBMA010000845.1_pt1 | contig 18604 bp, 26 predicted proteins | sample 1539141 | NCBI WGS metagenome assembly OBMA01 (sample SAMEA3991484, study PRJEB22521) | metagenome | biome: anthropogenic terrestrial biome; feature: sewage plant; material: raw primary sludge | place: Sweden | collected 2012-09-26 | reverse complement strand
TTTGCAAGAAATCAAGCTTTTACCTATAAATGATTTATTTTTTTAGAAAGGGATTTTATCATGAAATTAAGAAAACTCAGTTTTATCTTATTGGCAGCAACAGTTCTAAGTACTGCAACACCGATTTTGGGAAGTTATCATGTTTTAGCTGATTCTGTAGGACAACCCTCTGAGTTAGCGTATACTTATGATGAATCTGACAACGTACATATTGATTTACAAGAGAGTGATTTCTACAAAGTTGAATTAATTGCCAAATTAAACGCCGAGTGGGTTTTGGCAGAAAATAACTACTTAAGTTTGGCCAAAGATTATGAGACGCTTAAAAACGAGTATCAACTGTCTGATTCAGATATAGATATCTTAAAAATCATTCAAAGCAATCACAATAAATCATTATTCTACGCCCAGTATCAACCTAGAGTGTCGGTTAGAGACTGGCATATTTATATGACACATGATGACGTAATGCAGGTGGCAAACCTAATTGTAGGCTTGGGACCTGCTGCTATTGCAGCTACAGTATCTTCGTTCATGTCAGTTGTTCCAGGGGCAGGAACTATTATTGGAGCTGCAATTGGATATTTCGGAGCTGCAACGATTGCAGGGAACTTTGCGTATGCAGCTGCAACAGGAAGAGGTTTAAAAATTGGTTTGACTGGTATTTCAGCAATATAACCACCTCATGAGAAAAAAATATTTAGAGTATTTACCTTTAGTCACCTTATTGCTAACTCTCGCTTTAAACTTCTTCTTCCCTAACATCGCCAAATTGGTAAGTTTCGTATCTTTTTGGATGATCATAGGATATATCGTTTATTCTAAATACAAGAATTGACGACAACCTCTAAAAAACAGGGCAGCTTCATGCTACCCTGTTTTTTAGATAGATTCGATATTATTCAAGCAATTTGTAAACGTAAGACTTGCGAAATTCGCCATCACGGCCGTGGGCCAGGGCTTCAGAAGTCTTCAATTCTGCAAATTTATCGAGAATTTGGCCTTTCAGCTCCTTCCTAAGCCTAGTTTTTTTCTGTTCAGGAAGTTTTTCAAGCTCACGTTCATAGTGTAGATAAACACGTTTTGCGTATTCTGCCCTATGCTCATGTTCATCTAACTTTTTAGGTACGCGATGAGTGCCGTGTCTACCGCTGAAAACGTAGTCGGATCCAGCTTTTCTGAATAATTCGATGATTTCAACTTCTTCTTCTGCATTCTTGGCCATAATCGGCGAAATACGATACCTCCTGCCTTTCGTATGCTCATCTATGCGGATATACCACAATCCATTTTTAGCCCTTTTTGGGAACAAAGCCGTTCCTTTAATCGACTGAAGCTCGTCTTTGCGAAGCCCCAGGGCTGATCCGACTTTTTCAAAAAAATCCCGCTTTGTTTTTGAGATATGACGATCATTTTCTGTTTTGCGCCGAGAACGTTTCACATTCTTACGTTCCCTTTTTGGCGTTTCAGGGAAAACAGTTGTCGGAACGTTAAAAACCTTGCCCAAACGCCCTCCAGGGAGGCTCCTAGCGGAGAGCTCGCCCACTTCGTGGACGATTGGGGGCACTCCCCCACGAAAAGAGGATCAGCCAAGCCAACCCTCTTTTTCTACCCCGGGTCTCGACCTCCCCCCTCGACAACATGCCAGATCTTCATCTGACAAGTTCGGGGTTTCGTCTTCGACTGTCGCACGAACCACGTGCGATTGTCTGCCCTTCGGATTGCAGACAAAAAGAGTAGGCTAGTCGCCTACTCCTCTTCCACGTCCAAATATGATTCAAAAATATCGTCCTCTTTTGCGGGGTTATAACCTTTTAACAAATCGGACAAACTAAATAATGGAACTGGTTTTCCGTTAAGAAACAATCTGATGTTTTTCTCACTCATGTTGGACCTCTTTCCACGACATCGTTTTTTTATTGATAAATTAGCTAGTTTCTCGACACGAAATTGTTTCGGAGGGTAAATATACCACTTCTAAATTGTTCAAAGAGATTATTATAGTTTCATAATTAACGGTAAATTCTATTAAATCTTTATCAAATTTTAGATATCAATTTAGGATAAAAAATATTTAGTTCATCATCTTTCAAAGGTTCGATCATTTGATAGTCTAGATAAAAAGTAAGGATATTTCTAGAGTCTGTGGAGTATAATCTTTGTAACTCTTCTTGATAATTATATCCTGTGTATTTAAGATAAAAAGCAATTGACTTATAATATGGATAGGAATAGCTAAATTGATTTAAATAATTCCATAGTTTTTGCAAATCAATCATATCTTTAGAACGAGAGAAGGCTTCTAGAATTTCTAATGGACCTCCACTATATCCTGGTCTAACTGTTGTATCGATAAGTGTTCGTTCAATATTTGTGGTTCTGACAGGGCTTGAGAATCCCATAACTTTTTTTGTTACAACACCAGTATTATTAGTATTTTTAGAATTTAAAACGTGGACTTTATAAGAGGTATTATTATAGGTAAAAGAATAGATCATATTTGTACGTCGCATTTTTTTAGAAAAAGCATAATCTATTCGATCTTGAGATATTGAAGTATTCTCATTGTTATAAGAGTTTTTACTTGATTGCTCTTTATTAATATAGATATCTTTTGGTTGATTTAATGTTAAGTCGTTAACATATAATGCACTATAGTGAGATAGAAATGATTTGGATAAGAGAGAGAGAGCAATTTCATAATGTGATACGTGAGTATAAGTAGCTACATATCGAGTAATGATATCTTCCTTGTATTCATTAATAATTTTTATCGGTTGAAATAATCCTAATTGTTCAATGATAATATCTTTAAATTTGCTTAATGTTGCGGTACTCTTCAGTTTTCTTTCATTTTTCATTTCTCCGATAATTTGTATAATTGATGCTCTATTTAGGATATTGCTAAATTCTCTTTGGGCACGTTCAACGATTTCATCAGAATATTTTATGAAGTTATATGTATCTTTCTTGAGTTTGTTTTTTTCAAGAATAGATTTAATTTCATCTTCGGTAAGTGACATAAGAACTTCTCCAAATTTAGAATAAAAATATTGATTAAGCTATGGTATATATACCATAGCTTATAAAGAAAGTTTATCATAAAATTTTTCAAAAATCATCTCTAAGCTATGGTATATATACCATAGCTTAGTTAATTGATTAATTTTAAGAAAATTACATGGTAAAATATTATCAAAGATAAAAGGAGGAAGATCTTATGAAACCAGATGAAGTTCGTAATACTATTTTAAAAGCAATTTATTCAGATGCTGAATTAGTGGAAAATTTAGTTTTAAAGGGAGGAAACGCACTAAAACTACATAGAATAGTCAATAGGGAATCTCAAGATCTTGATTTTTCAATCAAAGAAACGATAAGGTTTACAAAAGAAAACGAAGGAGTAAAGCTTCAGCAACTAATTACAGATGCATTCAGCCAGAAAGGTTTCTTTGTCAATTCGTTCGAATTTGTTCCGAAGCCAAAGAATAGACATCGAGATTTACCACCATATTGGGGAGGATATAAAATATCATTTGCTTTACTTGATCAAGAAAAGTACCAGGATAAAATAAACTCTCAAGATTCTAGACAAATGAAGGAGTTGAATAAATACGCTCTATCTATCGAGGGTGGTGTAAAAAAAATTGAGATTGATTTAAGCTACGATGAGTATACAGAGCATAAAGAAGCATACGATTTAGATGGGACAACAATCTACTTGTACAGTCCCCTAATGATTGTCTATGAAAAGATTAGAGCCTCCTGTCAGCAATTGGAAGAATATCCATTAACGACCAACAAGACCAGAGCTAGAGATTTATATGATATTTTTAAAACATTAACCAATATAAATCAAGTGGAGTTGCGTTCAGAGGTACTGAGTGAAGATAACTTTTATATTTTAGAGAATATCTTTCGTGTGAAAGAAGTTCCCTTGGAATTAATGACGAAATTATCTACAAAGAAAGAAGAACTTGCAGATGATTATGAATCCAAAGTATTACCACAAATTCCAGTTAATGATAGGGAAGATTTTGAATATATTTTTGCTTACAATCAGGGATTGTTTAATCAATTATTCGAGAAATATGAAAAGTGGAGTAAGTAAATAAGTGACTTGAGTTTATCAGTTTTAGATGATTACTTTTGAAAAAGTGTTTGCGTAATTTTCAAAAACATTGTATAATGATTTTAGTTAAAATCAGAGAAAAGCAAAAAAAGACTAGCCCAGAAAAATGTTTGGCGACATTTTTCCAGGAGCTTCGTTGATAGCCGACACTATCAAACGAAACTACTTCTAGCACAATTTCTTATTTGATTTCATTATAACACAAAAATACAAATTTGTGTATTTGAAATTACTTAAAGATTGTACTAGTATTTTTAAAAAAAATCAAGTAGTTTTGTAAAAAATGTGGAAGGTATCAACAAAAAGTTGATACCTTTTGTTATTTTTCTTAGAAAGGAGCTAATAATGGATATAACACTGATTCATCGTATGATTCTTAAAGATGGATTGAGAAATTTTAAATTCAAAAATAGTAAGTACCAGGATGCTTCTTTCGAGGAACAAAAAGGTTCAATATTTGGATATCGTAATAAAAAAAATATGGTTAGTGGGAGAGGACTTGTCTTAACCTCATTAGAAGCGATTGAAGAAAATAAGACTTTATTTAGCCATTGGACACCCAATATTTATCGTTATGGAACATATACGCAAATAAAACCACGTGTTACTCAGGGACATAGTGAAAATAATCTAAGACAAATAAATACTTTCTATATTGATTTTGATGTTAAAACTCAGAAAGAATCAATCAATTTTAGTGATATTTTGGTATCTTCCCTTGACTTAGGATTTATGCCAACACTAATTTTGAAGACCGAAAAAGGATATCAGGCTTATTTTGTGTTGCAGGATGCTGCTTATGTGACATCTTCTACCGGATTTAAAGTAGTGAATGTAGCTAAAATGATCTCACAAAATATCAGAGAGCATTTTAAAAAGGATAATTTACCAGTCGATATGACGTGTAACCATTTTGGTATTGCTCGGATGCCAAGGTTAGATAATGTTGAGTATTTTGATAAAAATAATATCTATACGTTTGCTGAGTGGCTAAGCTGGTCTATGCAGCAAAATGATTTTGAGTACCTTAAAAGACCAAATCTTTTTGTATTATCTGGGACTGAAGGACAGAAACAAATTGATGAGCCCTGGTATCATCTTCTAAAAAACACTTCTAAAATTCGTGGTGAGAAATCCCTTATGGGACGGAATAATGTTGTTTTCACGTTAGCTTTAGCTAACTATGCATCAGGAATCGATCAGAGCGCCTGCTTGGAGGAACTTACTGATTACAATGATGAACTAGCTATCCCTCTGAAGATAAATGAACTTAAAAAGACAATCATCAGCGCTTATTCAGGGAAATATGAAGCTGCTAGTAGAGAGTTTATCAAAATTCTTTGTCAGACCTGGGTTAATCCTAATTTAACCTCAAAAGATTTGTTTATCCGTCAAGGATGGTATAAATTTAAAAAGTCACGTGACCAACGTCAACGTAGTCATTTTTCAGAATGGAAAGAAGATGTCTTGTCCTATATTAATCAACGTGCTAGTAAAGATAATCCTTATCTTAAGATACAGAAAAAAGATATCACAAGTAATGTTGGAGTTCCAGAGCGTTCTCTAGACTATGTTCTCAAGCAACTTCAAACTGAAGGGAAAATCTTATACTCGTTCAAACGTGGACGAGGAGGGGGCATCCTCCTTGCTTCAGTACTTGCAGTAGGGTTATCGTTGGTAGGAATGACGAAGCAAGCACGTGAGTTATACTATCAGTATCTCTCACGAACATTAGAACAATTAGAAGGAAAGGTGGAGAATGTCCTTGAAACGTTTATCAAGGGGCTTTCAGAAGGCTCAGAGACCTCCTTATTTGAACTTGATACAGGCTAGAATTAAAACCCGCAATGTGCCATTACATTATATCTATGATAATGGGTTGAGAAAAATTAGGACAATAGGGTATAGATTAGTGTCATTCCTTAGAGGATAAGAGACTCCCTAGTTTCAGTTAGGACATATAACTTAGGCAAAAAAAGTATGGCTAGGATTGGATATATTAGAGTAAGTAGTAGTAGTCAAAAAATAGATCGGCAAGTAGAGAATCTACCAGGTCTTTTTAAAGTGTATACTGATAAGTTAAGTGGTAAGGATAGGGATAGACCAGGGTTAAAGGCCTTATTAGATTTTATTAGAGAAGGGGATATTGTCGTTGTTTCAGAGTTAGATCGACTAGGAAGAAATAACAAAGAATTAACAGAAGTTATTTCTGAGATTTATACCAAAGGAGCAACTGTAGAAGCACTTAATCTGCCTTCCTTAGCAGGTATTCAGGATGATAACTTGAGACGTTTGCTTAATAATTTGATTATTGAGATTTACAAGTATCAAGCAGAATCTGAGCGAATTAAGATTTTGGAAAGACAACGTCAAGGGATAGAAATAGCTAAGAGAAAAGGACGTTACAAGGGCAGAAAACCATTATTTACTAGACATGATCCTAAACTGCAGCATGCCTTTGAGCTTTATTTACAGGGATGTTCTGACAGAGAGGTTGAGGAGATGGTTGGCATTAATTCCAGGACATTTAGGAGGTATAGAGAGAAATATGGAATAAAAAGAGCAACATAGAATTATGTTGCTTGATTAGAGGTATTATGAAAAAGAAAATTGATACAGTCTATTATTTGTAGTTCAGGTTGCTGGTCAGAGTCAATGATTTCAAAAAAGGCTATATGAGATCTAAATAAACTTTGGTAATCAATATTTTTTGTGATTAAGATGATATGGCCAAATTGATCATTTTTTCTAATTTTTGAAGCTAGATTTAAGTAGTCATCTGGGTTGTTATTGTCATTTATGATAAAATAAGTATTATGTTGAATATTGGTAATATCAATGCTATTTTTTAAACTTTGAAATGGTATTCTAGGATAGTATTCTTTCAAATAATTTTCTATGAATGGCTGAATATTAGGATTACTATTTTGTTGTTCAATTATATAAATCATTTTCTTTCCTCCCCTCCTCCTTTCTGTCATAACTATTGTACATTAGTTAAATAGGCTGTTGTTATAGATGTAATGAGATGTCATTATTATATAATGACTGGCAATAAATTGCATTTCATGATAGAAATAATGTCATTCATGACAATTAAAGATAATGAGCATCTGTTTTTGATAAGATGCTATAAAAACTAGGAGGCTTATAATGGAATTTTTAATTGTTAATGATAATAAGAATAGTGTAAAAGTAGCATTATCAGATATTTTTTATCTAACGCCATCAGGAGAGAAACCTCATGTGTTGGACGTGGTGACTTTGCAAGGTCTCTATGAGGTTCATTCTACTTTAAGTCGTTTAGAATCTGAGCTAAAAAGTGGATTTTTTAGGTGTCATCGCAAATATCTTGTTAACCTTAAAATGGTACGTGGTATTAATAATTCGACAAAGTCAATTTTATTCTTGGGTGACCAAGTGGGAAGTATTCCTTATTCACGTTATAAGAAAAAAGAATTACTTGCACTTTGGAAACAAATATAGGAGATTTTATGTTAAATATTTTTATTTTAGAGGATGATTTTCTCCAGCAGTCTCGATTGGAGAAAGCCGTATTATCGTGTGTCGAATCAACAGCAGTAAAATATAAAACATTAGAAATTTTTGGGAAACCTAATCAATTATTGGATGCTATTCAGGAAACAGGTAATCACCAATTTTTCTTTTTGGATATCGAGATAAAAGGTGAGGAGAAGAAGGGGATGGAGATTGCACGTGAGATTCGTGAACGTGATCCTTATGCTGTTATTGTATTTGTGACAACTCACTCTGAATTTATGCCAGTGACTTATCGTTATCGCGTATCAGCTTTGGATTTTATTGATAAAGGGTTATCAAATGCTGAGTTTCACAAGGCTGTTTCAGATGTTTTGGTCCATGCTTTTGAAAATATTGACCATACAGTAGCTGAAAATTCATTTGTTTATAAGACAGAAAATGCTCACGTTCAAGTTCCATTTAGCGATATTTTATATTTTGAAACGTCTACAACAATCCATAAAGTAATATTAAAAACTAAAACAGGCCGACAAGAGTTTTATGGTCAGATTTCAGATATTGCCAAGGCAGATAAACGTTTATTTCATGCACATAGAGCTTTTGTTGTCAACCCAGCGAATGTTACAAAGATAGATAGAACAAACCATATTATCTATTTTGAAAATGGAGACTCATGTTTAGTATCTCGTCTAAAACAAAAACAGTTAGTAGATTTGGTGGAGAATAAGTGATGTCCTTATTTATAGTTTACAACTTAATATTTTTTTTAGATGTTTTAATACGTCTAGTAGTTTTTGAACAAATTAGTGGCTTATCTTTCTCAACAAAAAAGAAATTAGGATTAGCGGCTATTCTAACCATTGTTGTAAACATTTTATTTGAAAGATTTTATCATATTTTGGAACCTATGACTCTCTTGATGGTTATTCCCTTTTTGAAAACAAATTGGAGTACACTTCAGAAAATATTTTATGGCTTACTTCCTATGGTTATTGGAGATATGTTTCAAAGAATAATAGGACTTTATTTAAGATTCATATTTAATGTCTCTATTACAGAGTTTAATTCAAATTTGGTATTTAATATTTTACTTACAATATTATTGATTCCGTTCTATTTTTCCTTTTTTAAAGGTTTAAGAATTGAATCAGATTATCTTCGAGTTGATACAGAAGATAGAGAATTGCGACCTATTTTTTCGGGATTAAACACTCTTTTTATTACTTATTTTATACTTATCAGAGGAAATATAATACTAGAAAATGCATCTGATGCTGGAATAATTACTTTATCATGGGATACATATTTTATTAGAACTAATATTTTACTAATTTATTTTATTTTATTTACGATTAGTTTATTATATTTAAATTATCGTGAAAAAGAAAAAGAAGAGAAAGCAGTTCAATTTTTGAAAGATCAACAGTTAATAGAGCTTTCAAAATATAGTACTCATGTAGAATCTTTATATCGTGAGATTAGAAGTTTTCGGCACGATTATACCAATATATTGGTTAGTTTGAGTGAAGCTATTCAGGATGAGGATATCAGTCTTATCAGTAGTATTTACAATACTGTTATTGTAGACTCAGATAAAAAATTTTACAAAGGAAAATATGACATTGCGAAGTTGTCCAACATTCAGAATCCAGTTATGAAGAGTTTACTATCAACGAAATTGATTGAAGCTCAAAATAGAAATATAAATATTTCAGTAGAAATAGAAGATTTGATTGATATTCCTAAAATTGAATTAATAGATTTCATTCGTATACTATCTGTACTTATGGATAATGCTATAGAGGCTGCAGAGAGATGTGATGATGGTCAAATAACATTTGCTTATTTCCAAGATGGTGGTTCTAAAGTTTTATTAATTGAAAATACAATTGAAGAAGAAAAAATTGATATTGAAGATATGTATAAATATGGGTACTCTAGTAAAGGAAGTAATAGAGGGATTGGACTATCAAATGTTAGAACTATCTTATCTAAGTATCCTCGGATAAATATTTCAACCACGAGTTACTCAAATCAATTTAGTCAAAAATTGACCTTTATTGATTTTATGAAAAGAGGTTAGCCAATTTAGGCTAACCTCTCTTCTTTGTATTAGGAAATATAATATCAAAAAACGAAAAACCATCTCCTCCAGTAATTTGTTTAAGCTCGTTAGTTGGAATTAAAGATTGTTTATTAAAAATACTTTGATTATTTGTTACTTTTTTCATGCTATTAACTCCTTATTTCTTTGATTAATTTCTATAAGTTAATTATATTACAATTATAATGAAAACGCTTTAAAAAGTAATGAATGGTTAAAAATTTGTAACGAATGACCATTTTTAAATAATAGATAATAATTATAATTATGTTGATAAATATAATTATAATGATATAATGAAAGATGAGATAAGGAGGAAAAGAGTTGAAAATTATAACATTTGCGGCAATAAAAGGTGGAGTAGGAAAAACTACTCTTGTCTATAATTATGGAGAGTGGCTAGCTAACAAAGGGAAAAAAGTGTTACTACTTGATTTAGATCATCAATGTAATTTAACACAGACCTATAATTTATTTGAGACTGAAGGGACAGTAGCAAATATTTTTAGAGGTAATGGAGATATTAAAATTTGTCAGGTAAAAGATAACATTGATATTATACCAGGATATATAAGACTTGATACCCTAGAAAAAGAACTTGAAACAAAGTCCTATAAAGACATGTTGTTATATATGTGGCTAGAAGATAACTATGAGTCAAAAGAACTAGGGAAATATGACTATATTTTAATAGACTGTCATCCTGATTTTTCGACTGCTACAAGAAATGCTATTATTGTTAGTCACTATATTCTTAGCCCAGTTACTCCTGGAGAACATGGTTATCAAGCCAAATTTAATCTGGAGGAGCGACTGGAAGAATTTAGAAAAGAAGCATTTGATTTCAAAAGTAGAGAAAGTTATGTAACTGCTCAACTGATGTTTATAGGTAATATGATAAAACATAATACAAAGTCATCAAAGGAATTAATATCCTCTTTAATTAGCAATGATGTCGTTACTATGATTCCACATAAAGAGTTGTTCAATAGATCAACCTTAGATAAAATGTCATTATCTGTCATGAGTCAAGATAAGGTTATGTATAGTAAAAATAAAAAATTTTTTGATGATTTAGAGACTACGTTTACGATGATTCATGAAAAAACATCAACATAATTATATTTATAAACATAATGATTGGAGAAAAGAATGGCATTTGATAATACAAAGACTAAAATTAGCAATATGTTAAAATCAACAGAAGATAAGCAAGAAGTTGAAAAAGTTCATAATCCTATTAATAATTTTGAACGAACAAAACAATATCAATTTACATTGCAGCCTTCAGTTAGAGAAAAAATTAATCAGTTAGCTAAAGAAGCTGGCTATCGTTCTGCATCATCGTATCTTAATGATTATTTTAAAAAACTGTAAGAGAATATTTTTATAGAGAAGATAATAGACTTATTGTTCAGATAGGTCTATTTTTCTTTGTAAAAATAGAAGAAATTTTATCATTTTCAATAAAAAATAGCTATTCATTACTAAAAAATGACATTTCATTACTTCTTTTTCAAAAAATGTAACCGATATCATATACTGTGTATGTAAACAAAATAACAACTAGAAATTTAGTAGAAAGGCAAGATCCATGAAGAAAAATAAAATTGATAATAGATTTTCATCTTTATCAGAACAAGAATTAATTAAAATTGGAGGAGGTTCTATTTGGGATGTTGTAGTGAAATCAATATTTGTCCCAACAATGCCTGTGGGAGTAAATTGGCTGTTAAATAAAAAATAGAGGAAATCTTTACTATTTTAAAAAATTGGGAGAATAAATTATGAAACAATTTCAATCAATGAAAATTATAGAATTACAAGATATCCAAGGCGGTTCATCATTACTTGATATTCCTTAATGATATTATTGATATTTTAGATATTCACAGAGGGAATTATGAAAAAATTGAAATCAAATTATAAAAACTTAACTGTCGAAGAACTTGTTTCTATTGAAGGGGGAATAGCTCCTATATTTTTAGCTCTTGCTGCAGGAGCACTACCAATATTAGTAACTAGTTGTAGTAGAAAAAAATGATAAGGAGAATACTATGTTAAAAATGAAGGGAAGATTTCCTTGAAGCAATATTAAATCATTATAAATCAAATGTGAGACTATAAAATAAATTAAACAATACAAGGAGAAAATATTATGAATAAATTTGAAACAATGGACAATATGAATACTAGCTTTGTAGCTCTTTCAGACCAAGATTTGATGGATATGGAAGGTGGATTCGTTATTACAGGAACAATGGTGGGTATTGGTGTTGGAATTTTCACAGGAGCGTTTGGAGTAGGGTACGTAATTGGGCAAAGCACCAAGAAATAGCATATAATATTTTATTGAGGAGGTGGATTATGGTTATTACTGGTAAAAAGGTATTTAAGATGATTTTCTTTGCTAGTTTAATTTTTCACATATCATTTATTGGATACCAAATGAGTCAATCAATAAATATTAGTGGGAGTTACTTGGTAATAGCTGCTTCTAGTATCAGTTCAATGGCTCTCATCATGATGTTAACTAAAGATAAAGGAGAATAAATATTATGAAACAAATTAACACTTTTGATGAAGTAAATACAAACTTTGTAGTACTGTCTGAGCAGGATTTATTGGATGTAGAAGGTGGGTTTGTCGTTACGTTGACTACGGGAGCAATAATTGGTCTTGGTTTAGCTGCGACAGGTCTAGGGGCAGGGTATTATTTTGGACGACAATAGATTGTATCTAAAGAGGCTTGGCAAAAATTCAAATTTCCGCCTTGCTGTTGAAAATTGAACAAAATAAAATGGCTTAGAATCAACGTTTTTTGACGACGTTACTCTAAGCCATTTACTATTTTTTAGACTTTTTGCCCAGCCTCTTTTTAATTAGATGTGATTCCAAACTTTCAGAAAATAGTGTATGATAGAATGATAAGACACTAAAGGAGATATTATGGGATTCAAGAAAAAGCACTATCGTCCCCAGGTAGATACAAGAGATTGTGGTGTAGCTTCATTAGCAATGGTTTTTGGCTATTATGGTTCGTATTACTCTTTAGCAACTCTTCGTGAACTCGCAAAAACTACCCAGGAGGGAACAACAGCATTTGGATTGGTCAAGGTTGCTGAAGGGGAAGGATTTGAGACACGTGCCATTCGTGCTGATATGACTTTATTTGATGAAGATATTATCTACCCATTCGTTGCTCACGTTGTTAAGAATGGTACTCTGATGCACTATTACGTGGTTGTTGGATGCGATAAAAAGACAATTCATATTGCTGATCCTGATCCGTCAGTTAAGATGATAAAGATGCCACGTGAACGTTTTGAAAAAGAATGGACTGGAGTGTCAATTTTTATTGCTCCTACGCCTAGTTATAAGGTTCATAAGGAGCAAAAGGACAGCCTACTTTCCTTTTTACCGATTTTATCTCGTCAAAAAGGATTGATTCTTAACATTGTTGTAGCTACATTATTAGTTACTTTAATTAATATAGTTGGCTCCTACTATTTGCAATCGATTATTGATACCTATATCCCAGAGCAAGTAAAAAATACATTAAGTATTGTTTCTGTGGGACTTGTGATCGTTTATATCTTGCAACAGCTAATTTCTTACGCTCAGGAGTATTTACTTTTAGTTCTTGGTCAGAGATTATCTATTGATGTTATTTTATCTTATATTAAGCATGTTTTTCATCTACCAATGTCATTCTTTGCGACAAGAAGAACAGGAGAGATTGTATCACGTTTTACGGATGCAAATTCCATCATTGATGCTTTGGCAAGCACAATCTTATCTATTTTCTTAGATGTTTCTATTATCATTATTGTATCGATAGTATTATTTTCTCAAAATATCAATCTCTTTTTCATTAGTTTATTAGCTTTACCAATTTATACTATTATTATTCTATCGTTTATGAAACCCTTCGAGCGTATGAATCAAGAAACAATGGAAGCAAATGCTACTTTATCTTCTTCAATTATTGAAGATATCAATGGTATTGAGACTATTAAATCATTGACAAGTGAAAAGCAACGTTACCAAAAAATTGATAAAGAATTTGTTGATTACTTGAAAAAATCTTTTGCTTATGGTAAGGCGGAAAGCACCCAAAAAACGCTAAAAAAATTGGCACAATTATTGCTAAACGTTGCTGTTCTTTGGATGGGTGCTAATCTAGTTATGGATAATAAAATGTCCCTTGGGCAATTGATTACCTATAATTCTTTACTAGCTTACTTCACAAATCCGTTAGAAAATCTGATAAACCTGCAGACCAAGTTACAAACAGCTAAAGTTGCTAATAATCGTTTAAATGAAGTATATCTCGTTAAATCAGAATTCGAAGAAACCAAAACAGTTCATGATTTAAGTCATTTCAAAGGTAATTTAACGTTTAAAAATGTTACTTACCGCTATGGATACGGAAAAGATGTTTTAACTGATATTGATTTAAGTATTAAGCCTGGTAGTAAAGTATCTTTTGTTGGTATATCAGGCTCAGGAAAAACAACATTAGCCAAAATGTTAGTCAATTTCTTTAGTCCTACTAAAGGAGAGATGTTATTAGATGATGTTAACTTAGAAGATATTGATAAAGAAAGTCTACGTCGTTATATCAACTATCTTCCACAACAACCATACGTTTTTAATGGAACGATTTTAGATAATCTTTTATTAGGAGCTAAAGAAGGAACGACCCAGGAAGATATCTTCAGAGCAGTTCAGATTGCTGAAATTAAGTCAGATATTGAAGCTATGCCGCTTAATTATCAAACAGAATTAACATCTGATGGTTCAGGGATATCAGGTGGACAACGTCAACGTATTGCTTTGGCACGTGCCTTATTAACAGATTCTCCAATTCTTATTCTTGATGAGGCAACCAGTAGCTTAGATGTCTTAACAGAAAAGAAAATTATTGATAATCTCATGGCGCTCGATAAAACATTGATATTCATTGCCCATAGATTAACGATTTCAGAGAGAACTGAACATATTGTAGTGCTGGATAAGGGGAAAATTATTGAAGAAGGCAACCATAGGGAGTTGTTAGCTAAACAAGGCTTCTATGCCCATCTTGTCAATAGTTAGGAGAAGATATGTACGAAGAACTATTAGAAAGCTCGGAATTTTATCAGAAACGTTATCATAATTTTTCAAGTAGAATTATTTTACCAATATTCGGTTTATTGATTTTTGGGGTAATCTTTTTAGCCTTTATGAAAAAGGAAGTTACACTAAAAAGTCAAGCGACAGTTGAACCGGTAAAAGTATTAGCTCAAATTCAATCAACTAGTAATAATACGATTAAAACAAATAATCTTCAGGAAAATAAGTTGGTCAATAAAGATGATTTGCTTGTTGAATATGAGACAGCTAGTGAGATGATTCAACATGATAGTGCTCAAGATCAGTTAAATAATCTTAAACAGCAAAAAGAACAATTGGAATTGTTAAAATCTAGTGTTGAGAGTGGAGTAAGCCAGTTTCCTCAAACAGATTCATTTGGTTACTATAAGAGATTTGAAGATTATCTTAACCAGCGTCAAACCATTACTAGTAATGTAGAGCAACAGAATGGAACAATTGCATCCCAAAATGCAGCCTCTCAAAATGCTCAGAATACTATCGGAGGCCTAATTAATGATACTACTCAAAAAATAGCCAATTATGAAGCTGCTAAGAGTGCAATCCAAAGTGGCCAAGTAGTAGATGCTACTAACCCAGCTTATTCGATATATTCTACCTATATAGCCCAAAGTGCAACATTGCTCACAGATGTTGAAAAGACAACTTTAATGAATCAGGTAGTTACTCAACTTGATTCTCAAATACAGCAATATCAAACAGAATTATCAAATTATCAGATTCAGTATTCTGGTTCAGGAACGCAGCAAGCTTATAATTCGAGTTTAGATAGTCAACTGGCTTCATTGCAATCTCAAAAAATAGCGGAAATAAGCCAGGAATTAACAGCTTTAGATCAAAAAATTAAGGAATTAAATGGTGGTTTCTTATTACAAGAAAATACTTTAAAAGAAACCAAAATCAAGGCTAGTGTAACAGGAATTGTCCATGTTAATCCTGAAGTCATTGATTCAACGATTATCCCTGAAGGAACAGTAATTGCACAAATTTTTCCGAAGTTAGAAGATGAAAAGGCAGTCAAAATTGAAACCTATATATCTTCTAGAGATATAACGAGTTTGAAAATTGGAGATACAGTTAAGTTCAAAACTCAGGATTCTTCAAATAAAGAAGTGACTTTGAAATCTAAAATCACTAGTATTGACAGTAGTGCAACAAAGACAAAAGAGGGAAGTTATTTCAAAGTTGTATCAGAAGCAAAATTATCAAATAAAGAATTAAAAGATTTGAAATATGGTTCATCAGGAGACTTAGTTGTAGTAACTGGAGAGAAAACTTACCTAAAATACTATCTTGATAAATTTTTAAATTAGCATAATGAAAAGACGGATTTCCCAAAAAGGAATTCGTTTTTTTTTTTAGAAAAATGGTCATTCATTACTGATTTCAGTCATTTCGTTGCAAAAGGGATTAATAAGACATTTGATATTTTATGATGCTTCTTTTTATTTATAATTTAAAAACTAGTTCGGTTCTGATAAGTGAATTGGTTAAAGTGATAAAAAAATCAAGAAGACTCAGCTAAAATTTTGATAGGGGTTTGGGGACGGAGTCACCAATTATTTAATATTGTCAGTCATGAGAAATGAAAATTTCGGAAGTGCTGACAATATTAATTTTTGGATATTGTGGTCACAATATCTGAGCTCGCTAAGCCCTAAAGTACTCAAATAGATATTAGTCGTAAAAAATCCGACTTACGGTTATTGTACGACTAGGTACGGAGGATTAATAGATGTCAAATGAGATACGAGAAGTTAGACGAGAAATCAAATTAACGTATCAAGAAAATAAAATTCTTGAGGATTTATTACGAAAATCTGGAGCTGAAAATTTTTCTGTCTATGCACGTAGAAGATTACTTGGAACATTTCCAGATAACCAGATGTTAGAAAAGTTATTATTTGATCTATTTAAAGTTGAGTTGCTGCATGAGGTTCAACACATCAGTAGAGAGATTAGTAGAATTAGAGGGCTTGCTGAAGGGCAAGGAGGAGTGACAGAAGAACACGTCTCTATTATTCTGATATGCGTTCAGGAGTTAAATCAAGAAGTGAGTAGAGAGATTCCACTGAGTAGGGAATTTAAAAATAAGTATATTAGGGATTTATAAAACTCTAAATAAAATAAAAAAAGCTGATATTCAGCTTTTTCCAGTATACATTATAGTACTATTAAGCCAAACGGTAAATTTTTACCTTTGGGCTGTGGTAGTGATTTAAACCAAGGTGCGATAATCATTCCTCCATTTGTAAGAGAAAGCTCAGTATTTGTCATAGAGTTAAAATTCTTCATATTATTAATTGTTTTAAGTTTTGTCATATGTATCTCCTATATCCTTATAAATAAAATATTTCTTCTATTCTTTTGTCGAAGAGAACAGCAATTTTTAGTGCAATAATTATAGACGGAATAGCTAAATTTCTTTCTATCTGAGATAGGTGCTGACGAGAAATACCAATTGTCTGACATAACTCTTCCTGAGTTAAACCATGTTTTTTCCTTAAAGTTTTAATATTATTGAATGTCATGGTAAATACCTCTTCTAATAAAAGATGATACTCTCATCTATATTATGAGTGATTAATTATTTAAGAAGTTTGATAAGGTAATTTGCAATATTTTTTGCTAAGGAAATTGGAGGTAGAATCATTCCCCCACCAATTGTATTTTTTAAATCCTCACTAGTTAAATTAATGAATTTCTTTTCCATATTTGATATTCCTTCCTCTATTAAAAAATTAGTTATTGTTTTGTTTACAATTATAGTATATGACATCGACTATAGTCTTTGTAAATAAAGTAGTGAAATGTCGTTTTTTAGTAATGAATGACTATCGCTCTTCAGGTAGAAGATGCTGATTATATTACCAGAGAACATATAGGAATTATTTTAACATGTGTTCAAGAATTAAATGCTGAAATTGATAAAGTTGTACCCTTGAGTAAAGAGTTTAGAGAAAAATATATGTAGCCGGTAAGAAAGGATTATTTGAAGATTATCTTGAAGAACATCAGTCTGATCCAAGCTTTTACAAGCAAGGAGAATATGGCGGTATCTTTATTAAGAGAGTGCCACAATTCGACAAAAAAGGCAATAAAATCATGATTGAATTATATAGCAAGAAGGACAAACATTCACGAGAGGACAGAAGAAACTCTTTGATGCGATTGAGAAATCAGATAATTTTATTGTCACGTCACCTATTTCTTACGCTGGAAAAAATAGGACGAATAAGAACGCCAGGCAGTTGTTCGCTCTCTGTATTGAGATTGATGAACTAGTCCCAAAGACGGGTTTAGACGAATTGATCCATACATGGAATAGCTTGTCGCATTCACTATACTGCGCAAGTGGGAGGTGAACTTCTATGCGTATCTTCCTAACACTTGTCTTGCTACCGTTACTAGTAGAGATACTGGCTAACGTGATATCGGAATGGCTAATCCGATTGGCAGACAAACGCGACAAGCAAAAACAGTAGCCTGAGCACCTTGAGCAAGTGCAAAAAAAGGATCAGTCCTGGCCGACTGATCCTTTTTTCTATGCGTTTGAGTTCCTAACACTCTTAAGCTCTTTTATTATCTCATATTCTTTATTTTGGGTCAAGGAAGTCCTCTTTTTATGTTGCAAACGCTTTATAAATATATTAATGTATGTTATAATTATTCTTGAAAAGCACCGAGGTATTAGCTTGTTAGAAAGGAGT
>OBMA010000844.1_pt1 | contig 18605 bp, 16 predicted proteins | sample 1539141 | NCBI WGS metagenome assembly OBMA01 (sample SAMEA3991484, study PRJEB22521) | metagenome | biome: anthropogenic terrestrial biome; feature: sewage plant; material: raw primary sludge | place: Sweden | collected 2012-09-26 | reverse complement strand
CATTAAGAAATTTACTTCCATTTTCTATGAAAGATACATACAAAATGGAAGTATTTTATTATATTTCTATTTTTATTTCTATTAATCTTTTTCTGGTGCTTTTGAATTAGTTTCTTTTGTAAATCTTTGAACTAATGCTTTTTTATTTTTTCCTGCAAAATTAAAGTCATATTTTATTAATTTTGTATTTTCAACAACTTTTGATTCTGGTGGATTTATTGCATTAATGTTAGTTAAGAATTGGAATGATCCAACATTTTTACCCATCTCTTGAGCTTTTTTAGTTAATACCCAATCAATGAATTTTTTTGCTGCTTCTTGATCTGGTCCACCTTTTAATAATGCTACTCCTCCAACTTCATATCCTGTTCCTTCAGAAGGAGCTCCTAACACTATGTCAGAGTATCCTTCTTTTTGATATTTAATTCCATCATGTAAGAATGTTATACCAATTGTTGCTTCTCCTGTTCCAACCATTCTTCCTGGTGCTGTTCCTGATTTTGTATATTGTCTTATTTGACCATTTAATTTTTTCATGTAATCCATTGCTTGATCTTCACCCATTAATTGTACTAATGTTGCAAGCATTGTATACGCTGTTCCAGATGATCCAGGATGTGCAACAACTATTTCACCTTTGTATTCTGGTTTTAATAAATCTGCCCATGAAGTTGGCATTTTTAATCCTTTTTCAGCTAATGCTTTTTGGTTCCCAACGAATCCTAAATAACCTATATATATTCCTGTCCATACTCCATTAGGATCTTTAAATCCTTCTTTGATATTTGCTGCTTCTGGAGATTTGTATGCTTCTATTAATCCTTCTTCATTTGCTGCAACGAAACCATCAACTGGTCCACCATACCATACTGAAGCTGTCATATTTTCTTTTTCAGCTTTAAGTCTTGCTAGTGTCTCACCACTACTTAATCTTACAAATTCTGTTTTTATTCCTGTTTCTTTTTCAAATTCTTGTGCTATCAATGCCGCATGATCCTCTTTGTAATCCAGCATAAAACACTAGTTTTTGCTCTTTTTTCCTGCAGTTCCGCCACCACCACACGAAACAATTCCTAATACTAATGCTACTGCTAATAATAATTTCTTCATCTTTCCTCCTAAATAATTTTGTTTTATATTGTAATATAGATATACCTTGAATTTCTAATTTGTCAAATTTATTTTTTATTCTATCTCTATATTATGGATTTTATTAATCTTACTCAATATTGAAGATAACTCCCCAATATCAAGATTTTCAGGAAGTGAAACATCAAAAATCTTTGTATATGTTTCTTCTCCATCTGTATTTTCAATACTTTCAACTTCGTGTTTTAATACAGAAATATCATACTTCCAAAAAGTTCTGAGAATTTCTTCTTCTGCAGAATAGTCATATATTAATGTTATTCTCGATAATTTACTACTTTTAATATATCTCACTTCAAATCTTCTCAAGAGAATTAAACACCCGTATAGAAATATTGTTGCAATTATTCCATACTTTAGATTTCCATTTCCGATTATCATTCCTATTGCAGACATAACCCAAAGTACTGTTGCTGTTGTTATTCCCCGTATTTTATCTTTACTTTGCATTATAACACCCGCACCTAAGAATCCTATTCCTGAGACTATTTGTGCTGTTATTCTACCACTATCTATTTTAATCACATTTATGAGTTCTGGATATTTTCTTACCATCTCAATTCCCTCATAAAATAATATTTTTTGATAAACCGCAATTATAGCAGCACCTAAACAAACTAATATATTTGTCAAAAATCCTGCTGCCTTACCTCTTTTCTTTCTTTCAATTCCTATTAATCCACCAGCTCCTATTGCAACTAATAGTCTTATTACAACATCTATATCATTCATATTAATCTCTCCTACAATCCATCTCTACTGCATTCCTAAGTATGCTGCCCCTAATATACCTGCATCATTTCCTAATTCTGCTGTTATAATTTTCAAATTTTCTAATGTAGATGGCAATGCATATTTTTTTATATATTGGTTTACCTTATCAAATAGTATTGGTCCCGCTAAAGAAACTCCACCACCGATAACAACAACTTCTGGATCTATAACATTAAGAATATTTCCTAATCCTAATGCAATGTATTCTGCTTCATATTCTATAAGATCTAATGAAAATGCATCTTCCAATCTTGCTGCATCAAATATATCTTTTGCTTCTACTTCTCTATCTTTTGTCATCTCATATAACTTATTTAACTTATTTACTTTCAATCTACTTTCAGCTTCTCTTATAAGCCCTGTTGCAGATGCATAAGCTTCCCAACATCCTTTTTGGCCACAACCACAAAGTTTTCCATCTTTTTCTACTTTTATGTGTCCTATTTCTCCTGCAGCACCATTTTTTCCACTTATAAGTTTACCATCTGCAATTATTCCTCCACCAATTCCAGTCCCAATTGCTACACCTAGTACATTTTTATGGCCTTTTCCTGCACCCTTCCACATTTCACCTAGAGTTATAACATTAACATCGTTATCTACTTTAACTTTTCTCCCAAGATGCTTTTCAAATTCTGATGCTAAATCAACTTCTCTTGGCCATGGAAAATTAGCCCAAAACTTAACAGTTTTTTCTCCAACAACAGGCCCTGGTACTCCTATCCCAATTCCGTGGACATCTTCAATATTAATCTGTGCTTCTTTTATTTGTTCCAGTAATATATTTGACAACCTAGCTATTGTCTTTTCATAGCCTTCTATTGAATCAGTTTTAACAGATATATTAAAATACATATTTCCTTCTTTATCAACCAATCCAATCTTAGTATTTGTTCCACCAAGGTCTATTCCAACATAATATTCCATTACTTTTCCTCCTAAAATGATTCTCTTATTTTTATTATTTATTACACATTATATCCTGCGTATTCAACATTATACTTTTCTTTTATTTTCTCTAAGAGCTGTAATCCTGAAAAATCAATTCTACTTTTATATATAATATCACTTATCTTTTTATCCTCGAGAATTTCTGTTATTCTAAATTTAAAATAATCTACATTATATTTCATAATGTCAGTGAGTACGAATATTCTAGATTCTCTTTCATCAAATCTTTTAACAATAACTAAATCAACATCCCAGAAATCTCTATGAAACAGCTTATCTATTATGTCTATATTACTTTGTTCATTTACATAGCAATCAACTAATGTCTCATAACAATTACTATCGATTATATTAAAATTTTCAAATATAGGGTCTGGTGTTGAGTATTTCTGTGTCTTGTAGTAAAATTTTATATTGTATACATTGACGTTATCTTCTATTTTCATAATTTTGTAATCTACAACTGCCTCATCTTGAAACTCACTAACTATTTTATCAACATCCGTTCCTTTGACAACTTTATAATCAAGTATTATATAATCATAAAATGTATTTTCTAGATTTGATGGTGTGAAATTAAATGGTTTCCCAAACTGCTTTAAGTAATATAGAAAGTTATTTCTCGTTAAGTGAAACATATTAATATCTTTATTTAAAAATAACTTTATGTAGAAATACTCCTTATGCTTGTCCATTTCAACAAGCTCATCAGAAAAATAAACGCTTTGTGTTAATATACTTTCTCTACATATATTTATTTCTTCATCTCGTTTTTCATTATATTCATTCTCTTGTATTCTTTGATTATACAGTTGATACATATCTTTAATTTTAGATATTATACTAATCAACTTATACTTATACTCATAAAACAAATACTTTTTTCTATCAATTTGAATAAATATTTTCTTTAATATCGTAATATACTCAATATCATTTACATATTTAGTAAAGAAGACATCATTCTCTAGTATATTCAAACGTCTTATAAAATAATAAAAATCTTCATTGTCAGAGAATTCTATTTTTAATAACCCATTCAATATTTCATCTATAACAATTTGATCATGTTGTAATAATTTCACTAATTTTTTATTTTCCATCATTACCTCCAAGCATCATTTCTACTATTTTTTTCATATTGAAAACTAATGCAGTAGATTCATTGTTTAAAAGTACATTCCCTAAAAATATTTCGTATAATTTACTATTATCCTCTATTTTTCTAATTAACATCTCTTCAATACTCTCTATTGAATCAACAAATATAACATATTCCACATTATTTATATTTAACATTAATACTTTTTTTGATTGTAAATACGTTTCTTCTGTTTCTCCAATAATATAATTTGGAATCATAATAATCGGATATTCTTTAGCATGATGTCTATAAAAATTTGTTTGAAAATGATATGTAATTCTGCTTTGTTCAACCTCTAATTCTCTAATTATTAATTCTTTTGGAATGACAAAATATTTACTATTAATCAAAACTATTTGTCCTTCTGAAACTATAAAATCAATTGGAATTCTAACTGTATATTTTGTAAATTTATTTATTTCCGTTTCCAGTTTAATATCCCCATTTAGAGATTTTATTATATTATAAAATATTGTTATCGATAAATCTCTTTCTTTATTTTCTTCTATTTCATTTGTTGATGCCATTTCTGGATGAAATATTGTTGCGAGTATCTCTTCTTCTGTATAGTTCTTGTCTAATTTTAATAGCCCCGCTTTTATTGCTCTCATATATATATATTCTGTATCTATTCCTCTTCCATCATCGCCTATTTCCATTATTATTTCATTGAATTCTTGTCGAAAATTCAAATACAAATTCCCATTTAACTCTTTTTCGTATATTTGTCTTTCTTGTTTTATTTCAATACCAAATATCAATGAATTGAATAATAAATCAACAATATGTTTTTTTATTTTTGAAAATATTAACTTATCAATATTTATATTCAGTCCCTCAACATTAAATTTAATTTCCTTATTTAATACTTTTGAATATTCTAGTATAGTATCGTTTATTGATCTAACTTCTTTTTTTAAATCTGCCATTCGCAATGAAATTATATCTTTTTCTATTTTGCCTTTATAGTCTGAAAACTGTTGTGTTAATTCATTATATTTTTCTATTCCTTTTCTAAATGAAAGATCTTTAAGTGATTCAATTCCATTTTTTATCTTTATTATTTCATCCATTCTTTGAAATAATGAGTCTAACTTTGATATTTCGACTTCAATTTTCTCTTCATCTTCTTTTTCTAACTTAGTTAAAACTATAGTATACCCTTCAATAAAGTCCATTTTCTCAATAGTTTCTCTAAGTCTTACTTCTTGTTCTTTATCCAAATTTCCTAAATGATACTCGAGACTCATCCCAACTTTTTTAGGATCAAACTCTTCCATAGTTTCATTTTTTATAAGCACATACTCTTTTGAAATTACATAAAAAAAATCTTCTATCTCATTTTCTAGAAGTTCAATATTTATATATTCTACATCGTAATCTTTTTTGAATTGTATCGTTAATTTATTTTCAAATGTATTTATCATGCTAGCCCCTAATTGTTTTTTATACATTGCAATTAAATTGTACCTCATTTTTCTAATTTTGCAATTTTTATCTCACTACATTTGTATAACATATTTTACTTTTTTTACTCTTATACACTTACGCCTTGATTTCAAAGGACTTTTAAAGATATAGATATTATCTCGTTTACTATATTTCTAATATTTTTGTCATAATTTTATATTCTCCATTTGTTTTTTCTTCTATTATTTTTTTATATTCTTCTAGTTGCTTAATATATTTCTCTTTATTTCCAGGATCTTCACCCGTTTTGTAGTCATATATTGTAATTTCCTTCGTATCCTCATCTATATTAACTCTATCAATTATTCTTTTTTCAGCATTTTCATTAATAATTTCGAACTCTGTATAGACTTTATATTTAGGATTGTATATTTCTTTATTGTCATTAATGAACTTCTCTATTCTTACTAGTATATTTTCTACTCTTTCAACTCCTAGTAAATTTCCATACTTCAAAAATAACGCAGATTCTGCCTGCATTTTTTCAATTTCTATATTATTTTTTATATGCTCAAAATAGTAGTGAATTGCTAATCCTACTTTCCTTTTGAACTCATCTGCTAATTTAAGTTTTTTATTGAAACTATTGGTATCTAATTTGGAAAATTTTGTATTATCAATGTAATCTAATATATCAATATCGTAATCTTCAACTTTAACTTTATTGTCATCTTTCACATTCTCTGCGATTTCACCACTTTTATAGTCAAATACTGATGAATATAGCCCTCTTAATTTTAATGCTAATATATCTTTTACTTCTCCACCTTTGTATGACTTAACATCTAAAAAGACCGACATATTCTTCTTCGCTCTAGTTAGACCGACATACAGTGCATTCATCTCCTCATGTTCCTGTTTGATGGCATTTTGCTCGTCTACAGCTGCATAATCTGTGTATTCTAGTATTCCGGCATATTTTCTTAATGTTATGAAAAAATTTACTACATGTTCATATTTTTTATCATAGTCGACATACATTTTAAATTTAGATGTATCATTTGGCTTCTTACTTGTTGAGTTATAATAGAAAAGAACTGTTTCATACTCCAATCCTTTAGATTTATGAATAGTCATAAGGTTTACTGCTAAACTATCATCACTACTTAATTGAGTCAAATCATCCCGTTTTTCTTCTATATATTGAACAAATTCTTGAATGTTGCTGTAACTTTTTAATATGTTGAAAAATTTAAATATATTTTTTATATCACTTTTTGACGAATATTTATCCAACAAACAAAATGAACTAATCAAATTTCTAGCAAAATCCTCTTTTGCATTGATGTTATTTAGATTTTTTGAATCGTTTTCTAGTTTTAGAATTAGTTCCACTACATTTTTTTCTATATCATTAAAATCATCACTTTTCAAATACTTTGATTCTACAACGTTATCTATATACTGCTTCATTTGTGCATTGCTATAATTCATTAAATCTGATCTTAAAAACTCTAACAAGTATATAAAATTATTTGTAGAGAAATATTTTATCAACTTGTATACAGAATCTACTGCTTTGTGTTCTAGTAAAGATGCATTACTATTTATTGTATATGATATATTTTCTTCATTTAATCTTTCAGCTATTTCATTCAATTGTTTCCCTGTTCTAGCAATTATACATGTATTCCCAACATTTTTTATTTCTCCTGATTTAAGCATTTCTACTATATTCTCTATTGCTTTTTCTGTTGGATCAGAGTCTTCATCTTTCACAGTAGGATGTTCCTTAATGTGGTATCCAAAATATCCTTTTTGGTATTCTTCATCAGTTCTATATTTAACTTCCGAATAATTCCAATCCTCTTTTATTCCAGTAAATACCGAGTTAACATTTTCCATTATCTCTTTGTAACTTCTGTAAGATCTATCTAACTCTTCAACATCAGCATCAATTAGATTCTCTAATTTTTCAAATAATTGCTTTTCTCCTCCACGCCAAGAATAAATACTTTGCTTCTCATCTCCTACACAAATTATATTCTTTGTTGCATTCATCATTAGTATAAGTATCTTCCATTGTAAAACACTCGTATCTTGAAATTCATCAATCATTATCGTATCAATTCTTCCACCTATTAGATCAAAGAACTTATCCGTTACTTTTCCTTCTTTCACGAATGATAACTCTTCATTATATATAAATTCATATGTATAATTAGTTACGTCATTGTGTGTTAGTGCTTTTTCTGATTTCTTTTTCTCATCACATAGCTTGAATATTATATCTTTAAGTTCAATTATATTATTTTGCAGTGGCAATAATTTTTCATTAAATATATACTTACAAAAATTCTCTTTAAACTTATCAAAAGATTCTAATAATAATTCACCTAATTCTGTTTTTTTAGAAATTGTGGTACCATTCCAAATCTTCTCCTTCAATAAACACTTAGTATTTTCAATCAATAAGTTTATCTTTTCTCGTCTTTCTTCTATTAGATCAAGCTTCTTCTCTTCAATTTCTTTATATTTATTATATATTTCAAAATCATCTTTATTAAAACAATTCTTCAATTCTTTATTTTTAATTTCTGAGAATTGTTCTACAGCTGTAAATATACTTTCTAATTCATCAATAAAACTTATATTTACTACTATTTTTTCTGGTATTTTATAATCTTTAGCCAATATGAATTTAGTTCTATTGTCTATTATTTCTTTTAAGAAATCTAAGTATGTTTCTATTTTTCTATTTTCTTTTAGCTCATCAAATACGAATTCAAATTTCTTCATATAATCTTCATTTTTAAAAATTGATATTAATATTTCATTGTAGAAATCTGGTTTATCTATGTCAAGTGTCTCAAACCCATAAATACCTAGATACGGAGCTATTGTATTTTTGAATATTTGACTTGTAAATCCATCAATTGTATATATTCTCACATCTTCTTTATTCTTTATCATCTCTATATATAGTTTTTTTAGTACTTCTTTATCTATGTTTTCTTTGTTTATACCAAAAATATCACTAAGATTACTCTCTAGTGATTTATAGTCGTTTTTTTCAAATACAATATCTTCCAAGAATTCAAATATTCTATCTTTTATTTCTGCTGTTGCTTTCTTCGTAAATGTCATAACTACTATATTTTCATAACTTATTCCACATATCATATTTGCTATATATTCTAATGATAATCTATATGTCTTACCTGTTCCCGCACTAGCTTTTATTACTGTTTTATAGCCTTTTTGAATTTTATCTGCTAAGGTCATAACGCTACTCAATTTCATCACCTCTTCTGCATATGTGTACATATTTACAATACATACAATCCGTTATCTTATCTGCTAATAAATATTTCTTTTCTTGAAAATATGAGTTGATTATTTCCTTTAAGTTTTCCATTGTTATTGTATCAAATTTCTCTTTTCTATTATAATTCTTCGTAACATTATTCCCATTCCATGCATCAATTATCCACTTTTCAACACGTTCATTTTTGCCACCATATTCCATTAACTCATAATAATCTAGCTGTTTTAGTGCTTTCTCTATTTTATCATCTTTTGATAGATTTCCAGACTTGTAATCAACGTATATTTCTTTGTCATCAGATTTTATATGTAAATCCATTATTCCATTTATGAATACTCTAGGATCTATTTGAGTCTCTTTTTTCTGTTTAACACGTTGTTCTGACACTATCTCTATTGTTGATGAACTTAATAATTCACGACTAAGTAAATTAAAGAAGTTAACGACTGCTTTTACAATACTCTCAAATGATACTTTCTTATAAAATTCAAGGTAATCTCTAGGAATTACGTATATACTTTGATTAAGTATTTTTTCAAGTTCATCTCTTATTTCCTCTTCAGAAATTGAGAAATTATTTCTCATTTCAATATCATCTTTTTTTCTACTCATTACTTCTTCAAATATTTTATGAATGACACTCCCAAATGAGTTAAGATCAAATATAGTTGTGATTTCTTCTATATTTTCAATTTTTAGAAAGCTATCTAAAAAATATCTGTATTGGCATTTCTCAAGTGCCTCATAGTCATAATATCCAAGACTTATATTTGGTACTATTTCAGGTTTCAACAAATCTGATTTTATAAATTCATTATGGCTAATATTATAATTTCCCTCTTTTGATCTATCAAAATAGCCTTTAATTATGTTTAACACGACGTCTTCTGATATTTCTGATGTTTCGACTTGTAAGTTATATTTTAATATAATTTCTGCTACTAAACTACTTGATTCAATTTTTTCATCAAGATTTTTTATATATGATAATGTTACTTTTTTTGCAGAAAATATATTTTTATAAAATATAAATGAGTTTATAAGTTTCTCATCCTCTTTAGTCGGGAGACCTAATTCTGCTCGTTGTGGTTTTGTTAATAGAAAATTGTTAATTCTAACTTTTGGCAAACTTCCTTGTAAATTAAACAAATAAATACTTTCTTTATTTATTTCCGAAATACTATCCAGACTGTTAATTCTACTGGCTTTGTCACCCTCATCTTTTTCAATTATTAAACTGAAATCTTTCTTGTCTAGATATTTAAGAAATAATTTTAATAGATTTCCAGAAATGCTCATATCATCAAAAAACTTATCCCATAATCCATCAAAATTAAAATCTTCTATTGTAACAATTTCTGATAACGCCTCCAAATATCTATCTTTAATGTAATATTGTTCTCCTAAATCTTTATCTGCTAAATTTTCTAAAAACGATATATAGTCTTTGTATGATTTTATATTTAATAGTACTTCCATTTCTTCTAAAAATACTGCTAATTTTTCGTATTTATTGTACTCTTTTGCTAATTCATCATCTGTAAATTTATTTTTTTCTTTCAACAAATTTATTTTGTAATCAGCTTTATTTCTAACTTCTTTCGCCGATAAATACTTATAGTTTTCTCTTGCAAATACTTGAAATACACCTTCATGGTTAGAGTATTTCTTTTTAAAACATTCATTCTTAAATGCTTCTAGTAAACTATTCATGGAAAATATAATTTCCTGTGTTCTCTGTCCATGTAATGTTTTATTATGTGTAGCACTTTTAAGGATATTACTAAGTAATTCTATCACTTCATATATCTTAGTTTTGTTAAGAGATAATTTTATTGTATGTGATAATTTAGATTGATTTAGTAGTTGATAGTCATCAGTATTTATGTCATCAGCATCATAAATATAGCTTTGTTCTTCATTTAGTGTTCCTATAAGTTCTAATAATTGAACAAATTTATTTGGGGCTTCTTTTATCTTTATTTCACCTGATAGTTTGTTAGTTTCTGGAAATGTAATTTGCTTTAACTTTAGAGATTCTTCGTTAAAGTCTGATTCTTCTATTTGTAAATATATTTCTAGATCTTTTTGTTTATTTATTATCTCATATAATTCTTTTTCAAATGGTGTGAATTTCAACTTATTTATGAAAATTATTTTTTTATATTTATTCAAAAAATTGTAGTCTATATTATTAACATCTCGTAACATATGCTTCACTACAAAACGTCTTTTATCACATTCTTTTTGAAAATTATTGTGAATTTCGTTCATTGTGTTAAATATCTTTAACTGCCATCTGTCGAATTTAATTTCATCGATGTTAACTTTATACTCTTGTAACTCTGAAAACAGGCCGTAGTAGTTATATGCAATGTCTATAACGTCAAAATAAGAGTTGATGTTCAACTCTTCTCTTGTTTTTTTATCTAGCGATTTATAAAATAGAATGACTTCTTTTTCTTCTTTTAATAGTATCCTGTCTGTCTTAAACAAATGTTCATAAAAGTCTGTTTCTGACATGAATGCATAACTAGGAAATAATGACGTACTAGATTTTTTTAGCACTACATCAACTTCCTTCATTGATTGGTAGTTTGAAAATACATACAATACATCTTCAGTCATCGTATTTTCTACTGAATTCTGTATTATTTCAATAATATCTGATTGCAACCCAAAATAACTAATTTTCATATCATACTTCCTTTTTATTTTATCCCCAACCATTCAATTACATCTTTTGTCAATTCAAATGATTTTCCATTCATGAAATCTGCTTCATTTTCTAAATTTCCACAAATTGCTGGATGATTATGTTTTATTATTTTATCATTTTTTATATTCTTTTCAAATATTTGAGCATCTTTCCCCCAAAGTAAGAATATTATCTCGCTATTTTTTGTTGATAAGAACTCTATTAAATCTTCTGTAAATGTATTCCAGAATTTATGATGCCTACCTGCTTCATTTTCAATAGTTGTAAGTGCACTATTTATCAGTAACACCCCTTGTTCTTTCCAATTTCCAAATATTTTGTCAGGTTGTAATATAATAAATTTGTTTGATTCTATCTCATTTCTTATTTCATTAATATCTTTTATTGTTCCCATATACGTCTTATAGATGAGCTTCAACATATTTTTAAGTGATGTATTTACTTCTGGATCCATCCAAGAATTTTTCTTCACTTCAAATGAAAGTCCTGTTGCAACATTAGGCTGAAAATATGGATCTTTGCCTAATAAACATACTTTTCTAGAGCTTATTGAATCAGAAAATGCTCTAAATATATTCTCTCTCTTTGGAACAAATTTTACTTTTTGTATTTCCATTCTTCTTATGAAATTCTCAATTTCACTCACTCTATCTACTGTAAAGAACTCTAAATAATCTTTATGAATCCCATTTTCAGTTAAGAATTTCTCTCTATATTCTAAGCTTAATTTTTCATCATTTTCTTTTATTAAACTGAGAATGTATATGTTATTTTCCATTCCTAAAACAAATATTTTATCATTTACAATGTGTATCTTTATTATTTCATTTCTACTAACATTTAATTTTTTCAGCACATTGAACTTATCATCTGTTACTAATAAATCACCACTTCCTGTACCAATAAAGTAGTACTCTGCTTCTTTTTCTATGAATGAAACTTTACTTTTTGAAATTTTTATTGAGTTATATAGTTCTCCTGATAAAATATCCCAAATTTCTATCTCTCCATCTGATGTTCCTGATATATATTGAAGCCCCACTATACTTGAATAAATATGGTTTTTCTCTGTTTTTAATTCAAATATTTTTTCTAAATTCTCATCAAAAATGTTAATTGTATTTTCTTCTTCATGTAACTTTCTATATTTTAATATTATATTCTCTTCACTTATGAATATTTTATAATTACCGTTGTTGTCATTGTTTTCAATACGTATTGACTTTAAATCTTTTGTATACGTATCATATGTAAATAGCTTATTATTATCAATATATACTATTTTTCCTGATGTTGTGAAGTTGATAAATTCTACTGTTTTTGATAAATCAAAAATAGTGCTTACAATTTTCTTTTTTAGAGAATCGCATTTATAAACTACTCCCGTTGATGTTGAAACAAAAAATGAACTCGACGCAAACAATTGATTTTTCTCTTTTATATACTTTATCATTTGACAGTTTTTGAGTTTTCCTTTTATTTCTTTTTCTATTTTATTTTTATTCAAAAATACAAGATTATCTCCAGTAACTATAATTCTTGTATTTACAGGATCAATCCCAAAGTCTTTTATTTTAAATTTATAATCTATACTATCTTCTAATATAATATTCATCTCATCACCACATATTTTATTTATACCATCTATTATAGCACTTTAATAGCATTTCCACAATTCACATTTAGTTATATTTACTTCGCAATATTATTTGAATCTACGAATACTACATTTGGTTCATGAGTTTTTGCCTCTTCATAATCCATAATTCCATATGCTATTATAATTACGATATCTCCCTTTTGTGCATGATGTGCTGCTGCACCATTAAGGCATATAACTCCACTATTTCTCTCACCTTTTATTGCATATGTCTCAAGTCTATACCCATTATTTATATTTACCACTTGAACTTTTTGATTTACTAGAATCCCTGATTTTTCCAAAAGGTCTTCATCTATTGTGATGCTACCAATATAATTAAGATTTGCATCTGTTACCGTTGCGCGATGTATTTTTGAATTCATTATTTCTATGTTCATTACATTACCTCCACTATAACATTATCTATCAATCTAGTACTTCCAAATTTGACTGCCAATGCTATAAGAACTTTCCCATTGATCTCTTCTATTGCTTTTAAACTATTTGCATCTACTATCTCAATATAATCAACATCGGCTTCTTTAGATTCTTGCATCATTTCTTGAATTTTTTTCTTTATTATATTTGCATTTCTTTCACCTTGTTCTATCATACGTTTCGCTTCATCTAGTGATTTTGATAATACAACAGCTTCTTTTCTTTGATCCATTGATAAGTACATATTTCTAGAGCTCTTTGCTATCCCATCTTTCTCACGTATGATTTTGCAAGTAATTATCTCAACGTCCATATTAAGATCCTCTACCATTCTCTTTATTACTAGTAATTGTTGAGCATCTTTTTGTCCGAAATATGCCTTTCTTGCTTTTGTTATATTAAATAATTTTGTTACAACAGTTGCAACTCCTTTGAAATGTGTTGGCCTTGATTTTGCACACAATCCCTCTGTTAATCCTTCAACATTAACGTATGTAGAATAATTTTCTGGGTACATTTCTTTCACTTCTGGAAGAAATACAGCATTTACACCAGTAAGTATTGCTAGTTCTGTATCTCTTTCAAGATCTCTCGGATATTTGTTTAAGTCCTCATTTGGTGCAAATTGTGTAGGATTCACAAATATACTTAATATCGTGATATCACACTCTTTTTTAGATCTTTCAAGGAGTGATATGTGCCCTTCGTGCAGATATCCCATTGTTGGTACAAATCCTATCACTTTTCCATTCTGTCTTTGTTCTTCAGAATATATTTTCATTTCTTCTATAGTTTTAATTATTTTCATCTGGAAATTCCCCTTCTCTAACTTCATTGACATATTGATCAACTGCTTTTTTTATATCTTTATTTATTTCAGCATATTGTTTTACAAAGAATGGTACATAGTCACTGAATAGACCAATCATATCATATGATACTAATACCTGACCATCACATTCTTTCCCTGCACCTATTCCTATAGTTGGTATGCTAATACATTCTGTTATTATTTTTGCTAATTCTTTTGGCACACACTCTAAAACAATACAGAAAACTCCAGATTTTTCAAGTGCTTTTGCATCTTCAATCATCTTCTCTGCTGCCTCCGTTGTCTTCCCTTGAATAAAGTATCCACCTAACTGATTAATATGTTGTGGAGTTAGTCCTAAGTGTCCTACGACTGGAATACCAGCTTGAACAATAGCCTTAACTGTTGCTGCTATTTCACTTCCACCTTCTAATTTAACAGCATTTGCATTTCCTTCTGAAATAATTCTACCTGCATTTTTTATAGTCTCATAAACACCTAAATGGTAAGATATAAATGGCATATCTGTTACTATTAATGCCCTTTTTGTTCCTCTTGCAACTGCTTTAGAATGATGAATCATATCTTCCATTGTAACGTGGGTAGTATTTTCGTATCCTAGTACGACATTTCCTAGTGAATCTCCGACTAGTATCATCTCACATTCTGATTCATCTATAATTTTTGCCATTGGATAATCATATGCAGTTAGCATAGAAATTCTTTTTTTATTTTTCATATTTCTAATTGTATGTGTTGTTATTTTTTTATTCATAATTTTTCTTCCTTTTTAAAATGACATTTGTGTCACTATTATATGACATTTGTGTCGTTTTTGTCAATAAATATTTCAAAGCCCTATTCTTATTGAGTTGACAAGTTAAAGAAAGAGTAGTACTATAGTGATACTATGAGTAATAATAAAGTTTTTTTAAGATGAAAGGAAAAAAATGTCAACAAAAAAAATATATAATAAAAGAGAATATATTTTAGAAAAATCCAAAGATATATTTACAAAAAAAGGATTTACATCTGTTACAATGACAGATATTATCGATGCATGCAATATAAGTAGAGGTGGACTCTATCTTTATTTTTCTTCTGTAGATGAGATTTTTATAGAAATGATACTCTCAATTAATGCTCAGAAGTTAAATGAAGCAAAAACAAGTGTAACAGAAGATAAAACATTTACTGAACTTATAGACATATACTTTGAAAAACAAAAAAATAGAATTCTTAATATTGATAGTAGTTTGCTAATGGCAATGCATCAATATCGATTTTCTCATAAGAATGATAGTGATGAGATGTTTTTTTCAGAACAATTTCTTAATACGAAAATGATTCTCCTTGAACTATTAAATTATGGTATACATACAAATGAAATCCGTATAGAAAATACAGAAGATTTAGCAGTGCATATAATGCTGTTCATTGAAGGTTTGAGTACACTTGCTGCAACATCGACACCTTCTGAAGAATTTATTGATAGCCAAATAGAATTTATAAAAAAACTAATCTTTACTAAAAATAGGAATGTAGGAGGATTATGAGAGTTGTAATTACTGCTGGTGGAACATCAGAAATGATAGATAGTGTTAGATCAATTACAAATAAGTCTTCTGGTAAGTTAGGTAGCTTAATTGCAGAGAATTTTTATAGTTTTGATAACAATATTGAAGTTGTATATATTTGTCCAGAAAATACAATATTACCAACTCATTTTAACTCTTCGAAATTTAGAATAATTAATGTAACTAATACCCAATCACTTAAAGAAACTATTGAAACTATTCTTAATACTGAAAAAGTTGATGTTTTCATACACTCAATGGCTGTAAGTGATTACTCAGTAAATGCTATTTTTGATACTGAAACATTAACAGCTCTCATTACGGATTGCATTAATAAACATAAAAATATTGATGATATAAATCTTCTATCAGAAAAAATATCTGCTGAGATTTACTCTACACATCAAGATTATACAAATACAAAATTTAGTTCTAAACATGAAAATTCACTTATTTCAATGACTAAAAATGAAAAAATTATAAAGTATATAAAAGAGATACAGCCAACTACTATATTAGTTGGATTCAAGTTATTAAGTAATGTATCACAGGAAGAGTTGATCACTACTGCGAGTAATTTACTTAGAAAAAATAATTGTGATTTTGTATTAGTAAATGATTCATCAAATATTACCAGTAATAGACATAGAGGGATTTTCATAGACGATAGTGGAAGTTATGTACAGTTAGAAACAAAGGAAGAAATTTCAAATGAGATTGTTATAAAAACGATTGAAAAATTCAAAAATTCGAAATAATAAAAGGTGGTTTACTTATGAAAAATATAATTTTAGGAATTACAGGAAGTATCGCAGCATACAAGGCAGCTGATTTAGCTAATCAACTTTCAAAAGAAGGTCATAATGTTACTGTCCTAATGACTGAATCAGCTACGAAATTCATAACTCCTTTAACTCTTCAAACATTATCAAAAAATAAAGTCCATATTGATGTATTTGACGAAGAAACACCAAAAAATGTTACTCATATTACTCTTGCACAGAATGCAGATTTGTTTTTAATTGCACCTGCAACAGCTAATATTATTGGGAAATTAGTATATGGGATTGCTGATGATATGTTAACTTCTACATTTTTGGCACTTAATAATGTTCCTATTTTTATTGCCCCTGCGATGAACACAAATATGTATGAAAACCCTATCGTTACTGAAAATATCGAGAAACTAAAAAAAATAGGCGCAACAATAGTTGAACCTAGAGAGTCTCTCTTAGCTTGTGGTGATTTAGGAAAAGGAGCTCTTGCTGATATCTCTGATATCCTTAAAGCAATAACTCCAATATTGAAATAACCTATGATATATCTTCATCTTTAATATTTTCATAGCTTTCATCATATGATAAAATTATAATGAATAGTATTACTGTCTGAATCCAGAAAATAGTTACATCTGCTAAACTATGTCCTATAACACCAGAGATTATAGCTATTTTTAATATATGATTCTTATCATCTCTTAAGATTCCATATATATATTTTGAAAACACTGCTATTAAAATTAGTGTCCCTATTAACCCATAACTCAGTAATGACTCTATTAGTGTATTATGCGCATGTGGATAAACGTGGTGCGTATACTTGTAGTAATAGAAGTTTCCATGACCATATAAAATGTTTGTTTTTTGAAATATTATTATTGCCGTTTTCATTATATTTACTCTAAGCCAAAAATATTCTTCTATTGTTTCTGATCTTATGAATGGTAGAACCCTGAAATAAACCCCTATTGCATATGTTATCAGTAATCCTAGACTTATCAAGAAATTTCTTTTTTTTAAAAAATAAAAAAGTAGTACAAATATTGATATTACTGTTGCAATTAATGCGAATCTTGACCCCGTTAAGAAAAGTGTTGCAATATTTAATACGAATAAACCTAAGTTGATTTTCGCTTTTCTCTTAAATGCTAGATATAAATTCAATGTTGCTGCCATCATCATCATACTACCTAAATAATTAGGATTAAAGTATGAGAAGAAGCCTACTCGATTACGCGTTATTATAAATTCTAAAATACTTATTACAAATGCTATACTTGAAAGTTTAGCAATCAAATCTATATTTTCTTTTTTTAATTTTTGATTTATCTGCAAGTCATAATACCGTCCGACGACAATACATATTAGAATTAAAATTGCCACAAGCCCCATATAATTTCGATAAATTACTGACATAACTAGTGAGAATCCTAAAACAATTTCTATCAAAATCAATAACCTGTCTTTTACTATCTTTTTGTATTCCCCTGTTCTAATCATATTTTCTAGTATCAAAAGACAAACTAAGATAACTAAAACATAATGCACAAAAATAGAAGCACCAAGCAATATATATAATTTTTCTAACTGACTTTTATTTTTCATAATTTCCAATTTATATTCCCTCTTTCTTATTCAACATACAAGAGTATTATACTACATTTTTTAGAAATTTATAACTAAAAAAATACACCTCCAATGTTAGTTATCTGTCTAACCTTTTTGGTGTATTTCATTTTCTTCTAGAACTGGTTCGGACCCAAATATTTGGAGCACTTTTTATATAATTTTTTTACTCATTTCTTCAAATTCAACTGGTGTTAAATAACCTATCTTCTCTTGAATTCTTTCTCTGTTGTACCATTTCTCTATATATTCAAATA
>OBMA010000840.1_pt1 | contig 18655 bp, 10 predicted proteins | sample 1539141 | NCBI WGS metagenome assembly OBMA01 (sample SAMEA3991484, study PRJEB22521) | metagenome | biome: anthropogenic terrestrial biome; feature: sewage plant; material: raw primary sludge | place: Sweden | collected 2012-09-26 | reverse complement strand
GACTGGAGTTCAGACGTGTGCTCTTCCGATCTGGAACAAAGGACTCAGTATCATTCTCGCCACCCAGAATATGGAAAGTTTCAAAAGCAAATATTGTGACTATTATGCCAATGCTCAATATCCGCTCATTATGAAACAACAGACCATTTCCGACCCAGTCATCAAAGATTTGTACGGCGTAAGCGGAAAAGAGTTACAGGAGATTAGAACCGCCATTGCAGGTCTACAAAAGGGAGAGTTGATCATTAAAGACCAAAACGCATTTATCCTTGATATCGGTAAAAAATATAAGAAAATCAAAGTAACGCATTTGATATAAATAATGAAAAAGAACTATAGTAAAAGCATTTACTACTACATCAAAAATATTCATTATGGATACGACAACCAGTACAACAAGAAGAAAGACAATAGACATACCGGAATACGTGTTCCACTATCACAAGATGGTATCAATGGAAGCCCGAGCGGAATGTTTTCCTTATTATTTCTAATGATTTATATTTAATAGTTTGTCGTCTTTCAGATAATCGACGATATTCCATATAAGGGACTCATCAAGAAATACAAAATTCTCAATTTGCTCTTACAAAATTCTCAATTTGCTCTTACAAAATTCTCAATTTGCCCTTACAAAATTCTCAATTTGTCCTTACAAAATTCTCAAAACTCCCCTTTTCGTTGTTACCCTGACGGTCTGTACAGAGATAAAACGGTCTTCAATTGGCTGCCACCGCAATACCTGTTACCAGTCCCGCTATGGCGCTCAGTACAGTGAAGGTTACCAATCTTAGGCAACTACGGTTAGGCACCTGTCTTTTTTGTATTCAGAAATACTGAATCGGCTCAAAATTACATGTTTTTTATTTACTGCTCATTTCGAACCGAAAGATCACTCATCAAGATATCTCAGAATGATATCTGCATCTATTTCCATTTTGGAGAAAGCAAACATCTTTTTACCTAAATCCTTCATAGAAGCTCCGATATGATAAACGTCTTTCTTATCGATAATAAGGAAGCGGTCGTGAATCCGGGGCCTTGACACGACCGACACTGGCGTATACTGCCTATTAAACTTTTCAATGTCAAGTTGCAACTGTTTGGATACATGAAGGGTGATGATTTTTGCCGAAACGCCGAATGACCGTTTGGCTAACATCATAAGGACACTCTCGTCCACATAGTTATCGATCAGTACCAATGATTTCACAGCCGACTTGATAAGCTTTGTAGCAAACTCATAAGCATCGAATACCTGACCGTCAAAGAAAATGCCCTCCACAGGGGGCAATGAGGTACGGACGAAAAAGTCTATCTTGTTTTCGGTATTGGTCACACGCTGTTCGAGTTTCTCTATACGGTTATGGATGGAATATCCTTTCAGGAGATATTCTTTCAATACACGATTCGCCCATTGCCTGAAAAGTGTCGCATTGATACTGTTTACACGATAACCTACTGATAGTATGGCATCCAAATTGTAGAATTTTGTCTTATATCTCTGCAATCCTTCATTACCCATGTGTTCCAAAATGGAACAGGTGCTATTCTTATCCAATTCGCCACTTTTGTAAATATTGGCTAGGTGTTTTGTTATGGCAGGTCTTTGCGTCCCAAACAATTCAGCTATCTGCTGCTGTGTCAGCCAGACAGTTTCATTCTCCAAAACAACATCAAGTGCTATTGATTCGTCTGGATGATACAGTATGATTTCTCCTTGATTTTTCATCGATTAGTTTTTTGAAGATGCAAAAGTACGCATTATTCCCCAATTTCTGCTATATACCAGTTTTTTTCTTTCGCATCTACTGAATATAAGATACACAAGACTATCGAAGTAGAAAAACGGCATCCGCTACTCTTGTTCACGGATGCCGTTCCAGTCTTCAATTGGCTGCTACCGCAGTACCTGTTACCAGTCCCGCTATGGCGCTCAGTACGGTGATGATTACCTATCTTAGGCAACCACGGTTAATAAGTAAAAAAAACTATAAAAAGTTGACTGTAAATAAACTAACTATCAAATTTATTACTGTATTTGCAGCATGAAGAATGTATTGGTATGTCAAATATTCAAACTGTCCTCATTGAGCATAAAATCATATATACTTATGAATGTAATACCATCATCGCCATTGTGCTGAGCACTGATAAGCAGATTCAGATATTTATCTCTATTAAAAATATCTTGCAAGCTCATCAGACTCCCTTTCAAATGAAGGTACTCAACAGTGATGATTCCTCCTCAATTTCTGCTTTTTGATGTTTTTGGAATTCGATATTTTCTCCTCTCCCAGATTTTTTTTGCTTTTGCCTCCACCCTCCACTGACAAAAAAACAGCTTTATATCCATCTGATTGGTAGATATTTGAAAGGTGTGGAGGCAAAATCGTTTGCTTCCACACTGCTTCCACACCGAAAATTCGAATATTTTTTGACATAAATTCATCTTTCCTTCTTTTCAATAATAAACTGTTGTCTACTTTCAAGTTAGAAATTACAGTTTCTGGATTTTTTTTCGTTTTGTACCTCCATCCTCCACCCGAAGACAAAATTTCTTTGTAAGATACTGATAGATACCTATTTGAAAAAAACTGGATGTTTCAGAACCTCCACCAAACCTCCACCTATCCTCCACCCGAAAACCAACGATTTTGTCAACCGTATCTGAGAATAAGACAAAAAGGAGTCAACTGAAATCAAAAATTACTGGAATAATTTTATCTACTGAAGTCTTGTAGACATGTTACACCACCGTTGTAGACATGTTACCGCACCGCTGTAGAGTGTTTACACCACCGCTGTAATGTGTTTACGAGGGTGCTGTGTAAACACATTACGGCGGCGCTTCGTAAAATCTGTGGACTTTTATTTACGATAAGTTGATATGAAATGATAGGTACCTGAACCTAATTTGAACTGGATATATCCGTCTGCGAGTGTAGCATTCCTGACTGTCTTTCCATCCATTCTGACGCTATTGGTAGCCTCTGCCGGTACATAAACTTCGGCAGTGGTATTGACTGGTATTGTGACATCCATTTTCAGCAATCCACTATCTGTACACCATGATGCAGCCAACGGTCCATAAGGTGTGTTTTCGCTTGCGCTCATATTGGTAAAACCGCCACCGATATGTGGCTGTATGCGAATCGTCTTGAAGGCAGGCGATGTTTCCTGCATACCTACGGCATCGCGATAGAGCCAGTCGCCGATAGCTCCATAAGAATAATGATTGAAAGAATTCATCCCGTTGTCGGGAATCGTATGGTCGGGCAGCATGGAGTTCCAGCGTTCCCATATCGTCGTTGCACCCATCAACACCGGATAGAGCCAACCGGGATACTGTTTATGAAGCAACAGTTGATAAGCCAAATCACTATGACCCGTCATCGTTAATATATGGCAGATATACGGTGTGCCGAGGAAACCGGTCGTGATATGTCCGTAATCCTTGACAAGTTGTGCCAGACGCTGTGCCGCTACAGGTCGCATATTCTCTGGTAACATATCGAAATTCAAAGCCAATACGTATGCGGTCTGGGTATCGGACATCAGATTACCTCGTTTGGTCATATAGGCATCCTGAAAAGCCTGTTTCGCCCTGTCGGACAGATCGCGATATTTCTTCGCATCGTCTTCTTTGCCAAGCACTTCGGCAGTTTTCGCCACCAACTCGGCTGAATGGGCGAAGAAACATTGCTGAATCAGTCGTTTGGACGTAACCGACGAGGTGCCGTCCAAATCATTATCCACATCAAATGCCAACCAGTCACCGTAGTGCCAACCGGTAGTCCAGAGGTCATCTTTCGACTGATCGGACATATAGTCGACCCAACCTTTCATACAGGCATACTGATTGATAAGAATCTGTTTGTCGCCGTATGCAAGATAATGCTGCCAAGGAATGATTGTCGCCGCATCTGCCCATCCGGTACGACCGGAACTGTTTTTATCAAGGGCATTAGGAATGACATCCGGTACCCGACCGTCGCTCACCTGATCGGCAGAGATGTCCTGAAGCCATTTGCGGAAGAAGTTTTCTACCCGTCCATTGAATGTAGCTGTGCGGAAGAATACATGTGCATCACCCATCCAGCCGAGTCGTTCATCCCTTTGAGGACAGTCGGTCGGGATATCCACATAATTGCCATGCATACCCCAACGTATATTGCTCTGCAACTGATTGATCGTATCATTCGAGCATTTGAAAGTGCCGTTGTCGTCGAAACCGGAATAGACCACCACAGCGGTGAAGTTTTCTGGTGTAAGTTCGCCATTCCATCCGTCTACCATGATATAACGGAAACCGTAGAAAGTAAAGCATGGTTCAAAGACATCATTGCCTCCACTGCAGACGAACCGGCTTGTGGCTTTGGCGCTACGAAGATTATGAGTATAGAAATTGCCCTTTTCATCGAGCACTTCTGCATGACGAACCGTGATTTGCTGTCCCTTCGTACCTCTCACGGTGATAATTTCCCTTCCTACAAGATTCTGTCCGAAATCAATTACTTTCTCGCCCTTGGGTGTGGTGAACACCTTGACGGGCTTAACCATCTGACGAGTTACGACAGGCTCTGATTCACAGTTGACGAGATTCGCATTATCATAGTCTGCCACACGCACGTTTTTCCATGCGCCGTCATTAAAAGACGTAGTATTCCAACCGTTCTGTATCTTGTTGGCGTCTACCGTTTCACCGTCATAGATAGACGACTGGCGTACCTCACCAGCCGCATATTTCCATGAACCGTCGGTCATAACGGTCTGCGTACTACCGTCGCTGAATGTAATGATCATCTGCGCCAAAGCACCGACACTCGACGTAAGATTCTTATAAGGATAAGTGCGATTCCAAGTGATTGGACTCAGCATCCATCCTTTTCCGAGCATCATGCCAAAGGCATTATCGCCCTGATGCAGCATCGAAGTGACATCGAACGTGTAATATTGCAGTCGTTTAGCGTATGCAGTCCATCCCGGCGCATAATGACAATCGCCTATTTTCTTCCCGTTCAGATATGCCTCGTTCATGCCATGGGAAGTGATGAAGACGACAGCACTTGCAATCGGTTTGTTAATACGGAATGTCTTGCGCATCAGCGGTGACGGTTGCGCCAGACGCATGGAATCGTCATCAGGTTCTATCCATTTGGCCTGAAGCACCGATTTGTCTATCAGACCGGTGAGCCAAGTGGAAGGTTTACTCCACGCGGAATGTCCATGGTTGTCCCATATCTTTACTCGCCAACTGTAGCGGGTTCCGCCTTTCAGTTCTTTTCCTTGATAAGGGACACCGATGCTGCAATCGGACATAATTTTCCCGGTCTGCCAAACGACTTCCTTACCCTGCGTCACCTCTATTTCATAAGCAGTCTGCACGGTATTCCGCTGTTTACTGGTCAGTACCCAACTCAGCATAGGTTGTTTGTCTACTATACCCGCCGACTCCGTCATGCGGTTAACCTTCAGTCCGTTCACTTCTATCGCCTCAGCGGAAATGGAAAGACTTGCCATGACAAACATGGCAATAAAAAGAAAAACAGTTTTTTTCATGTATGAAATATACCTCTGATTACATTATATCTGAAAAGAAATCCGAAATACTAATACACGTAGTCTGAACTTGGATAACTATACCAGTCCTGTGCCTGATCTTCGTCTTCAGCCCATTCGCCGAACGAATGGCCGCTTGTGCAATAGGCACCCGACCGAACCCAACTTTTATATTTACTGATAGGTGTACCTTCCGTAGGATATTTGAAATTCCCGGGAACTTTCAGAGCCCAAGGGAAATTGTCAGTATAAGCCGTCTGGAAATCGCTGTTCAAATAACGGTACAGTACTTCGTGTTTCTTATAAGGTGCAGCATGTGTCTCCCAGAAAGATCCATTATATTGAGTAATAATAAAAGCATCTATCGTATTGGATGTTATATTTTTAGCGACATCAGCCGATGTACACTTAATCGTATATATCACACGGGCAGGATCACCGGTCTTACTTGTTGAATAATAAAGACTGCTGGCATCTTTTACAGTATTATAATAATAATGCGCCGGGCTGCCGTTCACCTTATCATATCCACGACTCATCGCCCAATGGGCATCACTGAACAAGGGTATAACGACATCACCGGTAAAAGATGTAGAATAATCCACATTACTCTTGATCTTATCAACACCCGAATACTCATAAAATAAAAATTTTTCTGACGCCTTTATCGATTCCACAGAAGTTGGATCCAGACCACTGATATGAATAGCCGCAGCCATGGCCGATGTACTGCCAAGCGCATCAAGGCTCACCGTGAGATACAGTTTTGACGGATCTTCCAGGTCGACTTGTCTTGTCACAGTCATTACCAAGTCGTTGAAGTCATAATCACCTGGCTGTGGAAATGCATCTTCATATACATATTTCCAACTGAAATATGATATATCATTTGTCTCTTTCACTTGTTCGGTATCATCTGTTGTAAAACTAGCAGAGACCACACCGTCATTCGCTTTTACAGTTTTGACCTGCCTATATCCATTCTCATCTATTCTAGCCACATAGAAAGTATTGCACACTGTAGGATGAATCATCGATGTAGAATATGTACTACCGCTCACCACTGTACCCTCTGCCAATACAGTGACTGAATTATTCACTGAGGGGTCTTGCTCGTATACCCTGATCGTGTATGTTTGCCCTGAAGTCTGATCAACACTAACTTTCAGATCTGACGTTGCCAAAGTTTGCCAATCTTGCGCCGCATCAACATTTTCCACAGGGAAAGCTTCTTTTACTATCGTATTGTAAGCATCCTGATCAAAATATTCTTTAGTACAAGAAGACAAAAACATGGCCAAAGACACATATATTATATTTTTTACAATTTTTCGTTTCATCATTTTATCGTATAATTATTGTAAATAGATTTATTGCAGCAAATATATATATTTTATTTTAATAAAGCAACAGAAAGTGCTAATTATTAAAAAAGTGGCCTGTTTTTTAGAATAAAATCAAATTGTTAATTGTATTTAACTTAAAAAAAGAACCAAAATTTATTTTGTTGCTTATATTTGCAAAAATTATAACAGATAATAATATGAGAGACAGATATCAAGTGATATTTGTATATATAGATTAGGGTAGTAAAAGAGAATTTAGAAAACAATTATACGAGATGAAAAAATATTTTAGTTTATTATCAGTTTTAGCCATCGGAATTTTGGCGACTGGATGTTCAATGGGAGATGCGTACAATGAAAACGCAAATAAGGAAGCATCAGATGCTGCCTTTGTAAAAGAATTCGGAGATATTGCTAGTAATCAAACTTGGAATACGGTTACACAGAGAACTGCAACTGTAAATGTAAGTCTAGGCACTGGCGAAAGTTACACTGTAGGTATTTACGAAAACGACCCTCTGTTTAATGTTTCCAATTGTGGGCTGTTGGCACAGGGCACTGTTTCAGACGGCAGTTCTGTAAGTTTGAAGTTTGATTCGCCTGCAGAACAAACAAAATACTATATTGGTTTGTTTGATTCTAAGGGAAGAAGTATTGCTAAACTGGATTCACTAAACAATAATGTGCTCAACACTACATTTGGAGGAACCGTTAGCGCTTCGAAAGCAATGACTAGGGTATCCGCAGATAATAATAACACATCAACAGCATATAATACATACGTCAGAACTGCATCGGATTTCAGTATTCCAGAGTTTACATCTTCCTATTATGATATTAGCAAGATGTCAAGTAGCAGTAGCAGCACTATCACAGTAGATGAGACAGAATATTTAGCGGCAAACAATTATAGTGAATCGTTCAAATATGGTGATGGGAAACATTATTATATACCAACTGGAGCAACTATTAAAGCAAACGTGGGTTACTCAAAGGGGAAAGACAGCAACTGCGTTATATATGTGCAAGGCACATGGGAAGTTCCCAGTGACATCGCGTTTGATAACGGGGAACAGATTGTAGTGGCAAAAGGTGGCAAAATCATTTTTGACGGAGATGCCGCATTTAATAGTTCTGCACGATTTATCAATCAAGGTACCATTATTACAAACAGTGGAGATATTAAGATTGAAAATTATTCAAGTACTACTGCCGAAATCTACAATTCTGGAACAATGACATTAAATGATGGAGGTCTTTCTATTGCAGGTAATAGCGAAAATGTATACAGTTCTGGAACAATGACAATGAATTATCTCAATGCTCGTGGTAATTGTACCGTTACTAATTATGGCACTTTAACGGCAAAGACAACGACTAAAGGAGACTTAACATTAGCAGGACAAAACACAGCAGCCTCTAATTTTAAATTAGTGAATGGCTGTCACACAAGTATTGACGCGATGGGAGTCGTCCGCCTCATCGTAATTGACAACACAAGGGTTGATTGTTCTACAGGTATATACACAGGAGGTGGACAAGATGACAATTATGTATGTCTTGGGAATCACGCAGAAGTGAACGCAGGAGACTGGATGGATAATGGCGGTCATATTTATGGTTCCAAAACTAGCGGAGAAGAAAGTCTTTTTAAATTTTCAGGGACCGTTTCAGAATCAAACTGCGGTGCATTCATTACAAAAGGATATGTATATTTTGATGGTACATTCTCTACAGATTACCACGTAAACGCAATTAAGACTGGTGACGGGAGCATATATAGCAAAGGTAGTTGTACTTATCACATACAATATTTTTCAACAGAAACTTCTAGTTTGATTATTATTCCATCCGGCGATTGCACCGGTACTGGCTACAACGCCAAAGGTGGTGGTGGAGACATTCCTACCACAGCTCCTGCTTGCACATTCGCATTTGAGGACTTAGGTTCTATCGGCGACTTCGACTTCAATGATATCGTGTTATATGTATATCCTAACACAACGACAAAGAAAATGGATGTGGAATTGGTTGCTGCAGGTGGTGTTCTGCCTGTTACAGTGAAATTCAATGGTACAACTTTATTCTCTAAGACAGACGGACAGATGAGAAATACATCTTCCAAAGGAAGCGTTATTGCGACATATAACGACTTACCGTTCCCGGATGATAATTTCACCTTGTCTAGCAACACTTATACCAGCATGTTTACTATTGATGTTAAAGGTGCTAGTTCCACTTATACCATTAGTCCGAATGTGACGGCAGGTAGCACACCTCAAGCATTGGTCATAGCTGGAGCATGGGCATGGCCTAAAGAGACTGTCAATATCGGCAAGGCTTATACTACATTCAGCGACTGGGTAGCTAATCCAACTGTAACATGGGTTACATCAAAAGTTTCCGGTCAAGTTGTTGAATAAATAGCATTATAATATTAATAAGACGGAGGTCGAAATGGTTCGATCCCCGTCTTATTCTTTCAAATATGTTAAAAATATAAAGAGCTACAATTCCGTTATAATAATTTAACTGATATTTTAACGATAAATATTCACTTGATTCATATATTTGTATATTATTAAACTACAATATAAAATATTTTGTGTGTAGATTAACAAAAAACAATTAGCTATATGAAGAGAGATCATATTAAACTATTACTGTTGGTTACAGGTTCATTTATCCTTTCAGGATGTTCAATGGGAGATATTTATAATTCCAATTCTCAAAAGGAAGCAGAAGAGACTAACTTTGTAAACAGGTTTGGTGAAATAGCCAGTAATCAGACTTGGAATACCGTTGCGCAGAGAAAAGTCAGTATCAACCTTAATGGAAGTTCGAGTGAAACGTATACCATAAATATATGTTCCTCCAATCCAGCTATAGATTCCACTGCCCAGACTTTGTATCAGACCACGGCAGGTGGAGGTCAGACCATCTCTGCCACTTTTGATGCCCCCGCCCCACTTCGGCAAGTATTTGTCAGCAGAGTAGGTACAGACGGGCAATATTATGCCTGCGCTAAAATGTCTGCGGACAGTACCACCTTCATTGGTTCATTTGCGCCTGCCACAGTTTCAAGTGCAAAAGCCCAGACTAGAAGCAGTGCGGTAGTTAGCGGGGACCCGTTCACATTCGAGAATACCGATCAATATTATCCATCATCAATACCAAGTAATGCTGTAAATGGAAATAATCTCGACTATAACGGTTGGATGAATAATAAAATCATATATTGTACCACTGGTACTATTACTCCTAATTATTGGAATTCAGAAAGTGATCCAAGAAACATTTACGTCAATGGTACTATCAATCTTAATGTAAATAGTGCTATGCGAGCATTCAATGTTTATATCATGAGTGGGTCTACGGTAAATCTAACTGGAACAGGTGAATTCTATGGTTTCATTTCCGTTGCAAAGGGAGCGACTCTGAACATAACCAGATCCACAATATCAGATAATAAATCAGTTAAAATATATAATAGGGGAACTGTGACTCTTGTCAAAGATACATATTTCAATAATAATGCATCTATCTATAATGAAGGACTAATTGATTCCAAGGACCAGTCAATATCATTTAGCGCAGGTTCCGGCAATCCGACATTCTTCTATAATATTGGTGGTACTGTAAATTTAGATGGACTCTATCTTAGTTCAATCTGTCACATGTATAATTCAGGGACTGTCAATGTTTCCGGACCAACTAAAATTAATAAAGATGGTATTTGGTGGATAAACAATGGGCACTATACAACGACATCCTTTCTTATGTCGGCAAAAAATTGTACTTTCTATAACTATTGCCAACTAATTATAAATGGCTCTGCCGATTTCTATGATGGGACGTTCAATAATATGGATGATGCCTATATTCAGTGCAAAAATTTATATTTGAGTAATTTCCTTGTGAATATGGGTTCAAGGAGTGCATTCTATGTAAGAACCAAGACGATGGCATATACTCCAGCCGATGGTGAAGAACAAGGATTCAAAGGTGTAGGCAATTATTATGCTTTTGTAAAATTAGGAGGAACGACAAGCGTTTCTAAAAAAGTACACTATGATGTATTGCAGTTTTTAGGAAACCTATATTACTCTATTAGACTAGTTGATGATTGGACATGGATTTGGCAAAACTATGTGTTGTACGCTGATGATAACAGTCAAGGCATCAATTACAATAATGCATACATAAATGACCCAACAGATGATACATGTTGTCCAACTTGGAAAGTCACGACAAACGATCCAGTTTATCCAACAGTGGCAACAAATACCATCGCTTATGAAGATTTAGGTGCGACAGACGACTTCGACTTCAACGATATCGTGCTGTACGTCTATCCTGACTATACTACAATGAAAATGAAAGTCGATCTTGTAGCAGCAGGTGGTATATTACCTATAGATGTATATTTTGACAACACATTGCTGTTCTCGAAGAAAGACGGAAAGATGACGAATACAACGACTAAAGGCAGTGTGATTGATTCTAAGGAAGGTATCGACCTTCCTACAGGATTCACCATGTCTGACAGTAAATATACATCGCTGTTTAAGATTAAAGTAAACAGTACATCTTCTACCAATGTGATAAATCCTAATATAAGCGCCGGAAGTGCTCCTCAGGCTCTTGTTATAGGTGGGGCATGGGACTGGCCTACAGAGAGGATCCATATTGATGATGCCTATCCAAGCTTTGATTCTTATGTAAGTGACCCGACCGTAAATTGGACCAGTAACAAGAAAGCTGGAAAGTATGTTCAGTAATAGCAGCATACTTTATATTATAATAAACAGAGGATATGTTTCACGTATCCTCTGTTTGTTTGAAAAAACATCGTATTTTCTTTTGATTATTTCTAGCTTTAGAGTAACTTTGCACGTTATATGGTACTGAATTATATCTGGATTGCATTTTTTGTCATCGCCTTCATTTTCGGGGCGATACAACTAGTGATGGGAGACACTACAATCTTCCAGAAAATGGTAGATGCCACTTTCGACTCGTCAAAAACAGCGTTTGAAACATCTATAGGACTTACCGGTGTACTGGCATTATGGCTGGGTATCATGAAAATCGGCGAGAAAGCCGGAATGGTTAACGTTCTGGCAAGGGCTTTGAGTCCGGTATTCTCCAAACTGTTTCCGGACATTCCTAAAAACCACCCTGTGATGGGAAGTATCTTTATGAACATTGCATCCAATATGCTGGGACTCGACAATGCTGCCACACCAACCGGACTGAAGGCGATGAGTCAGATGCAGGAACTCAATACCAAGAAAGATACGGCGACCAATCCGATGATTATGTTTCTGGTGCTCAACACCAGTGGACTGACAATCATTCCGACTACCATTCTCGCTTTCCGTGCCTCTTACGGAGCTGCCACACCGACGGATGTGTTTATCCCTATCCTACTGGCTACGACAGTGGCTACGATTATGGGTATCATCATCACTTCTATCTGGCAAAAGATTAATCTTTTCCAACCGGCGCTCTTGGCGTTCCTTGTTGGAATTTGTGCCTTTGTCGGTCTGGTGATATGGGGATTCGGTCGTATGGACAAGGATACAATGGCAACGGTGACCAGTCTTTCGGGAAACCTGATTCTGCTCAGTATCATACTCAGTTTTATCATAGCTGGGTTTTTCAAGAAAATAAATGTTTACGATGCTTTCATAGAAGGTGCCAAAGAGGGTTTCACCACCGCCGTACGTATCATCCCTTATCTTGTAGCCATATTGGTAGGTGTAGGTGTGTTCCGCGCTTCGGGTGCCATGGACATGCTTATCAATGGTATATCACATGGCTTTCAGGCTTTCGGACTGAACACTGACTTCGTGGGGGCTCTGCCTACTGCCTTCATGAAACCGCTGTCGGGAAGCGGTGCACGCGGACTGATGATGGAAGCAATGAAAACTTACGGTCCTGATTCTTTCGTAGGCCGACTCAGTTGTATATTCCAAGGTTCTACAGATACCACATTCTATATTCTGGCAGTATATTTCGGTTCTGTAAGCGTAAAATACACCCGTCATGCAGTGGCATGCGGACTACTTGCCGATCTTGCCGGTGTGATAGCAGCTATTACCATCGCATACATATTTTTCGGCAACTAAAAGGAATTGATTAATTCATAAAAAAAATATTATGGCTAACTTAAAGTCACTTGCTAAGGATACTGCAATTTATGGTATGAGCAGTATCATTGGACGCTTTTTAAATTATCTGCTCGTACCGATATATACAGCCAAACTTTCTGCCGCTAGCGGAGGTTATGGTGTCATAACCAACTTATATGCATACACCGCATTACTTCTGGTTATCCTGACTTATGGCATGGAAACCACGTTTTTTAGATATGCCAACAAATCTAATGAAAATCCGGAGCGGGTATATTCCACCATTTTGATTTCCGTTGGTTTCACATCCTTGCTGTTTATCGCATTAGTTTTCCTTTTTTTGCCACAGATTTCCGGATTCATGGGATACTCAGACCATCCGTCATATATATGGGTAATGGCTATGACGGTGGCTATCGATTCTTTCCAATGCATACCTTTCGCTTATCTGAGATACAAGAAACGCCCGATCAAGTTTGCGACGCTCAAATTGCTCTTCATCGTAATGAACATACTGCTGAACGTGATTTACTTTATTGTATTGCCTGCAATGTATAAGTCTAATCCTGATATAATAGGTAAGATTTACGATCCGACAGTGGGTGCAGGATACGCATTCTATATCAACCTATTCTGCACGGGTTCCATCACTTTCTGTTTCTTTAAAGAACTTACAGGATTCAAGTATGTATTCGACAAAGCTCTCATGAAGAGAATGATGACTTACAGTTGGCCAATACTGGTACTTGGTATCGCAGGAATATTAAACCAGACAGCCGACAGGATTCTGTTCCCTTATATATACAAAGGTTCGGATATGAATATGCAACTCGGTATCTATGGAGCTGCAAGTAAGATTGCGATGATTATGGCCCTTATCACACAGGCTTTCAGATATGCCTACGAGCCCTTCGTTTTCGGTAAAGCTAAAGAGAACGATAACCGTGAGACTTATGCCAAAGTGATGAAATACTTTGTTATTTTCACATTGTTCGCCTATCTGATGGTTATCGGATATATGGATATTCTGAAATATATCATCGGACGTGACTACTGGGACGGTCTGCGCGTTGTGCCTATCGTTATGATAGGAACTATCATGTATGGTATTTACTTCAATCTGTCTTTCTGGTACAAACTAATCGACAAAACTATATGGGGTGCCTATTTCTCGGGAATCGGATGCACTGTACTGATAATAAGCAATATCATATTCGTGCCCCGTTTCGGATATATGGCTTGCGCGTGGTCGGGTGTCACAGGTTATGGGACATCAATGCTTATCTCATATTTTGTGGGACAGAAGATGTATCGGATAGATTACCCCATTGCAGAAATGATGAAATATGTCATACTGTGCATCATTCTTAATATCGGTATGTATTTCTCCAACCTGTATTTGTCTTTCATTGGAGCTGTCGGCATCAACACGCTACTTATTATCGTATTCGCCGCTTATCTGGTGAAGAAAGATTTCCCGTTAGCCAGTCTACCGATAATTGGTAAGAAATTTAAAAAATAAGATACTAATTATATATGAAAAGATTATCATTCATTGTCTTTTGCCTTTTCGCCATCGTTACGGCAAAAGCTGATGAGGGAATGTGGACTCTCTACAATCTTCCACAACAAGTGTACGAACAGATGAAGGCGGAAGGGTTGCAGATGCCTTACGACCAACTATATAATAGTAAGAGTGCACTGAAAAACGCTGTTGTCAACTTCAGTGGATATTGTACGGGGGTGGTTGTCTCTCCCGACGGACTGGTATTTACCAACCACCATTGCGGATTCGAAGCTATCCGCAGTCATTCCACCGTTCAGAACGACTATATGCTCAACGGATTTTATGCCAAGACACAGGCTGAAGAACTTCCTAATCAGGATATGTTCGTCAGTTTTATGGTTTCGCAAAGCGATATCACCAATCGTATTAGTACACCCGCCTTCGAAAAACTGGGATACGATGCAAAAGAGAAAGTTATCGATTCCATCGAGAATGTACTGAGCGACTCTGTAAGCAAAGCGGATTCTACCATGTTCGCCGAGGTGAAACCGTTTTATGAAGGCAACAAATACTATCTGACCGTATATCAGACATTCCGCGACCTGCGCCTGGTGTTCGCTCCTACCAAATCGATAGGTAAATTCGGGGGAGAGACAGACAACTGGATGTGGCCGCGGCAGACTTGCGATTTCAGTGTATTCCGTATCTATGCCGACCCGAAGACAAACGGTCCTGCCGAGTACAACAAAGACAACGTTCCTTATCACCCTGCTGTATGGGCACCCGTCTCTACCGACGGATATAAGAATGGCGACTATGCCATGATTCTGGGATATCCCGGCAGTACAGACCGTTATTTGTCTTCTTATGGAATAAAAGAGATGCGCGACGCCTACAACTCTCCCCGTGTCCAGGTGAGGGAAATCAAACAGGCGATTATGAAGAAGTATATGGCAAAAGACGAGGCCATCCGTATCAAATACGACTCTAAATATGCACGTAGTTCCAATTATTGGAAAAACAGTATCGGTATGAACAAATGTATCGACAGTCTCGAAATCATCCCTCAGAAACAGACTTACGAAAAGAAAATAAAGGCTTATGTAGACTCTACAGGTTATATGAAAGGCAAACTGGATTTCGATAAAATGGCCCAGTTGTATGCAGAACGTTTCGAGCATTCACGAGCTACGATGTTTTGGAATGAAACATTCCGTCGCGGTGCCGATTTCCCATCAAGAGCTTTGGATATAGCACAGAGTCAAGAGAAAGCGATGAAAGCTAAAGACGGAACGAAAGAAATCGTTTACCCCGACATCACCAGCACTTATGATGAACAGTTGGACAAGGAGATGTTCCTCGCTACACTTCAAAACTATAACAAGATGGTACGCCCGGAATTTTTACCTGAGATGTATAATACGATTAAAGATGAATTTAATGGCGACTATACTAAATATGTGGATTACCTGTACAGCAAGTCCAATATTATGAAGAAAGATGTGAAGTGGTATGTGAACAAAAAGAAGACCCTGAAAGATCCCGGATATATCCTGGGTCGTCAGATTATGGAAAGTATGATAGCAGAGAAAGCCAGACTCGAAAAAATCAACGATTCCATCGATACACAGGAACAGTACTTATGTGCTGCCATATTACGCATGGAACAGGATATGCCTCATTACAGCGATGCAAACTTCACCATGCGCCTCACGTATGGACAAGTGGGCGGATATAACATGGGCGGTCAGGATTCCGGGTATTATACAGATTCCGAAAGTATTCTGAATAAAATGGAGAAAGGCAAAAACAATGCCGACTATTTTGCAGAGCCACAAATCCAGTCATTAATCAAAGCAAATGATTTTGGTGGTTATAAGGATAAGACCAGCAACAAGATGCAACTTTGTTTCCTCACTAATAACGATATAACCGGTGGCAACAGCGGCAGTCCGGTATTCAACGGTAAAGGTGAACTTATCGGTCTTGCTTTCGATGGTAACTGGGATTCGCTGAGTAATGATATCCACTTCAACAAACAACTGTCGCGCACGATCTGTGTGGATATCCGTTATGTGCTCTATATGATGGACAAATGGGGACACGCCGACAGACTCATAAAAGAAATAAGCAAACCGGAAAAATAAAAGGATGTTGATATTCGTTCAGAAATCAATTGATATAAATAGAAATCCCGTATTCATTGACATGAATACGGGATTTTAGTATTGTGAAAATTGAATGTCTTATTTCTTTTTCGGTCTTCTTCTAGCCCATCCTTCTTCTGAGAAATCAGGTTCTTCGTCCTTGAACTTAACATTATCATTGCCACCCTGGAAGAACTGGCGCCAATCATCTTTCTTACCACGTGCCTTTGTATAACCGCGCTCCTCACGACTGGACTTACCATTACGTGATGATCTGTCGCCGCCACGGTCGCCACCTCTGCTACCGCGACTGCCACGGTTGGAATTGGAACGACTGCTGTCTTCGGCATCGTTGCAACGGACACTGCGACCTTTGAAATCGGCACCGTCAAGTCCTTGCATTACTCTCTGGGCATCCTTTTCGGGCACCTCGATATATGATATCTTATTCAGAAGGTCTATATGGCCTACTTCCTGATGTCCATGTACATTCTTATTAATAAACTGCATCACCTCTCCAGGATAGAAACCGTCGGATTTACCAAGGTTGATAAACAGTCGCTTATATCCGGCTTCAGGTTTATGACTTCTTTCACTGCCGCCACGGGAACCTCTTCCGCCCCTGTCACCACGGTCACCACGCTTACGGTCGCCACGATCAGAACGGTCACCTTTACCGCTAGGCTTTTCTATCTCAGGAGCATCAGCATAATAAGAAAGGAATTTACCGAATTCAAGACTTACTATCTTCTTGATGATATCTTCCTTGTCCATATACTCGAAGTGACGGTTTATCTCCTCGATAAACGGTGCTATCTCCTCCTCGTTTACGTCCACTTTCTCTATCTGGTCCATCACCTTATAGAGTTGTTTGGAACAGATATCCTTTGCTGAAGGTATGGTCCCTTCAACGAATTCTTTGCCTATCTCACGTTCTATGGCGCGCATCTTACCTTTTTCACGGGTATGGATAATAGCAATACTCGTACCCTTCTTTCCTGCACGGCCTGTACGACCGCTGCGGTGCGTATAACTCTCGATATCATCTGGCAAACCGAAGTTGATGACATGAGTAAGATCGTCAACATCCAGTCCACGGGCTGCCACATCGGTAGCGACCAACAACTGCGTAAGATGCTGACGAAACTTCTGCATGGTCAGGTCGCGCTGCTGCTGAGACAAGTCACCATGCAGAGACTCTGCATTATAACCATCATGTATCAGTTTATCGGCCACCTCCTGTGTCTCACGCTTGGTTCGACAGAAAATAATGGCATAAATACGCGGATAAAAGTCTACGATACGTTTCAGTGCCAGATATTTGTCTTTGGCGTTCACCATATAATAGATGTGGTTCACGCTCTCTGCGCCCTCATTACGGCTTCCTACGACGATTTCTTTCGGATCATTGAGATAATTGTGTGCTATCTTCTCTATCTCCTTACTCATGGTAGCGGAGAACAGCAATGTGTTGCGGTCTCTCGGAACACCGGCAAGGATCTCATCAATACTCTCAGAGAATCCCATATTGAGCATCTCGTCTGCCTCATCAAGCACCACATTGTTTACAGCACCAAGTTTGGCTTCACCACGTTTCATCAGGTCGATAAGACGACCAGGTGTAGCTACGATTATCTGTACGCCATGGCGCAACGCATGTATCTGAGTCTCAATAGAAGCACCGCCGTATACGGCAAGCACATGCATTCCACTGATATACTTGGAATAATCGTTGAGGTCGTCGGCAATCTGTAGACACAACTCACGTGTAGGACTCAGCACAATAGCCTGAGTAGCACGATTTGACGCATCGACTTTCTGTAGCAGAGGCAGTCCGTAAGCGGCAGTTTTACCTGTACCGGTCTGGGCCAAAGCTATAACATCATTACCATTTCCTAATAAATAAGGGATTACTTCTTCTTGTACGGGCATCGGGTTCTCATAACCCATTTCACT
>OBMA010000839.1_pt1 | contig 18699 bp, 17 predicted proteins | sample 1539141 | NCBI WGS metagenome assembly OBMA01 (sample SAMEA3991484, study PRJEB22521) | metagenome | biome: anthropogenic terrestrial biome; feature: sewage plant; material: raw primary sludge | place: Sweden | collected 2012-09-26 | reverse complement strand
ATGTCAACAGAGAGCATCTTTGAGTTACTACCGGTAACATATAAATCCACATTGTTCAGTTTCTTTAATCCAAGTAAGACATCCACGAAACCTATTTTTTCATTATGATTGTCAGGCAGATAGGGATTCTGAATGCTATCCACCTTTTGAATTTCATCCAGCAACACATAAAAATAACGCTCCTTGTTTGCGCAAATCTCTCTGATATACTTTCCTAGCTCAAGTGGATTGCGATATTTTGCATTGATATCTTCGTCAAGGGCAAGCATGACTATATTCTGTTCGACCACACCTATATCCATAAGATGCTGACGAAATAATACATTCAGCAGATATGATTTGCCACATCGACGTATGCCTGTGATGACTTTAATCATACCATCATTCTTCTTTGCAATAATCTGGCTGAGATACCTGTCTCTTTGAATCTTCATACTTATCTTCTTTTTTTGTAACATTGACACACTTTTCGCATGCAAAGATATGCAAAATAATTGAAGCAGGTACTTGTTATCTGCTTTTTTTGTAACACTGACACACTTTTCGTTATTAGGGCACCCATTTGTCTACATGCAACAAGTATCGTAATTTATTTTATACTTTTATTATAATAGCGATGCCAGATGAAGGTGCCCCACACTTTTGTAGGTAAGTCTATTTCGCCCCAATGTTTTTCCTTTTAAGTTATTTGTTCTTTGTGATAGCAGGCAACTCCGCTATCCTGCTTGTCATAGGCTGTGTGTTCGCAGGGATTGCCAATGGTGTAGGTGTGCCGTATCTCAATACTATCGCTTCTATCAAAGGCGGAAGTAATTCCGTGACGACTGTAATGCCTTTGCTTTCGGCCGCACTCTATTTCGGACAATTCATCTCTCCTATTCTCATCACGCCATTATCGAAGACGATTTTTGGAGGAAATGATGCTGTTGCCCCTTACAAGATGGGTATCGCCATCTGTGCTATTTTCCTATTCCAAGTTTGGTCTACAAGGCATTTCCAAAGCTTGCCACCCAAAGAAAGAATCAGATAAATGACCATTTGGGATAAACGCGATGAAAGCCGGTTGCCACGCAGACAAACCGGCTTCTTAACCTGAATAATTTGTCTTGGCCTGGAAAATGTTAACTTTTTCCAGGCCAAGACCGGTTTGAAATTTGTTGTTAGAAATCATATGATTTTTTTGATTATTAAATATATATCATTATATTTGCAGAGAATTTTATATAGATTAACCCAAGGCTAATGAAACTCTTTAGAAGACTTCTAATATTACTGTTCGTCTTGAATTGTTCTGTGTGTGTTTGTGCTCAAACTACATATGAAAATTCATTGTATGAGAAAGCATATCAGGAAATATATGATATGCTGGAAGGAAAAACAAAGGTTTCTCTTAAGCGCGCTGTGTATATATCTGAATGGGCGTATTTAAATGGAAACCTTGATTATAATGTACATTTATTATGCATGAACTGACAGAGGCTTATGAAGGAGCCTTAATATCTGGCAAGCAAAAAGTCTCAAGTCCAAATTCAAAAGGTACAGGCTCTATTTATAAAAAAGCTCACAATAAAGCTACCAACCAACCACCTGTGTATCAGCGATTATATGATATTAATGGAAATGTGACTACAGATGTAACCAAAGCAAATAGAGTAGAATGGTTTGTAAATCCTAATGAAAGTTCTAGAAATGAAAAAATAATTCAAACCTATCCGTAAATGAAGACTTTTTTTATTTTCATAATTGGACTATTCTTTTTATTAGGAAGCTGCTCTACATTAAAGAAGGTTCAAAACATACCCTCAATAGAACATTATTTTGTCGTTTCTAAAATAAAGAAGCAAAAGAATAACGTGTACATCATCTATGCCCAAAGACATGATTCTATCTTTAAAATATTTAGTCATTTTGATGGAATCATTAAAAATAATGATATAAAATTAGTAAAAGGTTCTCATTTTAGGGCTTATCTTAATTCACAATTTAAAGCAACAGAAGAAAAATTTAATATGATGCCACAATGTGAAATTTCTATTTTGTTCCATGGTGTAACTATCTCCAAAGAACCTGAGAATAAAATTAATGACATATTCTCTTGCGAAGAATTAAATGGGAAATACATATCACAAGAATATAGCAAATAAGGATAAAAGTACTTCAAACTCAGGCTATATGCACTTCAAGACTGCCGCATCACTCAAAATGTCGGATGAACCTTATTTTCTCAATAACAATGAGTATCGCACCTGTATGCTCACCCGTCTGCACTTCAAACCCTCGGAGATAGCCATGTTGCTCGACTGCTCGTTATCTCAGGTTACGCTCTTGCGCCAGCGTCTGCTGCCAAAAGTGTTCCATCGGGAGGGCAGGGCCAAAGATTTCGACCAAATCATCAAAGGTATTTGTTGAAATCAGTCAGATTTATTTACAAATGCCTTCGCTCACGTCGATTATTCATGACCGGATGGTTACTCGGTCGCAAATACACGATTCTAGAGCGATTTTGCAATGCGTTGATAATCAGTCGTTTGATGCTTGTGGGCGAGATGCGGGGTTCTGTTATGCTGTAATCATCTCCCTTTTGGGTTTGCAAGTAACCGTTAGCTGCGTTACAAGTAATGGTTAAATGTAGGCCCGGTAACGGTTACTTGTAATGCGGGAAGACGTTAAACTCGGAATGAAATGATGAAAATGGAATTTCGGTTGATATTTTCCTGGCTTTCATGTCTCTTTTTCTTGTTTCCCGTTTCTGGTTTGAAAAATTTCATAATGTTAATTTTGGTATTTATTTTTGACATAATGGAATGTCTCCTTAGACCTGAAAACTCATGGAAACGATTATTTCAAAGACTTATTTATGATGCCCGGTGCCCCAAAGGTCATTTTCTCTGTTGGCGGAGACGACGCCACAGACAGAATCATTCTGGGATACCGAATCGTGTCATTTCCCCGGGTTTCATTCTTTCATTCTGATGTAAGGCCGAGGATATTATGGGTAATGGAATTCATAATGCCCGGCAAAAATTTAAGTATTCTTCATAAAAGAAACGTATATTTAATAGTCAATGTTCGATAAAAATTTGTATCTTTGCCGTCAGACAAGTACAAATCAAGAAAATTAAAAGTAGCATAACTCTATGAAGACAAATTATGAATTGCGCTATGCAGCCAATCCAACAGACGCTAAAGGTTATGACACCACCCGGTTGCGCAAGGACTTCCTCATTGAGAAAGTTTTCGGCACAGACGAAGTGAACATGGTATATTCAATGTATGACCGCATGATTGTGGGCGGCGCAATGCCGGTGAAAGAGGAGCTCGAGCTCGAAGCCATCGACCCGCTCAAGGCGCCGCATTTTACCACGCGGCGCGAGATTGGAATATATAATGTGGGCGCGGGCGCAGGCGTTGTCAAGGTGGGCGGCGAGACGTTTGAACTTGGTGTCAAGGAAGCTCTGTATATAGGCAGCGGCGACCGCGACGTGTTCTTCGCAAGCAAGGATGCGGCACAGCCTGCCAAATTCTATTTCAACAGCACCACGGCGCACACGTCATATCCCTGCCGCAAGGTGACCAAGGCGGATGCCATCAGCGTGCACATGGGCTCGCTGGAGATGAGCAACGAGCGCACCATCAACAAGATGATCGTAAACCAGGTGTTGCCCACATGCCAGATACAGATGGGCATGACCGAGTTGTGCCCGGGCTCCGTGTGGAACACCATGCCGGCGCATATCCACAGCCGCAGGATGGAGGCCTACTTCTATTTCGAGGTGCCGCAGGGACAGTCTGTGTGCCACTTCATGGGCGAGCCGCAGGAGACGCGCCACATCTGGATGCAGGGCGACCAGGCTGTGCTCTCACCCGAATGGAGCATCCACTCGGCAGCCGCAACCCATAACTATACGTTCATCTGGGGCATGGGCGGCGAGAATCTGGACTATGGCGACCAGGACTTTTTCGAGATAACGGATTTAAAATAACAAGAACCCTTAAAATAAATCAAAAAATGGAAAGTTTAAAAGCATTTTCACTTGAAGGCAAGAACGCCTGGATTACAGGCGCTTCTTATGGTATCGGTTTCAATATTGCCAAGGCATTCCATGCTGCCGGCATCAAGAACATCGTATTCAATGATGTCAAGCAGGAACTTGTAGACCGCGGTCTGGCTTCTTACAAGGAGGCGGGCATCGAGGCTCACGGATATGTCTGCGACGTTACAAACGAAGATCAGGTGCAGGCCCTCGTTAAGCAAATTCACGAGGAAGTGGGTCAGATTGATATTCTGGTAAACAATGCCGGTATCATCAAGCGCATTCCCATGCATGAGATGAAGCGTGCGGAATTCCAGCAGGTGATAGACATTGACCTGGTGGGCCCGTTCATCGTAAGCAAGGCAGTGCTGCCCGGGATGATGGAGCGCAAGGAAGGCAAGATTATCAACATCTGCTCAATGATGAGCGAGCTGGGTCGCGAGACGGTTTCTGCCTATGCGGCAGCCAAGGGCGGTCTTAAAATGCTCACCCGCAACATCTGCTCGGAGTATGGCGAGTATAACATCCAGTGCAACGGCATCGGCCCGGGTTACATCGCCACACCTCAGACAGCACCGCTGCGCGAGATTCAACCGGATGGAAGCCGTCATCCGTTCGACAGTTTTATCTGCGCCAAGACTCCGGCAGGCCGCTGGCTTGACCCGTCAGAACTGGGTGGTCCGGCAGTGTTCCTGGCTTCTCATGCTTCGGATGCCGTCAACGGTCATGTGCTCTATGTGGACGGTGGCATCCTGGCTTACATCGGCAAACAGCCTAAATAAGGATTTTCAACTTTCGACTGCTTCATAGCCGCCGGTCTGCTGATTGGCGTTGACAATGGTCACGGCTGAAGCGAAACTGACGGAAGAGAAATAGATAAAAACAGAAAAGGCGATCCGTAAGGACCGCCTTTTTGTGTAAAAAATATTTTACAATATTATTTGATGGCATCAGCCAGTTCTGCACCTGCCTTAAACTTGGCAACCTTCTTTGCTGCAATCTGGATTTTCTCCTTTGTTGCAGGGTTGATACCCTGGCGGGCAGGACGCTCGTTAACGCTGAAAGTGCCGAAGCCAACCAGCTGGATCTTGTCACCTGCTATGAGAGCACCTTTCAATGCGTCTACTGTAGCCTCTAATGATTTCTTTGCGTCAGCCTTGCTCAAACCCGAACCAGCTGCGATTTTCTCGATCAATTCTGTTTTGTTCATAATTTTGAATTATAAAATTAATATTATATTGGAGTTTTTTGTTAATTTGCTGACAAATATAGAATATTCATTTCATAATTCAAACAAAAAATAAAAAAAAGTGAGTAAAATTACGAAAAATTGTGGTTAAACACTTGTTTTTATGTGAATTAACGGATATTTTTCGTATTTTTGTGGCCGTATAAACGTTTATTGATATATTTTAATTTAATGCGCAATATTCCCACTATCACCAAGAATCTGTTGATCATCAACGTCTTGGCATTTATAGCAATGAGTGTGTTGAAACCGGCTGCAGGTCTTGATTTGAATGACATCTGTGGCTTGCATTTCTTCATGGCATCTGATTTTCATGTGTACCAGCTTGTGACTTACATGTTCATGCATGGAGGATTCGAGCATATTCTCTTCAATATGTTCGCACTGTGGATGTTTGGCTGTGTCGTAGAGCGGGTATGGGGACCTAAAAAATTCCTTTTTTATTACATTTTCTGCGGTGTCGGTGCCGGACTTTTACAGGAGGTGGCTCAGTTCGTTTCGGTGTATCTGGACTTTAACGCACAGGCTCCGCTGAGTATTTCCCAGGCTGTTTCGATCATGCATGTGAACGCCTCAGCACTCAATGGTCTCACCACGGTAGGTGCGTCGGGCGCCATCTATGCCATCCTGCTGGCTTTCGGCATGATATTTCCGAATGAGAGGATATTTATCTTCCCGCTCCCTATACCCATCAAGGCCAAATGGTTTGTCATGGGCTATGCGGCCATCGAACTGTTCTCGGCACTCGCTACACCGGGAGATCATGTGGCCCATCTGGCCCATCTTGGCGGTATGCTCTTCGGGTTCCTTATGATACGTTACTGGCAGAAACATCCCGGTGGCTCTGTCAACTATGGCCGCTCGCAGGGGGAACAGTTTTTTAGCAATCTGCGTGGCAGGTGGGAGAAGCGTTCGCAGCGCAGTGCCGGCCCGGCCCGGCCCACCGGATATTCCAACCACGAAAGCGATTGGGACTATAACGCCAATAAGAAAGCGGAGCAGGCAGAGATAGACCGTATCCTGGACAAGATAAGAAAAAGCGGATATGACAGTCTTACCAAAAACGAAAAGCAGAAACTCTTTGAGCAAAGCAACAAGTGATGATAAGGCAGCTGAAGAAAATCACCGGACAGATGGTGGCCGGCGCCAATGTCGCCACGATATTTATTATGCTACTGATAGGATTTTCATATTATGTAAATCCCGTCCGGCATTCGAATATTGCCAACATCGGACTAGCTTTTCCCGTCTTCCTGCTGCTGAATTTCGGATTTCTCGTCTTCTGGCTCATCTTCAAACCCAAGTGGGCGCTTATTCCGTTTTTCGGATACGTGGTTTGCTACGTACCTGTGCGTACTTACATCCCGATTAACGTATCGCATGATGCGCCTGAGGGAAGCATCAAAATCCTTTCTTACAACGTGCAGCGATTCGTGACATGGAGTTATCCGGGTGGCAAGGATAACCCTATTCTGAAATATCTCATCGGGCAAAATCCGGATATCATATGCCTGCAGGAAACTGTCGTGGACGAGGAACGTAGCAAGGTGGTGATTGATTCTGTGCTGTCTGCAAAATACCCGTATAAGAAAATAGCGGATAAGGGTGATAACAGCAACAGCATTTCGATATACAGTAAGTATCCGATAATCGCGCACCGCAGAATCTGGTATGAATCTGCCTATAATCTGAGCGTGGCTTATAAGATTAAGATCGCCGGAGACACCATTCTCGTGATAAACAATCATCTTGAGACAACCGGACTGTCGCTTGAAGACAGGGCGCAATTCGGAAGTCTTGTAAGGGGAGACCTTAGCGCCCACCAGACTAAGGTGGAGTCGCACAGGATCATAAACCAGCTCGGTGATGCCTGCAGAAGGCGCGCCCCTCAGGCTGACTCCGTGGCTGATTTTATCAAGCAGAACAGCCATTACAGCATCATCTGCTGTGGCGATTTTAATGACAGCCCGCTGTCTTATACTCATCATACGATATCCAAGAATTTGAAAGACTGTTACGTCGAAAGCGGCAATGGTCCGGGGATTTCATATCATCACAGCAAGTTTTATGTGCGCATAGACAATATATTGTGCTCAAAAGACTGGACATCATATGGTTGTAAAGTGGATAGCAAAATTGGCGTGTCTGACCATTATCCGATATATTGTTGGCTGAAAAAGAGATGAAAACGTCAAAAATTGAATAATTAAATGCTATAAATTTTCCATAGTGTGAAAAAATTCTTATCTTTGCACGTCTATATCGTGAAATAAACAATTAAATATATAAATAAAAAATGCAAAACAAAGGAATTGTAATTGTAACAGCTGTCTTACTGACGCTTGCAAGCATCTTCTACCTGTCGTTCTCGGTAGCCACACGCTACTATGACAGTCAGGCTGCAAAGATTAAAGACCCCGTTGCGCAGCAGGATTATAAGGATTCTGTAAAGTACATGGGTATTTATTCTTACCAGAAGTGCATGGAGACTCAGATTGGTCTCGGACTAGACCTTAAGGGCGGTATGAACGTCATCCTTGAAATCTCTGTTCCTGATGTCGTAGAGACACTGGCAGACCACAAGGCCGACGCTGCTTTCGTTAAATCTATGAATCAGGCGAAAGTAGATGAGGAAACCAGTCAGAGTGACTTCATCTCACTGTTCATTAAGTATTATCATCAGAATGCACCGGGTCACCGTCTGTCTGAAGTCTTCGCCACGCAGCAGTTGCAGGGCAAGGTTTCACCACAGAGCACTGACGGGGAAGTAGAGAAGGTCCTCCGCGAATCTGTGCAGTCGGCTATCGACAACTCATTCAATGTTGTCCGTACCCGTATCGATAAGTTCGGCGTTGTTCAGCCCAATATCCAGAAACTGGAGGGGCAGCAGGGCCGTATCATGGTGGAAATGCCTGGTGTGCGCGAGCCGGATCGTATGCGTAAGTTGTTGCAGGGTAGTGCCAATCTGGAATTCTGGGAGACCTACAATGCCAACGAAATCATACCTAATCTCCAGCAGCTCGACCAGCGCATGGCTAATGGTGGCACAGAATCTACTGACACGGCAACTGCCAAGAAAGAAGTAGCAACTGCCAAAAAGGAAGTGTCAGCGGCCAAGACCGCCACGTCGCAGCCTAAGTTTAAGATCAAGGGTGCCGACAACAAGGTGGATGCCGGCGTAGCTGCAAGCAGCAATGCGCAGGAGGCAGCAGCCAAGAGACAGCATCCTCTGCTCTCTATGTTGCAGCCTATGCAGAACCAGCTCAGCGTAGTGGGTATTGCCAATATCCGCGATACAGCAGCCATCAACAAGATTATATATTCAGAAATAGCAAAGCAGGTGTTGCCCTCAGATCTTAAATTGCTCTGGAGTGCCAAACCTACTGATATGGTCAAGGGTGGAAAGAACATTTTCGAGCTTCACGCCCTGAAGGTTACCTCTACCAGTGGCCGCGCTCCTCTGGAGGGTGATGTGGTTACAGATGCCAAGGACCAGTTTAATAACATGACCGGTACACCTGAGGTTTCAATGACGATGAACTCGGATGGTGCGCGCCGTTGGGCAGCCCTGACCAAGGCAAATGTGGGCAAGGCTATCGCCATTGTTTTGGATGGTGTGGTTTATTCTGCTCCACGTGTCAACGGTGAGATTGATGGCGGTCAGTCTTCAATCTCGGGTAACTTCACCATCGAAGATACAAAAGACCTTGCAAACACGTTGAAGTCTGGTCGTATGCCTGCTCCCGCCCGCATCGCTCAGGAAGAGATTGTAGGACCAACACTGGGTGCGCAGTCTATTCAGCAGGGTTTCATTTCATTCGTCATCGCATTCGTGGTGCTGATGCTGTATATGGTGCTGATATATGATGTCATACCAGGTATGATAGCTAATGGCGCACTGCTTATCAACTTATTCTTCACGCTGGGTATATTGACGTCTTTTCAAGCGGCATTGACCATGTCGGGTATTGCCGGTATGGTGCTCTCGTTAGGTATAGCGGTCGATGCGAACGTGCTCATCTATGAGCGAACCAAGGAGGAGCTACGCCTAGGAAAGGGAATCAAGGATGCCATATCGCTGGGCTACAGCAATGCGTTCTCGGCCATTTTCGACTCCAACTTGACCAGTGTCATCACGGCAGTCATCTTGTATGTGTTTGGTACAGGTCCTATTCGTGGCTTTGCCACCACTTGTATCATAGGTTTGGTTTGTTCTTTCTTCAGCGCAGTATATCTTACTCGTCTCGTTTACGAAAACCGTATGAAGAAAAACAAGTGGCAGAATCAGAATTTCGTCACACGTTTCTCTAAAAATTTGATGGTAGGTACCAACTACCGCTTCATGTCAATGTATAAAACCACATTCACTATTACAGGTGTGGCAATCGCAATATTCTGCGTCAGCTTTGCTATCCGTGGCTTGAGCCAGAGCATCGATTTCACCGGTGGCCGCAACTATGTGGTGGCATTTGAAAAGCCGGTAGAGCCGGAGCAGGTGCGCAGCATCATTACTGAGGCATTCCCTAACTGTACAACAGGAGCGCTCGCGCTTGGTACTGATCACAAGACCATACGTATCTCTACCAACTATAAGATAGCAAGCAACAGTGCCACTGTGGACAATGAGGTTGAGAATGTGCTGTACAAGGCATTGAAGAAAGCCAATCTTGTGACTCAGAAGAACCTCGAGGCGTTCAAAAATCCTGATATTCGCAGTGGTGGTTCCATCATCAGCAGTACCAAGGTGGGCCCGTCTGTAGCCAAGGACATCACATACGGTGCCATTGTCAGTGTGGTTCTGGCATTGATTGCGATATTCCTCTACATCCTGCTGCGTTTCCGCAATGTGGCATTCTCTGTCGGCTCAACGGTGGCTTTGGCTATCGATACCTTGGTGGTGATTGGATTCTATTCGCTTTGCTGGGGCTGGATGCCGTTCTCGCTTGAGATTGACCAGACGTTCATAGGTGCCATTCTTACTGTTATCGGTTATTCCATCAATGATAAGGTGGTGGTCTTCGACCGTATACGTGAGAACATGCGTCTGCACAAGAAGCAAAGCTACCAGACTCTCTTCAACGACAGTATCAATGAGACGCTTACACGTACCATCAATACTTCTCTCTGTACTTTGATAGTATTGGTATGTATCTTCTTCCTTGGCGGAGAGAGTATCCGCAGTTTCTCATTCGCTATGATTCTGGGTGTTGTCTTCGGAACTCTTTCTTCTATCTTCGTTGCCTCACCGATTGCTTATCTGGTGCTCGGTCACAAGATTAACCCTGAGAGGACGGAATTGTCTGCTGCATAATATAATAATATATTATATATAAAAAGGTCGCATGAAAAAATTCATGCGACCTTTATGTTTTCTATGATTATGTGTTGTTGTCAGGTAAGTTCCAAACAGTCTCCCAGTCATATCAGTCTGCCAATAAACAGCAAGCCTGTTCCCGCTTTTTGGATGGCAGCGTAATGATATAATCACAAGCTTCATCATGTAGTCCCCGTAGCAGAGACGGAGCGCGGTCTGTCTCTGCTGCGGGGACTATCCCTTTGTTTGTTTGTCCGATAGTTTGCCGGGCAACTATATATGGCCAAGTTGCTTTGGGAAGGGTTGATTCTGATGCGTGTGTGATGATGTCACATCCTTGCGCCCGTCATTTATTAAATACAATGGGGATAACATATTGTGTGCGTGTGGGCTTCCCGTCTTCTATCCCGGGCTTCCACTTAGGCATCGTGCTGAGCACGCGCAACACTTCTCTGTCGCAATCGCTATTTAATGAATGTACTATTTTCAGGTCTGAGATCGTGCCGTTCTTGTTTATGATGAATTGAACCACCACTTTTCCTTTGACATTATCTTGTTGGGCTGATTTAGGATATTTCAGATTGAGTGTCAGCCACTTCATAAAGGCTGAAACGCCACCCGGGAATTCAGGCAGTTGCTCTATCACCCTGAATATCTTGGGGTCTATGTTGGCATTGATGGCATTATTGCGTACTTCCTTGTCATCCAGCGCGAAAGAATCTGCTGCTACCTCAATAACGCCAGTGGCGCTCCCGCTTTTTTCTTTACTTGACAGGTCCTCGTCGGTCACATCTTTGTCTGCCTTGATGCAAAAAGCATCAGACGGCTTTTGCCTTTTGACTGTTTGGGCTGTTTTCGATGGTTGCTCAACGGCTTTTTTGATAAGCTTGTGCTTGTTTTCCGCGGGTTTAAGATTTGACAGTTCTGTGACATTCGTGAATTTGGTATCCATTCGGTATGTTAACAGACTTATTATCGAAATGTAGAATAAAGGGGAAATTACGATGATAAGTGTACAGACAAGCGCAGTCAAATAACGTCTGCCTGTCTCTTTGCGTATCTTATATGCGCCATAATCTTTATTCCTTCCTTGGAAGATTATGTCGCACCATTCTTTAGAGGTTAAATCAATTTTATGCATTAATGACTGTTGGAAATGATAAAAACAGTACAAAGGTAAATATATTGCATGAGTAAAGAAAATATGGAAACGTTTAACTTTTTATTTTCAGCAGAATTAACTCTTGTGACATCGTTTTGGGCTGAAGTCTTAAAAAAAATTATTGTAATAACGGCAAATGAGCACATCGTGGCATATCGTTGTCCCTGATGCGCTCATTTATTGTTGTTGCGATTATATTAGTGTTTGTGGATGATTACTCGTTGATTTCTAATTGAATATTGTCGTAGAATTGCTCGATTATGGATAACATGTCTTGTGGCAGATATGAAAAGGCTCTGTCTATCAAACTCTCGGGCACCTCGTAATATGCCTCGGCCATCGCCCCGACGATGTCGGCTTTGGTGTCTGTGTCGCCACCGGCCATGACAGCCAGCCGGATGGCGTCCTCGAAACTGTCACTATCCAGAAAACAGCGTATCGCCATGGGGACTGTCTCCTGGCAGGTGCCGTCGAAATGTCCCTCTTCTCCTATTTTATAGATGTCCGTGATAGGCAGAATCTCATAACCGAAATTCTTGATTACGGCGTTTTCCAGATTCTCTTTCGGCACGCGGCAAGTGCGCAGCCAATAGATCATTGTTGCCACGCATTGCGCTCCTTTGATGCCCTCAGGGTGTATGTGGCTTACCTCTGCCGATTTCTTCGCCTCGTCCAGTACCTTGTGGTAATCGTCGAAAAGCCATCCCACCGGGCTGACCCGCATTGCAGAGCCGTTGCCAAACGAGTTTTGTGGCTGAGGGTCGTCAGAGTTCAGCCAGTGGTAAAACATGTTGCCATAGCCGCCCATGGGGTCGGGATAGCGTCTGCACCAGTCGAGTAGCGATTCTTTATAACTGCGGTGATTCAATATGGCGTCTGCAATGGCGACGGTGCAAATGGTGTCATCGGTGTAGCTGCATTGTTCGGTAAAGAGTTCAAAACCGGGCTCCGGTGCATTGATAAATTCGAAGCGCGAGCCGATAATGTCTCCTATTATAGCTCCTATCATAGGCTTAAAAGATTTAAAGCGGTTGTCTGTACTCCCACCGGGAATCGAACCCGGATCAAAGGTTTAGGAAACCTACGTTCTATCCATTGAACTATGGGAGCGGTTTATGTGGTGCAAAGATAATGCAAATAGAAGAAAATACAAAATGAATTCATTCTTTTTTATTGTTGTGATGCGGCCTATCTTGTTTTTAAACGTACAAAGAGGATGCAAATTGGGCTTAAACGCAAATTGTGAAGAGCTTTTTATTTGTGAGGCTCCGATTATATTGTATATAAAGAAGATAAAATAGTTAAATGCATATTAAAATATCATGGAATTTGATGTCCCGGATGTGTAATTACAAAAGACATGTGATTTCTCATTAAACCTTTGCTTTCTATTTGCGTCTAATGAATCATTATGAATAGATTTATAATATATTGCGTGCTGCTATTCCAGGTCGTGATGGCATCTGCACAAGGAATTGTCAAGGGAAAAGTATTGGATAAAAATAGTGAAGAGCCGTTGGGTTTCGTGAACGTGAAGATTTCACAACAAGGCAAAACCGATCTGGTGAAGGGCGCGGTCACCGATGTGGACGGCAACTTTAATATTCAGGGACTGGCAAACGGACAATACACACTGACACTTACGTTCGTGGGATATAAAAATCTTACGCGCGATTTCGTGATTTCTGATCAAGACAAATCCGTCAACTATGCGTTACTTCATCTCGCAGAAGATGCCCGTATGCTGAAAGAGGTCACAGTGAAGGGTGTAAAGTCGGCCATGAAGTTGGAGGTGGACCGCAAATCATATGATGTGAGCCAGTTGATTACCAATTCGGGCGATGCGGCTTCGGACGTGCTTGAGAATATCCCGTCGGTGGAGGTAGACAATGACGGCAACATCTCATTGCGGGGCAACTCCAGTGTGGAGGTGTGGATAAACGGTAAAGCGAGCGGACTGACCACCGACAACCGTGCTGAGATATTGCAGCAGATGCCTGCCGAGAGCATAGATCATATAGAGGTGATAGACAATCCTTCTGCAAAATATTCCGCTGAAGGTTCGGCCGGTATCATCAACATCGTGCTGAAGAAAGACCGTAAGCCGGGTTATTACGGTTCGGTGCAGGTGGGTGCCAACACCCGTAGCGGTGGCAACACTAGCTTTAATGTCAATTACAACAGTTCGCTGCTCGATGCCTATCTGAACGTGGGCTTCCGTCATCGTTCCAATACGGGCCGTAGCGAGAGTGAACAGCAATATCTGAAGACCGGCAAATATCAGAATCACGATGAGCGCAACGACCGTATGGGCAACAATCTGTTCTCGCGTGCCGGTGTGACGCTGCATGCCACCAAAAACGATGACTTCTCTCTGAGCGGAATGCTGATGAAAGGCAAGCAAAAGAGCTGGAGCAACACGCCTTATTACTATGGCACCACGGGTGTGGGCAATACTGAATTGATGACCCGCTACTCGCGGAGCAATGGGGATATGAATATGTATTATGGCGAATTTAACTATCGTCATAATTTCAACAACGACAAGCATTATCTGGATTTTGTGGTGGATTTCGACCGTTGGAACGCGGATAATCAAAACATCTATCAGGATTCCACAGAGTATCTGGATGGCTCTGCGGCGACGGCATACAATTATCAGAGCAGACCGTTGCTCATCAATAACCGTCAGTGGGAGGTGAAACTCGACTATGAGAATCCCATAACCGACAAGTTCAAGATACAGGCCGGTTATCAGGGGCAGTTCTCGCACGAGAACACTCCGCAGGAATCATACGAAGATAAAGCGTATTGGGACGGTCGCAACCAGACCGAAGACACCTATTATTATAATCGTTTCATCTACGACATGGACCTGCACGCACTCTATGCTACGGCAACATATAACGCGGGGAAATTCGGGCTGATGGCTGGCCTGCGTGGCGAATATTGGCGGGTGAACACAGAGAGCTATACTTGGGCGCAGCAACACGACGCATCTAAGCGTGACGAGCCGTTCAAGAAAGACAATTTCCAACTCTTCCCCAGTATTTTCCTGTCATATCAGATAACCAAGAACGACCAGTTGCAGCTCAACTACACACGGCGCCTGCGCCGTCCGTGGGGTGGGGAACTGAACTCGTTCAAGAATACCAGTGACGCTTCCATCGTGTCGTTTGGTAATCCGCAGCTTACTCCAGAGTATTCCAATTCGTTATCTCTAAACTATCTGAAGACATGGACTGAACACTCCCTCATGCTCAGTGCCTATTATAGGCCAACGACCGATGTGATGCAGCATATTAACTATCAGAGCTCTACCGACGGGTTGATGTATTCCACCACGATGAATGTGTCAAAGAGCCAGAGTTCGGGTATGGAGATGGTGCTCAAGGATAAGTTCTTCCGTGTTCTGGACCTCACCACCACCGCCGATGCTTATTATTACAAGTTGGATGGTTTCAGTTATAATATCGACGGGCAGACGGTGACGGGTGACAAAGACCATAATTTCACATGGGAGGCCCGAATGATAGCCGGTCTCGCCTTGCCATATGACATATCGGTGCAGGCCACAGGCCGGTACAGCGGTCGTCAGGTGATTACCCAAGGCTATCGCAAACCGGGTTACAGTATAGACTTGGGCGTACGCAAAAGCTTCTTGAACAAGAATTTCATTTTTGCCATCAACTGCCACGATTTGCTTGACAGCCGTCAATGGGAGACATTCACCAGCAGTGACACGTTTACCCGTCATCAGTTGAACAGACGTGGCGGTCGCCGCGTCAACTTTACCTTGACATGGAACTTTGGTAATGCCAAGCAGAAAAAACGTCCCGACAATCAACAACAGCAGCAGGACGACAATGGTGGCGAAATGCAGCAGAGCGGCAATGGAATGGGAGAGGAATAAATATATGTAAATGGCGAAATGGCTGTATCGGATGATTTCCGCATACAGCCATTTCTGTTTTTATTTGAATCGAACATCAATTTCCTGTTTCCAATCAAACTCTCTTTCAGTGATGTCTGGTCGGGGCGTTTCCCACTCTGCATGGTTGTCTGTACTGCAGCGCCGAAACAAGAGAGGGGCGACCAAATCAATGGCCGCCCCTCTTACAATATATGATATCAGTAGTTTATCCAAGATATTTCATCAGCACCTTAGAGTATCCGCTCTCACGGATTTTGGTGATGCTCTTCTCGCGAATCTGGCGCACACGCTCACGTGTCAGTCCCATCTCGCTGCCAATCTCTTCGAGACCTTTCTCATGGCAACCAATGCCGAAACACTCTTGCAGGATGGTTATCTCACGCTCTTTGAGCACATTCTTAAGCACATTTTGCAGTTCCAGGGCCATTGACTCGAAGTCGACATGCCGGTCTGTACGACTGTCATCACCCGATGCAAGCACATCGGCCATGCTGTTGTTGTCATCTTCCTGGAATGGAGCGTCAATACTCATGTGATGGTTGTCGGCCTTGATGCTCTGTTCTATTTTATCCTCTTCAATATTTGTGAGACTCGAAAGCTCGGATACTGACGGTTTGCGCAGGTGCTCCTGCTCAAACTTGCTTATCTCACTGTTGATTTTAGACAGTGCGCCAACCTGGTTGAGTGGAAGTCTTACGATGCGGCTCTGCTCTGCAATGGCTTGCAGTATGCTCTGGCGAATCCACCACACAGCATAAGAGATGAATTTGAATCCGCGTGTCTCATCGAATTTCTCGGCGGCTTTGACCAAGCCTATGTTTCCCTCATCGATAAGGTCGGTGAGTGAGAGACCCTGATGCTGATATTGTTTTGCTACAGACACCACGAATCTGAGATTGGCTTTCACGAGCCTCTCCTTAGCACGTTCGCCATCGCGCCCACCCTTTCTGATGGTTTGGGCAAGTTCTATTTCCTCGTCGATTGATACCAGCGGTTCGCGGCCTATTTCCACAAGATACTTGTCCAGCGCCTCACTAGAGCGGTTGGTTATACTCTTCTGAATTTTTAATTGTCTCATTCTTTTACCCTAAATAATACTCTAATTGGTTGACGGTCAGAGCGTTCTTTATAATTTGCCTATTTGAAGGACTGCAAAGTTACAAAAAAGCTGTGACATTTCATGCAATTCGATAATTTTTATTTTCATTTTATGCTGTCATAACGATTTAATTCATTGATATATTGTAATCGATGAAAACAAATTTCACATTCTCATTTGTGACAGTAAAATTGTTAAATTAATACTGGACTTTGAAAAATATCCATTTAATTGTTACTTTTATCGGAAAATGTGTTTATCTTTGCCGCGGATTCCGTAATTTGTATTTACAGCGTTTGCCCAGACCTAATGAAAAGGGGTGTGATTCCCAACGCTTTTTTATTGATAATTACATTACTACAAGAAATTTTAGGAACTAATAATTAAAACAATAATAATGATTAGACGTTTATTTCTATTAACCCTGTTAATGTTTTCACTTTCAGCCGGTGTATTCGCGCAGCGCCCGATGGACAAACTCGATCGTGGGCTTGTTGCGATGAATTCCTCATCGGGTGTATATTGCAGCTGGCGTATCTTCGGCGAAGAATATTATGATGTCACATATAATATTTATCGTGACGGGGCGAAGATAAACAACACCCCTCTTACAGTTTCCAATTATACCGATACCGGTGGTAGTACCGGCAGCAGATATACTGTTGCCGCTGTTGTGCGCGGTGTGGAACAGGCACAATGCACGCCTGTGTCTGTATGGGGCAACAACTATATGGATATCAAGCTGCAGAGTGTATATGATGGCACTACAGACATCACCTCACAGTATGAACCCAATGACGTGAGTGTAGCAGATTTGGATGGCGATGGCGTTGTGGAACTTCTCGTCAAGCGTAAGAACACAACGGATGCAGACAACCTCTTTGCTGAAAATGATAAGAATTTCGATATTCTGGAAGCCTACAAACTCGATGGGACCCGCCTTTGGTGGATAGACTGCGGGCCAAATATGGTTAGCGGCAGCAGTGTAGAGATTAATATCGTGGCTTATGACTGGGATGGCGACGGCAAGGCTGAAGTATTGCTTCGTGGCGCAGACGGCATGGTGCTGCACAAGGCCAACGGCACCACTCAGACCATCGGTGATGCAAGTGTCAACACACGTAACACCGTGTCTCACAGTGCGAATATGACCTATACCAACACTGGCTCCGAATATTTGCTTTACCTGAATGGACAGACAGCAGAGCCATATCAGGTGCTGGATTATCCGCTTACCCGTGGAAATGCATCTGATTGGGGCGATGGTTATGGTCATCGCAGTTCCAAGTATTTCTTTGGTGCACCGTTTCTTGATGGACGCAAGCCAAGTATTTTCCTTGCCCGTGGTATATATACACGTCATAAGATGATTGCTTATGATGTGGATGCCTCCACACACACGCTGACCAAGCGTTGGTATTGGGAAAATTTGGATTCGGGAAGTCCATGGTACGGACAAGGCTATCATAACTATGGCATAGCAGATGTCGATTGGGACGGCCGCGATGAAATCGTATATGGTTCAATGGTTATTGATGATAACGGTTACGGACTTTCCACCACAGGTCTCGGACACGGCGACGCGCAACATTGTTCCGACTTCAACCCCTATGTACACGGACAGGAAATCTTTGCGTGCAACGAGGATAATCCGTCCAACAACTATCGTGACGCCACGACCAGTAAGATTTATTATCGTCTGGCTGGGGGCAATGATGACGGCCGTAGCATCATGGGTAATTTCACAGATTTGTATCCGGGCTCTCAGGGCGTTTCCGCTCATGATGCCACCAATATCATAAGTTCTGTAACCAACAACAGAGTGTCAGGCTCATCCGGTTCCGGAATTGATGAGAACTTCGGGCTTTATTGGGATGGTGACCTGTTGCAAGAGACGTTCAACTATT
>OBMA010000837.1_pt1 | contig 18702 bp, 17 predicted proteins | sample 1539141 | NCBI WGS metagenome assembly OBMA01 (sample SAMEA3991484, study PRJEB22521) | metagenome | biome: anthropogenic terrestrial biome; feature: sewage plant; material: raw primary sludge | place: Sweden | collected 2012-09-26 | reverse complement strand
CAGCTCTCGGGTGGGCAACGCCAGCGCGCCATGCTGGCCATGGCGCTGGCCAGCCGCCCCAAGCTGCTGCTGGCCGATGAGCCGACCACGGCGCTGGATGTGGCGCTGCGCACGCAGATGCTGGAGCTGCTCAGCGATTTGCAGCGCCAAACCGGTATGGCGGTGCTGCTCATTACGCACGACTTGCACCTGGTGCGCCGCTTTGCCGACCGCGTGGCGGTGATGCAGCACGGCCACATCGTTGAGCAGGCCCACACCGCGCATTTGTTTGCCAACCCGCAGCACCCCTACACGCGCCAGTTGCTCGACAGCACGCCGCAGCGCCATGTGCATCCGGTGCCGGACGATGCGCCCGTGCACATTGCCGCCGAGCAGCTGCGCGTGGCCTATCCCACCCCTTTGCCGGGGCTGCGCGGCTGGTTCAAAAAGGGCGAGTTTGTGGCCGTGCAGGGTGCCAATTTCCAGCTGCGCCAAGGGCAAACGCTGGCCGTGGTGGGCGAGTCGGGCTCGGGCAAATCCACGCTGGCCCAGGCGGTGCTGGGCCTGCTGCCCAGCCAAGGGACGCTGGCCGTGGATGGCCAAGCGTGGCAGCAACCGGCGACGCGCAACACCCCCGCCAACCAAGCGTTGCGCCGCTGTGTGCAGGTGGTGTTCCAAGACCCGTTCTCGGCGCTGTCGCCACGCCTGACGGTGGAAGAGATTGTGGGCGAGGGCCTGCGCGTGCATGCGCCGCAGCTCGATGCCAGCGCACGGCGCCACCGGGTGGTGCAGGCGCTGGCCGAGGTGGGGCTGCACAGCCACCAGTTCCCCGGCCTGCTGCAGCGCTACCCGCATGCGTTCTCGGGCGGCCAGCGCCAGCGCCTGGCGATTGCGCGGGCCTTGATCTTGCAGCCGCAGGTGTTGGTGCTCGATGAGCCGACCAGCGCCCTGGATGCCCGCATTCAAAAACAGGTGCTGGCGCTGCTGCAGCAATTGCAGCATGAGCGGGGGCTGGCGTATTTGCTCATCACCCACGACATGGAAGTGGTGCGCGCCATGGCGCACCAGGTGCTGGTGATGAAAGATGGCGCGGTGGTCGAGTCCGGCAGCGTCGATGCCGTGCTCGATGCGCCCCAGCACCCGTACACCCAGGCCTTGGTGCAAGCCATGTTGTAAATTTTTTAATAGCTGTTTGCGCTTGATTTAAATAGATTAAGTAAGCTTTTATCCTGTTAATCTAATAAATACAAGCGGTGCATGCTCACTTAATTGATTAAGTGCCGCACTGCACAGCGCCGCAATGCATGCTGAACGCGGCACAAAGCGTGGGCATAGCGCAGCGCCTGGTGGGTAAAGGTGGGGAATTTTCGGCGGCTTGGCTGCCAATGGCGCTTGAGTATGAAAGAATGCAGGGTTTTTTCAACTCACCCCCTCTTTCCTTTGGAGAAATTGTCATGGGCAATAAGATCGTTACTGAAGCTGATCGCAAGCGCACCCCCCGTCCCGTTCCCCCCAATGGCTACGCTGTGCCCACCGGTGGCCGTGGCCAGCGCGTGAGCCTGGAGCGTGGTGTGCACACCCGCTTCAAGAAGAACCCGGGCAAACGCCACGGCTAAGCATCGGCAGCGCCAGCTGCTGCCAGCAGTTCGCTGCGAGCAAGCCCCGTGCGCAAGTTCGGGGCTTTTTATTTATGAGGATGAGGGTGTGCAGGCAACCGCAGAAACAACAACCTGGTATGTCGTGTGTTTGTGTGCGCAGTGGTGCAGCACGTGCCGGGCCTATGCGCCAGATTTTTTAGCCCAATCGGGGCTGGAGCAGGCCGACCCGGCAGAGCGCTACCTGTGGGTGGATGTTGAGGCGCACGACGATTTGCTGGGCGACTGGGATATTGAAACCTTCCCCACGCTGCTCATTGCCCAGGGGGATCAGCCCGTTTTTATGGGTGTGTTGCCACCGCAGATCGCCGTGCTTGCGCGGCTGGTGCAGTCCTACAAAAACGAGGGTGCCGCCCCTGTCGGGGTGAATGCAGCGGTGGCCGCCCTGTGGCAGCAGTTGCGGCCCCGTTTGGCGGACGCAAAATAGCACGGCGTTGCAGGCGAATTAGCCCAGTGTGGCGTTGCAGATCAATGGTTTGCAAGCTATAATCTTCGCTTCACGACCAAACGGGCGGGTTTTCACCGCCCGTTTTTTTTGGTCGTTTGTTTTTCACCGAGAAAAATTGAGAAAGATTTCAACGCAGTGGCATTGCAGCAAATTGTTGAACAAACGGTAACCGGACTGGGCTACGACCTGGTGGAGATTGAACGCACCGCCGGCGGATTGCTTCGTATCACGATTGATTTGCCTTGGACTGCGCCCACCGAAGGGGAAGCGGATTTACCAGAGGCGTTCATCACGGTCGAAGACTGTGAAAAAGTCACACGCCAGCTGCAATTTGCCCTGGAAGTTGATGGGGTCGATTACCAGCGCCTGGAAGTCTCTTCCCCCGGAATTGACCGCTTGCTGCGCAATACCGTCGATTTTGAGCGCTTTGCTGGGCAGCTGGTGGATATCACCCTCAAGGCCCCGATTGGTGCTGCGGCCCAAGGCCAGGTGCATGCCAACCGCAAAAAATTTCGCGGCACCTTGGAACGGGTGGATGCCGAGCATTGGCAAATCGTCTGGAGTGATGAGCCGCCGGTCAAGCCCGGCCAGCGCGTGAGCAAAAAACGCGAGCCTGCACCACTGCAGGCACTGGGTTTTGTGTTTGATGAATTGCAAGAGGCGCGTTTGGCGCCCGTCGTCAGTTTTAAAGGGCGTGCAGCCAAGGGCCAGTAAGCCAACGGCCAGCGCGTTGAGCCAGAAAAGTAAAAGTGCACACAGGCAAACACTGTGCACGCTATAGATGCAAGAACGAAGGAGTGTGGTCGCATGAATCGCGAACTATTGATGTTGGTAGAAGCCATTTCGCGTGAAAAAAATGTCGAGCGCGACGTGGTGTTGGGCGCTGTTGAGCAAGCCTTGGCCCAGGCAAGCAAAAAACTGTTTGGTGGCGATGTGGATATTCGCGTGGCGATTGACCGCGATTCGGGCCACTACGACACGTTCCGCCGCTGGCTGGTCGTCCCCAATGATGCGGGGCTGCAAAACCCCGATGCCGAAGAATTGCTCATGGATGCCGAAGAGCGCCAGCCGGGCGTGCAAGTGGGCGACTACATTGAAGAGCAGGTCGAATCCGTGCCCATTGGGCGCATTGGCGCGATGACCGCCAAGCAAGTGATTTTGCAAAAGATCCGCGATGCCGAGCGCGAAATGCTGCTGGATGAGTACATGGCCCGGGGGGAAAAGATTTTTTCTGGCACCGTCAAGCGCATGGACAAGGGCGACATCATCGTCGAAGTGGGGCGCATCGAAGGGCGCTTGCGGCGCAGCGAAATGATCCCCAAAGAAAATCTGCGCAGTGGTGACCGCGTTCGCGCCATGATCATGGAAGTGGATTTGACCCTGCGTGGTGCGCCCATCGTGCTGTCGCGGGCTGCGCCGGAATTCATGATTGAGCTGTTTCGCAACGAAGTGCCCGAGATCGAGCAAGGCCTGCTTGAGATCAAAAGCTGCGCCCGCGATCCTGGCAGCCGTGCCAAGATTGCCGTCGTCAGCCACGACAAGCGCGTCGATCCCATCGGCACCTGCGTCGGTGTGCGCGGTTCGCGCGTGAATGCGGTGACCACCGAGTTGGCTGGTGAGCGCGTCGATATCGTGCTGTGGAGTGAAGACCCAGCCCAGTTTGTGATTGGTGCGCTGGCCCCGGCCAATGTCCAATCCATCGTGGTGGACGAAGAAAAACATGCCATGGATGTGGTGGTGGATGAGGAAAACCTGGCCATCGCCATTGGCCGTGGCGGGCAGAACGTGCGTTTGGCCTCGGACCTGACGGGTTGGAAAATCAACATCATGGACGCTGCCGAATCGGCGCAAAAGCAGGCTGAGGAAACCGATTCGGCCCGCAAGCTGTTTATGGAAAAACTCGATGTCGATGCTGAGCTGGCCGACATCCTGGTCGAAGAAGGCTTTAACAGCTTGGAAGAAGTGGCCTACGTGCCGCTGGCCGAGATGCTGGAAATCGAAGCCTTCGACGAGGAGACCGTCACCGAGCTGCGCACCCGCGCGAAAGATGCCCTGCTGACCCAAGAAATTGCCCAGCAGGAAAGCGTGGGGCAGGTTGCCGAAGACCTGCGCACCCTGGAAGGTGTCACACCAGAAATCTTGGCCAAATTGGCCGAGGGTGGCGTGCGCACACGGGACGATTTGGCCGACTTGGCCATTGATGAATTAACCGACCTGACCGGCCAAAGTGCTGAAGAGGCCACCGCACTGATCATGCAGGCGCGTGCCCACTGGTTCAACCAAGAGCAGAACCAGGATCAGGAATAAAGGGAGGAAAGAACAAGATATGTCATTGAATACCGTGGCTGAGTTTGCCAAAGAACTCCATAAATCCCCCCAAGACCTGCTTGAGCAATTGCGCGCAGCAGGCGTGGCCAAAAAATCGGCGAGTGATGCGTTGAGCGATAGCGATAAACAGCAATTGCTGGCCCACTTGAAAAACACCAGCGGCGTGGGTGACGGGGAGCGTAAAAAAATTACGCTGACCAAGCGCTCCACCAGCGAAATCAAGCAGGCCGATGCCACAGGCAAGGCCCGCACCATTCAGGTGGAGGTGCGCAAGAAGCGCACGTTTATCCAGCGCGAAGACCCTGCCGAGGTAGCGGCCCGTGCGGCCCAGGCCGTCCAGGCTGAGCAAGAGAACCAAGAGCTGGTGCGCCGCGAGGAGCAGGCCCGCCAAGAAGTGGCGGTGATTGCCAAGGAAGAAGCGCAGCTGGTGCAAGAGCGCCAGGAACGCCAAGAGCGTGAGCGCAAAGAGCGCGAGGCCGAAGAGCGTGCCCGCGCCTATGCCCAGGCCGAAACGGCCAAGCTGCGCCAAGCCAAAGAAGCCAAAAAAGAAGCCGCGGCCGAGGCCGCTGCAGCCGCGGCCGAGCGCATCAAAGCGCAGGAAGAAGCCCGCCTGAAAGCCGAGCAAGAAGCCCAGGCACGTGCCAAGGAAGAGGCTGATCGCGCCAAAGACCTGGTGGATCGGCGCCGCAAGGCACTGGCCGAGGCCGAAGCCATTCGCGCCATGATGGCCGCGCCGAAAAAGGTGCTGGTTGCCAAGAAGCCGGAAAAAGTCGAAAAGCCCGAAGAGGCGAAAAAAGCCGTGGCCAGTACGGCCGCTGGGGCCAAGAAAGCGGCCCCTGGTGCCAAACCTGCGGAGGCCGGCGCTGGTGTGCGCAAAGATGCCAAAGAGGTGAAATCGGCCAAGCTGTCTTCCAGCTGGGCGGGTGACGACAGCGCCAAGAAAAAAGAAATCAAAACCCGTGGCGACACCAACAGCGGCAACCGCGGTGGCAACTGGCGTGCGGGCGGCAACAAAGGCGGCCGTGGTGGTCGCCGTGGCGGCAACGACCGCCATGAGCAGCAGCAAGTGGTGCAGCAAGAGTTCCGCGCCCTAGAAATTTCGGTGCCCGAGACCATCACGGTGGCCGAGCTGGCGCACAAGATGGCCGTGAAAGCGTCTGAGCTGATCAAGGTGCTGATGAAGATGGGCCAGATGGTCACCATCAACCAGCCCTTGGACCAAGACACCGCGATGATCGTGGTCGAAGAAATGGGCCACACCGCCAAGATTGCGGCCTTGGACGATCCGGAAGCCTTCAGCGAAGAAGATGCCGCCCAGTACACCGGCGAGCTGCTCCCGCGTGCCCCGGTGGTGACCGTCATGGGCCACGTGGACCACGGCAAGACCTCGCTGCTGGACTACATCCGCCGCACCAAAGTGGCCACGGGCGAAGCCGGTGGTATTACCCAGCACATCGGTGCCTACCACGTGCAAACGCCACGCGGCATCGTCACCTTCCTGGACACCCCGGGCCACGAGGCGTTTACCGCCATGCGTGCCCGTGGTGCCAAATCGACCGACATCGTGATCTTGGTGTGTGCCTCGGACGACGGCGTGATGCCGCAAACGCGCGAAGCCATCAAGCACGCCAAGGCCGCCGGGGTACCGATTGTGGTGGCCTTGACCAAGGCCGACAAACCCGATGCCAACCCTGAAAAGGTCAAGCAAGAGCTGGTGGCCGAGCAGGTGGTGCCGGAAGAATACGGTGGTGATTCGCCCTTTGTGGCCGTCTCCAGCAAAACCGGTATGGGCATCGACGAGCTGCTGGAGCACGTGCTGCTGCAAGCCGAGGTGATGGAGCTGAAGGCCCCGGCCGATGCCGCCGCCAAGGGCCTGGTGATCGAGGCCCAGCTGGACAAGGGCCGCGGCCCGGTGGCCACGGTGCTGGTGCAGTCGGGCACCTTGAAGGTGGGCGACATTGTGCTGGCCGGCCAAACCTATGGCCGCGTGCGCGCCATGCTGGACGAAGACGGCAAGACCGCCAAGGAAGCGGGCCCGTCTATCCCCGTCGAAATTCAAGGCCTGTCGGATGTGCCGCAAGCCGGTGACGACTTCATGGTCATGCTGGATGAGCGCCGTGCCCGTGAAGTGGCCACCTACCGCGCTGGCAAGTTCCGCAACACCAAGCTGGCCAAGCAGCAAGCGGCCAAGCTGGAGAACATGTTCTCCGATATGACCGCTGGCGATGTGCAGACCCTGTCGCTGATCATCAAGGCCGATATGCAAGGCTCGCAAGAGGCACTGGCCGCTTCGCTGCTCAAGCTCTCGACCGACGAGATCAAGGTGCAGGTGGTGTACTCCGGCGTGGGCGGCATCAGCGAATCGGACGTGAACCTGGCGCTGGCCTCCAAGGCCATCATCATCGGCTTTAACGTGCGGGCCGACGTGCAAGCGCGCAAGACGGCCGAAGGCAACGATGTCGATATCCGCTACTACAACATCATCTACGACGCGGTCGAAGAGGTGAAAGCGGCCATGTCCGGCATGCTGGCGCCCGAGCAGCGCGAAGAAATCATTGGCCTGGCCGAGATTCGCACCGTGTTCGTCGCCACCAAGATCGGCACGGTGGCTGGTTCCTACATCCTGCAGGGCCACGTTACGCGCCATGCGCATTTCCGCTTGCTGCGCGACAACGTGGTCATCTACACCGGCGAGATCGAATCGCTGCGCCGTATGAAGGACGATGTCAAAGAGGTCAAGGAAGGCTTTGAGTGCGGTATCAAACTCAAGAACTACAACGACATTCGCGAAGGCGACCAGTTGGAAGTGTTTGAGATCCGCGAGATTGCCCGTACTCTGTAATTAATAGCTATTGCCGCTTGGTGTAAAAGGATTTTTAGGTATAAATCCTTAAAAATCCTTTGTAAATCAGCGCGAATAACTCTTCTTTTAATGGCAAAAAAACCAAAACCCGCTGCGCCGCAGCGCAGCTTCAAAATCGCCGACCAGATCCAGCGGGATCTGGCCGAGTTGATTGCCCGCGAGTTGAAAGACCCGCGCGTGGGCATGGTGACCCTGCAATCGGTGCAGGTCACGCCCGACTACGCCCACGCCAAGGTGTATTTCAGCCTGCTGGTGGGCGACCCCGATGCCACGCAAGAGGCGCTGAACCAAGGTGCCGGCTTTTTGCGCAATGCCTTGTTCAAGCGTTTGCACATCCACACCGTGCCGACCTTGCACTTTATCTACGACCGCACCCAGGAGCGCGCTGCCGACATGAACGCCTTGATCGCCAAGGCAGTCGCTTCGCGTGGCCCCGAACAGGACTGACACGATGACTGCCCCTCGCACCCGGGTGCAGCGGCGCCCCGTGCATGGGGTGGTGCTGCTCGATAAACCCCTGGGCCTGTCCAGCAACGATGCCTTGCAAAAGGTCAAATGGCTGCTGCGCGCCGAAAAAGCGGGCCACACCGGCACGCTCGATCCGCTGGCCACGGGCGTGCTGCCGCTGTGCTTTGGCGCGGCGACCAAGTTCAGCGCCCTGCAGCTCGATGCCCCCAAAACCTACCGCGCCATCGCCCGCCTGGGCCAAACCACCACCACGGCCGATGCCGAAGGGGCGGTGCTGCAAGAGCGCGCGGTCGATGCCGCCCAACTCACCGCCGACAACCTGGCCACGGTGGCGGCCCGATTCACCGGGGCGATTCGCCAAATACCGCCGATGTACAGCGCTTTGAAAAAAGATGGCAAAGCCCTGTACGAATATGCCCGTGCTGGAGAAACGATAGAGCGTCCCGCACGGGATATCTTTATTTACGGATTGAAAATAGCCAAAACGCAAGATGAATCTGCGCAACCAGCTATTGAAATAGAAGTAACCTGCAGCAAAGGCACCTACATCCGCACCCTGGCCGAAGACATTGGCCAGGCCCTGGGCTGTGGTGCCCACTTGCGCAGCCTGCGCCGCACCGAGACGGGCGGCCTGGGCCTGGCGCAGTGCGTCACCCTGGCGCAGCTGGAGGCCTTAGAGGGCGATGCGCGGCTGGCCCATGTGCTGCCCGCCGATCACCTGCTGCAAGGGCACACCCCCATCACCCTGGGGGCCGAGGATGCCGCCCGCTTCCTGACCGGGCTGCGCCGCCGCGGCTCCTGGGCCGACGCGGATGCGGTGGCCGTGTACGCAGACCAGCCCCGCGCCTTATTGGGTGTGGGGCACATTCATGCCGGAGAGCTGATACCGGATCGGTTACTCAGCCCCCTGGAAATTCAACAAATTCTGGAAGGGATGTCGCGCCCCTCATAAACGCGGCCTTTGGAACTTTGAGCAACACTATGAGCATACAAATTCGCAATATCGCCATCATTGCCCACGTGGACCACGGCAAGACCACCATGGTGGACCAGCTGCTGCGCTCCTCGGGCACCTTTGCCGCCCACGAAAAAGTGGTGGACACGGTGATGGACAACCACGCCATCGAGCGCGAGCGTGGCATCACCATCTTGGCCAAAAACTGTGCCGTGCGCTGGAAAGACACCCACATCAACATCCTGGACACCCCCGGCCACGCGGACTTTGGCGGTGAGGTTGAGCGCGCGCTGTCGATGGTCGATGGCGTGGTGCTGCTGATCGACTCGCAAGAAGGCCCCATGCCGCAAACGCGCTTTGTGACCAAAAAGGCGCTGGCCCTGGGCCTAAAGCCCATCGTGGTGGTGAACAAGGTGGACAAGCCCGGCGCCAATCCCGACAAAGTGATCAACGCCGCCTTTGACCTGTTTGACAAGCTGGGTGCGACCGACGAACAGCTGGATTTTCCCGTGGTGTATGCCTCGGGCATCAACGGCTGGTCGAGCAAAACCGAAGGTGTGCCCGGCGAGCAATGGGGCCCCGATATGTCGGCCCTGTTCGACACCATCTTGGAGCATGTGCCCGCCGTCAAAGGCGATGCCTCTGCGCCGGTGCAAATGCAGGTTTCCGCGCTGGATTACTCCACCTTTGTGGGCCGTATCGGCGTAGGCCGCATCAACCAGGGCACCTTGAAGGCCGGGCAAGACGTGCTGGTCATGGCCGGCCCCGATGGCAAAAGCTACAAAGGCCGCATCAACCAGATCCACAAGTTTCAGGGTCTGGACCGCGTGCAAGTGACCGAGGCGGGCCCCTCAGAAATCGTGCTCATCAGCGGCATTGACAACGTGGGCATTGGTGAAACCATTACCGACCCGGCCAACCCCCAGCCGCTGCCGATGCTCAAAATCGACGAGCCCACGCTGACCATGAACTTCTGCGTGAACACCTCGCCGCTGGCCGGCCGCGAAGGCAAGTTTGTGACCAGCCGCCAAATTTGGGACCGCCTGCAAAAAGAGCTGCGCTCCAACGTGGCGCTGCGCGTGAAAGAAACCAATGAGGACGGGATTTTTGAAGTCTCGGGCCGGGGTGAACTGCACCTGACCATCTTGCTGGAAGAAATGCGCCGCGAAGGCTATGAGCTGGCCGTCTCCAAGCCGCGCGTGGTGTTCAAAGAGATTGATGGCGAGCGTTGCGAGCCCATCGAAATGGTCACCGCCGACATCGAAGAAAGCCACCAAGGCGGCGTGATGCAAGCCCTGGGCGAGCGCAAAGGTGAGCTGGTGAACATGGAGTCCGATGGCCGGGGCCGCGTGCGCCTGGAGTACCGCATTCCTGCCCGGGGTCTGATTGGTTTTACCAATGAATTCTTGAATTTGACCCGTGGTACTGGCCTGATTAGCAACATTTTTGATAGCTACGAGCCCTACAAAGGCGAAATTGGTGGCCGTAAAAATGGCGTGCTGATTTCCATGGACGATGGTGAAATCTTCACCTACGCCCTGGGCAAGCTGGACGATCGGGGCCGCATGTTTGTGAAAGCGGGCGATGCCGTGTACGAAGGCATGGTTATCGGTATCCACAGCCGCGACAACGATCTGGTGGTGAACGCCACCCGCACCAAGCAGCTGACCAACTTCCGCGTCAGCGGCAAGGAAGATGCCATCAAAATCACCCCGCCGATTGAGCTGTCGCTGGAGTACGGCGTGGAATTCATCGACGACGATGAGTTGCTGGAAATCACCCCCACCAGCCTGCGCGTGCGCAAGCGCCACCTGAAAGAGCACGAGCGCAAACGCGCCAGCCGCGATTAATCTGAGCGCCCGTCAGCGCTGACAGAAAAGCAAAAACCCCGCTAGCTTTTTATGGCTAGCGGGGTTTTTTTATGCTGCGTGCGATGTGGGGAGGGATTACCGGGGCCGTTTTATGGCTGTGCCGGATCGGTGACGAAGCCGATCTTGCGCACGCCCGCCTTTTGCGCAGCGGCCATGGCCTGGGCCACGCGCTCGTAGCGCACGTCCTTGTCGCCCCGAATGTGCAGGTCGGGCTGATTTTCTTTGCCACCTTCGGCGTGCAGGCGCCGGGCCAGCTCGTCGTCAGAGACCGATTCTTTGTTCCAGTGGTATTGCCCGTCGGCGCTGATGCTGAGGTTGATGGTTTCGGGCTTGATCAATTCCGGCTCATTGCTGGCGCGGGGCAGGTCGATATTGACCGAGTCTTTCATCACCGGCACGGTGATGATGAAGATGATGAGCAGTACCAACATCACATCCACCAGGGGGGTCATGTTGATTTCGTTCATCACCTCATCGCTGTCATCTTGGGTGCCAAAGGACATGGTTTACGCCCCTTTTTTCAGCGGCAGCACCTTGTTGCTGTCGCTGCCGTGTTTTTCAGAACTGATGCGTGCCCCGGTCACAAAATAGGCGTGCAGGTCGTGGGCAAAGCTATTGAGGGCATTGATGATTTTCTTGTTGCCGCGCACCAAGGCGTTGTAGCCCAGCACGGCAGGAATGGCCACGGCCAGGCCAAAGGCGGTCATGATCAGCGCCTCGCCCACGGGGCCGGCGACTTTGTCGATGGACGACTGGCCCGACATGCCAATGGCCACCAGCGCATGGTAGATGCCCCACACCGTGCCAAACAGCCCGACAAACGGTGCTGTTGAGCCCACCGAGGCCAGGATTGACAGGCCTGACTGCAGGCGCTGCGTGCAGCCATCGACGCAGTAGCGCAGTGAGCGGGTGATCCAGTCGCTGATGTCCAGCGTGTCGTGCAAGTGGTCGCAGGTCTTGCGGTGGTGGGCGACGGCCTCACGCCCTTCCAGGGCCATGGTGCGAAACGGGTTGTCGGCCTCCATCCCCAGTTTGTCCAGGGCAATGCCAAAGTCTTCGCTGTGCCAAAAGCCTTCGGCCTTGCTCGCGTATTTTTTCATTTTTACCAGGGCCAAGGCTTTGATGATGATGACTGCCCACGAGGCCACTGACATCAGCAGCAGCAAAATTGCGACGCTGCGGGAAACAAAGTCGCCCTGCGCCCAGACGTGGGCAATACCAAATTGCGATTCCATGAAAACTCCAGGTGGTTTTATTCGAGTACGAAATTAATAGGGACGATGTTCCACATCGCTTCAGCCACGCCATTGCGTGAGCCGGGGGTAAATTTCCAGCGCCGTACGGCATCAACGGCCGCCTTGTCCAGGCGGTCAAAGCCGCTTGATTGTTGGATTTGAATTTGCTCCGGCTGGCCTTGCGCATTGACAAAAACACGCAGCATGACTTTGCCTTGCTCGCCCATGCGTCGGCTGATGGAGGGGTAGCTTGGACGGGGGTTGTTCAAGTATGCCGCGCTGCTCGATGGCATGACGATGGCCGCAGGCGCATCGGTGGTGGCGCTGGCCTGGGCCGCCGTTGGTGCAGGTGTTGGCGTGGCGGGCGCGGTTGGCTCTGGATCCAGCGTGCCGGTGGGCGCGGTGGCCGGGGCTGGATCGGGGCTGGCAACCGCCTTGGGCAGGGGTTGCGGTTTGGGTTTGGGCTGCGGTTTGGGCTGTGGCTTGGGCACAGGTTTGGGTTGCACCACCGGCTCTGGCGGGGCCAGGGGCATGGGCTCAGGCATGACGATGGGTTCAGGCTCGGGCGTAATAAAGGTGGCGATCACCTGCGCAGGAATAACCATTGGGGCCGGCGTGGCACCAGGGAGGCGCTGCAATCCCCAAAGTGCGAGCGCATGCACGGCCAAGACCATGGCCGTAACGGCCACTTTGGAGCGTGCAGAGTGAGCGGCAGAAGATTCGAAAGAACGCATGAGGAGAGGGTGGCTTCTGGCTGGGGCAGCGCAGAAGAGGTCGCTGGTTACAGCATGGGCGCTGGAGTGTCGATGGCTTTGTGCAAGGCCGCAACCGGTGCTTGGGAGCGGCATTGCGCAACCAGATCACGGGCGGTACTTTCGCAGCAGCCGCACTGGGTGGCGACCCCTAGCTCAAATTGGATATCGTCAAAGCTGATCCCGGCATGGGCATAGCGAGCAATTTCGCGGTCCGAAATACGGCGGCAAACACAGACAATCATCACGGCATCCTTTTTTGCTGATGATGTGATTGTAAATGTAAATCTTTCGCATTTGCACAATCCTTGTGTGCAATGGGGATTAAAAAAGCCGACCAAGGTCGGCGTTTTCTAGCAGCAAGGTATTTATTTGGTGACGTGTTTGCCGATCAGGCCCGCCAGTTCAAACATGGTGACCTGGTCTTTGCCAAAAATAGGCTTGAGTTTGGCATCAGCGTTGATGTTGCGCTTGTTGGCAGCGTCTTGCAGGTTGTTGGCCTTGATGTAAACCCACAGTTTGCTGACGATTTCGGTGCGGGGCAGAGGGGCTTTTCCCACCACGGCAGCCAGTGCTGCATCGGGAGTCAGTGGCTTCATGAAGGCGGGATTGGGTGCGCGTTTTTTAGTGGGTTCAGCAGCCGTGGCGGTGGTGCTGGCTTTCTTTGCAGTTGCCATGTGTATTCCTTCGGGGTCTTGTTGCATTGGCAGGCCCTGGTGCCAACCAAAGTGGTGCAGATGCTAATGGGAAAAACATGGGTTTCAAGCAAGCTGACAGACTTTTTCATCTGAAGTGTTGTGTTGTTGTCAGCGAAGGCGCAGCAAATGTTGGCAGTGAGCTTGTTTCGGGTGTTCAATGCGCCGGTTTGTGCTGCAGCGTGCAGCACTCTTTATTTCATTAGCCGGAGTTTTCACCATGAAATTTGCTACTTGCGATTTGTGCGATGCCTTTAAAGACGACACCTCAGATGCTGTGCGCGTGCTGCCACCGGTGTTTCAGCACTACGGTGCAGTAGGGCACTTTGCCGGCCCCGTGCGCACCGTGCAGTGCTTTGAGGACAACACCTTGGTCAAGCAAGCGCTCGATAGCCCAGGCGATGGTGCCGTGTTGGTGGTCGATGGCGGGGGCTCTTTGCGCAAGGCTTTGGTGGGCGGCAATTTGGCCGCTGCAGCTGCCCGCAATGGCTGGGCAGGGATTGTGGTGTGGGGCTGTGTGCGTGATGTCGCCGAGCTCAATGCCGAACAGCTGGGGATTCGGGCCCTGGGTTTGAACCCTATGCCCACCCAAAAGCGCAACCAGGGCCATGCCGACTTGGCGATTCAGATTGCTGGTGTGCGTGTGCGTCCAGGCGATTGGCTCTATGCCGATGCCGATGGCATCGTGGTCAGTGCTGCAGCGATCCATTGCTAAATTTCACATTGCAAAAAATGAATTGCATTGGATGAAATAAAAAAATGTTGCTTTGCAGCAAATGCGCACGAAAGCCTGCAGTTTTTAGAAAAAATTCAACATTGAACTTTTTAACTACTTGTTTTTTAACGAAATAAAAATTTGTCTTATATAAGACATAAGAGATTGATTAACTCTTCTATAAGACTTACATTAGATGCCAAGGTGTTCAAGCAAGCACCACGGTTTTTCAACTTTGTAACTGGAGATCACACATGCCTCAATCCCTGAATCAGCAACTGAGCCGTGAGCAACAAATTGCCGCCCTGGAAAAAGACTGGGCCCAAAATCCCCGTTGGAAAAGCGTCAAGCGCAACTACAGCGCTGCCGACGTAGTGCGTCTGCGCGGCAGCCTGCAGCCTGAGCACACCCTGGCCCAGCGTGGTGCGGAAAAACTGTGGGAAAAAATTAACGGTGGTGCGAAAAAAGGCTATGTGAACGCTTTTGGTGCCATTACCGCTGGCCAAGCCATGCAGCAAGCCAAAGCAGGTCTGGAGGCTGTGTACCTGTCGGGTTGGCAAGTCGCCGCTGACGGTAACACTTCCGAAACCATGTACCCCGACCAGTCGCTGTATGCCTACGACTCGGTGCCCACTATGGTGCGTCGCATCAACAACACCTTCAAACGCGCTGACGAAATTCAGTGGGGCCGTGGTGTCAATCCTGGTGATGAAGGTTTTGTCGATTACTTCCTGCCCATCGTGGCCGATGCAGAGGCTGGTTTCGGCGGCGTGTTGAACGCTTTCGAGCTGATGAAGAACATGATTGCTGCTGGCGCCGCTGGTGTTCACTTTGAAGACCAATTGGCCGCTGTGAAAAAATGTGGCCACATGGGCGGCAAAGTGCTGGTGCCGACCCAAGAAGCCGTTGAAAAACTGATGGCGGCCCGCTTCGCTGCTGACGTGATGGGTGTGCCCACCATCGTGCTGGCCCGCACGGATGCTGAAGCCGCCAACCTGCTGACCAGCGATTGCGATGCCAACGACCGCCCCTTCATCACCGGCGAGCGCACCCAAGAAGGCTTCTACCGCGTGAAAAATGGCTTGGAGCAAGCCATCAGCCGTGGTGTGGCTTACGCCCCCTACGCCGATCTGGTGTGGTGCGAAACGGGTGTGCCGGATATCGGCTTTGCCCGTGAATTTGCCCAAGCTGTACACGCTGCCTGCCCTGGCAAGCTGCTGTCGTACAACTGCTCGCCTTCGTTCAACTGGAAGAAAAACCTCAACGACAGCCAAATCGCTTCGTTCCAAGAAGAGCTGTCGGCCCTGGGTTACAAGTTCCAGTTCATCACTTTGGCTGGTATCCATATCAACTGGTACAACACCTTCCAGTTCGCCCACGCATACGCCCGTGGCGAAGGCATGAAGCACTATGTGAACATGGTGCAAGAGCCTGAATTTGCAGCCCGCGAACAAGGCTACACCTTCGTGTCGCACCAACAAGAAGTGGGCGCAGGCTATTTCGACGACGTGACCACCGTGATCCAAGGCGGCTCTTCCAGCGTGAAGGCCCTGACCGGTTCGACCGAAGAAGAACAGTTCCACTAAGCACTGTGGTAGCTAGGTCACAAACTTAGCACTCAGAAAAAGAAACGGGCTTGCTTTGCAAGCCCGTTTGTCTTTAAGTCGCTAAAATCATATTTTTTCTAATTTACAAGGGCGAGAAAGGCATCATTGGTTATGACACCGCGAACTACAACGTCAATCACTGCTGGCCGCTAGGGCCAGAGAGTTCGCGCATCCCAAAAGCTTCCCTCTTCTTTCTTTTAGGCGCGGACTGGTTCCGCGCTTTTTTATTGTTTGCGTGGCTTGAATTTTTAAAAGTTAAAACGAAGTTATGTTGAAAATTACCCTTCCCGACGGATCCGTGCGCGAGTTTGATGGGCCGGTCACGATCATGCAGGTGGCCCAGTCCATCGGTGCCGGCTTAGCCAAAAACACCGTCGCTGGCCGTGTCAATGGACGCTTGCTGGATGCTTGCGACGTGATTGCGCAAGATGCCACGCTGCAAATCATCACCCCCAAGGACCAGGAAGGGGTGGACATCATCCGCCACTCCTGTGCCCACTTGATTGGCCATGCCGTCAAGCAGCTGTACCCCACCGCCAAGATGGTGATTGGCCCAGTGATTGAAGAAGGTTTTTACTACGATATTTCGTATGAGCGCCCCTTCACCCCTGAAGACGTGGCGGCCATTGAAGCGCGGATGAAAGAGCTGATTGCCCAAGACTACGATGTCGTTAAAAAAATGACACCGCGTGCCGAGGTGATTAAAGTTTTTGAGCAGCGCGGCGAAGTGTACAAACTGCGTTTGGTGGAAGACATGCCCAATGAAACGCAAATGGGCTTGTACTACCACCAAGAATACGTGGACATGTGCCGGGGCCCACACGTGCCCAATACCCGCTTTTTGAAAGTCTTCAAGCTCACCAAGCTGGCCGGTGCCTATTGGCGCGGTGATGCCAAGAATGAGCAGCTGCAGCGCATTTATGGTACGGCTTGGGCCGATAAAAAAGATCTGCAAGCCTACATCACCCGCATTGAGGAAGCTGAAAAACGCGATCACCGCAAGCTGGGCCGAGAGCTGAACTTATTTCACATTGATGAGCATTCGCCCGGTACCGTTTTTTGGCATGCCAAAGGCTGGCAAATTTGGCAAGAAGTAGAGCAGTACATGCGCCGTGTGTACCGTGATAACGGTTATTTAGAGGTAAAAGGCCCGCAGATTCTGGATCGTACGCTCTGGGAAAAAACCGGCCACTGGGACAAGTACCGTGACAACATGTTCACGACCGAGAGCGAAAAGCACGACTTCGCGCTCAAGCCGATGAACTGCCCAGGGCACATTCTGATCTTCAAGCAAGGCATTAAAAGCTACCGTGAATTGCCGTTGCGCATGGGTGAATTTGGCCAATGCCACCGCAATGAACCGACGGGCGGTTTGCACGGCATCATGCGTGTACGCGCATTCACGCAGGACGATGGGCACATCTTCTGTATGGAAGACCAAGTGCAGCAAGAAGTGCTCAATTTCACGCGTTTGCTGCAAAAGGTGTACCAAGATTTTGGCTTTACCGACATTATTTACAAGGTGGCCACCCGCCCTGAGGCGCGCATTGGCTCAGACGAGAGCTGGGACAAAGCAGAGGCGGCGCTGTTTGATAGCCTGAAAGCCTCGGGCTGTGAATACCAAGTTGCTGTGGGTGATGGTGCTTTTTATGGCCCCAAAATTGAGTACACATTGAAAGATGCCTTGGGCCGCCAGTGGCAGTGCGGCACGATTCAAGTCGATTTTTCTATGCCCGAGCGCTTGGATGCGGAGTATGTCGGCGAAGACGGCAATCGCCATCGCCCCGTGATGCTGCACCGGGCCATTGTGGGTTCGATGGAGCGTTTTATCGGAATTTTGATTGAGCAGCATGCGGGTGCTTTGCCCGTATGGCTGGCACCGCAGCAAGTGGCGGTACTCAATATCACCGATGCGCAAAGTGATTACGTGCAGGAAATTGTCGCAAAAGTGCAAAAAGTACTGCCAGATCATGCACTCAAGATTGCCGCAGACCTTCGCAATGAAAAGATCACGTATAAAATACGCGAACATGCATTGCAAAAGCTTCCCTATATCTTGGTCGCAGGCGACAAAGAAAAAGCTGCTGGCACCGTTGCTGTGCGGGCACGAGGGAATAAAGATCTTGGCGTGATGAGTGTGCAAGCCTTCATCGATTTGCTAGCCCAGGATATTGCCAATAAAGCTTAAAAGTATTAACGCGGGCTTGTCCCGCGTGCTTTGTGTGTAGGAAGCTACCCTTTTCGTAGCGTTTAAATTTTAGGGTGAGAGCCATAGCTACAGAATTTCGTGATCGTCGCCAGCGTGAAGAGCGCAAGCACCGTTTGAACCGTGAAATCTCCGCACCAGAAATCCGCCTGATGGGGCCGGACAACGAAGCCTTGGGCATCGTGCCTTTGCAAGAGGCGCTGCGTGCGGCCGGTGAGTTGGATGTGGATTTGGTGGAAATTGCTGCCACAGCCAGCCCCCCGGTATGCCGGTTGATGGACTATGGCAAGTTTAAATACCAAGAGCAGAAGAAGGCTGCCGAGGCCAAGGCCAAGCAAGCGGTTGTTGAGATCAAGGAAGTGAAATTCCGTCCCGGCACGGATGATGGTGACTACAACATCAAACTGCGTAATATCCGACGCTTTTTGGGGGAGGGCGATAAGTGTAAAATCACGCTTCGCTTTCGTGGCCGCGAGATTACGCACCAGCAGCTGGGCTTGGATTTGCTCAACCGCTTGCGCGACGATCTGGCCGACTCCATCCAGGTGGAGCAGTTTCCCAAGTTGGAAGGCCGCCAAATGGTGATGATGATTGCCCCAGCACGTAAAAAGCCAGGGGCAGGCAAACCTGCTGAAGCAGGCGCACCAGAAAAAGCAGAGTAATTACCCCATTGCAGGAGCTTGTCTGAAGCACTTTGTGCCCCAGACAAGCTTTTGTATTGCCCTGGATTTTTTCTGGGGTAAATAAGTGACTCGGGGCCAACAAGTTTTGCTGTGGTGGCAAACGCCTTGCGAGCACAAGTAACAGGAGCATTCAATGCCCAAAATGAAAACCAAGAGCAGCGCGAAGAAACGTTTTCGCGTCCGTCCGGGTGGCACCGTCAAGCGCGGTCAAGCCTTCAAGCGTCACATCTTGACCAAGAAGA
>OBMA010000836.1_pt1 | contig 18714 bp, 13 predicted proteins | sample 1539141 | NCBI WGS metagenome assembly OBMA01 (sample SAMEA3991484, study PRJEB22521) | metagenome | biome: anthropogenic terrestrial biome; feature: sewage plant; material: raw primary sludge | place: Sweden | collected 2012-09-26 | reverse complement strand
CGTTGTGAGTTCTCAAACTCGAAGAGGAAATTAATAAACTAATATCCACCATTCATTGGGGGATAGCTTTTTACGTGCCTTTGATCCAACTTTATAACCGTTTTCCTGATTTATAACTAATTTCTTGCAGGATTTCTTTTGGATTTTTAGAGGAAATATAAAAAGAAAACCGCCAGACTTTATGTCCGGCGGTTGTCTCTCATTTTTCAGTTCGAGCTAAAAATTACTTCTGAGCAGCAGCAGCTGTGTCAGTTGCAGCGGTATCAACAGCAGCAGAATCAACAGCAGAATCAACAACAGCTGTATCAGAGTCAGCGTTTGCTACAGGAGCAGCAGTTTTGTTACCACAAGATGCGAATGAGATAGCTGCAATAGCTACGAACATTAAAACTAATTTCTTCATTTTCTTTGCTTTTTAAATCTGTAAAACAATCATTTGTTTATTAAAACGTTGCAAAGATAAGTATTTTTTTTATACGTTGTTCATTTTTTAATCGTTTTTTTTTAGCTATTTTTGTAACATTTTTATAATGTATTGATTATCAATTATTTAAACACATTAAACGAATGTTAAATTTTTATTCATCCTTACATAATACTCAGATATAACATAATTACGTCATCAAATAACATATTCTGAATTGTGTGAATTTGTCATTTTCTCTCAGTGCTTCTCTGATTTTTAAATTAAAAGTGTTAACTTTGCCTCCCATAATACAAATACGTATAGGTAAAAGATGATTGATACATCAGCCTTTCATGGCAAGACGGCAGCATATTTCACTCTTGGCTGCAAGCTCAATTTCTCTGAGACGTCCACTTTCGGACAGATGTTGCAGGATATGGGCGTGCGTGCAGCGCGTAAGGGTGAGCATGCTGATATTTGTTTGATTAATACATGCTCTGTTACCGAGGTCGCCGACCACAAGTGCCGGCAGGCCATTCATCGCATGGTGCGCGAGAATCCGGGGGCTTTTGTCATTGTCACGGGATGTTATGCCCAGTTGGAGTCTATGACAGTAAGCCGCATAGAAGGAGTGGACCTAGTGCTTGGCAGCAATGAGAAAGCTAATCTTATACAATTTCTGTCTGAAGCTTGGAGCAGGGAACGTTCTCAGAAAAATTCCCTTCATGAGTTCCATTCGGTGAAGACAAAGGATATCAGAGCGTTTGTGCCATCGTGCTCGCGTGGCAACCGCACACGTTATTTTCTCAAGGTGCAGGACGGTTGTAATTACTTCTGTACATATTGCACCATACCTTACGCCCGTGGTTTCAGCCGCAATCCAACGATAGCGTCTCTTGTCGGTCAGGCGGAACAGGCTGTTCGTGACGGTGGCAAGGAGATAGTGCTCACAGGTGTCAATATTGGTGATTTCGGTGAGACCACACATGAAAAGTTTATTGACTTGGTCAAGGCACTCGACTTGGTTGAGGGAATAAAGCGCTTCCGTATAAGCAGTCTGGAACCAGATTTGATCGATGATGAGCTTATCTGCTATTGTGCCCACAGTAGAGCGTTCATGCCACATTTCCATATCCCGTTACAAAGTGGGAGTGATGCCGTGCTCAAACTGATGCATCGCCGTTACGATAGCGCATTATTTGCCCATAAGATAAATCTTATCAAGGATTTGATGCCAGATGCCTTTATTGGCGTGGATGTGATGGTGGGTACGCGGGGTGAACAGCCTGAGTATTTTGAAGAGTGTTATGATTTTATTCGTGGACTGGATGTCACTCAGTTACACGTCTTCCCCTACAGCGAGCGTCCGGGTACGAGTGCTCTAGCCATTCCATATGTTGTCACCGATAAAGATAAGAAACTGCGATCCAAGCGGCTTTTGGCCCTTTCGGATGAGAAGACTCAGGCGTTCTATGCTGCACATATCGGAGAAGAAGCCGAAGTGTTGTTTGAGAAAGCCCCCCGAGGCAGGGTGATGCATGGCTTTACGCGCAATTACATACGTGTGGAACTTTCTGCTGCCATGGCTAGGGATGAGTATGATAATCAGCTAATCAATGTCAGACTTGGAAATTTTAATCAAGATAAAACAGCTTTAATGGCGGAAATATGAAACTTGCAATAGTTATTCTTAATTGGAATGGTCGCAATATGCTGGCTAAATATATGCCAATTGTGATGAAGTATTCGCGTGACGAAGCCACGATCTATGTCGCCGACAATGCTTCAGGTGATGATTCCATGTTGTTGATAAAGCAGGAATTCAAGGAGTGCAAAACGATCTTTTTGGACAAAAACTACGGATTTGCCGAAGGTTATAATCGTGCGTTGCAGCAGATTGATGCTGAATATTATCTGCTTCTCAACAGTGACGTGGAGGTTACTCATCATTGGCTCACTCCACTCATCGAGTTTATGGACAATCATCCTGAGGCGGCAGCCTGCCAACCTAAACTGCTTTCTGAGGCGGATAAAGATAGTTTTGAGTATGCCGGTGCCTCTGGTGGTTATCTCGACAAGTATGGTTATCCGTTTTGTCGTGGCAGAATCTTAGATATTGTTGAACAAGACAACGGACAGTATGATTATCGTGCGGAGGTTTTATGGGCCACGGGCGCATGCCTGATGATACGTAGTAAGGATTATTGGGAAGCAGGAGGGCTCGATGCCCGTTTTTTTGCCCATAATGAAGAGATTGATCTCTGCTGGCGTTTACGATTGATGGGGCGCAAAATTTTTTGTATACCAGAGAGCGGCGTGTACCATGTGGGCGGTGGTACCTTGCCTAAGTGTAATCCGATGAAGACTTTCCTGAATTTCCGTAACAATCTGACCATGCTCTACAAAAATCTGCCCGAGGAAGAATTGCGCCATGTGATGCGTATGAGATGGTTGCTGGACTACCTTGCGGCTTTTGAGACATTGGTTTTCAATCGCAATATAGGAGATTTTAAGGCCATATACATGGCGCGGCATGCTTTCAAAAAGTGGCTTCCTGAATTTAAGGCTGATAGGGAGAGAATACAGGCGGGCAGGGTAGAAGGGCGTGTCAATGAACGTGTGTCATATAGTATCCTTTGGCAGTATTATATAAAAGGTAAGAAAACTTATTCCCAGTTGCCGTAATGCTACATACGATGTGACTTAATCTCAGTAACGAATTGTGCGAGTAAGTATGCTTAGTTTAAAAATATCACCTTTGCATTATGTGTAATGTAGGTAATGATATGAAGGTTGTCGGTGTACATTTGGCTCGGAATAATAGTGGTTTCACTATGCTGTTTGAAGCAAACACAATGTTTTTTAGCCGTGTTAGAATAACCGTCAAAGAAACAATAATTTTCGTATAGGCATCAGTCGGCCGACTAATATATCAATATATGTCGGCCTATTGATGTCTTTTACAATGTGGTTAACCGTTAAATGCAAACCAATACACCTCATATATTGGCATTGCATATATTTTCATTTTACAACTATAGGTAGTTCAAATTCTTTCTTCCAGTTTTCCAGATAGTGATACCAATCTTTTGCATTGTGATATCCGAAATTTTCATTGTCGCTGCAGAAAGTGATTCCATAGTGTATTTCATTGCTAGATGACCTAATCACGTATCCATAGTTTTCATTGGCAGGCTCTTCGCTTACGATGTTTGTATTCGGGATGCAGATACCTAGCCCTACGGTCTCGCGCTTATAGTTTAATGTGTCGCTGGTTCCTGCAGGCCAGTCCGTGCCCCAGCAACCTCGGAGACCGTTCTTGTCGGTGAATTCTGTAGAGTTTTTTACGTTTATTATGCCAGTAGCGAACTTGTAATCGACGACACTCTTGTTAAATTTTACATCCACGTTGCAATCGCGGTGCCCTGCATACATAGTGTAGCGTATGGTCATGTTGATGCGTGGTTTTGTTGGATCAGCCAGCCAACCACGGTCTTCCACCTCAGTTATTGTACGCACTGGCCCATTGGCTATGATACGCTGTGTGCGGTAATTCACGTCTGTGAGTAATTGTTGCCCCTTGCCATCCCATCCTCTCATGGCCCCCAGACCGAAAGTGTTACCTACCCACAGCACGTCATCTCCGTAGCTTGCAGCTTTCTGATTCTTGTCTGTATAGAATTGAGTCTCTTTTAGTTCTAGTTGTTTTTTTATCTTACCGTAGAGATCAATTGTCTGGCGATTGTCGAAATACACTCTGTATGCCGTAAGTTCGCTCTCAAATGCCACGCCGTGGTGATGGACGATTGAGAAAACGTTCGTGCCCTTATCGGCAGTGAGATCGGAGAGGTACACGTCATGTTTGTTTTTAGTTGTCGTTTTGGGGTTGCGCAATAGTAGTTCCGTGAACACTTTGGGTTGATATTGGCGTGGTTCACCAGTATTATACAACTTTATGGTGGCGTTTTTCGACTCATTCTTGTTCAGATTTATCACGAAGCACAGTTCGTCCTGTACTCCGTCCTGGTCTATGTCATCGAGTTGGCATGGAACTTCGTTGCCGTCAATAGTAACCAAAGCCGAGTGTATATCACCGTATTTTTCGAGTGAAATCACAACGGGAGCATTTTCGCGTGCTGATTTTAATGGATTGCTCACACTCAGTGTGATTGTCTGTTGTGCTGTGGCTGTAGATGAAATTGCTACATAAAACAGTAGTGTTAGAATTTTTTTGTTCATAGTTTTTATGATTTGTTTCTGCGTGCAAAGATAGTGTAAAAAGAAGACAAAACAAAGCAAACACTCGCAAATGTTATTAATGATTTCTCATTATGGGATTACTTTTTGATACATATAATTATTGCTGTCCGCTAAAAGTTTAATCTCAGTATAAGTGTAAGACTAAATTCCTCTCTTGAAATTCAGTCTTACACTGAGATTAAACTTTTAGCGGACAGCAATAAAAAAATAAAGGTGATACTCAAACAGAGGATTTGCTGCAGAGAAAAAGTTATAAAAAATTTGCAGTATCGCGAAAAGATGTTAACTTTGTCGATGGTTACTCAAAATCTGTCCCAGTCCATAGTTCAGGGGGTGTTGGAGCTTACTCTTGTTGGGCTTAAGAGATAAAGAGTCAACCAAATATATAGTGTTAGGAAAAATAGAGGATAGCTAAATCAAAGCAAAAGGTCAAAGCTAGTCAATCAATATCAAGCTAGCACAGATTGTAGACCAACAAACAAGCTGATTTGAAATTGTCAATAGATCCTACATGTATATCACTATCGAGAAATATTGATACCTTTGTGCAAAATATAATAAAATATGATGAAGAATCAAACGGCAAAGCCACTCACTATATATAAGGCAAGTGCAGGAAGTGGAAAGACTTTCACGCTTGCTACGGAATACATCAAGCTTGTGATAAAAAATCCACAATGTTACCGGTCAATACTAGCTGTAACTTTTACCAATAAGGCGACAGAGGAGATGAAAATGCGCATACTGAGTCAACTTTATGGTATTTGGAAGCGGCTGGCAGACTCACGGAAATACATGTACAAGGTTACAAACGAACTTGGAATTAGCGAAGAGACTGCATCATTGAAGGCAGGCATTGCATTGAGTAACCTCATCCACAACTACAACTACTTCCGTGTTGAGACCATTGATTCATTCTTTCAGAGTGTGTTGCGCAATTTAGCGCGCGAACTGGACCTAACGGCCAACCTTAGAATTGAGCTCAATGACCGGCAGATAGAACAACAAGCAGTGGACGCACTCATAGAGAATTTGGAGCCAACAAGTAAGATTCTAGGTTGGATAATGAGCTACGTTCGCGCCAATATATCCGATGACAAGGGATGGAATGTAATTTCACAGATAAAATCGTTTGGTGAAAATATATTCAACGATTATTACAAAACTAATAGTGAGCTACTTAACAGTGTTTTGTCAAAGCAAAACTTCTTCGAAAGCTATACAAAGCAACTGAGAAAAATCATGTCGGATTCAAAGGCAAAAATCAGTCAATATGCAGATAAATTCTTCGAAACATTGGATTATAACGGATTGTCTGTAGATGATTTTCCTTATGGAAAAAGTGGCGTTTGTGGGTACTTTATTAAACTAAAAAATGGAATCTACGCAGAAGAATATTTGTTGGGGTCACGTGTACTCGATGCTATGAACGACCCGATGAAATGGTTGAAAAAAAGCGATCAGAAATCAGGCTCAATGATCATGGGCGTAGTTGAAAGTACACTCTTTCATTTATTGAAAGACGTAGAAGCGATGAGACCAAAGCAGGTTAGACTATACCGCTCAGCAGATATCACTCTGCGCAATCTAAACCAATTGCGTTTGCTAAGTTACATAGAGAAAAAGGTGCGCGAGATGAACGAGGGGGCCAATCGTTTTTTGCTCAGCGATACTCAAACGTTGCTCCACTCGCTCATCGAAGAGAGTGACTCTCCATTCATCTTCGAGAAGATCGGCACACAACTAGAGCACGTGATGATTGACGAGTTTCAGGACACCAGCACTGTGCAATGGAACAACTTCAAGGTGCTGTTGAATGAGTGCATGAGTCATGAATATACTGAAAATCTGATTGTAGGAGACGTAAAGCAGAGTATATACCGTTGGCGTTCGGGTGACTGGAGGCTGCTCAACAATATTAAGAACGAGTTCAATAGCTCAAAAGCTCGGCTCAATATCGAGTCATTGGACACAAACTATCGCTCAGACCGTAAAATTATAGAGTTCAATAACGCATTTTTCAAGGCTGCCGCCGATGCAGAATATGAAGATCAAAGGAAAAAAAATCCAGAAGAGGCTGAGCAGTTGAAGTATGCCTACAAGGATGTTAAGCAGCAAATACCCGCAGATAAGACTGACTCAGGTTATGTCCACATAGAACTATTGCCAAATGAGGATTACCAGCAAGTAATGATGGAGCGGCTGACTGATACCGTCTGCAAACTTATTGACAGCAATGTTCCAGCCAACAAAATAGCTATTTTAGTGCGTTACAACAAGACAATCCAACAGATAGCCGACCATTTCATGCAAGTAATGCCGACATTAAAGTTGGTCTCTGATGAAGCATTCCGATTGGATGCTTCAATGGCAGTCAACATATTGGTCAATGCACTACACTTTCTTATGCATCCAGATGATGCTGTGGCAACTGCCAACCTAGTTAAAGCATATCAAAAACGAATTGAAGGCAACACTAAGAGAGACAATGAATTATTTATTCGTGAAAAAGACATCACAAAACTACTGCCCAAGGAATTTGTCGATGGAAGAGAAGACCTGCTCACCATGCCACTCTTTGACTTAACAGAGCGCCTATACAGAATATTCAAACTCAATAGATTAAGCGATGAGAGCGCATATGTATGCGCATTTTTCGATAAACTCAAGATTTATCTGGCCGACAATGTGACAGATATTGACTCTTTTGTAGGCCAATGGAACGACAATCTGCACAACAAGACCATTCAGAGCGATGAAATCGATGGAATCCGTCTTATTACTATACACAAGAGTAAGGGTTTGGAGTTTGACAATGTCATCATGCCATTCTGCGATTGGCAGCTAGAGAAATCTGGTGCAAACATTTGGTGCACGCCAACCGAGTATCCATTCCGTGAATTGCCGATAGTGCCGATAAACTTCAACGCCAAAGATATGAAAGAAACAATCTACGAGAAAGACTATCTGCATGAACACTTGCAAAACAGTGTGGACAATCTCAACCTACTCTATGTGGCATTCACTCGTGCCAGCAAGAATCTCTTTGTCTATGGCAAGAGAGAATCAAAAAACAAAGCAAATAATAGTAAAAAATATGCATCTAACCGTTCATCAGTTATAGAGAACAACATTGAGGCAATTGCAGCCGAGTTGGGTGGATCCACTTACAACAGAACAGACGATGAGAATGATTCCGATATTCTGATGTTCGAGTATGGTACGCTCTCCATAAGCGATAACAATAGCAATAAAGAGGCAACGCACAATGTTTTCAATCTTCCGATAGCAACCGAAAACCTAAAGATAGAGACCTTTAAGAACAAGGTTGGGTTTCGCCAAAGCAACAAAAGCCACGATTTTATAGAGGATTATGAGGATGAAAAGTCCAATAAGAGCTACATCAATGTTGGCAACATACTGCACAAATTATTTTCCACTATCCGCACCACAGCCGATATTGAGAGTGCACTAGCGCAATTGGAGAATGATGGCATCCTCTATGACGACATCCTCTCAAGAGACAAACTACAAACTATGCTTCGCAAGCGTCTCGAAGACCCGCATGTGGCATTGTGGTTTGATCCCAAATGGCAATTGTTCAATGAGTGCTCTATTCTCCATATAGACCCCACCACCAACGAGGTGACTGAGCATCGCCCCGATCGAGTGATGATGGATGGTAACGAGGTGATAGTCGTAGACTTCAAATTTGGACGTCCACGCAAAGAATATCATAACCAAGTGAGTCATTATATTCAGTTGCTCGCATCGATGGGCTATCAGAATATCAAGGGCTATCTTTGGTTCGTTTACAGCAACAAGATAGAAAAAGTAAAATGAAAACATTCCTCGAGCACGTCGCAAAAGACATAATAGACAAGTACGGAAAAGATCTCTCACGCATAGCCGTGGTATTTCCCAACAAACGAGCGTCACTCTTCATGAACGAGCACCTCGCGCGCATAGTAGACGGCCCCATATGGAGTCCGGCTTATATAACCATTAGTGAACTCTTTCGTCAGCACTCGCCACTAGTTATTGGCGACCAAATAAAGCTCATCTGTGAACTATACAAGTCATTTCAACAGTGCACTGGTGCAGCTGAAACACTCGATCACTTCTACGGTTGGGGACAGTTGCTGCTTGCTGACTTCGACGATATCGACAAGAATATGGCTGATACTGCCAATATGTTCAGTATAATTAGTGATATTCACGAGTTGGACGACATATCTTACCTCTCCGATGAGCAGAAGCGGATGTTGAAAAAATTCTTCAGCAACTTCTCTGATGATCACAACAGCGAATTGAAAAAGAGATTTCTAAGCCTTTGGAGCCATTTAGGTGAAATTTACGACGATTTTAACCATCGGCTTGCCACACAGGGACTGGCATACGAAGGTGCCCTCTACCGGCAGGTAGCCATAGATAAAACCGTCGATTTTCATTATAAAACCTACATTTTTGTAGGTTTCAATATGTTGCAGTGCGTGGAACAAACGCTATTCTCACGGCTGCAAAAGATGGGCATGGCAAAGTTTTATTGGGATTTTGATAAATGCTACATGAATAAATCCAACAACGAAGCGAGCCATTATATTAGAGAATATCTCAGACATTTCACCAACGAACTAGACAACAGCGACCGCGACATATACGACAACATGAGCCGCTCCAAAGAAATCACCTATATATCTGCTACCACCGAGAATATCCAAGCTAGATATGTTAGCCGGTGGCTGCGAGAAGGCGACCGAATTTCAGCTGGCAGAAACACTGCGATAGTACTCTGTGACGAATCGCTGCTACAGACAGTCATCCACTGTCTACCGCCCGAGGTACCCCAAGTCAACATTACTATCGGTTACCCACTCTCACAATCTCCCATTTCATCGCTCGTTAACATGCTCATATTGCTTCAAACGGTGGGACATGTGAAAAATTCTGAGAAGTACAGCCTACACTATATCAACAAAACGTTGCACCACCATTATGCGAAATACATTTCCAGCAAATGTGCAGACTTACTCAGCTATCTCAACGAGCGCAAGCGATATTACCCATCGAGGATAGAACTAACAATGGGCGACAAAGGATTAGAGCTCTTGTTCAGTGACATCGAAGCCTCCTCTGTATCAACACAAAATGAAGCAATCGCCAAATGGATACTTTCAATTATCAAGCTGATTGGGATGAATGCCAAAACCGAAGATAATCCACTCTTTCAGGAGTCAATATTCCGCATGCACTCGCTGATAACAAGATTGGAAAACCTTATCCACGCAGGGGATTTAGACGTAGATATCATCACTTTTCAACGGCTTATCGGGCAACTAGTCAAGAGCACCACAATCCCATTCCACGGCGAGCCAGCGATAGGCATACAGATTATGGGAATGCTCGAAACCCGCAATCTCGATTTCGATCATGTGCTCGTGCTCTCGTGCAATGATGGCAATATGCCAAAGGGCATCAACGACGCATCATTCATCCCTTATTCCATCCGCAAAGCTTTCGGACTGACAACTATCGACAACAAGGTGGCAATCTACGCATACTATTTCTACAGTCTGCTTCAACGGGCAACAGACATATCGCTGCTCTACAACACTTCTACAGAGGACGGGAAAACAGGAGAGATGAGCCGTTTTATGCTCCAACTAATGGTAGAATGTACTCACGTCATCCGCCGTATAACGCTACATGCAGGACAAATCCCTGTAAAGATGCAGCCGCTGGCAATAGAGAAAAATGACACCGTGATGGGCGTGCTCAACTCAATGGACAGAATTTCACCAACAACCATCAATCGATACATCCGTTGCCAGCTGCAGTTTTATTACAACATAGTGGGAGGAATAAAGGAGCCTAATAACAACGAAGAGGAACAAATAGACAACCGTATCTTTGGAAACATCTTCCACAAGGCGGCAGAGTTGACTTACCGCAAGTTCATGGAGCGTAGCCCTGAGATACACTATGGCGACATCGAGGAGATGCTGAAGCACGATGACCAAATAAACATGATTGTAGACCAAGCATTTCGCAAAGAACTTTTTAAGGTAGACAAACAAGGCTTCCGCCCAGAGTATAACGGGTTACAGATTATTAATCGTGAGGTGATTATCAGTTATCTACGCCAATTGCTTAAAATAGACATGCTACTCACGCCATTCACCATACTCGGATTGGAGAAGAAAGTGTCTGTCGACGTGGTTCTACATTCTGGAAAAGCACTTAAAATCAGCGGTTTTATCGATCGTATCGACTCAATAAATAAGGATGGTGTGGGTGAGCAAATTCGTGTAATTGACTATAAAACAGGTAATCCAAATAGTGCGCCAGCAGATATGGACGAAATTTTCTCTGGTGTGAGCATCCGCAACAAGCATACCGACTATTATCTCCAGTCGATGCTCTACTCATGCATTGTGCGCACATCTGGACAGCTGAATGGTGACGGTTTGAAAGTAAGTCCAGCCCTATTATTTATTCAGCATGCCAGTGGCGATAACTACGACCCGACACTAAAGATTGGCAAGCAAACGATAGACGATGTGGAGGAATGGCGTATTGATTTCCAAAACCGCATAACGGATAAGTTAGATGAGATTTTTGCACCGGGCATGTTTGTTCCCACAAGCGATAAGTCGCATTGCGAGCAGTGTCCTTATCATGGATTTTGTAATATGTGACATTGGACGCATTGAACGAAAAACCAGGTTGTTACAAAAGATAAGTAACGGCTATCCAATAGGACGGGTTAAATACGTACTAATTTAATTTCGCTAACGGATTATGTAAACTTTATGCTTAGTCCATATTGCTTTTCGTGTGAGCCGATTTTTTAACGGCCGATTTGGAATTATAGAATGAAAAAAGGCTGTCCATTTCATGCAAATGTACAGCCTTTTCCCATAATAGTTAATAAATAAGTATTGTCATTATCCTTCAATTGCAGCAACGCCAGGCAAGATCTTGCCTTCGATAGCTTCGAGCATAGCTCCTCCACCTGTTGATACATATGAAACTTTGTCTGCAAGACCAAACTTGTTGACAGCAGCAACAGAATCACCACCACCAACGAGAGAGTAAGCTCCGTTTTGTGTAGCCTCGGCAACATATTGCGCAATTTCGCCAGTTCCGTGAGCGAAGTTAGGAAATTCGAATACACCAACAGGACCGTTCCACAGAATAGTCTTAGAAGCGAGGATAACCTTCTTCCAAATTTCGAGAGATTCAGGAGAGGCATCCATTCCTTCCCACCCGTCAGGAATATTATGAGTATCGCAAATCTTCTGTTCTGCGTCATTGCTGAACTTGTTTCCTGCAACCGTTGCAATTGATAGATATACTTTGACGCCTTTCTTCTCTGCCTCTGCTAATATATTGAGTGCCTCAGGCATTAATTCATCTTCGTGCAGAGAGTCACCAATGTGACCGCCCTGAGCTTTGAAAAATGTGAATCCCATTCCACCACCAATAATCAGGTTGTCAACCTTATCGAGCAAGTTCTTGATGACGCCTAGTTTTGAAGATACCTTAGAACCGCCAATGATGGCAGTGAAAGGTTTCTGGGTATTTTTCAGTACATTGTCGATAGCTTTGACTTCTTTCTCCATCAAATATCCAAGCATTTTGTGATCCTTATCAAAAGAGTCAGCGATGACCGCTGTAGAAGCGTGCTTGCGGTGAGCTGTGCCGAATGCATCGTTCACATAAACGTCAGCATATGAAGCGAGAATTTTTGCAAATTCCTTTTGGCTGGCTTTCATAGCCTTTTTTGCATCATCATATTTTGGATCAGCCTTGTCAATATCCACAGGCTTGCCTTCTTCTTCTGGATAGTAACGTAGGTTTTCAAGCAAGAGAGCTTCGCCTGGTTTCAATGTTGTGGCAGCCTCTTTTGCCTTTGCGCAATCAGGAGCGAACTTAACATCAACACCAAGGGCAACAGAAACATTGCCGACAATCTGACTTAAAGACAATTCTGATTTAGCTTTGCCTTTTGGCTTGCCCATATGGCTCATCATGATGAGAGCACCACCATCAGCAATAATCTTTTTCAGTGTAGGAATGGCACCGCGAATACGAGTGTCGTCTGTTACTTTTCCATTTTCATCCAATGGAACATTGAAGTCCACGCGAACAATTGCCTTATGTCCGGCAAAGTTGAATTGATCAATTTTCATATTGTATATTTATTAAGAAATAAAATCATAACTCACTTTTACATCTGCAAAAATACTACTTTTATTTGATAATTCTTTCTGTGTGAATGCTTTTTTTGTTTTTTAGCTGATGATTTATCAAAAATGCAATATTGTGTTTGCAATTTGGAGAATATCTTTTGCAGTTATATTGAATTTGAGTAACTTTGTATCATTAAAATAATTAGTATGAAGGATTCAGTTATTATAGTAAGTGGGGGAATGGACAGTATAACTCTTCTTTATGACAAGAAAGATAATATTGCCTTGGGTATATCATTTGATTATGGCAGTAATCACAATCAGCGTGAGATTCCGTTTGCAGAGATGCATTGCAAACGGTTGGGGATAAAGCATATTATTATAGACTTGGGTTTTATGTCAAAATACCTCAAGAGTTCTTTGTTTGAAGGTGCTGATGCAATACCCGAGGGGCATTATGCGGATGACAATATGAAATCGACAGTGGTGCCTTTTCGCAATGGCATAATGTTGTCAATTGCCGCTGGTGTGGCTGAGAGCAATGGACTTAAAAATGTACTGATGGCAAATCATGCGGGCGACCATACTATTTATCCTGATTGCCGGCTTGAGTTTGTTAATGCCATGGATATAGCTACCTTTGCTGGTACGTATGTTGGTGTTCATATTGTGGCTCCATATACTAGTATAACAAAGACAGATATTGCTAAGATTGGCAAACTAATGGGGCTGGACTATGCAAAGACATGGTCTTGCTACAAAGGTGGTATAGTGCATTGTGGCAAGTGTGGCACGTGCGTGGAGCGTAGAGAAGCACTGAGAGATGCGGGGATTGAAGACACCACGATATATGAATTATAATTCAAAATTCATAATTAGGCCTAAGTCATAAACTATAAATTATGAATTCAACTTTCGCTTGTAAAAAGTAGTTATGGTTTATACCAAATTGTTGAGACGTTGTTGTACCGTTTCAAATATTATCTTCACCTCGCATGCTGAGATGGGATATGCCTGCGTATCTATAGTTTACATACAAACAAAAGAAATTTAAATTAAGAATTATCCGAAGAGTGTGTGCAAAGCCTCTTCAACTTTTCTTACGGGTGTAATTTCTATATTGTACTTGGAGTGATTGAAGCTTTGCATATTGTATTTTGGAATTATAATGTGGGTGAATCCCAGTTTTTCGGCTTCAGCCACACGTTGTTCAATGCGGTTCACAGGCCGAACTTCTCCACTCAGTCCTACTTCTCCAGCCATGCAATAGCCTGCATCTATCGCTGTGTCTACATTGCTCGATAGTACGGCGGCAATTACGCTGAGATCCATTGCAAGGTCAGTGATGCGTAACCCACCGGCTATATTGATGAAAACATCCTTTTGCATGAGTTTGAAGCCGACACGCTTTTCAAGCACAGCAAGCAACATGTTAAGTCTCCGTTGATCAAAGCCCGTTGCAGAGCGTTGAGGTGTGCCGTAAGCCGCTGATGATACAAGAGCTTGGGTTTCAACGAGAAAAGGCCTGACACCCTCTATGGCTGAAGAAATGGCAACACCGGATAGGCCATCATGGTCTTGTGTTAGAAGAAGTTCAGACGGGTTGCTCACTTCTCGTAAACCAGTTTGCTGCATCTCGTATATGCCAAGTTCGGATGTGGAACCGAATCGGTTTTTTATTGAGCGTAAAATGCGGTACATGTAGTGCTGATCACCCTCAAACTGTATGACAGTATCAACAATGTGTTCAAGAATTTTCGGACCGGCAAGTGTACCTTCTTTATTAATATGCCCAATGAGAATTACTGGAACACCGCTTGTCTTGGCGAAGCGGAGTAAGGAAGCGGCACATTCACGCACTTGGGTAATGCTTCCAGGGCTACTGTCAACATTTTCGGTCGCTATGGTTTGGATACTGTCAACGACCACAATTTCCGGTTTCATATTCTTGATATGGTTGAAAATGCTTTCTAGTGATGTCTCGCATAGAATCATGATATTGCCAGTTTTATCCTTAGTGTTTTCTGATTTGTTTGGTGATAGGCGGTCGGCACGCATTTTTAGCTGATGGACACTCTCTTCACCACTTATATATAATATGTTGTATTCTGGCATGTTAAGAATGGTTTGTAGTGTGAGTGTGCTCTTGCCTATACCGGGTTCTCCACCTAACAGGACAATAGAGCCAGGCACAAGACCTCCACCAAGTACTCGGTCAAGTTCCTTGTCTCGCATGCTTATTCGTGGTACATCAGTTGAAGAAATATCACATAGATGTACAGGCTCATTTCTTTGTGATAACATTACCGAAGCCACTGATTGTGCGGCAGACTTCGCTGCCATAGCCCCTGTGTCTGAGGCAATGCGTATCTCCTTAAATGTATTCCATTGTCCACAGTTTGAACATTTGCCTATCCATTTGGGAGATTCTTGTCCACAATAAGAACAGACGTAAGCTACTTTATCCTTTGCCATTTCTGTTAATGTTATTAATATGCACAAAAGTACGGAATATTTTTTGAGTTACAAAATTTATTGTTTACTTTTGCAAATGCGAATATCGTACATTACCCAATAAAATTTTAAGGACGGCTTGTGTTTCAAAATATGCCTGCGTCCTTTTTTTGACTAAATTTATATAGGATGAAAAGTGTTTTGATTACAATAACTACAGTCATAGTATTGGCATCGTGTGGTCAATCTTATGGCGAAAAGCAAAGATTGTCAAAGGCAGAGAAGGAGCAACATAGAAAAGAAGACTCTCTCTCAATGAAAGTCGCTGTATTGCCAACACTAGATTGTTTGCCTATATATCTGGCAAATGATTATCGGATGTTTGATACATTGAATGTTGATGTGCATCTAAAGCGGTTTAATGCTCAGATAGATTGTGATACGGCTCTTGCCAAAGGATGTATAGAGGGTGCCGTCACTGATTTGGTGCGTGCCGAGAGAATGCAGGCTAAAGGTACTCCATTAATGTATGTATCAGCTACAAACACATATTGGCAATTAATAAGTAATAGATTGGCACGCGTAAAGGAAATCAACCAGTTGTCTGACAAGATGATTGCCATGACTAGATATTCTGCTACTGATTATCTGGCGACTCTCGCTATTGATAGTGCAAAGCCGAAATATGACGTTTATCGTATACAGATAAATGATGTTGTCTTGCGCCTACATATGCTGCTGAATAATGAGATGGATGCTATGCTATTGACTGAACCGCAAGCAACGACAGCCCGACTTTACAAGAACCCTGTATTGATGGACAGCCGTGACAAGGATATTCGTTTTGGAGTGCTGGTATTCAGAACAAAAGCATTGAAAGATAAACGTAGGCAAATTCAATTAAAAGTTTTTATAAAGGCGTACAACATGGCTTGTGATTCGCTTAATACTAAAGGGTTACAACACTATGCAGGGCTTATTAAAAAATATTGTGGGGCAGATGATAAGACAATAAAAGCTCTACCAAAATTAAAATTTGAACATGTTTCAGTCCCAAGGGTAAAGGATATAGCTATAGCTAAGAAAGGTTAATATGCAGAAAGACATTTTGAATGAAATATCATCTGTTATACTAGTTGATGAAAACCTTGGCCAGGCTTTGCGGATGATTAAAAAATATGTGAAAGAAAGGCCATATTTAATCGTATCAGGTCAGATAGATAGTATTGAGAATGATTATGAGTTGATGAAATCGTATATGTTAAAATCGTATACAGACTCCAAACGTGCTGATCTTTATGATGGTTTGCTCAAAAAATTGTATAAGGTTTTTTGTGATATACAGATAGCGGAGAAATTAAGATGTAGTGGTACTATGTCTGTCGCGTATTCAAATTCGCTTAGATTTAATTTTATCACAGATGATATTCGTTCTAATCTTGAAGCTTTCGTTCAGGATGTTGTCATGCTTTCACTGGAATCAGAGGAAACAAGAAAATCCAGACAGGCGGTAATATATAAAAATCACCAAGCATATATTAGCTCTTTGTTTGATTTTATACTAGTATCGTCCCAATGGAACGATGATATTGCTTGTTTTATGGAGAATTTGATTATGTCTCCTACAATTGATGTTGTGGATGCTCAATTGTTGATTACTGCTGTAATGTTATCAGCAATGAACTTCTTTGATGAAAAGAAGGCTATTATTCTCATAAACATTTATCTCAATTCCATTGACGAGCATTTGAGGCAGCGTGCCTTTATTGGGTGGATATTTTCGTTGCCTTATACCAAATCACATCTTAATTCTAATCTACACAAAAAGGTATCTGATATTTGTGATAGAGATGATGTAAGACGTGATATTCTGGAACTTCAGATGCAAGTTTATTATTGTATGAATGCAGAACGTGATAATGAAGAAATTCAACGAGATGTATTCCCGAATCTGACAAAAGTCAATAACTTTCAGATTACAAAGCATGGTATTAGGGAGATTGAGGAAGATCCCATGCAGGACATTCTTGATCCTGGAGTTTCTGATAATGCTATGGAAGAATTAGAGAAGAGTTTTGACAAGATGATGAATATGCAAAAAGCAGGTTCGGATATCTATTTTGGGGGATTTTCGCAAATGAAAGTTTTCCCTTTTTTTAGAAATTTAAGCAATTGGTTTTGTCCTTTCTATATTGAGCATCCTGAATTACAGCTCATTAGTTTGAAATTGATGGATAATAAATTTGTACAGTTACTATTTCATAATGGACCGTTTTGTGATTCTGACAAATATTCATTTGCACTTGCGATGTCATCTGTTATGGATAAGCTTCCTGCTAATGTTCGTGAAATGATGGGCAATGAGGAGACCATCGGTCCCATGGCTTCGGATATCGATAGAACTAGTCCAGCATATATACGTAGGATGTATCTTCAGGATTTATACAGATTCTACCGTGTATATCCTAATAGGGGTGAATTTAGAAATCCTTTCAATTATTTTAATACTGAATCCACAGAATTTTTTTTCTTAAATGAAATTTTTGACAAGGCTAAATTTAAAAAGGAGGCAAAGGAATTGGAACAATTTCTTATGAAGAGAAAAATGTACGATGATGTATCATTGGTTTATGACCATTTTTCTACATATGATAATGTGGATGACTTAATGGTTAAAGCTTCATTGGCCATTTATTATGGACGCTATGATGATGCGCTGGTGACCTATGGGTATGTTCTCAGAATGGAACCAGATAATGTCAAGGCTCTTAAAGGAAAGGCAAATTCAAGTTTCTACTGTTGCGATTATGAAGAGGCTGCTAAGTGTTATGGAAAATTGCTTGAATTGCAACCCAATAATCGCAAATATGCTTTGAACTTAAGTGTTTCGCAGATAAACAATGATGATGTGGAAGCTGGTGTAAATAGGCTGTATAAGTTAGATTATGAATATCCTAAAGATAAAAATATAATGAGGGCGTTGTGCTGGGGACAAATGTCGCTGTGCAAACCAAAACTTGCAGAAAAAAAATATGATGAGTTGTTGGCTTCAGACACCCCCGAGGCTGTTGATTATTTGAACGCAGGATATTGCAAATGGTTTATAGGTAAGATTGCTGATGCCGTACAGTTGCTGAAAACATATCTATCGTTAGCAAATTCTCATACATCTGGTGTAGATAAAATTTTAATAGCTGATGAAATGAGAAGTGACCATTATTTGTTGGATAAGAATGGAATAGCTGATGTAGAAAGAAAACTGATGATAGATATAGTCAATGAATAATTTACATCATATTGCTTTGTTATAAAAAGGGATTGTATCATTGACACAATCCCTTTTGTTGGTACGCCCAGCATGGGCGTAATCTTATGGGTGAAAGTCCCTACCGAGCCCTA
>OBMA010000833.1_pt1 | contig 18721 bp, 13 predicted proteins | sample 1539141 | NCBI WGS metagenome assembly OBMA01 (sample SAMEA3991484, study PRJEB22521) | metagenome | biome: anthropogenic terrestrial biome; feature: sewage plant; material: raw primary sludge | place: Sweden | collected 2012-09-26 | reverse complement strand
ATAATGCTTTTGACGAGATAGCACTTAATGAAACTTCTATGGCTCCACCATCGCTATCCATTCGGTTCCGTATAGCATTTGATACTTTATTAAGTGATCTGAGTCCAAGTGGCAGCCATTGGAACAACCCAACCTGCGAGCGTCTTACGAATCCCACAGTTTGAAGTAGTTCCTGAGTAGTTTCAGATTTCAGGGTATTGTTTGAAAGAGATTTTGGGTGAAAAATATGACATGATCGAGACAATGTACGATATTTCAACATGGCTATGTGGAAGAAGTCAATCTTCAAAAAAAGGCGTTGGTCAATTAGTGGTTTTGAAAGGAGTATAAAATCCTTACGTCTATGTTTCAAACCTTGTTTTCATTTGTTCATCCATTACCGCCGTATTTACAAAGCAGAAAATTATAAATTAATGATCACTGTTTAAGTTTATTCTACAGGAAATAAAAGGGGAAAACTGGAAGAAGAAAACAAGAGAACTGTAAATCTTGTATTGAATTGGTTTATAGGTTCACATGATATGAGTATAAATATGAGTAACATACACGCGCTGTCTAGTATTTAAATTATGACGACGTTCATTTTACCTAACAAGTTGTTGCGTAAATTTATAAAGTAAATTGTCGGTTTTAATATTTCAAGAATTTTTGATAAACAGTGTTATCAGTTTCATCATGATAAGTGTAGCCTAAATCTTCCAAGAATTTTTGGAAGGTTAAGTTTTCCCTTGGAGGAACGGAAATACCAGCTAAAACCTTACCGATATCGGCACCATGGTTTCTATAATGGAATAAAGTAAGATTCCAAGAATCGCTTAGGCCTCCAAGGAACCTAGTCAAGGCACCTGGTCTTTCAGGGAATTCAAATGAAATAATTCTTTCATTAGGAACCTTAGAAGCACCACCAACCAAGTATCTACCATGAGATTTAGCCAATTCGTTATCGGAGATATCCACAGCTTCAAAACCTAAAGCATTCAACTGTTGCATAACTTGCTTGATTTCCTTTTCTCTGTCAACGACGCTGAAAGAAGTGTAAATGTAAGCCTTGGGCACTTCACTAGAGGACTCATGACGATGTTCATTGTAACGGTAAGAGAATTCAGTAACAGATCTTGGGTGGATGATCTTTTGCATTTTCTTGAACGCACCAGGGACGTCGGGTAAAGTAACTAACATGAAGACTTCCTTTCCTTCACCAAGAACAGCACGTTCGGAAACAAATCTTAATCTATCAAAGTTCATGTTAGCACCAGAAAGGATGGGAACATAGGTGTTTTTAGTGTGGTCAATTTCTGGATGTACGGTAGAGATGTATTTCTTCATACCGGCTACTGAAAGGGCACCAGATGGTTCTACAATACTTCTAGTATCTTCAAAAATATCCTTTACTGCAGCACAGATTTCGTCAGTGTTAACAAGAACAACTTCATCAACCACTTGTTGGGCGACTCTAAATGTTTCTTCACCAATCATACGCACAGACGTACCATCGGCAAAAGTACCCACCACAGGTAAAGGAGTTCTCTGGTTGCGTTGCAAGGAATTATGTAAAGTGGCCGCATCGTAAGTTTCAACACCAATGATTTTGATATGAGGAGCAACCCTTTTCAAATAAGCACTAATACCAGCAATTAAACCACCACCGCCGACGGGAACAAAGACAGCACCGATCTTATTAGCGGTACGTACTTGTCTTAGGATTTCCATAGCTACAGTACCTTGACCGGCAATGACATAAGGATGATCGAAAGGAGGAATGTTCGTCAAGCCACGCTCTTCAGCCAATTTGGCACATTCAGCCTTAGCCTCGTCAAAATCGTTACCATATAGGACGACTTGAGACCCTAATCTCGAGACATTTTGATACTTAATAGATGGTGTACAAACAGGCATAACGATAGTAGCAGGTATTTTCAAGTGTTTAGCAGCAAAGGCCACACCTTGGGCATGATTCCCAGCTGAACAGGCAATAACACCCTGGTTTCTTTGAGAATCGTCCAACTTGGCAATCATGTTATAGGCACCACGAAGCTTGAAAGAGAAAACAGGCAATAGATCTTCTCTTTTCAAGATGACATTCGTGTTTAGACGGGAAGACAAACCTACACCTTGAGAGATTGGAGATTCATTAATAACATCGTATACAGAGGACCTTAAAACTAAACGGACGTAATCAGGGGTGTTATCAGTTTGCAGCTCATCCAATTTCAATTCAGAGTGTAGTTTTATCAAGGAAGGTGACAGGTGTTGTCTGTGCAAATGAGCCTTTAGTCTCAAAAGGTTCAATCCAGACACTTTGGACTGTTTACCTTGCCGAACAACCGTACATAATGGTTGCTTTAGTAGAGTAGCTGACATCACTAACTTTGTGTAATTGACTTAGTTTAAATGTGGCTTGTAGCACTCACACAAGAAAGAACTCAAAGCAGCAACAACAAAAGTTTTCAAAGCTGATAATGAAGTATCTGCAGACATATGTTTGAGATGACTCTTTTTCTTTGATATTTTTTTTTCTTTTTATGCGATTCCAAATTTGCTACCCGCTGCGCTTTTTCTTTTTGCTCTTCTTATTTTTTCTTTTTCGCGTCAATTAAAATTGAACGTCACAAAATAGCAGAGATAATATGCAATAAAGAGAGAAGAGTTAAAGAGTCTTGGTAGTCAGGAAAAGGTTTTCATATTCATCAGACATAATGAATTTCAAGGAGCCGCTAGTGAATTTTTTAAAATGCGTCTTGAATAACATAAACTCGGCATTTTCGCATAGGATTGATCAATTGCAATTGCAGCTGTTGCGGGAAACAAATATCTTGAGGGTTTTGAACAGGGGAATAGAGAGACTGTTTAGCGAGAATCCAAGGACTCATTCTGTTTCCCGTATCGCGGTGGAAAAAGATGTGGGCTGCAGAATTGGACGATATGTGGAAGGTTCTAAATATGAACTGGTAGAGTCCAGGGCGAAAGAAATACAAATATATTATGAAAGGATGGTTTTTGAAATAACACAAGAATTGAAAGGGGACAAGCGGGTGTTTGCCTTGATTGCAAATCTTTCCCAAAGATATAGCGCAGAGAGGAAAGAAATACGAAATGTAAAGGTGCATGGTGGGCGGCCATGTAATGAGAACGAATTCCAGGTGATTCCGATAAGATTCAAACCTATTAATTTGGAAAGAAGAGCACGACTGATAAGAAAGAAGAAGACTATTAATTAAAAAACTTACATACAAATACATGCCTTACTTTCGATGCCAGCATCTGGAAAGGGAAAGGCAGGGGCAGAGGGACATATTACTTATCTATTTATGCATAATTTGTGTTATATATTGGTATGATAACTTGATGTTAGAGAATGTGCTATTCTGTTTCTTGAAAATCTGAGTTAACGTTGATACCGCTTTGATACAGCGGGTGTGACAGGTTTATCTGTGACGGTGACAGGGGCAGTAGAACTACTGGAAGCCGCAAAGGCAGAGGATACTGTGAGTGGTGGTGCCCACAACGTGGATGGTCTCAGTTTGACCCTAGGACTTGCAGAAGATCCTGTGGGAAAATCCGGGGAAGGCGGATGGCTACTTGGGTTGAGCATTACTCTCTTTGTGAAAAGGGAGGGAGGGAGAAGTTTGGGGATGAGATGGTTGCTCTTATAACATAAGGTAAATAAAAATTTGGGGTGACCCCGCCGTGCGCGTTTGCTGGGACAAAAGAACAAGAATAGGAACATGAAAAGATTTGAATGATATGGATATGTACAAATGAGCTCTTCCATGTTTGTAGCATCAGCAACGTAGCTCTAGGAAATATGTCTGAATTAACAGAGGCGGAAAAGCGCAGGTTACTAAGGGAAAGGAGACAGAAGAAGTTTAGCAATGGAGGTGCCAGCTCCAGGCTTAATAAAATCACCGGGCAGGCAAGCAGTCATTTGAACGCAGAATCACCTTTAGACGCTCCTAGCGCTGCAAAGACCACACCACCTGCCAGTGTGCATTCGGCTACTCCAGATATCAAAGAAGATAGCAACGTAGCGCCCCAATTGGACCTATTGAAACAGCTCGCTGCCATGCAAGGCCAAGGTACGGGTAAAAGTACCCCTCAGGACTCCTCTACGCCCGATCTACTCTCACTACTAAGTTCTATGAATACTGGCATGCCCAGTGCAGAGGGTACACCATCGTTTGGTCAAGCGGCTCCTGCAGCCCCGATCAATCAAGCTGCTTTGGACTACCATGATTACTTGCTGAACAGACTGAAAGCCTGGACCATTCTTGTGAAGTGGGTCTTTTTCCTACTACCCTATCTATACCTAATCACAAGACCAAATTCCTCTGTGTGGCCGGCCTATGCATTTACTCAATCAGCTTGGTTTGCACCTTTGCGGAACCCATCGAATTTCACTAGAATTTTTGCCACGTTTGAGTTCCTTTCCATATCCATCTACTACCAGCTATTGAAGAATGTGGAACACAAGAGCAAGATTAAAAATTTACAAGATACCAATAAACTTGTCAAGTTAGTTTCACTGGTGCCCGAGGGAGTAATTCCCGTCGCCAACCTGAAGGGGAAGCTAATTACCCTTTTGCAATACTGGGATCTATTGTCCATGCTAATCACTGACATTTCGTTTGTGCTAATTGTCTTAGGCTTATTGACGTACTTATAAATTCTAGATAGTTCAGTAATATAATACATTGTTCTCATAACCCGACATTGTTCCCGGCTTTCTTTTCAGGTAATTGAAAAAAAAAGAAAAACGGTAAGAAAATTTTCTAAGCGATGAGTTCGTGAAAAATCGATGTATAGAACTGAATTGGAGTTCAATAGTAAAAAAAAATCCATATATAGCATTAAAAACTCAGTATCCTAGCTTTAAGAAACTGAACCAGATTCCAACGACACAATGGGTCACAAGAAGAACGGTCACAGACGCCAGATAAAAGAAAGAGAAAACCAGAATAAATTTGAACGTTCCACATATACTAATAATGCTAAAAATAATCATACTCAAACAAAGGATAAAAAACTAAGAGCAGGCTTGAAAAAAATAGACGAGCAATATAAAAAGGCGGTATCTTCTGCTGCGGCAACAGATTACCTTTTACCCGAGTCCAATGGTTATTTGGAACCTGAGAATGAGCTAGAAAAGACTTTCAAAGTGCAACAATCGGAAATCAAGTCGAGTGTGGATGTCAGTACTGCAAACAAAGCTTTGGATTTATCTTTGAAGGAATTCGGCCCTTATCATATAAAATATGCAAAAAACGGTACGCATCTTTTGATTACTGGCCGCAAAGGTCACGTAGCATCTATGGACTGGAGAAAGGGACAACTTCGTGCTGAGCTGTTTTTGAATGAAACCTGTCACTCAGCGACATATTTGCAAAACGAACAATACTTTGCTGTAGCGCAAAAAAAATATACATTTATTTATGATCACGAAGGTACAGAATTACATCGTTTGAAACAACATATTGAGGCAAGACATTTAGACTTTCTACCATATCATTACCTGCTCGTAACTGCCGGTGAGACAGGTTGGTTGAAGTACCACGATGTTTCCACTGGCCAGTTGGTCTCGGAATTGAGGACCAAAGCTGGGCCAACTATGGCAATGGCACAAAACCCATGGAATGCTGTGATGCATCTAGGTCATTCAAACGGTACAGTATCCCTCTGGTCACCATCCATGCCTGAACCATTAGTAAAATTACTTTCTGCCAGAGGACCAGTGAACAGCATTGCTATCGATAGAAGCGGGTATTACATGGCAACCACAGGGGCTGATAGGTCGATGAAAATTTGGGATATCAGAAACTTCAAGCAACTACATTCTGTCGAAAGCTTACCGACGCCAGGAACAAACGTTTCCATTTCAGATACTGGTCTATTGGCATTATCTAGGGGCCCTCACGTTACGTTGTGGAAGGACGCTTTAAAATTAAGTGGAGACAGTAAACCGTGCTTCGGGTCCATGGGAGGGAACCCACATAGAAACACCCCTTACATGTCACATTTGTTTGCCGGAAACAAAGTAGAAAATTTGGGATTCGTACCATTTGAAGATTTACTAGGTGTAGGCCATCAAACGGGTATTACGAATTTGATTGTACCTGGTGCAGGTGAAGCCAATTACGATGCCTTAGAATTAAACCCATTCGAAACCAAAAAACAAAGACAGGAACAGGAAGTCAGAACCCTATTGAACAAACTGCCAGCAGATACAATTACTTTAGATCCGAATTCCATCGGTTCAGTGGATAAAAGGTCTTCTACCATAAGGTTAAACGCTAAGGATTTGGCGCAAACTACAATGGATGCTAATAATAAAGCCAAAACCAACAGCGACATTCCAGATGTAAAACCTGATGTGAAAGGTAAGAATTCGGGTTTGCGTTCCTTTTTGCGTAAAAAGACTCAAAACGTTATTGATGAAAGAAAATTAAGAGTACAGAAACAACTGGATAAGGAGAAAAATATTCGTAAAAGAAACCACCAAATCAAACAAGGCCTAATTTCAGAAGACCACAAGGATGTCATCGAAGAGGCATTGAGCAGATTCGGCTAAATCGAAATATCTTTAAAAAAAAAAACTTAAATGATTATGTATGTATATATAAAATAGATAATCATTATTAATGCCTCAAGCATTCTTCTATCCATTTTTTTTTGGTTTTTTTTAATATTTTATAGGAAACTTTTAATCATGTTCAAAAACCTGACAGTATGAGAATCGATTGCATATTAATATAGCAATCTAATTGAGATCTTAGCAGAGGTTTGATTTAGTTGTTCATAAATATCTTTAATATCGCTTTGGTCAACAGAAGAGATATCAGCCATTAAATAAGCAATTTCACCATTTGAATCGGAAAATTGCTTTTCGATGTTATGGTTCGATAAAATATCATTGACGGTCTTCAAAACACCTGGTACATTTTGGTGAATGTATAACACACGCACAGTGTTCTCTTGGTCGTAAGACAATGATTTCAATGCCACTTCTGGGAAGTTGACTGAACCGACAGAGTTACCTTCATTGATGTATTTGGACAATGCGGTAGCCACTTCAATACCGATTGAGCTTTGGGCTTCTTCGGTAGAGCCACCAATGTGTGGTGTCAAGATGATATTTGGTAATGAAACTAATTCAGAAGTCCAGCTATTTAGCTCATCGTTAAATGAACCTTCACCGTTCTTAGCTGGTTCATGTGGATAAACATCCAAAGCAGCACCTGCAATTTTGTTGGCTTTCACGGCTTGGATCAAAGATGGAATGTCCACGACAGTACCTCTTGAAGCATTAATAACATAAGCGCCATCCTTCATAGCAGCAAATTGTGGGGCAGATAACATTTTTTCAGTTTCAGGAGTAGCTGGTACATGTAGTGTCACAAAATCAGATTTATTCAACAATTCATCTAATGTAGAAACTTGTCTGGCAGTACCCAAGGCCATGATAGTTACAATATCGTAGTACAACACATGCAAACCCATAGCTTCTGCAAGAACTGATAATTGGGAACCAATGTGACCGTACCCAATAATACCAAGAGTTTTTCCTCTTACCTCCCAACATCTAGCAGCAACCTTATTCCATGTACCGGTATGTAATTCGATAGATCTATCACCTAGTTGTCTTGCTAAACTAATGATTTCAGCGATGACCAATTCTGCTACTGATCTTGAGTTGGAGAAAGGCGAGTTGAAAACAGCAATACCTCTGCTGGTAGCGTAGTCTAAGTCAACTTGGTTGGTACCGATACAGAAACAACCAATACAAACCAGATTCTTCGCATGTTGTAAGACATTTGAAGTTAATCTAGTCTTTGATCTGATACCAATAGCATGAACGTCCTTGATCTTTTCGATCAACTCTTCCTCGGGCAATGAAGATTTATAGAATTCGACTTGGTAACCTTGCTCTTCGAAGATTGTAATAGCAGTTTGATTAACGTTTTCTAATAGTAAAATCTTCATATCACCCGTTGAGAAAGGCTTCAAAATTTTTGGGTGCTTTACAGCATTCAAGCGCTGTGGAACGGTATTCATGAAAGATTGCGTAGGTGAAGTACAAACAGCGCCTGGGGAGCCGCTCATATTCATAGCTTGTTGAAAGGTATTTTGTAAGTTGTTAATGTCAATGCTTGTCATTGCTGTCGATTTTTCTGTGGTTCTTTATAGAGTTCTGTATTTTTACTAAGATAGTTGACAAGTATCAAAAAGTGAAATAACTAGAAATGGTTCTTCCTTTATATACATAACAGTTTTAAGAATTTCCTTATGCTCTGCTCCCTCCTTCCAACAAAGTAATTACTCATAACTTGGATATTTGTCTGATTTTTTTCATCCCGCTCAGAAAACCCTGCACGGGCAGCGTTGCATTTTCTTAATTTTTTCTCGTGGTAGAAGTCAAGGACAATAAATTGCGAAATTAGGTGGGAACGAGAAGAATAATTAAAGTGCTGAGACCGAAGTTGTTCCCCTTGAATTCCATTTGTGAGTAAATATCGAAAATGGGTCCACAAAAAAAATTAGGTTTTTCTAAAATATTAGGTCCAGCCTAACTGCTTAACCAAATTTTTAATTTGTGATATTTGCACATAGCTTGGCCAAACAAAGGCATTACTCGATTGTAAGTAAAAAACTAAAACAATGTAGATAATCAGGATTAAACAATGGCATTTCTATGGATTTGTTGTTCTCTTTATATATTTGAGGAAAATTCAAAGATAATGGGGAGAAAGGTGGAGATGTATCTCCACCTATCGTAAATTTGAAAGTTCCGCTTTTCCGCCAATTGCACCCAAACATCACGCAACGCTTTTTAAAACGTTATCAATATATCTAATCCAGCATTGTCAAGTTGATTAGTAAATGGGAGAGATTCCATTGTGTACAAATAAGGGTTTTAACTTGATTATTTTGTTATAACGTTATATACAGTTGAGTGAGGTAAAGAAAACGAAAAAATATTTCATTTTTAGTATAGATTATTTGGTAGCTTTAGGTTGCTTCACGGTGTAGTCTCCGTTCTCTTGCTTAACAATACTGCCGGAATTTAATAGTTGATCAAACATATCTTGAGGAATCCACCCTTGAGTGGCAGCAAATGGTGTAGAGATCAGCTTTTCGTGTAATTTTTGCAAATCCTCAACATGTCTTTCAATATCTTCTTTACTATAGTTTAGAGGAAACTTTTTCTGATTCACTAACTCATTCTGGGCAAAGATGTCCCAAACTTCCTTCAATTGCAATAGTGATTCATCAATAAGTAAATACTCTTCTTCCGTTTTTCTTTCGACAGCAGCAATATATGGGCTTCTCAGTAGCTTAACAGGTGGGGCAACTGCAGTGATTAATTTAGGATTATTGTCATTTAATTTTTTCTCCCATTGATGTTGATTACGGGTGCGCTTGTACATGAACTGATATTGCACCTTTTCCGCCTCAGATAATTTGTCAAAATCGGTTATGTCCTCCTTTAAGTCATAAATCTTGGGCCCATCATAGGCGATGAATTGTGGCGAATTCTGTAAAATGAAAGGTTTTGTGCATGCTCCTTCAAAATCTAATAGATAGGCTTCTTGTGCTTCTTTGTTAACAATAATATTCATGGGGTCTAGATCAGGATGAAATAAACGTGGTGACAATAGTTCCTGCATATTTGGAATGGCCTTTGTTTTGACGTTGAATAAATCCGGGGCAATCTTAGCTAAATTTTCATAGGTAGTTATTTGCTCCTTCAAAGTTCGAGGATACATCAATTCAGCTGAACTTCCTGCCTCTTTCATGGCTATTCTAGTTTTAGCATTTTCAGCTTCCAATAGGCCAGTATTTTTAATTATATCCATTGGAGACTTCTTTGGCCATGGTCCCAAAAAAGGTTTCATTTGTTTATGAAAATCCAAGTGAGATTTATGTCTCCAGAGACATCTTTCCACGGATGGCCCAATTTTCCATCTGTTTTGTAGATCCGGATTAGTTTCCCCATCGTATATGTCTTCCTTAACAAACTCCTTCTCATTTCCGTCTTTTAAGTCATTGTTAAAATATATGGATCCAAATGCATTTAATTTCAATGACACTAACTTCGACTGAAAATCAGAAACTTGTTTAATAACATTGTCATATTTTTTTTGATTGGAGGAACCGTCTTCAATCAATGGATCCCAATCTTTCATCAAGAGTTCTCCTTCGATAAATTCTTGTAAGACAAAAGGCTGCCTTACAGGGTTCAAAGAATTGACACCATAACAAAAAATCTTGGGAACTTTGATGCCCAACTTCAAGTCAGCAAAATCCATGGTTGCTACTTCACTTCTTATTCTGTAGGATAGAGTGTTTTCATTTTCCAGCGGATAAGGAATCCTCAAGATAAATGCCTTGTTCAAATTCGTGTCGACCTTGTATATTCTGTGATGTTTACCTTCGTGAATACTAGATAATGTGGTTACTTGAACTTTTTCATTTGGGTTGATTTTACCTATATTCTTTGGTACAACGTTATTGACCAATGAAACGGTCAAGTTCTTGTTAAACACTGGTGGTAAGATCTTACCGTCGGGGGCCTTAGCCATTTCATTAGATTGAATGTAGATGTCATTGAGAATGCGATTTAAACCTTCAATCGAAAACTTCGTGAATCTTTTTTCCTTTTCTTGCTTATCATTTTTAAGCCATGAGCCCCACGTATATTTGAAAAAGGCATCTCTCTTTGGATCATTGTCATTCGTTAGCTTGGTAAAAACTTCGTTTGGCTTATTGGAGATAAATCTCTTGGTGGCGGCGACGGTGATACATTTAATTGCACCCACTCTTTTCGAAGCTCCTACTACACACCTTCTGGAATGGCCAGCAACAGTGTACCTAATCATGCTTGGTCTTCGTATTGCTGTCTTGCTTGCTAAACAGCTTTTGCTACTTCTTCTTCGCTGATGAGAAAAGGGAGTCTACTAAATACAGTTCGGCTTAAAGTGTCGCTGGTCAGCAATCGGCCCGAAAATACATTGAACATTTGAAATTACCATGTTTCAAAACGAATATTTATTATAATTATTACTAGTAAAAGTTATACATAAGAAGGGAATAATACAAAGAAACGGGAAACAGCTAAATGTAGTATATAGCCGAAAGATGTGGACATATCCCAACAAATCGTCTTATGAGATCCTTTTTTTGTTTTATATTTTTTTTTTTAGCAGGTATAAACGTATCATTTATATATTTTATTCTTTCCTTTAACTCTCAAAATTTGAGCAATTAGGTTACTGTGGTTCACGTGATTCAAGTGTGCACATTGCTGCTATGCTTTGTAGTATTATCCATAGAGTTTAGGGAGGGGGAATGGTCGGAGAGTGGGTAATTTGCATTGTCTAATGGAGCAGAATCAGCGTTACTTTTCTGGAAATAAAACTGGTCCGATAACGAAGTAGTAGAATCAGAGGTGAGATTGGAGTTGGAAGTGGTGTTGAGTTTGTAAAACTTTTCGGTTTGATCATGCGATACCTTGTATTTGTCATCCTTGTCATTCTTCTTTTTTTTGTTCTTCTTTTTGTTCTTAGGGTCTACCATATTGCTAGTCTTCGGGGTAGGAGACTTTGTTCCATTATTGTGATCATATTGTTTTCGAACCATGGAATTCAATAAATTAAGTGAATATTTCGGAATCCCATCTCTTTTGACATTAATCCCCTGAATACCATCCTTCGTGGCAATCATGGAGGCACCTGATGTGATGGAGCAACCTGAGTTCGTTCTCGTTATCCTATCTTCACCAGAGGCAATATTGGAAGGGCTCATTGATCTCTGATCTAAGTCCAGGTTAGTAGACCTGTTATTAGTGTAAATGGACTGATCATAGAGAGAGATGGCAGATGCAACATCTTTTGAGCTTATTGAATGTGATGAATCAGGCATTATTAACTATTCGCTTCCTTTTCTTATCTCAGCAGTTTGTGTTTTTTATTCTTATTGTTATTATCCCTTTTAACTATATATGCATAAGCTAAGTTAAATATTAAAATATTTATATATAAACGTTACAGGGCGTGTGAACACGTTTGAAAAAATGCTGGAAGGTAATGGTAGATATAAGAATTGGAATAACAGGTTGATAGAGAATCGCCAAGCTAGAGAGTTCTGACAAGCGGCAAGGGGGAAGGATGAGACGCAGATACGAAAGCCGCACCATTAAACCGTAAAGAGAGAAAAATAAAGAATGACTTATTTCTCGGAAAGGCCAAATGCAATTATGCAACACGCACACATTCACACTCACACTCACACATAAACTTTGACTGAAACCAAAACTGTTGTGAGTAATAGCCTTTCTTGTTCATAAAATAGTACAAGATACAGTAAATATATATCAACTCACCTGGTATAGGGATCACTTACTGCACTGCAAAAGTGGATCGTTTGCGCAAGAAACTCCACCAATTCTAAAGAATATAATAGAAAAAGCTAATAGGAAAAGTGGTCATTTTCTGTTGATATGTTACATAGGATAAACCCAGTACGGTTTTCTATGCAATCTTGCCAAAGATACTTCTCGAAGTTGGTATCGCCATTGGAACAGCATAAAAGTAATACTTTTACTAATAGAGTCAGAATCCCCATTGAGGCAGGCCAACCACTGCATGAGACAAGGCCGTTCCTTATAAAGTCGGGCGAGTTGACACCAGGCATTTCAGCCTTGGAATACTATGAAAGAAGAATTAGGTTGGCGGAAACATTGCCTCCCAAAAGTTGTGTGATTTTAGCTGGTAACGATATCCAATTTGCATCTGGAGCAGTATTTTATCCGTTCCAACAGGAAAATGACCTGTTTTATCTTAGTGGTTGGAATGAACCTAATTCGGTCATGATTTTAGAAAAGCCAACGGATAGTTTAAGTGATACAATTTTCCACATGATGGTTCCGCCAAAGGATGCGTTTGCTGAAAAGTGGGAAGGATTTAGGTCTGGGGTTTATGGTGTTCAAGAAATTTTCAATGCCGATGAATCTGCTTCCATTAACGATTTGTCTAAATATTTGCCCAAAATAATTAACAGGAATGATTTCATCTATTTTGATATGCTATCAACTTCTAATCCAAGTTCGTCCAATTTTAAACACATCAAGAGCCTGTTAGATGGCAGTGGGAATAGCAATCGATCATTGAATTCCATTGCGAATAAGACCATCAAACCCATCAGTAAAAGAATTGCAGAGTTCCGTAAGATCAAGTCCCCTCAAGAGTTGAGAATTATGAGGAGAGCTGGCCAAATATCAGGAAGATCGTTCAATCAAGCCTTTGCTAAAAGATTTAGGAATGAGAGAACTTTAGATTCCTTTCTTCATTACAAGTTTATATCCGGTGGTTGCGATAAGGACGCATATATCCCCGTGGTCGCTACTGGTTCGAATTCTTTGTGTATCCATTACACAAGAAACGATGATGTGATGTTTGACGACGAAATGGTTCTTGTAGACGCTGCTGGCTCCTTGGGTGGTTATTGTGCTGATATTTCGAGAACGTGGCCCAATAGTGGGAAATTCACTGATGCACAAAGAGATCTCTACGAAGCTGTATTAAATGTTCAGCGTGATTGCATTAAGTTATGTAAAGCTAGCAATAACTATTCCCTCCACGACATCCATGAAAAGAGTATCACACTCATGAAACAGGAATTGAAAAACTTGGGCATAGATAAAGTCTCCGGTTGGAATGTTGAAAAATTGTATCCGCACTATATTGGACACAATTTAGGTCTAGATGTTCACGATGTGCCTAAAGTTTCCAGGTACGAACCACTAAAGGTTGGACAAGTTATTACTATTGAACCGGGTTTATATATTCCTAACGAGGAATCATTTCCATCTTACTTTAGAAACGTCGGAATAAGAATTGAAGATGACATAGCCATTGGTGAAGATACTTACACTAATTTAACTGTTGAAGCAGTGAAAGAAATTGACGATTTAGAAAATGTCATGCAAAATGGCTTATCTACAAAATTCGAGGAGGACCAAGTGGCACCACTGTAATGTTATTGCTAAATTGAGTACACCCTGTATATACAGATACATAACTTATCGATTTAAGGTCTTTTAATATTAAACGGAAAATTCAAAAAAAAAAAAATTTACTGAAAATATCTTGAGATACTTTTCTTCAGCTTTCTTTTTGTTTTTTTCCTCTTCTTCTTGGGCACTGCTCTTTAGTTTTTATTTTTAGTTACGGCAAAATAAAGATGGGTCTAAAAATTACAAAAGGACAGCTGAGAACCAAGGATCTGAATCAATCATCCTCAAAGTCATCGCAGTCTTCAAGAATAGGTGTAGACACTTGTATATTTACTAGAATGCTACCCCGAATAAACACTGCAATTAATCTCACAGAGCATCTGCTGAGAAGATCTTTTCATTCACTGACAAATCTACAGAAAACTCAAGTAAAAGAAAGACTACATGAGCTAGAACGTCACGGTTTCATATTAAATAAAACATCCAAACAATTGGAAAGGATAAATTCTAAGAAAAGAAGACAATTGAAAAAACTGCAAAAGACAGCATACCCCAAGGATCAAGCTTTTCATATTCTTCGAAAATTTCATAAAATAAATAATGAGGCATTAGCAGATACAAAACTGGGGCCAACTAGCCAAAGCGACTTGAAGGTCCTATCCTTAACCAAAGATAAGAGACTCTTTTATACCATACTAGGCGTCAATGGAGAACAGTTACGTGATTCCAAATTAATCGCCAATGATGTTCAAAAATTTTTGAAAAGAGGACAACTGGAAAAAGCTGTCTTTTTGGCTAGGCTAGCTAAAAAGAAAGGCGTCGTTGGGATGAATTTGATTATGAAATATTATTTCGAAGTTGTGCAGTCCCAACAAAGTGCTGTAGATATCTTCAATTGGCGAAAAAAATGGGGAGTCCCTATTGATCAACATTCCATCACAATCCTCTTTAATGGGCTCTCAAAACAAGAAAATTTGGTCTCAAAAAAATACGGAGAACTTGTTTTGAAGACTATAGATAGTTTGTGTGACAAAAATGAGCTCACGGAAATAGAATATAATACCGCTTTGGCGGCACTGATAAATTGTACCGATGAAACACTAGTGTTCAAACTTCTTAATAAAAAGTGCCCAGGTTTGAAAAAGGATAGTATTACATATACCTTAATGATAAGATCTTGTACCAGGATTGCCGATGAGAAACGTTTTATGGTGGTACTCAATGATTTGATGAATAAAATACCAGACTATTGTGTCGATTCTAAATTGTTATTTGAGTACTGTGAAGTAATATGTAGCCAGAAGTCACCAAAGATTGAGAAGCAAGGAATGGGACTATGGGCCCTCTGTGAATATTTTCAATTTGATAAGACCATTTTCAAGAAGTATTTGACACAAAGCGATTTTCCTACGTTAGTTCCACTAAGTCATTGGAACATCAATAAGCCATTTCCTCTCAACAAACATGTTGTGGGATTGTTTATGAATTACTGTTTGAAAAACAAGGAATATGATCTTGCTATGGAAATATTTAAGACATTAGAGGCACAGAACAACCAAATGTTAGATCAGAGCATATACCACAAATACATGGAAACTGTCATAACAACGAGGCCCATCACTTGCGGCGACGAGTGTCTGGACATTTATGAACGGGTAGCCTCGTCGGCACAAATCTCAATAACCAGGAGGATGTTAATTTTGGTGTACAACGCATTCCAAAGACAAAGTCTCAAGGCCGTTATAAACAAAGATGCATCAAATGCTGAAGCTACTTTGCACAAGATTCGGGGGTTTATAGATAGCGTAGAGGCCACATACTCATCAAAGTTGAACGGCAAAGTTTACAGGTTTAATTCATGGAAGTTCCTGTTTCCTATCGTTAAAAATCTGAACATGAATGATAAAGTGTCTACAGTGGAACTGAAAAGTATACTAGATGAATACTTGAAATCTTTATTGAATGGTGAGCTCGGGAAGGAATTTAAAGCGAGCATAGAAGACAAGCGGTTTGTTACGTTGGAGGGAATTCGTTTAGTCAAGGTTTTAACCGAGAGAATCAAGCTTCCGTCACTGGACAGTGAGGAAATAGCCAGTTTAAAAGGCACGGAAAGAAAGAAGTTTCTTGCCAGAAGGCACCTTTTGAGGCTGAAGCAAATATTACTGGAAGATTTAGCGGACATTGAAGGCAACTCAAGAAGGAAGGGTGATAGCGAAAATACAAGTACCAGTGAAGAGCGCATCATGGAGGACTTGGCCGAGCTGATACTTGAAACCAGCTATGACAAGTTTTAAGTAAAAATTGATTATTTACTCCTTTCAATATGTACATAGTTTTGAGGTTTTTTCAAATTTTTTTCCTATTTTTTTTGTTAATTGAAAGTTACTGATGATAAATTATTCAAAGGTGGTGTTAATTAAGAATGAAAGTACATCTTCCTATACTATGAAGGAGAGGTTCATATAACACGCGCAATTGGCACGTCTTAAGTATCATCAGTACAATATAGTGGTATGTCAGGTAAATATAACATGTTCAGTGTAACAACTCATATTTTCCACGTATATATTGGATCTGTAACTCAATTGCGTCATTGTCTACATATTGCTTTTAACAGTTTCATTATTCTGTTACTGTTGCAATTATATATAAGCGTATAAGAGATGTGCCTAAGTATACGATGAGAACGCACATAATGTTATTATATCAACTCGCCTGTATATTTTTGTACTACTTGTTCCAACACGAAAATAAACCAAAGTAAGAAGGGTTAGCACCTTTTTTTGCAAGAGAAATCGCTCTTCAACTATTTTAAGTCAATCCTATGAAAAAGGGTTTGCGCCAGATTTCCAGGGACAAAAAAGAAAGTTTTATGTAAGACTAGATTGTGTTGATATCTCGAGCAAACTGTTAACCATTTTAAACCAATATAGTAATAAGTGTGAATAATCGTTCATCTCTAAACAATATGTAAATAATTCTAAAGAACAAAATATTTTGTCATTATCATCAACCTGTGAGCACTGAAAAAAAATTAATTCTAAAATGGTGCTCCATTTGCAAATATTCTTTCTATTTCCCTGACTCCCGCTAATCGGTTTTATTAGTGAAGAATACAGCCGTGGATTGAAAAACAAACTGGTTCAAGTCATTAACTGAAGTAATGCGACCACATCTTATACAAGAGGCAATGCTTTCTAACAGTTTTACATTATTCAAAATCTTCACATAGCCGTAACTTAACTTATATAATAACCGCATATTGGGCTCTTCTGAAAGAACTATTATAAGAAAGATACAAAAGCAAGCAATCAATCCAAGGGAGAAAAATGACCTCAGGATACTATACCGTCTCATTTTTTTATGCGATCTTATTGTTATGCGCATGCACACGTGCTGAGATCTACCTGACGGGCGGTGAAAGCCAGGGCTTGCCATCAGGATTCTGGCAAATGGACGATGATTTGGCAATCGCTCCAGTTTCTATGGTTGAATTTTACCAGACGATAGGATTAACTGCAAATGGTACTGTACCTGAGTCCTTCAACAAGCGTGATGCTACTGAATACCCTAACATTATCAGTAATATAACTACCCAAGCAGCCAACTTCACTCAGCATATTCTCGTCGAGCAACTTCAAAATGACGTCACGGCAATAAGTATCAGTAATGCCATTAATGTAGCCGTCGATGGTTCTGTGGAAACACCAGCAGACCTGCAATACAACCGCAACCAGGAAACAGGTGAATCTACCCTCTGTAGAGCCAAGTTTTACGGAGTGGAGGTAAGAACTTGGTCTAGGTTGTACAATAGGGCCGTCTCTTCCACAACTCTTACGACTAATTTGAACAGCTACATAGCGCAATGGGTAGCATGGGCCGTTCACGGGAGCGGTGACAAGAAGTTTTGCGGCAGCCAGGAGTTCACGAATATCTTTTTTGATGGGCAAGAGGGTTGGAGTTTGTTTGTCAAGACGTGGTCAACAAACAGTAGCTGTGATATTACAGCCTCTGAAGGAAATTTAACATGTGCTGTTCGTGTTTCAATATCCAGTATGCACAATCACGGCAAGACAGCGTTTTGTGTTACCTATAGCCACGGTGATTCTTGGCGTGCCGAGCTGAGAGTAGTTGCCAATGATGCTTGGTCTCATTATTATCCCTGGAGTATTGACTGTCCAGAAGTTGATAAAAATAATATGGCTATTAATGATTGTTTTGATCAGGCGCAAGGTTAACGATTGAGTTTCCCATAATTTTTACCGCTCTCCTCTTGGTTGAGACGTATGCGAAAAGCTAATTCGACGTTTTTTATTGTAAAATCGTACACTTTTGCAGGCAATTCTACATATTATATAAGATCTAAGTCGGATCTTGAGACTTTTGGTGAACTTTGAGATGATTGTTGGGATTCCGTTGTTGATAAAGGCAATAATATTATGTATACAGAATATACTAGAAGTTCTCCTCGAGGATATTAGAATCCTTACAATGGACTTGATATTTCTACATAAAAATATTACGATTATTCCTCATTCTGTTTTTTATGTTTCACCATCCAACAGATCTAAACTCATTTCTTCAGGTATTTATAACTTTGATTGGTTCATCTTAGGCATACTCAATCTTACCTTTTTCATGCGTGTAGGAACGAAACTCTAAAATCATCTACGGGTTAAAATTGCTTATACGGAGGTACCCCGTGTTGAGATC